>Ga0213875_10001104_pt1 | contig 18728 bp, 17 predicted proteins | sample BarmaccomBMRX_R8_FD_160105 | JGI IMG/M metagenome (GOLD analysis project Ga0213875, IMG submission 160105) | Root-associated microbial communities from Barbacenia macrantha in rupestrian grasslands, the National Park of Serra do Cipo, Brazil - RX_R8 | ecosystem: Host-associated > Plants > Roots... | reverse complement strand
GTGTGACTCATCCCGCTGGTTTGCAGACCAAACCTTGGGGCACTAAAGAGTTCGGCATTTTGGAGCCGAGCGGCGTTGGCATCACAGTTTACGAAGATTTGGCGTAGTTCAGGCGTCTGGCTTGTAGCGGTGGCAACTGCTACAGGCCAGACAGCAAGCTAACAAGAGACTATGTCGTCAAGGGGGTAAAACGCCTCCTATGTGAAAGTATTATAGCACAATATTATATCTGATAAAGGACGTTATCCGATATAAGATTACACAAAAAATAATAAGCACTATTGGAAATACCCCGATAGTGCTTATTATTTTTTTGCACCTCTCGCCCCTACCGACAGACTACATCTTTAAAATTGCCAAACGCCAGTTAGATCGTCTAAGACAGTCTGAGTATCTGTGTCCTGAGCTTGCGCATCTACCGTATAGTCCTTATTCGGATACGCAGCGGTGTAAAAGCTCAAATTGCTGCCAGTGGCTGTACTCGCATTGCTTAGAGGAATGGTGGGAGTTGAGTCACCACCAACTGAATGACTCTGCTGAGAACATTGTGCGATTGCTCTGAAGTTGATAGTCGGGGCGGATGTATTAGAAAAGCTATAATCCACCACTACATCAGCCCTAAGTTGATTCTGGGTATAGCTTACGGTTATATTGCTAATACTACCGGATTCAGCAGCTTGTGCAGGCGTGACTGCTCTGCCGGATAGAAATACCCCTGCTACCACTGCCACCCATACTGCCTTGCGATTTTTCTTATCCATATTCATGATCCCACTTCTCCTTTGTGAAATAACATCGGACGTAAAAATTCGGAATAGCATCGAATGTTAAGGGCCAGGTCGATAGACACTCCCAACATGAATTCCTTGTGACTGTGATTTGATTTCTAAATTGTACGAATTTGGCTTAGAATCGTCAAAGATGATCAAGGTGTCAGGTGTTAAGACCTGTGAGCCTCGCATATAATCACCCCCTCCAGGTCGCCAATTAACTATATATTGTGTCATCTGCTGCAACTCAGGACTCATATCGCCTACCCGGAGTTGCAGCGGAGTCCCCTGTTGTGCAGGAAGACCATCCACCTTATTCTTGGTATTGCTCCATTCGTGCAACGATGCACCAATGGTTCGCAGCAATAGCACCCTGCTCTGACTTCTGGCTGACCATCCAACACCACCACTGGCAGAGATATTCGTAATCCATGTCTTAGCTTCGGTGCGCTCAGCCTCTGAGAGTTGCGGCTCCGCCGTGAGCAGGAGCCGGTCGTGCAACACGTACAACTTACCGCCACCCAAAGTTGCTACTGCATTAAGAATCTGGCCCGCAGGCATAGCCGCCAGTTCTAAAGTAAAGCGGGCGGGGGTGGTTAGGCGCACTTCTATAATAGTCCTTGGCGGCAGGTTCGCCCTGATCTTAGCTGCAATATCTTCAATACTCGCATTTACGACTTTAAGATTTAATGGCACATTACATAGATCTTCTTGCCGCACCAAGCTAATGGCTTGATTGATAGCAGTTTTCTGTTCTGGGTTGAGCGGTGGGAACTGCATAGTATTTGGTGCGTCGGGGAGAGTCTTGATGCCGGGTTGGGCAAGAATTGGCGGCAGCGTACCTACCAAAAGGTTAGCTTGTGCCATAATCAGGAGTGACAGAACTCGCATTGCCTTCGCACTATTGGGTTGCATTCGCCAGTTGGGGGTAGATTGAATTAACATTTTATTTCCTTAGCTGCGCTGTAAGCAGAATGACTTTTATTGGGCCAGCTTATCTGGGGCGATAGCTAATTGAAGCATCTTGCCCCTGTGAACGGGATTGAATTCTCAGCGAGTGCCAATTGGGATTGGAGCCATCAAAAGTGATAATTGTATCAGGAGACAGGCGCGAAGTCATACGACCAAATGCTGCTTTTGTTCGGGTATCCTCGAATTGTACCAACTGCTGTAGTTCCGGGCTTAATTCTCCCAAACTGATGACAATCGGCGTAGGATGATCACCCGCAGGGTTGTTTCTGGCACTGTCCCATGCCTGAAACGAAGCGGAGAAAGTTGGTAGGATTATCTGGTCCGCTTGAGCGACAGCACTCCAACCGTGTTCCCTGGCATCGTTGCTTTGACCCCATTCCTTCGCCTCCATGTGTTCGGCGTCCGTGAGTTGGTTATCCTGGGCAATCAGCAAGCGGTCACTCAGCACATAAAGCTTGTTCCCGCTTAAAGCCGCGACCGCATCCAGAATTTGCGCGGCGGGCATATCCCTCAACTCCAATGTAAACCGGGCGGGGCTGGGCTGCCGCACTTCGATAAGCACTTTAGCGGGTAACGCGGCTTTAATGCGGGCGGTTATATCTTCCAAGCTGGCATTGGTCACTTTCAGCTTAAGCGGCACTTTGATTGACTCCATCAGCCTGACTAAGTGCATCGCTTTGCCAATGGCCGCTCTGGTATCGCTACTGAGCGGCTGAAACGAGGGGCTGGGTAGTTTGGTAGTGGCGGGTTGCGCCAAAGCCGGAGGCAGAGCCAGCCGGAACAAGCTCACTTGCGTTGCCGATAACAGTAACAGCACGAATAGTGTCTTGCCGCTACTGGGTTGGCACGACTTTTCGCGGGTGGGGTAGGGTGACATCCTGATCTCCTGATTTCACTCTCCGAATTAGAGAGCCAGAGCAGCTAATGGATTGAAATAACTCTACAAATTTAGGCTACAGATGTCAAGTTGTCGCCCATAATTTTTAATTGGGCTTAACACGACTCATGCCCATGATATAGTCAGCCTCACCAGCAGCGTTGACTCGTAAATCAAAGCGGATACGTTCTGGATTAGCAGCATAGGTCACGAGGGAATCGGGAAGCAACTGTTTAGGCGGTTGCTGAATTTCGTTACTGTCGAGATTAACACATTGTTGCAGCGCCTGCTGCAATTCAGCGTTAAGATCACCAAAGCGCAGTTGAACCGTGTGCAGCGGGTTGGCTATAGGCACACCCGCTGTAGTGAGTTGGGGCTTGACTTCTGATGGCGTAGGGACGTTATCTAATCTGGTGGCAATAGTATTCAGCAAAACCCACCGAGCACGGAAGGCGGCAGATGGCTCGGCTGAGCCGCCACCATTGGGAGTTTTGGCCCACTCCACGCGCTCGGCGCGTTCACTCTCTGTAAGTTGGTTCTCCTCAGCCAGCAACAGGCGGTCACTCAGCACATAGAGCTTGCACCGCGTCAAAGTAGCGGCAGGTTGGAGAACCTGGCCTACTGGAGTATGGGTCAGATCAAGAGTAAACCGGGCTGAACTGGATTTACGCACTTCGATGGTAGCCTTGTTTGGCAACCCCGCTTGCAGTTGGGACGCAATGTCTGCGAGGCTGGCATTGGTGACTTTAAGTGGCACCGCCAGGAGGCACAGGTTTTCCTGTTGGACAAGTGCCAAGGCTTTGTTGATGGTGGCTTTCTCTTCCGCACTAAAGGGCCGCGCTGAGGCAACGTCGGGGGTGCCAAGTCGGGCCTTGACCCCAGGTTGCGCTAACGCTGGGGACGGCATGTGCGAAGGCAGGCTAACCAGTATTGTTGATAATAATAACAGAACCGATAGGGTCTTACCCTGGGAGGAATGGATTAGCATGTGCTATCTCCTTATCACGCCCTATAAATTAGAAAGATAAGGCACATAACGGATTGATTTCACTATACAAATTTGGGTTGTAGAAGTCAAGGTCTCACCAAAAGATGTTTATTGACTTAGATTCGTGCCGAACGAACGGAAGCCTTGCCGAAAGCCAAGCAAATAATTAAGATAGGAAAACTTTTTCGGGGGCGGCCTATAAGGGGTTCACGGCAAGCGCACGGCTTCACGCTGATTGAACTTTCTATCGTCATTGCCATTATTGGCTTGTTGATCGGTGGCATTGTCACGGGGCGGCATCTCATCCGGGCAGCGGAAATTAATAAGCAGATCACTCTTTTTAGCACGATTCAAACCGCTACCAATACTTTCAAGCTAAAATACGACGCCTTCCCCGGTGATATGAAAGACGCCACGACTTACTTCCCCAATGCGATGGTTGCTAACGGGGATGGCGACGGCCATTTAACTAACTCTGTTTACCTTCCGGGGGTGCCCTTTGCAGGCGAGGTGCAGCAATTCTGGATTCATCTGGCACAGGCCAAGCTAATAAATTTGAGTCCGCAAGGGGTCAGTGGAATCGGCACGATTGGGGTAGATTTTCCTAAAAACCCGGCCTCAAATTCGGGCATGGTGGCGGTTTATACTCCTACGCCTTTACCCGCCGAGGCGGGATATTATCAACAACCTTCCTTCAATCAATTAAAGCCGGGGCATTATCTATGGCTGAATATGGGCTGGAACGTGGATGCTACCTATCCTTTCATTAATAACGCATCTGGTAGACGCTGGGCTAACCCCATCGTGTATGCGCTGGACACAAAATTGGATGACGGTAAGCCAGGCACGGGCACACTATTGGCTCCGGGAGTTTTCATGCAAAGTGCTGCAATGGGTGGAACGAACGGCCCGTTGTGGAGCTACAATGGGCTTTGCAGTGATTACGTGAATAATGTGTACCTAAATGTTACGACAGAAAGCTTTTCGCTGAGTAATCAAGGCGACCAATTCGGATGTTATATCGTCTACCGCTTTGCTAATTGAGTGGCCGCCTAAAGCGCGACCTTAAAATTCTCGAAGCTGTACACTTGACCCTTATCATCCGGGTTTGTAGCACACAAGAAGCCGCCCCGCATATTAGCGCAGGGCGGCTTCGGCATTTATGTTGGCAGAGTGGACGCTATGGTTGCACTGGCGTCGCCGCGCTGGGTGGGTCGGCGGCCTGAGTCGCTGCGGCCTGAAGCATTCCGTTTTGAGTTGCTACGACTTGGGGAGCTATGCTTTGGGTAGCCGCCTGCTGTTGCTCGGCGGCACGCCGGGCCGCCTGCAAGCGTTGCAACTCTGGCGAAAGGGTGACGCCGCCAACTTTCCGCGCTGGCAGCGTGGGCGCGTTGCGCGTGGCTTTAGCCTCGTCCACTTCTCGGTTGATCTTGGCCTCGATCCGCGCATCGTGCCGATCCAATACATCATTCACGGCACGCTCGACAAATAGCCCTTCAATAAAGGTGAGGGCCACGCCGGAAAGCAATAGCCACACCCCCAGCGTCCACGCAAAGGGGAGGAGGACAAGCCCTAAGAGAATGCAAACGGCTGGCTCGATATAGCGTTGAATAATATCTTCCCGGAGCATCGGCAGGACTTTGGCTAAGTGAGAATCGCCCCGGCTCATCGAGTGGATCGGGTTCGGCTCGTCAAAGAGCAATTCCCAGCCGCGCCGTCGGTGATAGAAAGCCAGGCCGCCCATTAGCAAGGCAAAGATCAAGAGAGGAGTCACAATAGAAGTTGCGCCGCCACTGAGGACGGCGCTTGTCACTCCCATTGAAGAAAGTCCGAGCAGCACCAAAAAGGTCAGTTGAAACATCCAGGGCCGGATGACCCGATACCCCAAGTTTCGACGCAAGAACACAATAACGCTGTTGCTGGGAAACATCAGCACGAAAATCGCTAAGTCATACCACCAGAAAAGCACGGAGAGCGGATCGTCATAAATATTTTTCTGTTTCATCGCGTTAGCTCCTTCAACGGGTTAGCTCCGTTTGCTGAAAGTGGCCGCGCGCCCAATTTGCCCCGGTGTTGCGAAATACGGCACCGGCCTTCGTCACATAAAATTCCACCTCAAGATTATTCTCTACACCTCCTCTGCGTAATTGGGAAAACTCGCCCGGAAACACTTGATAGCGTTCCTCCTCGGTCTCGCTCTCCCCGGCGGTTGCGCCGCTATGATGGGACTGGTTCCAGCTTACGGTGCCCTTCTTGATCAGCCGCTTGCCGATAACATCGGCGGCAAACTCATTGGTCAAGGGGCTGGTATTCTGAAAGAAGAATTTAGTCGCCAAGTTCTGTAAAAAGCGATCCACTTGCTCTTTATGCTCGACGCCGAGGGCATCCATATAACCGCCTACGCCTTGTTCCAGGAAAACATTGATGCCCCGGTTACTTCTTACTTCTGCAAAATATTGGCTATCGAAGCGATGCGCGAACGCATGGGCCTCGTCTACCCATAATACGATAGGCCGCACCGGGGCACCATCGGCAGGCTTAATGCGGCGGAGCATGGCCCGTTGCAAGCTATATTTGAAGGTAAATTGCGCCATGCGGCCCGGCCCGTGAAAAATATTCGTTGGCAGTGAAAGCACCACAATTTTTCCGTCGTTGATCACGTCGTCGGGGGTAATAGTGCTGGTGGTGGTGAGAATCGAGCGCAAGGGTTCTTCCGCGTAAAAGCTATCTACCAGGGAGGCAAACGTCACATCAATAATAGAGCGGGTTTTCATGGCCAGCCCCGCGTAATCCTTCTGCCAAAAATTCAGGATACGCTCGAAATCTGCCTCCGCGATCTCGCCCTGATCCAAGCGGGCTTCCGCCTCAATCAAGCATTTCCAGCAGGTGCTTTGCGATGCCCAAGCGTCCTCGGCAAGCTGGGCGGGTGAAGTCGGCCCGGAAAGCTGAATTTTTTGCAAGAGGTCAACCGACAAGGGACGGCCTGCAAGCTTGGCCGTGTCTATGCAGTAGCGCAGCAGCCGTTCAAATTGCTCTTGCCAGAAACGATCCTCGCCGCCCTTGCTGCGCTCCCCCTCCTTCATGGAGAGAACTTTATGGCAATCGCTTAAATACTCGACGACGGCCCCGGTGCCTGCGCCGGGGGCGTTCGCCTCGTAATCGAGGGGATTAAAGCGGTGCGGGGTCAGTTCGCCGTTGATGTCCAAGCCGATGATCTCCACGTCGGCGGCGCGGCCTGCGGCGGCGGCCAGGCGGTGGACAAGCTGCACCTCGTCGGGCTTGGCGCACAGCCACACAAACCCACATTGAATTTCCATCAGCACCATTGCCAGCGTTGCTAAGGAACTGGTCTTACCGCTCCCGGCTGCGCCAAAAGCCGCAATGCCGGTAAACATATCGTTCATGGTGAGCCAGTCACCCGCGCCGGTTAAGTCCATCAGCCGAAAGCGCGGATCGTAGGGTGACATTTCCTCGCCGGTGGACAAAGCTTGCGGCGTGGGTTGTGCCCCTCTGCCCTGACCGAATTTCTTCCAGGCGTCTCCAAAAAGCGACATAAAAACCCTCCTACCTGTAGCAGACTGTCCCGAAAAAGCACACCCTCCAAGAGAGGCGTGACATATACTTAGAGTGTGCTAAGTTTCTTTCGTTTTTCGCTGATGGCGCGAAGCAATTGCATTGGCTTGTCCAATGCCTTATTGCGCTCTTAGTCTGCTATCGCTTCCTAAGAGGTTTTTGTCGCTCGCTGGTCGCTCGCGGCCTGGCTTCTCTATGGTCTTTTTTCTTCTGGTGCCGGGTGGACTATGCAAACTAAAACGCTGCACTTCCGGGCCGTCTCGATCAGCCGCCATAAGGCGCAGCCGGACAACGCGGTGAAAGCCTGCGCCTACCGCTCCGGCCAAAATCTCTACGACGAAAAAGAGCGCCGCTCGCACTATTACGGCAATCGCGGCGGCGTGGTCGAGATCGGCCTGTTCGCGCCCGTCGCCGCGCCGGAATGGATGCGCGACGCCGATCAGCGGCGCTTATGGCAGCGGTTCGGCAATGAAATTGAGAAGGTCGAGGACGGCCATAATCGCCGCGCCTCGGCGCAACTCGCTAAAGATTTTCAAGTGGCCGCGCCGCGCGAACTGACCCATGAGCAAAATTGGGCGCTGGCCCAAGCCTTCGCCGGAAAGCTCAATGACCGCGGCCTGGCCGTCGCGGTGGGCTTCCATGAAGAGGAAGCCAGCGACGGCCTGAAGAACCCGCATTTCCATTTTTTGGTGCCCATGCGGGGCGTGAATGAAGATGGCTTTGGCAAGAAATACCGCGCCCTGGATGGCAAGCCGGGGGGCAAGAATCCCGAATTTAAGAAGCTGCGGCAAGAGTATTTTCAATGCGTCAATGACGCGCTGGCGGATGCAGGCGTAACGGGCCTTTATTACGATCCCGAAAAGCAAGACCACGAACCGGGCATTCATAAAGGCAAGGCGGCTTCCGCGCTCGAAAAGAAGGGGCAAGACTCTTATATCGGGGCGCATAACCGCAAGGTGGGCTATGATAATATCATGCGCCCCTACGACCAGGCGCTTGAAAACGCGCCGGGCGGCTGGGCCTGGGGGCCTCCGACGGTGGCTAAAAACCGGAATGCTAAAGTCGCGGAATTACAGATGCGCCGGGGGTCGGCAATGGCGGCGCGTGACGCCACGCAAAAAAGCCAAAGCAACGTCTCAACCCCGCCTGCAACGCGGTCGCAAAGTCGCACGGAAATGGCGCGGGAGCAGGCGAAGCTCTCGATCCAGCAAAATCGGACGTGGCAGGAACGAACCCAAAACCGCTCTCAGGAAAAAGAGCCGGGGCGGTAGTCTCGCTTAAGGCGGTGCAATCATGGCAGATAGCACAGACAGCAATCTTGCAGTGGCTCCGGGTGGCGCTCTCGGCTCGCATGGCGGCGGACTGCCGGGGGCCTTGCCCTCGGATGCAGTCGCCGCGCAGATGGAAAATCAAGCGCAGGCGGCGCAAGTAGCGACCACGCGGGGGGCGTCGGCTGCCGCCCCTAACCCATCCTCGCCTAACCCAGTGGCCGCGCGCCAATCCGCACAGGCGATAGGCGCGGGGCAAACTCTCCAATCAAGCGGCCCGGACCAAACTCCTCAATGGCGCGATGCTAACCCCGGCACGCCTGCCCAGCAAGCGCAACAGGCGGGCCAGACCTTGCACCAAGCCGGGGTGCAAAATACCTCGTCCCCGGCGGTCTCGGCCAATGATAACAGCGGCCCCTCTCAGTCTTCCGCCCAGCAAGTGGGCGCGGCGGGGCAATCCCTGCAAAATGCAGGAGTTACAACGAACGCGCCGCAATCAGCGGATACGCAAGCCGAAATGCAATCCGCGCTTGATAATTCCACCCCAAAAGGGCAGAATAGCGTACAACCTGGGAGCCGTTTAGCGGCAGCGCAAGAAGCCGCTAAAGCGGCACCTCAGCCAAGCACGCCTACGCCGGGCATGGACAAGTAGCGCCCGGAGATTGAGGGGAATTTATGAGCCGTCTGGATGATCTTCGCAGTGCCGCCAAAGACGCCGCGCCAGGCGCGGCCCTGGGTGGCGCGGACACGGGAGCCAGCCAAAGCGCCACCGTGTTGCAGGGGCCAACCCCTAAGCGCATCCTTAAAGACCCTTACGCGGCCTGGGGCGCTCCGACCTCGGACCCTCAAGTTCGGCTCGTTATCTACGCGCGCAAGTTCTATATGATGCCGCGCTATGATGTCCTCTATGATGTATTTTTTGACGGCTCCTATAAATTTGTGGGCCTGATCTTCCCGCATCATCGCGTCAGTATCTACGGGCAGAATCTCCAGGAATTGGTGAATGCGCTGCGGATCAATAGCGTGGAATGGATACGCGAGTTTATTTTCTCCCTGCACGAATTACCGCCCGATGAGGACGGCACCTTGCCGATTATTAGCAGTATCGAAGTGGATCACGTTCAAAATCCCTTTGAGGCGGACTTATCCCCTCAGCCCAGCCCCGCTCATGCCGGGTCATAAAAGAAATAGGCCGTAATCGCGTTAGGATGCGATTTTAAGGGGGTTCAGGACGTGGCCGCTACCTACCTGGCTCCGGGTGCTGACTCTGCTGTAGAGGCCATTTTAGGCAATACAATTAAGTCCCTTGCTTTTAACCAGGGCTAAGAGTTTGAGGGATGCGCCGCTGGGCGCTCGCTGGCCGCGCTCCCATTGGCTAACCACCAGGGGGCTGACGTTCAAATGGCGCGCAAAAACGGCTTGGCTGGCGTGAGTCTCTTCCCGAATGGCGCGGATTTCTTCCGGCGTCAATTTCGGCACCGGCGTGAGGCAACTTTCATCAAATCGCTTCATCGTCTGCTTGGACAGCAAGCCGATCTCGTGCAGGTCGGAAGCGGTTTCGTGAATCGCGGCAAAAGCATCGCTCTTATAGGTCTTGGTCATGGCATTCCACCTCGCTTAATGTTTCTGTATCCAGGGCGGTCTGAATTTGGGCATCGGTATAAGCTAAAAGCGTCTGGGCTAAATCTCTAAAATCCCTGAGTTCGGCTTGAGTGATGTTATCCCTTTTGTTTTTGGCAAACCCATAGACGAAAACCGCACGCTCCCCGGCGCGAAACAAGACAATGGAGCGGAAGCCGCCTGATCTGCCTTCGTGGGGCCGGGCAATGCGTTGTTTAATGACGTTGCCGCCCAAATCAGCATCAATCAAGCCCCGCTCGGCGCGTGCGATGGCCTCGCACAATTCCGGGGTGTTGATCCCTTCCTGGCGGGCAAAGCGGGTAAACCACTTCGTCTTAAAAATTCTCACGCTTGGCCTTAGCTTTTCGTTCCCTGCTTTCTCTAAAGCATAGTAATAGAGTTTTAGGCTTTGGTCAAGGTGTGAGGGTTAGAAGCCGGATTGCCAACCTACGGCGCTGAATGGACATTGCGCGGTTGGCACCCCGTCTTTTGAGCTTGAGTCTCTAAAAAGCTGGCTCCTGGCGTTATGGGCGAAGTGGAACAGCCGCGCTGTTCTGGTTCAGCTTTCCTCGTTGGTCGCTTCTTTGACCGAGCAAGCCCCGCTGTCCAGGGATGCGAAGCGAAGCGGAGCAAGGCAAAAGAATTTTTAAGGGTAGCCCGTAGGGAAAGAAAATTGTTTTGCTGTGCCCTTGACAGCATGAGGGGCGCAGTCTCGGTTAGGCTATTGGATCGAGGAAGGATGAATCCTTTTTACGACGCGCTACCGCGCAATGTCCATTAAGCGCCGTAGGTAGCGCGTCGTCGATCTATCCGCGATGGGAGTTATCCACATCCCTCGCGCGCTCGCGCAACCTATAGGATTTTTTATTAAAGGTAAGACTAAAGGATTATATATAGACAGCACTCCATTTTCCTACCTTATCACCGTCCCTCTCCTACCTTATCACCGTCCATTTTCCTACCTTATCACCGTCCCTCTCCTACCTTATCACCGTTCACTTATCCACAGATCACGACTTATCCACAACCTGGCACCAGTATGTTTCCTACCTTATCACCCCTCCGAATGTGTCAGCCTTTGAACCAGTTCTTAATAACGAATGACCTAAAATGCTTGTCGGTGTTCTGGCTCTGGATGCCTTTATCCTGCCGCCACTGGTCGAAGGCCGTAAAGACTTCTTCCACACTATGGAGCGGGTAAGCCTCTTGGAACCATTGGCGAGTGGCCTCGGTGATTTGGTTATAGGGTTGGAAACGCGCTAATTGCCGACTTGCAACCTCTTTATCCTGGGACGCAATGGCGGATCGTCCGGTGCGGTCGCAGAGGATAAAATAGCCCTTTTCAAAACGGTAATCAAAATCCGGGTAAACCTGCCGGACATGGCCCAAAGCTTCAATAAGGGCTGCCTTAAAGTTATCGAGGCGGCTATATTCCGCGCCAAACTGTTCCTTTAATGACTTGAGCGGAATGGAGATTTCGCACTCTCGTTTTTGTTGCATTCTGAAAAGGCGATAAGAAACCCAAGTATAAACATCAATGGCAAAAGAGGATTGCTTTAAGGAGTGCTTGAGCGCCACGACAGCCCGCCAATCCACCGGCACCGGGTTTTCGATAATGGCCTCAAAAAACGCTTCTCCTAACACGATCTCGCTTTCAAAGAGTCCAACCTGTTCGGGGTTCTTGAAGTCCCACCAATACTGCACTTTCTTGGCGACCTCCATGTTTAAGCGGGCTTCATAGCCTTTCTTGGCGTCCCCTTCGGAGTATTGGAAGCTGATGCGGCAACTGAAAAGCCGGTGCATCTGCTCTCGAATGCGCTTGGCATCGCCGCGTTTGCCGCCGCCAGTCCGGGGATCGCCGCCGACTTCGCGCAAAAAATCGTTTAAGGTGTCGGCAAATTTGATGGTCCGGCTTTTGGTTCTAATCGCTTCGGTGACGATCCAAATCATGATGAGGCGCGGCAGTTCACCAAAGGGCAAGCCCACTGTTTTACCCGTCTTTAAATCTACGCCGGGCTGCAAGCCTAAAGCGTAGTTACCGTTGCGCCGAATCCAAACCGGCACTTCGCCGGGATCGCGGTGCGGTAAGGTGCATTGCAGCATTTCCCTGGCTTGAAAAGCGGCCTCGGCCTGGTCGGGCCGGGTGATGATCTCCGCTGCGGCTTGAGCCAGTTTCATATTGGGGGATATGGCTTTCTGCGGTAGAGACTTAGCCTTTTTGGTTTTTCCCTCTTTGGTTTTTTCCTCCGGGTTGGGCGATTCCTCCGGGCCGGGCGGCTGTGGTAATTCCGATTGGGGGAAAAGGCTTCCCACAATGTTACCGATCTGCATAAATCCCTGGCCGGGCCGCTTTTCGTCGCTCATGGGTGACTCCGTTGGGTTATTCCATGCGTTCCAGTTTCTCGGCGGTGCTGGAAACCATAAAGGCGCTGCGGCTGATGCCCAGGCGCTTGGCGGCGCGGTCAATGCGTTGCAATAAATCCGGGTCAACGCGCACCATAATGGGCTTTTTATTCTGGTTATTTTCTTCGGGCGCGGGCTGGCCCGCTCCCAAAATAAAAGCTTCGGCCTCTTGATCGGTGCCTGCAATTTGATTACGCTTAGGGTTCTTAGCGATTGCCATTGTATATCGCTCCAATATCATTTATATTTACAAAAAGAAAGTCCGCTAAGTGCGCCAGTTCCTCGCGCGCCTTGGGATCGTCATATTCGAGAACGGAAAGGCCAACGGCTGCCGCGTTCGGGAAAGCTTTACGGCGCACAATCAGCATAGGAGCCAGTTCTATCCCGGCGACCTCCTGCAAGGCTTCAATCGCGGCGGCGTTGTCTTTCCCCTGGGCGTCCGCTTCATTCAGCACGGCAATGGCGCGGAGACCCTCATTGATTTCACGCGCTTCTTGAATGAGGTCGGCGGTCTGATCCACGCCCCATAAATCGAAACTGCGGGGCTTGACCGGAATCAGCACCATGTCCGCAACGGTCAGCGCGGCCCGTAAGCTGCCGGTGTCGCGCCCGCCTACGTCAATTACAATATCGGAATATTTCGGCGCAAGCTGGCGCACTTGCGTGCGGATCGCCGCTCCTTGTAACGTGACGGCGGTATAGCCGGGGCTGCCTTTCTCCCCTGTGCGGAGTTCGGTAAAAGCGGCGGCGGTGCCCTGCTCGTCGCCATCAATGAGCAATATATCCCGCTGCAAGCGAGAAAGTGCAATAGCGAGATTGACCGCAAGCGTCGTTTTGCCGACTCCCCCCTTGACGTTTGCCACTGCTAAAATCATTTGATGCGCTCCATTAGCCTATTAATATCTAATAGATTGTATAACATTATCTAAGCGATATACAAGAGCTAATGGTGTGCTCCTGGCTTGGCGGCCCGATAAAGAGCTAAACTGATCTGGTGCTGGGGATTTGGCCGCGCTCGGCGCGGCTCCGCCACCGCGCTTCTTCAGCGGGTGCCCCAAGGGGTGCCGCTGTAAGCTGCGGCGTAACTTGCCATTGCAAGTCCTCGGTTTCGATGGCGCTGGCCGCCTGGCCCCACTGCCGCGCCGTGAGTTCCTTACGGCTATTAATCGGTATCTCGAAAAGCGCCGAGAGCGCGGCGCGCATGGCCGGAGCCGCCTCCGGGCCGGTGGGCAGGCCATAGGCGCGGGCAATGGCATAAAAGCGGCGTTGTTCGCTGTCCCGATCCAAGCGCAACGCCTGCCCCAAGCTGCGCCGCGCTGCTTGCTCACGGGCGGGCGGGAGCGGTGGCAAACCCTGCTGCACGAGAGCCGCTAAAGCGGGCGGTAGTTCCGGCCTGGGCGCGGTTTCCTTTGCCTCTGGTGACTGAGTTTCCAGTCTTGGCGTGGGCTGATCAGCGGCAGTTGGCGCTTGCGTCTGGGCCTGGCCGATAGCTAACCACTGCTGCGGCGTGTCTACAAATTCCTCTTCCGGGCACAGCCACGCCTCAACGGTAGGCCAATCGATCCCGGTATTGAGCAGCGTGGCGGCTTCGTTCACCAGATAGCCCGCCAGATCAAGACAGCGCCGCACCATTTCCCCGCGCGTGGCATCTTTGCTCTGCAAATACTGTACGGCCTCGTTAATACCTGGCTGGGTGCTCGGTAGCGGCGGGGAAAGTTCCCCGTGCAGCGCCACCAAACGGTTCAGCAGATGGTAAAGGTTCAACTCGCCGTCGTCGGAGAGGGTAGAAACGACGGGTGGAAGAGCAACGGGCGATGTTGAGTTGGCAGGGAGAGCAGGGGATACCGCCGGGGTCAACGCTTGCGGGGCAGTTGCGGGGCTGGACGGGAAAGGATTGGTCTCTTCCTCCGGCCAATCTTCCCATTCGCTCCAATCGATCTTGGGATAGGGAAAGGGTGACTCGTCTGGTTCTTCAGAGGATGGGGCGGGCAGGGTGGGCTGTGACATAAAAGGCTCCAAAATGGCCTTCTATGTAGCAGAATCCCCCCAGAGATCAAGCCCGCAGCGGATTGGTTTAGGGCCGGATTAAGAGTTTAGGGGAGGGTCGCCCGCCGGAGTTGGCGACCAGGGCGGGCCGGGCTAAGCAGCGCGGCGGGGCGTAGTAGTGCCCTCCCCGTCTTTTTGGCTGCCGTTGGGTCGCCTGGCGGCCTCAGAATGCCCTCGGTGTGGCCGTTGGAAGTAGTAGCCGGGGCGCAACGCGCGACAGCCCAGCCGCCCCCTTCCTGTCGCGGACTGGCCCTGGGGAGCGGCTGGGTTGTCTTATGGCTTAAACGAAGCGTCTCAGCGTCAAGAACGGTGCCTTATCAAACGCAGTTCCCCGCAAAGCAGGCAAATCCGCTCGCTTACCATCAGGTAGGCTTGACAAATTCTTGACATAAATCCACCACACCTTGGGTTTAAAGCGATTGCCACCTGGGTATAATTTCAACATACCCCGTTTGTCCTGATACCCTAAAAGATTAACGCGGTTCACTTCCTTTGCCTGGAGCCTCTTATGCGCGCTGCTTCTCCCAGGGGATGGCTGTCGGCCAAACCCCACGTTATGCGACATCCGGTGCTGCGCCACCCGGTCGTGGCGCTCCTCACTTTGACCAGTTTCGTCGGCACTCAATGTATCGTGCCCTTAGCGACAGCCTATGCCCAGCCCTATCGAGTGCGCAGTCGCGCCCCGCAATCAACGGGACGCCCTGCGGCTCCGGTCGCCGCGCGCCATGTGTCGAACCCCGTTCTCAAGCGCAAAACACCGCTTAACATTCCGCCCAGTGCCCCTCTATGGCAGCCGTATGAGTGCATCTCGTGCCGTGCCCTGAGCCGTCTGCGCAGCCTGAGCGCGCAGGAAATCTCCGCCGCCGGGCAGATGTGCGGTGGGCTGTCGCCGATTGGCCCGGCAGAACTACGCGACTGGGTGCGGGCGGGGGCTAATGCCAAGCAACTTAAGGATGCGGCGCTCGCCAACCAATCGTTTGCCGCCGCGATGGATCAATGGAACCGGCATCACTGGGCATTGGCGGTGCAACTCTTCACGCAGCATGTGCATACCTTCCCCAGCAGCCCGTGGAGTGGTGAAGCCCTAATCCGCATTGGCGACCATGCCAAGTGGAACGCCCACTTTGCGCAGGCGCAGGCGACTTACGCGCTCCTGGTAGCCCAAACGGGGGATGACCCGCGCAGTCCCAGCTATGAAGTATGCCAGAAGGCCAAGATGCGCCTGGCCAATATTGATCTGGCGATGGGCAACCTCAAAGGGGCGAGTGCCAAGCTGAATAACATCCTTAAGACAGAACTCAACTGGCGGCGGCGCACCTGGGCCAAGCACTGGATCATGAACCTCAACGTGGCGGCCCATGCCAAAAATAAAAGGAATTTGCGGGCTTGTGGCTCCCAAGCCCTGGCGGTCATCTTAGCCAGTCTCAATAAGAAAGAAGCCGCGGCCCAAGTCGCGGCTATGCTGCCGCCCCGCGATGAGGGTTTCTCCCTGGGCGAATTGGCACACATTGGACAGCGCTATGGCGTGAGCCTACGTGGTTTTCGGGTCAATGCACCCACGACGGCAGGAGCCAGCGCCGGGGCACTCAAGACCATCGCCCTCACCGCGCAGGGGAATCCAACGTCGCATTCTACGCCCGCACCAACGCGGGTAGCCGGAACGAGGGTAACAGGGTTGGAAGGCTTGCCTTTGCCGCTCTTGCTGTATTGCCGCACGGGTAATCCTGGCCTGCAAGTGCCCGGTATTACGACGAGTGAGAAGGGCCACCTGTTGGGGCCGCTGAACTTAGGGCTGCATTTTAGCTGCGCGGCCTGTCTTCAGACGCCACCCGCAAACAACCCAAAAGCGAAAGGCAAAAGGGGCGCGGCCCAGAACACGCCGCCAGTTGGTGCCATGTGCCAGGTGACGCGGGGCGACAACACCGCTTTTAAGCCGCACGCGGTGGGGCACTTTCTGATTGTGCAGAAGCTCGACCCCCGGCAGCAAACGGTGAGCCTGTACAATCCGCAGGAGCAGCGCCATTATACCTTCACCTATGTCGACTTAGACCATGAATGGTCGGGCACCGGCCTGGTGCTGGATGCAAAATCTCCTTCATCCCGCATGGTCGCCTCGCGTCCGGCTGCTGCCAATCCGCAATCCGCAATCGCCAATCCGCAATTCCAAAAATTGGCCTGGCTTTCTGAAGCCGACATGGCGCACCTGACGGGCGGTTGCTGGGCAGCCCTCAAGCAGGGCCGCACGGGTCATCACAAGCAACAGCATCATGGTCCCACTTGTCCTAAGAACGGTGGTGGTACCGGTGGCGGACATCATGGCGGCAGTGCCGTCCAGACTTATAGTGTGGGCGAAGGAGATGCGGGCGGCGGCGGCTTTGGCGGGAGTGATGCGAATGATTTCGGCCCCTTCAACGACGCCGGCCTTCCAGGGCAAGCAGTAGCTGTAGACTACGGTGGAGATGATGGTAGTGATGATGAAGGCTCCCCGGTGTGGTCGGTAGATGAAGTTAGCTTTAACTTGCTAATTACCGACACCCCGCTGTGGTATACGCCTGCGGTTGGCCCGCCCGTGCGGATCAGCATGAGCTATAACTCACAGGATGCTTCAAGCCAGAACACGGTTTTGGGCAACAAGTGGAGCTTTAATTATGGCTCTTACCTGTTGGAGAACTCCGGGGGTGAAGTCACGGTCTATATGCCCGATGGCCGCCAGGACACCTATGTCTCTGATGGCAATGGCGGCTATAACAGCCAGATGGACATCTTCAACACGCTCACCAAGACCACTCCCACCCACTATGAGATCACCTTCCAGACCGGCGATAAGATGATCTATGACATCCCGGCAGGCACCACTTCCTTGCAGCCTTTCTTAGTAGAGGAGCGGGATCGCTGGGGCAACAGCCTGCACTTTGGCTATGACGCGAATGTGCATTTGACCACCATCACCGACGCGCAGGGGCGGGTTACGGTGCTGCATTATGATAGCGCCGGTCATATCAACCTGGTGGATGATCCCTTTGGCCGCCATTGCAGCTTTGGTTATGACACTTACGGCAACCTGACCTCGGCCACCGATATGGGCGGCAACAGCTTTGGCTATACCTATGACAGCGAAGTCAAGGTGATTCAACTTTCTACGCCGCAAGGCAACTGGCTCTTTCACCAGGAAGGCCCCGATGGCAACCTTTATGGCGCGGACTCCAGCTATCCTGCCCCCGGCGCGATTATGGCCACGCGGGTGCGCCTGACCGTGACCGATCCCCTGCTGCAAAAAGAAGAGTTCTTCTGGGGCGGCGGCGACGATCATACCGGCAATTACGCCTATATTGATAAGAACAGTTATATCGAATACACGCCGAGCCACAATAACGGCAGCAATGACGTGCCTAAGACCCTGTGGACAGCTAATGCCCTGATCGGCGGTTATAATGGCGGCGGTGGGTATCCCGGCTATCCCGGCAGTGGCGGGAGCTATCCCGGCTACAGCGGGCGCGTCACCGACATCACCTATCCCTCACCGCAACACAACGGCTACCCCGCCCCGGCGGTGGAGCATCTCGACTACAACAGCAACGGCCTGGTGAGCACCCGGACCCGTTATCTGTGGAGTGCCAATGGCACCCCCGGCAACCACGCGAGTGCCACCTACAATGCCCTGGGCCGCACCACCTCCCTGACGGATGCCAAAGGCCAGACGACCACTTACAACTATGCCCCCAATGGCATTGACCTGACTTCCGTGGTGGATGCCCTCGGCCATACGACCGTGACGTATCACTACAACGCCTATCACCAACCCGACACGATTACCGATGGGCTAAACCACACCACGACTATCACCTACACCGCCTGGGGTGCGGTGGCCAGCGTCACCGACCCGGATAATCACACCACCACTTACAATTATGACACCACGACTCAACTTTTAACCTCCATAACGCGCGACAGTGCCACCCTCGGCACTTACACCTATGACACAGTGGGACGCCTGCGCACCGCTACGGATGCGGCGGGTTATACCCTGACCTATGACTATGACAGCTTAGATCGGGTAACGCACGTTACTTATCCCGACACTACCCATGTGGACTACAACTATCTCTGCTGCGGCCTCTTGAGTTCGGTGGTGGACCGTGCCGGACGCGCCACTTCCTATGACTACGATAACCTCAAGCGTCTCATCTATGTGCAAGATGCGGCCAATCACA
>Ga0213875_10001103_pt1 | contig 18734 bp, 19 predicted proteins | sample BarmaccomBMRX_R8_FD_160105 | JGI IMG/M metagenome (GOLD analysis project Ga0213875, IMG submission 160105) | Root-associated microbial communities from Barbacenia macrantha in rupestrian grasslands, the National Park of Serra do Cipo, Brazil - RX_R8 | ecosystem: Host-associated > Plants > Roots... | reverse complement strand
GGTATCGGCGCGCTCGAAGCGATCTGCGATTTGTTGGTATTCCTGGCTCAGCGGATCCACTTCGCTCATGCGCACCGTGAGCGTTTCGAGTTCCTGCTCAAGGTCTTTTACATCCGCGAAGACGCTTATGCACTCCGCGAACACGGTGCGGCCGCTCACGTTCAGTCCGTCTTGCGGGAGATATCCGATGCGGATGCCCTTCATCGCGGAAAGCGACCCATAATCGAGGGATTCGATTCCGGCGATGATTTTCAGAAGCGTCGATTTGCCGGTGCCGTTCGCGCCGACTAAGCCGGCCCGTTCTTTCGGGGTGATGAGCCAATCGAGATCATCGAAGAGCAGCTTGGGTCCGAACCGCTTGCCGGCTCGGGAGAGTTGCAGCATTGGTAACTATTTTCGCTAATGAATGTGTCAGGGGCGTCTGGGCCGTCGCGCTCGGTCTGCATTCGTCTGGAGAAGTATATGGGCGTGAACCGACTTCCATATCTGACTGCTGGTTGCAATTAATTGATCGGCGATGAAGTATTGGGCTCATTCAGATCGCTCCGGTCTTCCCCCCGAGGCGCCAGACGCGCGATGGCAGCCGCTGAACGAACACCTTAGAAATGTGGCAGCGTTAGCACGACAGCTAGCCCAACACGCGATCCCCAGATATACGCATTTTCATCAGCTCGCAGAATGGTGCGGTCTCCTGCACGATTACGGCAAGTACACGGACTGCTTTCAACAGATGATTCGCACGGGTAAAGGCAAGTGCCCGCATGCGATCCACGGCGCAGCTATGGCATTCGGAGGATCGTCGAACGACCCGATAGGATTAAGGGCGCCGCATTTGGGCCTCGCGATTGCGGGGCACCACGCTGGGATTCCGGATCACTCCGAATTTGGAGACAAGGTGAAGAGCAATCGCAAGGAGGCGCTTGAGCTTCTGAGGCGAGCCAGTGATGATGTGGCCGAGATTGGAGCGCTCTTCCAGAACGCGGCGCCTCAGCTTGAGAACGTCGGATCGCGGTTCGACCTGTTTACACGGATGCTTTTTAGTTGCCTGATTGATGCCGATCGCCTCGACACGGCATTCCGACCGATTATTCAGGCGCCACTAAACGCCGCTGATCGCTTACAAACTTTGTTACGACACATACACGGGTTGTCAGAGCAGTCTGCGGACCTACCGCTGAGATCGGCGCGTCGCGAGGTGCTGGACGATTGCCTCGCAGCGGCGTCTTTCCCGGAGCGAATTCTTTCTTTGTCGGTTCCAACCGGTGGCGGAAAAACCCTTTCGGCCATGGCCTTCGCACTGAGGAGGGCTGCGCTTTACCCAGAACAGTACCGGCGGATTATCGTCGTGATTCCTTATTTGTCGATCATTGAGCAGAATGCTGAGGTTTACGCCCGAGTGTTCGGCAGCGATGCAGTCCTTGAGCATCATTCAGGCTCATTCGTCCGGCTAACCCAGGCGAACAAAGATCACTTCGCGACAGCGCCGGAAAACGAGGATCATTACCATGCGCCCGGGTGGCGAGCAGAGTCTGAAAACTGGGATGCGCCGTTCATTGTGACAACGAGCGTCCGTTTTTTTGAGAGTCTTTTTTCCAATCATCCTTCAGATCTGCGAAGAGTGCACAACATCGCTCGCTCAATCGTGGTTCTCGATGAAGTTCAGGTACTGCCTCGGAATCTGTTAGGTCCCCTCCTCGCGATGACCGGCGAACTTGCACGATATTGGGGGTGTTCGTTCGTTCTCGCCACAGCCACCAAGCCGGCTTTCGAGCGGTCTGATTCTACGAGCACCCATGACTTGCGATGGACACCCGGTACTGTGCGGGAAATTGTCCGGTCGCCGGCTGACCTTCACGCGCGCCTTCGACGCGTGAAGATCGATTGGCGAATTCAGGAGCCCGTGGGTTGGCCAACCGTAGCGGAGTGGATGCTATCGCATCGGCAGGCATTATGCGTCGTGAATCTACGGGAGCATGCTGCAGCACTCTTTGATCAGTTTGGAACTAGCGAGCAAGACACCCTCTTTCATCTTTCGACAAGGATGTGTGCAGCACACCGACTGGAGGTCATTGCATCTATTCGCGAACGACTCAGTAACGGGTTAGCGTGTCTGACAGTTTCAACGCAACTGATTGAGGCGGGCGTAGACCTTGATTTTCCGATTGCTTTTCGGGCCATCGGGCCTTTGGATTCGATAGTGCAGGTTGCCGGCCGGACAGACCGAGAGGGCAAGTTGACCGATTCGCTCGGCGCTCCGGGCGGCAAGCTTGTCGTTTTCAAACCGGTAGATCATCGTACACCACCGAACGAATACGCTCATGCGACAGGCGTGACGGAGAGTCTTGCGGCCACTCGCTCGATCCAACCCGATGATCTTGATGCAATGGCCGGTTTCTTCGAACGCTACTACGGGGAAGCCGATTTAGGCTCCAAGTTCGTGGAGTGGCGCAAGAATGCGAAGTTCGCCTCCATCGCGGCAGAGTTCGAAATGATCAGTTCCCGGACACAGGATGTATTTGTTCCATATGGCTCCGGGAGAACGCTGATCGATGAGCTTTATCGTGTGGGCCAGCTCACTGCTGACCTGAGGCGGCGGCTACAAAGATACGTAGTTGGTCTCCATCCGTGGGAATTTCAGGAAGCGCGAGAGTCTGGTGCTTTATCCGAACTTCGCCCGGAAAGCAATGTATGGATTGCGGGAGATTTGGCCTATCACAGAGAAAAAGGGCTGCAGATCTCAACAACATCAAATGGAATTCTTGCATAGAACGGAAATCTTGAACCGAATGCAGACGAACATCGTACAAATCAAGGTTTCTGGCGAATTTGCCTGTTTTACAAGGCCTGAGGCCAAGGTGGAGCGAGCTTCTTATCCATTGCCTACGCCGTCGGCTGCCAGGAACATCTTGGATGCGATTTGTTGGAAACCAGAGATGCGCTGGATCGTGACCGGGATTAAGCTCTTGAAGCCAATTAAATACGCCTCGATCCGGCGCAATGAGGTGCAAAGCAAGATATCGCCCGTCTCGGTGAAGAAATGGATCTCGGATCCCTCGCAATATCAGCCTCTCGCAGCGGGCGCGGGCGCGGGCACCGAGGCGACGCCGAGGAACACGCTTTTACTGCGGGATGTTGCGTACGTAATACAGGCGTACCCTCATGTTTTTAACCCGAGCGGAGAGAACACTCCGCAGAAATACACTTCCATGCTGTTGCGCCGGGCGGAAAAGGGTCAGTGTTATCAGAGACCTTCCTTGGGGTGCCGGGAGTTCGCTGCCGCCTTCGAGCCGGCAAGCGGGGATGAGGTGTCGGAGCGACTAACGGAAAATCTTGGGCGCATGCTATACGACGTTGTCTTCCGTCCAACGGGCAATCGGCCGGTTTTCTTTTCCGCCCGATTGGAAGACGGGGTAATGGATACGAGGCCCGAAGTGGTTTTGCTCGACGCCGCTCAACGTCAGGAGGTCCTGCAATGTTCGTACAGGCATTAGCGGAATACGCGGACAATTATCTGAGCAAGGAATTGGGCGATGAGGCTTGGGAAGACAAACCAGTGCCCTATTTCATTGAACTGGCGCCTGACGGAACGTTTCTAAACGTGACGAATCACAACGTGGCGACAGTGCGCGGTAAGAAGACGTTTTCGAGCCCTGCCGAACTTCGGGTTCCTAAGTCTCCGGTGACGCGAGTTGCGGGCCTACATCCTCTTCTGGCGGTGGACTACATCAAGTATGTAGTTGGGGCCGGACCATGGACGGCGAAAGGAAAAGAGACAAACAATCAGGAGCGGCATGATGCATTTGTGGCTCTGATCGGGCGGGCGGCGCAAGAGACGAACGATGACGCTTTGCGAGCGTGCGCTCGATTTTTTGAGCGTCCGGATCAGGTTGATTTGGCCCGGTCCGCACTTGGAGCGGCAAAAACCGATTCGATGATAGCGCTTTCGGTCAATGGACCTGTTGTTAAAAGGCCCAGTGTCCGGGAGTACTGGGGGCGGCATTATCGAGAGGCGGCGGGCGAACAGGTTGCCAAACGAGGGGACGCTGAGTGCTTAATATCGGGCCGTGTAGGACCAATTGCACGGACTCACGAAAAGATAAAGGGCCTCAAGAAGCTTGGCGGACAATCTGCCGGCGTCTCGCTGATGTCATTCGACAAAGACGCGTTCTGCTCTTACGGGTGGGAGCAAAATGCCAACAGTCCCGTATCGCCCGATCGCGCCATGGCCTACGTGCTGGCGCTAAACGATCTTTTACGGATAGATAAGGGTCATCGGCGTGATATCGCAGGCGTCGGGTTCATCTTCTGGACCAAGGAGCGCAGTGACTTTGATCCAATGTCAAACGTCGATCAGCCGGATCCAGCGCAGATAGATCGTCTGTTACGTTTCGACCCGACAGCCGATCCAGACCCGAACATGTTCTACATGGCTGGAGTAGCGGGAAACGGTGGAAGAATGTTGATCCGCTACTGGGTCGCGGAGACTCTCGGGACGGTTAAGGCCAATTTGCGCGATTGGTTTGCCGGGTTGCGGGTGGCTGATGTATACACCGGTAAACCAGCGGAGCCACCAAAGCTATGGCAACTGCTTCGCGCGATCGATCGCAAAGGAGAGCCTCCTGCTGATCGAGTTATCGCTGTTTTGCGCCGCGCTCTTGAAGGGCAGGCTCAGCCGTTTGGCTATCGCATGCTTTCCGCCGCGCTCACTCGGCTCCGGGCTGAAACCCATCGCCGGCTCGATCCTGTGCGGTTAGGCCTTATTCGTCTTTGCCTGAATGATCTGATTAGCCCAAAAGGAGAGTCTTTGATGTCTGAAAGTTTAGATTCCGGTCAGCGGCATCCTGCCTATCTCAGTGGCCGGTTACTCGCAGTGTATGAGTCCTTGCAGTACGCGGTTAACAGAGGTGTGAATCAGACTGTGACCGATCGATACTATTCGCTTGCGTCCACAAATCCTGCGCTAGCATTTCCCAAACTCGAGGACTTAGGACAAAAGCATCTTCGAAAACTGCGCCGCGAAAATCCCGGAGCACGCGTGAGGATTGAGCAAGAGATCGGCAAACTTCATGTCGAGATCGAGCAGGCATGCGGCTTCCGGTTTCCGGCATTACTTGATCTAGAAGCGCAGGGTCGTTTCGCGCTGGGATATCACCACCAGCGGGCGCACCAAATGACGCAGGCACAGAAGGCGAAAGCCAATCAATTAGAAGCAGGACAGAAAGAGGAGAACCAATGAGCATTGTTGGAAATCGTTACGATTTCGTCTATTGTTTCGATTGCCAGGATGGGAATCCAAATGGCGATCCGGACGCGGATAACAGTCCGAGATTCGATCCAGAGACATTTCAAGGCCTTGTCTCAGATGTGTGCCTAAAACGAAAAATTCGCGACTATGTGTATCAAAAATCGCGAGAGAATGGCTCTGTTCAGAAGGGTTATGACGTGTTTGTGCTGGCTGGGAACACGCTCGAAAGCCGGCAAAAAAGGCCCTATGAACATTTGAAAGACGAGATCACGCCGAAGGGCAAGGATACAAAGCCGGACGATATCAGAAAAGCTCGCGAATGGATGTGTGCGAATTTTTTTGACATTCGCGCATTTGGCGCCGTTATGGGCGTGACAGAGTTCAATTGCGGACAGGTGCGTGGGCCTGTTCAGTTCACCTTCGCCCGATCGATTGATCGCATCTTTACGACGGAACACACGATCTCGCGACAGGCGTTTACGGGCGAGAAGGACGTAAAGCCCGGAACCGGTACTTTCGGACGGAAGCATACGGTTGCCTACGGGCTTTATCGCGCATACGGATTTGTGAATCCTGTGTTTGCGGATCAGACCGGATTCTCAGAGGACGATCTTCAGCAGCTGTGGATGGCGCTCTGGAACATGTTCAGCATCGACCGTTCCGCAGCGCGAGGCTTAATGGCGGCGCGTGAACTTTGTGTGTTCAAGCACAAATCAAAGCTAGGTGAGGCGCCGGCGCACAAACTCTTCGATTCGATGCGGGTGGAGTTGAAACAGGGCGTCGTCAGCCCTCGGTCATTCAACGACTACAAACTTTCGTATCCTGATACGTCGGAACTTCCTGAAGGCGTTGAATTACTGACACCCTTTGCTGTGTCCGCCGCGGCTTAGTGTTCGCGGCCACCGGCTGCGCCCGCGATTTACGATGTTTTCCGAAGAAGATCTTCTTCCCCTTTCCGGTCTGCAGCACATGGCGTTTTGCGAGCGACGCTGGGCCCTCGTTCAAATAGAAAACTTGTGGCAAGATAACCGATTCACGGCCGAAGGGAAGGCGCTCCATGAGCGTGTACACTCGGGCGAGATGGACTCTCGGCCGGGCGTTATTATCCGGCGTACCTTGCCGATCCATTCTTTCCGCCTGGGAATTTCGGGTCAGGCGGATCTGGTGGAATTTCAGCCCGCACCAACGGGAGAGTCGGGCATTCCCATCGAAAGCCGACGAGGCTTGTGGCGACCTGTTCCCGTGGAGTACAAAAGAACCCGTGACAAAGCGGGGACACATGCTTACAGGGTGCAGCTCTGCGCGCAGGCTCTTTGTCTCGAGGAGATGCTCTCGACGAAAGTGCAGGAAGGCGCCATTTACGATGGGAGCGCACGGCGGCGCCAACGGGTATTCTTCACGGGTGAGATGCGGGTCCTTACAGAAACTCTCGCCGCTCGAATGCACGACCTATATGAACGTGGTCGGACGCCGGCGCCCATCTTGAAAAAGGCATGTAGTGGCTGTTCTTTAAAGAAGCTCTGCCTGCCGGAAGCGCTTTCGCGTTCAGAGCCTGTGGAGCGCTACCTAGCCCGGGCCGTTGAAAAACCGTACGACACATGAGGTCTCTGCTCAACACACTCTATGTCACGACCCCGGGTGCGTGGTTAGGGCGAGATGGTGAGACGGTGGCTGTTCGAGTGGAGGAAGACACAAAGCTCCGGATCCCGGTTCACACTCTCGAGAGCATCGTATGTTTCGGGCAGGTGGGTTGCAGCCCGTTTCTGATGGGTTTGTGCGCAGAGCGTGGGGTCGCGATGTCCTTTCTCACCGAGCACGGAAAGTTTCTCGCAAGAGTGCAGGGGTCTGTGTCGGGCAACGTTCTGCTGAGACGGCGCCAATACCGGATGACAGATAACGCAGACGGATCCGCAGCTATCGCTCGCGCCATCGTTCTCGCAAAGATTTCAAATTGCCGCACTGTAGTATTGCGAGGTGCTCGCGAAAGGCCAGATTCGGATGGGGCGAACGCGTTAGAGAGTGCTGCACTCCGGATGAGACGAATTCTTGAAGACTTGGGTACTTGTGATTCGGTCGATGGAGTGCGCGGGCATGAGGGCGACGCCGCGCGGGTGTACTTCGAAGTATTCGATCATTTGATCTTGGCCGTCAAGGAGCAATTTTTCTTCCGGGGTCGGAGCAGGCGACCCCCGCTCGACAATATGAACGCGCTGCTCTCGTTCTTGTATACGCTGCTCACGCACGATATGATAAGCGCACTGGAAACGGTGGGCCTCGATCCCGCGGTGGGATATCTGCACCGCGAGCGGCCTGGGCGGCCGTCGCTGGCTCTGGATTTAGTAGAAGAACTGCGGCCGGTGCTTGCAGATCGACTGGCGCTTACGGTGGTGAACCGCCAACAGGTTTGGGCGGAAGGATTCCGGAGGCTGGAGAGTGGGGCCGTTACTATGGACGAACAGACGAGAAAGGAAGTCCTGTCGGTCTGGCAGAAGCGGAAACAAGAGGAGATTGTGCATCCGTTCCTCGGTGAGCGAATGCCACTGGGTCTCGTGCCTTATGTGCAGGCTACGCTGTTGGCACGGTATTTACGGGGCGACTTGGACGGCTATCCGTGTTTCTTCTGGAAGTGATGCGGTAAGACGCATGACCCTGATTGTGGTGGCCTATGATGTGAGCACCGAATCCGAAGCGGGGAAGCGTCGACTTCGGAGAGTGGCGAGGGTTTGCGAGAATTATGGCCAGCGCGTACAGAATTCCGTCTTTGAATGCTGGGTCGATGCAGCGCAGTGGGTGAGATTACGAGCAAATCTTATTTCGGAAGTGCGAACGGACCTGGACAGTTTGCGGTTCTATTTCTTGGGCGATAACTGGAAGGGGCGCATTGAGCATGTAGGCGCCAAACCAACCTATCAGCCGGATGGCCCTTTGATTCTTTAAGGTCTCGCGGCGCTGCGCGGACCTGGAGTACACATCGTTTCTCTGGCGCAACCGCGCGAGGGATAAATTCATGCAAACGAGAGACATGTATGGGCTTAGCACCGGTGCGAATGGAGGGGCAGTAGCTTGGAACTTGCGGCTCGCGGAAAGCGTATTGCAGCGGTCGTGGCTTCAGTGGTTTAGGGGCTAGGCCGTCGCGCCCCACGCGGGCGCGTGGATTGAAACACGATCGGCGCGTTTAATATGACCAAAACGTGCTAGTCGCGCCCCACGCGGGCGCGTGGATTGAAACAATTCCTCGTTTTTGAGACCCCAGACAGACTTTCGTCGCGCCCCACGCGGGCGCGTGGATTGAAACCCGCTCGTCCATGCACCGTTAGCGGCTACCGGAAGTCGCGCCCCACGCGGGCGCGTGGATTGAAACCTTTTCTTTCATGCGCGAGTGGTCTCCTGTCTGTCGTCGCGCCCCACGCGGGCGCGTGGATTGAAACTATCGTAAACAACAACACGACCATCGGGAGGAAGGTCGCGCCCCACGCGGGCGCGTGGATTGAAACTCCGTATCTGACCTGCAGATCCCCTTCATCAAGCGTCGCGCCCCACGCGGGCGCGTGGATTGAAACTACGAAAATCCGGTACATCCTGAAACCCACATATGTCGCGCCCCACGCGGGCGCGTGGATTGAAACCACTGTCGATCGCCGGAGATCTCCGACCTGTGGCGGTCGCGCCCCACGCGGGCGCGTGGATTGAAACGATCAGCTCCATGTACCGAGCTTCAAGATCATTAAGTCGCGCCCCACGCGGGCGCGTGGATTGAAACGGCATAACCACCAGGGTTGCTGGTGTTTGCCGGAGTCGCGCCCCACGCGGGCGCGTGGATTGAAACTTCATGCAACAGTAAGTGCTACGGAATCCAACAAAGTCGCGCCCCACGCGGGCGCGTGGATTGAAACGGGTGATGTTGCGCAGCACGCAGCTACAAGCGCTGTCGCGCCCCACGCGGGCGCGTGGATTGAAACTGATCTACTTCGAGCTATTGACAGTTTAATCAGGTCGCGCCCCACGCGGGCGCGTGGATTGAAACTTTGTAGTTCATTTAGGTAACCTCGAACTTAGGCGTCGCGCCCCACGCGGGCGCGTGGATTGAAACAGGCCACCGAAAAGCAACATCGGCAACAAGCCGCGTCGCGCCCCACGCGGGCGCGTGGATTGAAACGAGCTTTTCCCATTCGGCGATTGCCAGGAACTGGGTCGCGCCCCACGCGGGCGCGTGGATTGAAACCCCATAACTGGCATTGCCCGCGCGAGAAATGACCGTCGCGCCCCACGCGGGCGCGTGGATTGAAACGGTGCGATCGCGATGACGAGGGCGCCGTTCGTGGTCGCGCCCCACGCGGGCGCGTGGATTGAAACCAGATAGTAGCAATTCGGGAGATATGCGCACGGCACGTCGCGCCCCACGCGGGCGCGTGGATTGAAACACTGATTCTATGAGATCTGGAATCCTCCGCGCGGTCGCGCCCCACGCGGGCGCGTGGATTGAAACTCATTACGCCGCGCGTTGGCCCGCTCCAGAGAGTCGCGCCCCACGCGGGCGCGTGGATTGAAACGGGCATGACTCGCTGACCCATCCGAAGTCTAGCGTCGCGCCCCACGCGGGCGCGTGGATTGAAACTTACTTTGCTGAGTTCATTTGTCATAAGTTGTCTCGTCGCGCCCCACGCGGGCGCGTGGATTGAAACCCTTCCAGTTCGTTCATTGGCAAATCAGGCAGAGTCGCGCCCCACGCGGGCGCGTGGATTGAAACCGCTGAATCGCTAAGGCTTTCTCTGCCGCTTCTTGTCGCGCCCCACGCGGGCGCGTGGATTGAAACGCATCGAGCGGATGCCGATTAACGATACGCTTACGTCGCGCCCCACGCGGGCGCGTGGATTGAAACATAGATGGACGGTTGAGAACACCCCGAGCAGGTGGTCGCGCCCCACGCGGGCGCGTGGATTGAAACCTTCCCGAACTTCTCCAGCATTAACGGTCGTCCGTCGCGCCCCACGCGGGCGCGTGGATTGAAACCGACAAACACCCGCTCGATGACCAAAGCGCGGCAAGTCGCGCCCCACGCGGGCGCGTGGATTGAAACCTTTACAACGCAGGCTGTAGGTGAGCTAAACGCCGTCGCGCCCCACGCGGGCGCGTGGATTGAAACTTGAAAGTGAAGCGGGTCAAAGCTGGACGCGCGAGGAGGTCGCGCCCCACGCGGGCGCGTGGATTGAAACTCTGTAAACACTCTGAATTCGTGCCCAACCCACGGTCGCGCCCCACGCGGGCGCGTGGATTGAAACAACGGTATGCAGGGGGTTGGAGCAGGACTGGATGGTCGCGCCCCACGCGGGCGCGTGGATTGAAACATCACCACGCGCTCATAAGGGCCGTGGCAGCGCTCGTCGCGCCCCACGCGGGCGCGTGGATTGAAACAATGCGGCCGTCTATTACGCATCGATTGACAATAGTCGCGCCCCACGCGGGCGCGTGGATTGAAACATCGACAATTCCGCAACTCGCCCTCCGCATCGCCGTCGCGCCCCACGCGGGCGCGTGGATTGAAACGGCTATACAACGCTAGAGGAGCGAAAGTCGGCTAGTCGCGCCCCACGCGGGTGCGTGGATTGAAACATACTGCCCGTGCGGACGATCCAAGCCACCAAACGTCGCGCCCCACGCGGGCGCGTGGATTGAAACGAACCGACACCCGCAAGCGTGAGCTAAAAGAACGTCGCGCCCCACGCGGGCGCGTGGATTGAAACTGTGCTGTTCTGCTCCATCGCGCTCAGCTTGGCGTCGCGCCCCACGCGGGCGCGTGGATTGAAACTATCTATCTCGGGCAGGCAACCGCAGGCAACTCAAGTCGCGCCCCACGCGGGCGCGTGGATTGAAACGCTACGGCACCCTCGCAGAAGCCCGCGAGGTTCTGTCGCGCCCCACGCGGGCGCGTGGATTGAAACTATGCTCCAGGTATAATTCAGCGGACCCACGTTCGACGTCGCGCCCCACGCGGGCGCGTGGATTGAAACTTGATCCAGGCCGTTCGGATTACGGCCAGCAGCGAGTCGCGCCCCACGCGGGCGCGTGGATTGAAACTAATGTATCCAAAACGTTGGCCCGAACCATTTGCGTCGCGCCCCACGCGGGCGCGTGGATTGAAACACTATCGGTACGTTCCAGATGGCCAAGACCGTTGTCGCGCCCCACGCGGGCGCGTGGATTGAAACACTTGGTACAGTTTCATTCGCCATTACCTGAGGGTCGCGCCCCACGCGGGCGCGTGGATTGAAACATGCTTCGCATTGACGCCATCGTTCCCAAACGAGTCGCGCCCCACGCGGGCGCGTGGATTGAAACTCGCGAGGTGAATTTCAGTGGCCAGCCTTGCTTTGTCGCGCCCCACGCGGGCGCGTGGATTGAAACTGCGGATACGGAACATCGTTTGCGTCTGAATGGGGTCGCGCCCCACGCGGGCGCGTGGATTGAAACGCTGTATCCAGTGCCATCGACGATCAGGTACTTCGTCGCGCCCCACGCGGGCGCGTGGATTGAAACACGCTCGATTACGACCCAGCACGCAACAGAGAAACGTCGCGCCCCACGCGGGCGCGTGGATTGAAACTTCTTAAATCGCGTTCTGCGGCTCGTCCGGCCGTCGCGCCCCACGCGGGCGCGTGGATTGAAACGCTTCCGTACCCGGACGCGATGCATTCGGTAGTTGTCGCGCCCCACGCGGGCGCGTGGATTGAAACAACGAACTAGCGGTTTTAGGAAAGGCAACAAGGGGTCGCGCCCCACGCGGGCGCGTGGATTGAAACGTACTTAACGCATTGAATGCAGCGGGCGATGTTGGTCGCGCCCCACGCGGGCGCGTGGATGGAAACCGACGCATGCACGGGAACGGCTGCGCGCGCGCGCCGTCGCGCCCCACGCGGGTGCGTGGATGGAAATACTGTGGGTACCGGCGTCAGCCAGCCCACCGGCGTCGCGCCCCACGCGGGCGCGTGGATTGAAACGCCTTGCTTGGCCAGCGACTTCAGAATTGCTTCGATCGCGCCGCTGGATGAGTGGCATCACCACTTGGCGGCAATGGCTGCGCCATGTGGCGGAGTTGCTCAAACGCTAGTCTCCTGTACTTGAGATTTCTTGCGTTTGGAGCAGCCGGGCGAGGACGCCCGGCGCGGACGAGGACGTCCGCCCCACAAGTTCCCGAACTAAGTCAGGAAGAAGTTCAGAGCGTTGCCGATATAGGTTTTTAAATCGGTGCGCTTGACGATCGCGTCGAGAAAGCCGTGCTCCAACAGAAATTCGCTTCGCTGGAAGCCCTCCGGAAGCTTTTGGCGGATGGTTTGCTCGATGACGCGTGGGCCTGCGAAGCCGATCAGCGCTCCTGGCTCGGCGATGTTGAGGTCGCCCAGCATGGCAAAGCTGGCTGTGACGCCGCCGGTGGTGGGGTCGGTCAAAACGCTGATGTAGGGGAGACGGGCTTCATCCAAGCGCATCAGCGCTGCCGAGAGCTTTGCCAGTTGCATGAGGCTGATCGCTCCCTCTTGCATGCGCGCGCCGCCGGAAGCGGAAACGATGATCAATGGAGTCTTCTCGTCCATGCAGCGCTCGATGGATCGCGTGATTTTTTCGCCGACCACCGCGCCCATGCTCCCGCCGATGAACTTCAATTCGAGAGCGCAGATGTGAACCGGCCTTGTATTCAAGCGGCCGCTCGCGCAGATGACCGCGTCCGGTAACTGGGTTGATTTCCGCATGTCCGCGAGCCGCTGAGAGTAGGGCTTGGAGTCTACGAATTTCAGCGGATCGGAGGAGCGCAGATTTGAATCGTAGGTAATATAAGAGCCATCATCGAAGAGTTGCTGAAGCCGTTCGGCTGCGCCGATGCGAAAGTGGTGACCACATTTCGGGCAAACCTGCAGGTTTTCCTCGACGGATTTGCGCCAGATGATCTGCCCGCAATGGTCGCACTTCTGCCATAATCCTTCGGTGCGGATGCTCTTTTCGCCATCAGCCGGCGGGCCGCCTTCGAGGGACGGTTTTTGTCGCGTGAACCACGCCATGTAAATTCAGCAACCAAAGTAACACGCGTTTAACCGACCCTGCCGAAAAGTTTGTGCCGCGCACCAAACAGAATCAGCAATCCTCCGCCCATTAGTAGAAAAGTGGCGGCTTCGGAAGTTGGCGCATCCGGGCTGAGCGAACTCGTGCCGTAATAGAAGTCATCGAAGACCGGCTGAGATCCGGAGACCGTTGAAAGTTCGAGCCAGGTAATTTGATGCGAAAGCGAGAATCCGAAGAGTCCGGGCGAGAGTCCCGAGAAGGATTCGCCGTCGGAGAGCAGAAGCGTGAGCGGTGTGCCTCCCGTACTGCCGATGCTCAGGAACAGAGAGTTTGCGCCATTCGAAGGAGTCGCAACATTGATGTATCCAGCGCCGTCCGAAGCTCCCGCGAGGCCGGTCGCCCTGTTATAGGCCACACCGGTCAAATTGTAGGTGCCGTTGTCGGGCCCCGTAAAATCGTAGCCTACGGAAGGATGGTTGATCGCATTCAGAACGATGCCAGTGGCAGTATCATATGTGGTACCCACATTAACCCCGGTGAAGTTTAGTTCCTGTTGCGAACCGCTTACGGTGTAAGTCGACGATTCCCAAGTGCTCAAACTGGTTGTAGTAATGGTCGTCGCCATGGCTTGACCAGCCACAAACAAAACTCCGGCCGCAGTTAGAGCGGCCATAGAACGAACTCTAGGCATACATATCCCCCAAGTAAAATTTGTTGGTTTACGAGAAAGGAGTGCCGCGCGCCCCGGCTAGATCTACGCCAGAAATGCCTGATTGATTTGACCAAAAAGGAACGGGTGCAGAGTAGGAGCGAAAGGGCTGCCGCTCGGGTCAGGTCACGTCTGCGGGAGAGCGAACCAGCTTCACCGGAAGCGTGTAGGTGCGATTGTTTCTGATGATGGTGAGAGTGATGGTGTCCCCTACGCGCTTGTGCGAGAAAGCGCGAACCAGCGCATCTTCGCGGTCGACGGGTTGACCATCCACTGCGATGATCAAATCGCCGCCGATGCCGATTTCGACATTGCCGATATCAACGACTTCGCGAGCGCCGCGCACTCCCGCCAGGTATTCGGAAGAGCCGCGCGCAACGCCCTGGACTAAGAGGCCGCCGCGGCGGGGCAGCTCGAGAGCTTCGGCCAGATCACCAGCGACGTATTCCGTGGTAATGCCGATTCTCGGCCGTTCGGTGACGCGGCCCGCCTGGTAATCGCTGAGGAGCGCCTTTGCGCGGTTAATCGGCAGAGCGAAGCCGATGCCGATATTGGTTTGTCCGAGGATGGCGGTGTTGATGCCGATGACGCTGCCGCTCGAATCGAGCAGTGGACCGCCGCTGTTGCCGCCGTTGATGGCAGCGTCGGTCTGGATCATGCCTTCGAGTCGCTGGTTTGTTTCGCTGTCGATTTTTCTTCCGATGGAGCTGACGACGCCTACCGTCAGGGTTCCTTCGAGGCCGAATGGGTTGCCGATGGCGAGCACTTTTTGGCCGACCAGTAAGTGATCGGAATCGCCAAGCTTCAAGAACGACTGTTTTGTTTTCGGATTGATTTTGATCAGAGCGAGATCGTCGGAGCGATCGGTATCGAGCGCTCGCGCATAGTATTGCGTTTGATCGTGCAAAGTAACTTGGATACGGCTACTGCCGGAAACGACGTGGAAGTTAGTGAGAATGAATCCATCGTCATTAATCAGGAAACCTGAGCCGAGACTTTGGGTTGCAACGGGTTGATAGAAAAAATCACGGCGGACGGTTGTGCTGGTGATATAGACGGTTGCGAGCCGCGCGAATCTGTAGATGTCGATGTTGTTCTGCTCGTCGGCGGTGAGTCCTGCGCTGTGTACGGGCGCGGACTCGGGCCATTTGAAGTTGTCGCGGAAGACCGGCGGAACAAGCTCGCGAACGTTCCAGCTCGCGCGGGAGGTGAGCCACACGAAACCGAACGTAATGACGAATGCCCAAAAGAAGGTTCGCGCTCTCATGTTTGCTGCGCCTCGGCCAAACGCCTTAGTTCGCGATAGATCGCGTCAATTTGATTACGGGTTTGTTGCTTATCGCCGCTGGTATCCACGATGTAGTGAGCGTATTTCTTTTTTTCTTCGAGAGGCATTTGATTGGCCAGACGGACCAGCACTTGTTCACGCGTGAGGCGATCGCGCTTCATGCCGCGGGCAATTTGAGTCTCTTCCTCGCAGGCGGTTAGGATGAGCTGATCGAAGCGGGTATATCGTCCCGTCTCTATCAGGATAGCCGCTTCGAGCACGGCGATACCGAACGGATCTTCGGCTTCAAAAACGGTGAGCATTTGCTTTTCGAGGCGAAACACCGCGGGGTGCACAAAGCTGTTGAGCTTCTCGAGAAGCTCTGGCGCGGCGAATACAATGGTGGCGAGCTTACTTCGCTCGACGGTTCGATCGGGGTTGAGGATTGAATCGCCGAACGTCTCGATTGTAGGCGCGTAGGCCTCGCCTTGCGGCAGTAACACGGCGTGACCGAGCTCGTCAGCGCGAATCACGTGACAGCCGAGCCGCTCGAGTTCTGAAGCAACAAACGTTTTACCGCTGGCATAGCCGCCGGTGAGGCCGACCTTTAACATTTCGTTTCGAGACTGCGCTTATTGAAAGATGTGCTGTTCCGCCAAACGCACTGTATTGGCCATCAGCATAGCGATAGTCAGCGGACCGACGCCGCCGGGGACAGGCGTATAGGCGGAAGACATTTCTCGCATGGCGAGAGGATCGACGTCGCCTACGAGCGTTGTGCGGTTTCGGCGAAAGGAAGCTAAGCGGTCGGGATCGTGGGCGAAGAGCCTTTGGACTTCGGCTTCGTCCGTCAGGCGGTTCATTCCGACATCAATGACAACCGTTTCCGGGGAGAGATAATCGGCGGTGATTTGCGTGGGCTTGCCGATCGCGGCGATCAGGATTTGCGCACGTCGACATTCTGCGGCCAAGTCGTGAGTTTTGGAATGGCAAATGGTCACTGTCGCATTTTCATGTAGGAGCATGAGAGCCATGGGTTTGCCGACGATCTCGCTGCGGCCAACGACTACGGCGCGCTTGCCTGCGATCGGGATGTTGTAGCGCTTCAACATTTCGATGATGCCCGCAGGAGTGCAGGGCCGAGGCGCGGGCCGATTGGCAACCAAGCAACCGGCGTTGAAGGGATGAAAGCCGTCGGCATCTTTTGCAGGATCTACGGAGAGCAGAATCTGGTCGGTGTCGATGTGTTTCGGAAGAGGAGTTTGGACAAGGATTCCATCCACTTCCGAATCATCGTTAAAGTCTTTGATGAGCTGTTGAAGATCGTTCGTCGTGATGCTTGCGGACGGGGTGAAATCGAGGCTTCGGATTCCCAACTCATGGCAGGTTCGGATCTTGTTGCGAACGTAGATTGCGGATGCGGGATCGTCGCCGACAAGGACGACGGCGAGCGCGGGCGGCCGTTTTGCAGCTTGCAGTGCCTGGATGCGCGGTCGTAGTTCCTGCAGGATTTCTTGATTGATTTTCTTGCCGTCGAGAACCAGGCCGCTCATGCCTTCGTGAGGATAGCAGGTGGACGGATTTCGTACCTCTTTTGATTTTCTTACTTAGGTGTTTTGCCCATCTGCTCCCAGTCCCGCATCGTCAGCCCGAGATCAGCGAGCACGGTTTCGACTGGAATCGGCTTATTCTGCCGGCTCCAGTGCTGTGCTTCGGCAAGAGCCTTGCGGTCTTCCTCGCTGAGGGGCTCATCATCGACAGGAGCGTGCGCAATTGCTTGCGCGACGGGATCCACCATGGCTTCGCGCAGACTGCGCACGGCACTCAGTTGCGCAGGTGGAAGCTGATCGAGATAGGCGTGAGCTTGCTGCCGTTGCTGCGCTAAATCGACCGCCATAGATACCTCTATCTTCATTATTGACGACCCACATACGAAGTTTGGTTAAAGAGAGAAATCAAACACTGCGATCTGGCCCGCATGCTTCCGAACAGGAGTCGAGAGGGGCGAGTCCACCTCGTAGATCCGAAATCCTAGCTAGACGGAACTCGCGTTCAGTGGCTGGAAATATCTAAGCCGGCTGCCATGGCGTTTATGAGTGTGGCGTGGGCGTCATCATCTTTGAGAGCCCAACCGAAAGCGCCGGCCAGGCCGCCCGCGCGGAGTTTCACGTAGGCCATTTTGTAGGCGATCGAGCCCGGATCGTCATATGACCAGAAGATCTGTTCGGTAGGGCTGTAAATAAAATCGGAGAGGCTGAAGTAGTCCCGATAATGCGTGAAACCCGGGAGGGTCTCGAGCGTTCTGAACGTCGCAACTCCGTCCGTTGCCAAGCTATCACCGGCCGGCGCGGGCGCAGGACCTGTCGATGACTGGTACAAGCCATTGTTTGTGCTGGGAACGCCTTTCCATCCATAGCCGTAAAACGGAATGCCGAGCAACATTTTCGATGCGGGAACGCCCGCCTGCAGATAAGCGGCTATGGTGGACTCGATGTTGAAGTTTTCCGGTTCGCTGGGGTCCCGTGGAGATGGGAATAAAGGCGCGGCGTTGTTTGTCGTGGTTTCCCATGTGCCGTGATAATCGTATGTCTCCATATTGAGGAGATCGAGTTGGGCGGCGACCTTGCCGAGCTCCATATTCGAATAGTTCTGGCTGCCGGCAGGCGCGGCGATGGTTAATAGGTAGTGCTTGCCATTTTTCGTGCCGAGTGTGTCGAGCTGCGCGCGGAACTCTTCGACCAGCGCTGTGAAATTCTTCTTGTCCGCGGCGGCGGGAAACTCCCAATCCAGATCGATGCCGTCGAACAGGCCTGCTGCAGAAATGCCCGGTGCGATGTTGCCGGTGATGAACATATTCAGACATGACCCGGCGAGTTGCTGACGTGTTTTGGCGGAAGCAGCGGCGATCGCAAACGCTGCGCTATTGGAGGGCGACGCACCGCCGATTGAGATCAGAACTTTCAGGTCCGGGTGCAACGACTTTAATTGAAGGATGGCAGCGAAATTTCCGTAAAGCGGGCCTGTATAGGGTGAGCCGTCGACTGAAGGAAGATTCGGATCCTGGTAGTCGGCCCAGGAGTCCGCAATCGCGCATTGATTCGAGCTGACGTTCGCAAAGGCATACAGGAGATGCGTGAGCTTGCAGGCCGCACCGCTGCTTTGAACATTCGCGATATTGTAATCGGCGCCGTAAATACTCCATTCTTCGAAATAGGCGCCGAGCAGTTTGCCGGAGGCATCCGCCGCCGATAAGCGAGTGCCGGATGCGCTCAAGAGCGCGCACATGATAAATAGTACGGTCCTTAGGGTGGCCCCGCCGGGTATTTTCATAATTCCTCCTATGTGAGTAGCGGATCGATTATACATGGTGGGCACGGCGCCGCAGACAGAGAATTGGCCAACGCGAGATGAGCGAGCACAAGAAGTTCGTTTCCAATGCGGGATGACCCTGAAAACGGGTGGGC
>Ga0213875_10001102_pt1 | contig 18735 bp, 16 predicted proteins | sample BarmaccomBMRX_R8_FD_160105 | JGI IMG/M metagenome (GOLD analysis project Ga0213875, IMG submission 160105) | Root-associated microbial communities from Barbacenia macrantha in rupestrian grasslands, the National Park of Serra do Cipo, Brazil - RX_R8 | ecosystem: Host-associated > Plants > Roots... | reverse complement strand
ATACCCCTCAGCTGCATTATGCCGATCTCCGGATTATGCCGACATTGTCGTGGAATTTGCTGGTCGTGGGGGTGAGCGGGCCGGCGAGGTCGGCATAATCAGAGGGTTTCGAGCCAGGTAAGAAGGCTGTCTGGTGGTTGGTAGCGGCCTGGCTGAGCGTTGGTTGGTTGGGTTTTGGCGAGTGCTTTTTCTTTCAGTTCGAGGTCGGCGTGTAGGTAGATGTGGGTGGTCTCGACGCTGACGTGTCCGAGCCAGAGAGCGATCACGCTGGTGTCGATGCCGGCGTGCAGCAGCCGCATCGCGGTGGTGTGCCGCAGGACGTGCGCAGTGATCGTCTTGCCGCGCAGTGACGGGCAGCTATCGGCGGCCCGTTGGGCGTAGTGAGTGATGCGGTGTTCGACCGCGTCGCGGCTGAGCTTGAGGCCGTGGCGGGTCGGGAACAGCGGCGAGTACGGGCCGCCCTGGTGTTCGTTGAGCCAGTTTCGCAGCGTGGTGATCGTGCCGCTGGTCAGCGGGGTGATCCGGTCTTTGCGGCCCTTGCCGTGGCAGGTGACGTGCGCGCCGGCGCCAAGGTACACGTCGGCGCGGGTGAGACCGATGAGTTCGGAGATTCGCAGTCCGGTCTGCACGGCAAGTAGCAACAGAGCATGGTCTCGTCGTCCGATCCAGCTGGTTTGGTCGCAGGAGCCGAGTAGCGCGTGGACCTCGGGCTCGGTCAAGTAGGTGATCAACGCTCGGTCGAAGCGTTTGGGCGGGATCGCCAGGACGCGCGAGATGCTCGCGGCATGTTCAGGATGGGCTAGCGCAGCGAACCGGAACAACGAGTGGATCGCGGCCAGCCGAGCATTGCGGGTGCGCACGCTGTTACCGCGCTCGGTCTCGAGGTGATCGAGGAAGCCGCCGATCAGCGTGGCGTCGAGATCGGCGATATCCAGCGCAGACGGTGCGAGGCCGGTGCGTTGGGTGGCGTAGCCGAGCAGTAACCGCAGTGTGTCACGGTAGGCGGAGATGGTGTGGTCACTGGCGTGGCGCTGGCGGATCAGCCGCTCGGTGAAAAACGCCTGCAGGGTCGGGGCGAGCGCGCTCACGGCCGACCTGCCGGTTGGCCTGCCAGGTGCGCTTCGAGTCGCTGCCCGGCCAGCGCCATCAACTCCGGTGAGGCCGACAAATACCAGTAGGTGCTGGCTGGGTGCACGTGGCCCAGCCAGGTGGACAACAGCGTCAGGCGTGCCTGTCCGTCCTGGCCGGCGGCGTAGGCATCGAGCATCGCTCGGACGGCGAAGGAGTGTCTCAGGTCGTGAATGCGTGGTCGACACGATGCAGAGCGCGGCGTAAGCCCGGCCAAGCGCACGAGCCGGTGAAATGCGTTGTGGACGTTGCAGTAGCGCAGTCGGGTCCCGGCCGTGGACACGAAAAACGCCGACGTGGCGGTTACGGGGGCGAGCCGGTCCCGTACCCGCTGATAGTGACGCAACGCTTCGACCGTTGTGGGGTGCAAGACCAGTTCGCGGGCCTTGCCGAACTTGCCGTGGCGCACCACCAGCAGCCCCGAGGCCAGGTCGACGTCGCCTCGATCCAGCGCGATGGCTTCGCCCACTCGGATTCCGGTCACCGCCAGCACTCCGATCACTGTGGCCAACGTGGTCCGCCGTAACGCAGTGCGCAGCGAGTTGGTGGCAGTGATCAACGCGGCGATGTCGTCGTCGGAGTACAAATACGGGCAGGCTCGGCGTGGTCGCTGGGGCAACAGCTGCGTAGCGGGCACTTCGTGCGCCGGGTCCAGGGCGTGCAGGTAAGTGGCGAAGCCGCGCACCGCTGATAGGCGGTAGGCCCACCAGTGGCAGCTACCACCAGCGGGCAGCCGCGCCCAGTCGAGTGCCGCCACCACGGTGATCCTCGACTCGCCGAGCCGTTCAAGGTGCTCGAGGAACTGGCCCAGCAGCTTTTCCGGACGCGCCAGCCGATAACCCAGCGCCCGGCGCAGGGCCAGGTAGTCGGCCAATTCCGCCCGCAGCGGGCCAGTCACGACACACCGCCAGTGGTGTCGACCGGCCAGGGCCGAGCCAGCACGACCAACGCATCGCGGTCGAGCTTGGCGTAGATCGCGGTGGTCAACGGTGAACGGTGTCGCAGCACCTGACCGACCTCACCAAGCGGGGCACCGGCACGCAGCATCGCGGTGGCAGCCGTATGGCGCAGCCGGTGGGCATAGACCTTGCCCAGACCCGCGCGTTGGGCAGCATCAAAGACCACCATCGTCACCCCGCCGGAGGTCAACGCCCGATGCGGGGCGTGGACCCGGACGAACACCGAGCGTCCCTCGGCAGTGACTGGTCGGCCATAGCGCAGATACGCCGCGATCGCCGCGCCCACATCCGCCGGCAACGGCAGCCGTTCGGCACGGTTGCCCTTGCCCATAATCGTGATCTCGCCGCGGCGCCAGTCGATGTCGGCCAACCCCAACCTGGCCACCTCGCCAGCACGCAACCCCAGCCGGGACAACAGCAGCATGATCGCGTAGTCCCGCCGACCAGTGGGCGTGCGGCGGTCACAACTGGCCAGCAGCCTGCGCAGCTGATCAGGCTCCAAGCCCTTCGGTAAACCGGACAGCCGCCAGCCCGCGACCGACGGGACCGCCATGACCAGAGATACCGGCACCTGCCCGGTCAAATGCAGCCAACCCAGCAGCGACCGCAACGCACAGACGATCAACTTCGCCGACCCGCCAGCCCGGCCCGGGCAACTGGCCAGCACGAACGCGCTGACATCAGCCGCAGTCAAACAGGCCAACTCCAGCGCCTCGCCGCTCATCCGGCCGGCGACGAACCCCCGCACGCAATCGACATAGCCGCGTGCCGTTCCCGGCGTCACCCCCCGCTCGACGAGCAGGTAATCCCGGTAGCGACCCAGCAACTCCTCCACCGGAGCCAGGAGAACTGGCACCGGGACCGGCAGCACCCCCAACGGCATCAAGTAGTCCAGCAACGGCCGCAGCGCCCGCACCGAGCGGTACTCCACATACCCCGCCGCCCGCCGCTGCGCCAGGTACTGCTCGATCACCGAACCGCTCAGCCCGCCAAGCCCAATACCCTCGGCGCGCATCCAACGATCCAAATGCGCGATGAAACACACGTGCTGCTCAGCACCCGCCCGCGTGTAACCGCGCCTCAACAGATGCTCAGCGAACCCGCTTACATACGCCTCCAACGGACCACACACCAACGACTGCAACACCTTGACCATGACGCTCCCCCTCTCCATGACGGAGAACCAAGCGTCGATCAACTCACCGGATTATGCCGACCTCCCCAGCTCAAAACAGCTGGTCAATACACTGCACATCATCCACCTCGGCATAATCCGGAGATCGGCATAATGCAGCTTATGCCGACGTCGGCATAAGCTGCACAAGCTCAGAAATGTCACTGACCGGCTACCGGATCACCTCGCCTGCACTGTCGGCAAGCGGATGCGGCAGGCCTACCGGGCCGACACCGCGCTGGAGGCTGAAGCTCAGCTTGAAGCGCTGGCCAAAGAACTCCAGCGGACCCACCCCGGCGCGGCTGCCTCGTTGCGCGAAGGCTTAGCTGAGACGCTCACCGTGCTGCGCCTGGGCGTACCGCCCACTCTGGCCCGCACTCTGCGCAGCACCAACTGCATCGAGTCGATGATCAGCATCGCTCGTAACCACAGCCGCAATGTGAAGAACTGGCAATCCGGCGACATGGCGCTGCGCTGGTGCGCCACCGGCATGGCCGAAGCCAGCAAGCAGTTCCGCCGCGTGAATGGGCACCTGCACCTCGCCGCGCTCAGGCGCGCTCTCGACGAGTATGTCGCCGCCGAAACCGGCGATGCCGTCCGTCACAATGAACCCGTGATCGCCGCCTGACGATGATCATGACCGCCACCGAAAATCAACGGCGGGCGGGACATCCTCCACGTCAGGCTCGGCATTACCGAACCGGACTTCGACAAGGTCGTGATACACCTGGTGGCGACCCTGACCGAACTCGGAGTTCCCGACGAGATCATCGCCCAGATCGGCGGTGCACTGGCTCCGCTGAAAGCAGATATCGTCGGAGTGCCCGCAGCGTAACGGCTTCTCCCGGCCGTGACCGTTACCCGGCCACGGTGACCCGCACGATGACGTCAGCCACGGCGGCTGCCTCCCGGGCACCGAAAATGAGCAGGTAGTGGTTGGTGTCGTTGATGAGCACCTCCTCCATCCCCGGCACCGTGCGCTTGGCCTGCTGGACCGAAGCCTCGGAAAGTAGCGGCCTGGGTTCGTCAGCAAGACCACGGGGCGCGCGGATCAGGATCACTGGGCGGGGAACGGCGGCCAGCGCGGCCCATGCTGCGGCAGCGTCAAGCTGGTCGCGTCCATCGGCACGCACCGCCACCTCGTTCACCCTGGAACGCAGCGCTCCGGGCGGCCCCACCAGGTCGTAATCCACATAATCGGCGACATCGGCATTCCAGCGGTGAGCGAAGGCGGGGTGGCGGCGCCAGAAGTCGCGGTATTCCTCGGGCGTCGCAAAGGTCATCCGGAGCCGGGCCAGTGCCGGGCCGAGAACGGTCTCGAGCACCACGTCGGGGTCGATGTACCCGGGCAGTCGCGGTGACAGCCCGCCGTCGATCAGCACGGCTGCCGCGCAACGGCCGGGCTGCGCGGCGGCCAGCCGGGTGAGCACGGAGGCGCCCATCGAGTGCCCGGCCAGCACGGCCCGGCCCGCTCCCCAGTGGTCCAGGAGGGCCATCATGTCGGCCACGTGGGCATCAAGGCCATAGGGTCCCGGCAACGACGCACTGGCGCCGCGGCCACGGAGATCGGGCGCCAGAAAGGTGATGTCGCGGGCCGTCAGGTGGCGAGCCACCGCTGCCAGCGCGCGGTGTGATCCGGTAATGCCATGGAGGCCCAGGACCACTGGCGCAGCGCCCGGTTCACCAGGGCCGGCGACGGCGACGGTCAAGGAACCGCCAGCGACCGGAACTGCCAGTTTGGTATGGAAGGTGGTGGGCATCTGCTGAAGCTCAGGGGGTCAGAAGGTGCTGGTTGGCACGGCGAACCAGATCAGCGAACTCGGGCATTTCCACTACTTCCCGGTTCGCAGCGTAGAGACGTTCGGCGCCGTCGCAGTTGACGAACAAGCTCGGCTCGCGCCAGGCGAACACGATCCGCGAGATCGGCGTGGCCAGGATGAGGTCAGTGCAGCTGCGCGGCCGCGACGAGCGGGCGCTGCAGGGTTCGAGCGATGTGTAGAGGGTCGCTCCGGCCAAGCGGTGGTCGTGCGGCAGAAGCTTCGCCAGCGCAGCCTCCTCAGCATGGTCATAGGGATGTGTCTCGCGGGAATAACCCGTGGCTAGCACAGCACCATCAGCCTCGACGATGACCGCGCCCACCGAGAAGGCGCTGCGCGACGGCGGGCAATAGTGCGCGAGTTCGACCGCCTCGCGCAGATACCGGCGATCCCGGTCGGTCGAGTGTTCCATCAGCGGGCACCGTCCCCGGGACAGGCCAGGTAACGGAGCAGGACAACGTCGCCCATCCGACGGGTCTCGGCCAATGTCAGCGGGTGTTGCGGGCCGTGCGGAAACGTATCGGGACCGACGAATCGAACGCCGGCACGATCGCCGACGAAAAAAGGGGCGATCACGAGATGGATTTCATCCGCTAGTCCGGCGCTGAGGAACTGAGTGTGGACAGCGCTACCTCCTTCTACCATCAGGCGTTCCACGTTGCGGGTGGCTAGATCATCCAGCACGGCCGCCAGATCGATCGGGTCCCCCGCTGCGACAACAGTGGCCCTATCGCCGAGTGCGTTACGCACACCCGGCGCCACAAGGTCGCGCGTGTAGACGAGTTTCTCGCTGTCCCCGCAGGTGAAAAAGCGGGCCGTGACGTCAAGATCGCCGCGACCGGTCAGCGTGACCTTCATCGGATGCGCAGGCCGGCCACGCCCGATCCGCTGCTGTTGGCGCGCGGCAGAGCGGATGAGCAGCTGAGGGTTGTCCCGGCGAATCGTGCCTGCCCCTACCAAGATGGCATCGACACTAGCTCGGACCTCGTCGACCCGATCGAAATCCGCCTCATTGGACAGCATCAGCCGGGTATCGGTGGAGTCGTCGAGATACCCGTCGATGGACATCGCCACCGAGAGCAAGACGTACGGGCGCCGCATCACAACTTTCGATTATCCGGCGAAGAGATTGTCCGCAGCGGCTAGCGTGCTGGCGGGTTGGTCGGGCTGGACTCGGTGGACTTCCTTGTCAGGCGCGCCGATCATGAGGCTGAGCCGGAGCTGCATCGTCAGTAGTAACGGGTGGGTTCGATCGGCCGTATCAGCGCAGGAGAACATCCTTAGGCAATCCGGGTGGACTTCGCACCGGCGGGTATCTCCCCGGCGTCGAGCCGCCGGGGTCAGCGGGGTGCTCCCTACCAGAAGAGGCCGGTCTGTCTACTCGTACATACTGACTCTGACGTCGTGATATAGGCGTCGAACCGACCCAACAAGATCATCCCGTCGATCCCGTTAACTGCCGCCAAGATCACAGCGGACCAGCGCGGCACCAGAGTGATGGGGGTTTAAATCCACGCGCGCCGTCGAGTAAACAGTGCACTGCGGCGTGACGGTAGGTCGGCCGGATCGTTAGACGTGGCGAGTGCGCTCTCGAAGTGTCAGGGGAGCGACAAGGAGGCAGCTAAGTGGATCGTCGGGTGCGGCGTGCGGTGCTGGATCGCTTGGCAGCGGTTGAGGACATGGCCGCGCGGGCGGGCGCAACGCTGTCTGCGCCGTTGGCACGCAGGCATATCCAGACCATCACCGACGGATGGCGGGAACTGCTCGTCCAACATCAGCCCGATCCCACTGGCCGCTGCCCCGTCTGCTCGGGATGGTTGCGCCGCCGCCGTTGGCCTTGCGACGTGTGGGTAACTGCGCACCAGCACCTCATCGGTGACGGGCCGGAACCAATCGAACGGATCACCAGAAATTCCAATCCGTTCTGCCGCCCACGCCAAGTACTGGTGGTCCCACGCCAGCTTGACGCTCCCCCTGCCACCTCACAGCCCAGCCAGGGCGAAAAGGCATCGCTGCGCCGTTCCTGACTATTCCGTGGGCGCCGAATGTCAGTCGGCGAAATTGTCGGTCAACTACGTGATACGTCGCTGCCTCGAAGATCTAGGCGTAGCCAGGTTCGGCTCCCGGCGTGGCAAAGGTCACGCATGGCTAGGTCGCCGGATCACCGCTGTTCGAGGCGGGTATCACGAGCATCTGGCTGACCGGACCCGTTGTCCAGCGTTGACCAGGTAGCCGTTCGCCGACGCGCCACACGTCTCCATGCATCTCGTCGGCGGGAACGGGTACTAGCCTGGATGGCAGCCTCAGTCACCCTGAGCAGACCTGCACTCCAACGGATAGAGGCGACGTCCAGCAGTGTCCCGCAGCGACCCTCCCGTGCAGTTTGGCCCCAACGAGTGGCTCGTCGAGGAGATGTACGAGCAGTTCTTGGCCGACCCGTCGGCGGTGGACTCCTCGTGGCATGACTTCTTCGCCGACTACCGGCCGCCTGGCGGCCGTGGAGGCCATGGCGAAAACGGCACCACATCGCGCACCATCAAGCCGCGGCCGGCCGCACCGGTCCCCGCGCAGCGCGAGCTCGAGCACGACGCCACCACGCCATTGCGTGGAGCGGCGGCCCGCGTGGTGGCGAATATGGAGAGCTCCCTGGAGCTTCCCACGGCCACCAGCGTGCGCGCAGTGCCGGCGAAGCTGCTCGTCGACAACCGCATCGTGATCAACAATCATCTCCGGCGGACCCGGGGCGGGAAGGTCAGCTTCACGCACCTGATCGGGTACGCGGTGGTGCGGGCGTTGGCCGACTACCCGCTGCTCAACCGGCACTACACGACCGATGAGCACAGCAAACCCGCGGTTGTGTCACCCGAACACGTCAACCTGGGCCTGGCCATCGACCTCAAGACCGCCAAGGGCCGCAGCCTCGTCGTCGCCTCGATCAAGGCGTGCGAGGTGATGACTTTCGCCCAGTTCTGGCAGGCCTACGAGGACGTCATCCGCAAGGCCCGGGACGGCAAGCTCAGCGCCGAGGATCTGGCAGCCACCACGATCTCCCTGACCAATCCCGGCACCATCGGTACCAACCATTCGGTGCCCCGATTGATGTCCGGGCAGGGCGCGATCATCGGTGTCGGTGCGATGGAATACCCTGCGGCCTTCCAGGGCGCCAGCGACCAGGCGCTCGCGGACATGGCGATCAGCAAGATCATCACCTTGACGTCCACCTACGACCACCGCATCATCCAGGGCGCCGAATCCGGTGAGTTCCTGCGCCGGGTGCATGAACTGCTGCTTGGCGAGGACGGGTTCTACGACGACATCTTCGCCTCACTGCGCATCCCCTACGAGCCAGTGCGCTGGGTCAAGGACATTCCCGAGGGCGCCGTCGACAAGACCGCCCGGGTGCTGGAACTGATCGACGCGTTCCGCACCCGCGGGCATCTGATGGCCGACACCGATCCGCTGAACTACCGGCAACGCAAACACCCCGACCTCGACGTGCTCAGCCACGGCCTCACGCTGTGGGACCTGGACCGAGAATTCGCCGTCGGAGGATTCGCCGGGCGCTCCTACATGCACTTGCGCGACGTCCTGGGCGTGCTGCGCGACGCCTACTGCCGCAACATCGGTGTGGAGTACATGCACATCTCCGCCCCGGACGAGCGGCGATGGCTCCAGGAACGCGTGGAACGGGTGCACGACAAACCCAGCCGTGCCGAGCAGAAGTACATCCTGTCCAAGCTCAATGCTGCGGAATCGTTCGAGACCTTCCTGCAAACCAAGTACGTCGGCCAGAAGCGGTTCTCGCTGGAGGGCGCCGAAACGGTGATCCCGCTACTGGACGCGGTGCTGGACAAAGCCGCCGAGTACGGACTGGACGAGGTGGTACTCGGCATGCCGCACCGCGGCCGGCTCAACGTGCTGGCCAACCTGGTGGGTAAGCCGTATTCCCAGATCTTCCGTGAGTTCGAGGGCAACCAAGACCCGGGCCAGGCGCACGGGTCCGGCGACGTCAAATACCACCTGGGTGCCGAGGGCAAGTACTACCGGATGTTCGGAGAAGGCGAGACCAAGGTGTCGCTGATCTCCAACCCGTCACACCTGGAGGCAGTGGACCCGGTACTGGAAGGCATCACCCGAGCCAAGCAGGACCTCCTCAATAAGGGACCCGAGGGCTTCACTGTGCTGCCGGTCGCGCTCCACGGCGATGCCGCCTTCGCCGGGCAGGGCGTGGTGGCCGAGACGCTCAACCTGTCGCTACTGCGTGGGTACCGTACCGGCGGCACCGTGCACGTTATCGTGAACAACCAGGTCGGGTTCACCACGGCGCCGCAGCACGCGCGGTCCAGTGAATACCCCACTGATGTGGCGAAAACGATCGGCGCACCGGTATTCCACGTCAATGGCGACGATCCGGAATCATGTGTCTGGGTGGCCAAGCTCGCCGTGGACTACCGGGAAGCCTTCCGCAAAGATGTCGTCATCGACATGATCTGTTACCGCCGCCGGGGCCACAACGAAGGCGACGACCCATCGATGACGCAACCGAAGATGTATGACATTATCGACAGCAAGCGATCGGTTCGCAAAGGTTACACGGCGGCTCTTATTGGGCGCGGAGATATTTCCGTGGAGGAGGCCGAACGCGCTCTGAAAGATTACGCTCAGCAGCTTGAGCATGTCTTCAATGAGGTGCGCGAACTTGAGCGCGGCGCCGTGGCACCCAGCGAGTCTGTGGAAGCCGAGCAGCTCGTGCCGACTGGGCTGGATACCGGCGTTGACATCAGCGTCATCGAACGGATCGCCGATGCTCACGTCAATCTCCCAGAAGGGTTCACATCTCATCCCCGGGTCAGACCGGTGCTGGAAAAGCGCGCGAAGATGGCACGCGAAGGCGGCATCGACTGGGCATTCGCAGAGCTGCTGGCATTCGGGTCGGTTTGCCTGGACGGCCGCATGGTGCGGTTATCCGGCCAGGACAGCCGGCGCGGCACCTTTGTGCAACGCCACTCGGTGCTCATCGATCGCAAAACCGGTGCCGAATACACCCCGCTGATGCACCTCTCGCCGGACCAGGCGAAGTTCTTGGCCTACGATTCGGCATTGTCAGAATTCGCGGCACTTGGCTTTGAGTACGGTTATTCCGTGGCGAACCCCGATGCCTTGGTACTGTGGGAGGCACAGTTCGGCGACTTTGCCAATGGCGCGCAGCCGGTGATCGATGAGTTCATTTCCTCCGGTGAAGCAAAATGGGGGCAACGTTCCGACGTCGTCTTGTTGTTGCCGCACGGTCACGAAGGCCAGGGTCCCGACCACACTTCCGGCCGCATCGAGCGTTTCCTGCAACTATGCGCGGAAGGTTCCATGACTGTGGCGCAACCGTCCACGCCGGCGAACTACTTCCACCTGCTGCGCCGGCACGCCCTGGACGGGGTGCACCGGCCGCTGGTGGTGTTCACGCCCAAGTCGATGCTGCGGCAGAAGGCGGCAGTCAGCCCGTTGGAGGATTTCACCTCAGGACGCTTTGCCTCAGTGCTCGACGACCCGACGATCAGTGATCCCTCGGCGGTTCGCCGGGTACTGCTGTGCAGCGGCAAGATCAGCTACGAGTTGCACGCCGGCCGCCAGCAGCGGGGTATCCACGACATCGCGATCGTGCGAATCGAGCAGCTGTATCCGCTGCCCCAACGGCGGCTGGCCGCGGCGCTGGATCGTTACCTCGGCGCCACCGACGTGTACTGGGTGCAGGAGGAACCCGCCAACCAGGGCGCGTGGCCGTTCTACGGGCTGACCCTGCCTGAGCTGATGCCCGAGCGGCTGAGCAGGTTGCGGCGAATTTCCCGGCGCGCTATGGCAGCACCGTCCGCGGGGTCAGCCAAAGTGCACGAGGTCGAGCAACGCGAACTCATCGCCGCCGCCCTCGACGCCTAGCGGTCGCCACGCCACCCCTACCTCATCTTCCGGCGTGTCGCGCTCTCCTGCCGCGCGTGTCGTGCTCTCCTGCGCGGTGTGTCGAGCGCTAGCGCGCGGGTGCCGTACGGTCCGCTAGCCGGTACCAGCGCAGGCCCCTCGGACAGGGAGGAGTCGAGGTGTACTTCACCGATCGCGGCATCGAGGAACTAGAAGACCGGCGCGCCAACGAGCAGATCAGCGTCGAATGGCTGGCGGCTCGGATGCGCACGTTCGTCGACCAGCACCCGGAATTCGAAGACGCGGTCGACGCACTGGCCACCTTTCTGGCCCGCGACGATGCCGACGCCGAGGATTTCGCGCTCTGATCGGTAGTCGCCCTGCCACATCGACGCCGAAGTGACCCGGGGATCAGGCAGACGCGCCTTCGGCCGTACCGCTGCGCGCGACACGCACGGCACGAGAGCGCGACGCGCCCGGCACGAGCGCGCGACACGCACGGCGGGAGAGCGCGACTCGCCGCAGAGGAGGGAGCGGAGGTCACCACGCGTAGGCTTCGGGGGCGGGCTTGGCGCCATGGGGTCCTGGTGGGGGGAACAGCTCGTCGAGCCGGGCGAGCAGCTCAGCATCAAGGGTGATCGCGAGCGCCCGCAGCGAGCTGTCCAGCTGCGCGGTGGTTCGCGGACCCACGATCGGCGCGGTCACGCCATCTTGATGCAACAGCCAGGCCAGCCCCACGTTCGCCGGGTCCTCACCGATATCAGCGCAGAGCTTCTCGTAGGCGTCGATGCGCTCCCGGTTCGTCTCCAGCCTGCCCGCGGAGAAGTCCGAGGTGCTTCGCGAACCGCTGCCCTCCCGTTGCTTGCGCAATACCCCACCAAGCAGGCCGCCCTGCAGCGGCGACCACGGGATCACGCCGATGCCGTAATGCCGTGTGGCGGGCAGTACCTCCAGCTCGATCCACCGGTTGAGCAGGTTGTAAATGGACTGCTCGCTGACCAGGCCGAAGACCTGCTGCCGGCGGGCCGCTTCCTGGGCAGCAGCCAGGTGCCAGCCAGCAAAATTCGACGAGCCAACGTAAATGATCTTTCCCTGCTGCCGGAGCACCGACATGGCTTCCCAGATTTCCTCCCACGGCGTGGCGCGGTCCACGTGGTGCATCTGGTAGAGGTCGATGTAGTCGGTCTGCAGCCGGCGTAGCGACCCGTCGCAAGCTCGCCGGATGTTCAGGGCGGATAGCTTGTTGTCGTTGGGCCAGTCTCCCATGGAACCGTAGAGCTTGGTCGCCAGGACGGTGCGCTCGCGTCGCCCGCCGCCGGTGGCGAACCACCGGCCGATGATCTGCTCGGTGACCCCCTTGCCCTTCTGCCAGCCGTAGACATTGGCGGTATCGAAGAAGTTGATACCGTGCTCGTGGGCGCGATCCATGATCGCATGGCTGTCGGCTTCCGCGGTCTCTGGACCGAAGTTCATCGTGCCCAGGCATAGGCGGGACACCATCAGGCCGCTGCGGCCTAGCTGCGTGCAATCCATACCTGCCAGCCTCGCAAAGGTACCGAGGTTGGGCCACTGCAACCCCCACGCCGGTGGGCCGGCGATCAAGGCTTCGCTGCGGAAACCGTCTTGACCTAAACCTGGGTGCAGCATGCAGGCTAGAGACCGTGAGCGCTGCAGCGCACGTCGAGCCAGCCCCGGTCCGCTCGGATCTGTTTGGTCCCAGCCGCCGTGCGACCACGATCGGTCTGCTGCTGCTGGTAAGCATGGTGGCGTTCGAGGCAATGGGAGTGGGTACTGCCATGCCCGCTCTGGTGGCCGACATCGGCGCCGTGTCGTGGTATGCTTGGCCGTTCGTGGCATTCATGGCGGCCGCCGTGTTCGGCACCGTGCTTGGTGGGCAATGGTGCGACGTCGTTGGACCCCGCGTCCCTCTGGTGGCGTCCCCGGTGCTGTTCGGCGCGGGCTTGCTGGTGGCCGGCACGTCGACCGGCATGGCACAGCTGCTGGTGGGGCGGGTACTGCAGGGTTGGGGTGCTGGCGCTGTGACCGTCGCAGCCTACGTGCTGATCGCGGCGGTTTACCCAGAACGCAGCCGCCCCGCCGTCTTCGGGCTGATGTCGTCAGGGTGGGTACTGCCGTCGTTGATCGGGCCGCCGGTGGCCGGGGTGGTCACCGAGAAGCTGTCATGGCACTGGGTTTTCCTCGGGCTGATACCGGTGGTGGTGCTTGCGGTCGGGCTGGTGGTGCCCGCCGTGTCTCGGCTCGACCGGCCCGCGGCCGTAGCCGGCGTCAGCGCCAGCCCGCGCCGGCGCGGGCTGGTACTTGCCGCCCTGGGTGCTGCCGTGGCGGTTTCCGCATTGAGCTGGGCCTCCCAGCGCTGGACCGTCTCCGCCGCCGCAGTCGCCGGGGCGGCGGTGCTGCTGCTGGTGCCGTCCATGCGGCAGCTACTACCGGTTGGAGTGTTCCGAAGCCGTCGCGGGTTGCCGACCGTAGTCGCCGCCCGGGGACTGCTGGCTGGAGTGTTCTTTAGCGCCAACGCGTACCTGCCGCTGATGTTGACCAGCACCCACCACTGGACCCTGACCACCGCGGGGCTCCCCCTGGTGATTGGCTCGCTGGGCTGGTCAGCGGCTTCGGCATGGCAGGGGCGTCACCCGGATCTTCCCCGGCAGCAGCTGCTGCGACTGGGATTCAGCCTGCTCACGGCCGGTACTGCTGGGCTGCTGCTGGTAGCACCGACCTGGGGGCTGTCCTGGTTGGCCCTTCCGTTATGGGGCATCGCCGGCATTGGCATGGGGTTGGGCTTCTCGTCGGTGGCTTTCCTGGTCTTGCAGCAATCCAGCCCCAGCAACGTGGGATTTCATTCGTCAGCTGCCCAGATGTCTGACCAGCTCGCCACATCGGTCTTGATCGGCGCGGGCGGGGCGTTGCTGGCGTTGCTCGGCGCCCCGGCGGTTGCGTTGCCGGGGCTGCTGGCGCTGCTGGCTGGCTTGGGCTTGCTCGGGGCGGCGCTCGCCGGCCGGGCAGCCCACCCCGATCCCAGTATGTCTACCCATCGGGATCGGGAAAGCGAGGATCAGGACAGGAGGGGACCACGGTGGAGCAAGGCGCGCAGGTCGGGCGCGGGAAGCGCGCGGGAGAACAGCCAGCCCTGGTAGGCGTCCACCCCGAGATCCCGCAACACCTGGAACTGAGCAGCCGTCTCGACCCCCTCGGCGACGCAGACCAGACCCATCGCGTGAGCCATCTCGACCACCGCGCGGACCACCGCAAGGTCTGACCGGTCATCGCCTACTCCGGAGACGAATTGGCGGTCCATCTTGACGATCTGAGCGGGCAGCTCCTTGAGCCGGGCTAGCGAGGAGTAACCGGTGCCGAAGTCGTCTACGGCGAACCGAGCACCGCGTTCGACCAACTCGGTCATCGCCTCCCGGGTCGCGCTGGGCAGGTCGACCAGCGCGGTCTCCAGCAGCTCCACCACCAGGCGCTCCCACGGAAGCCCGCTATCGGCGACCGCGTTGGCGACCATCGCGGCGAATCCGGATTCACCAGGATCAGAAAGGTTGACCGCGACGGACACCGGCCGCCCATCCCACGACAGCCAGTCGCGGGCCTCGCGCAGGGCAGTGCGCAACACCCACCGGTTCAGTTCGCCCATCAGGCCACCTTGCTCGGCCACCGGGAGGAACACATCCGGGCTGAGCATGCCGCGTTCTGGGTGCGGCCAGCGGATCAGCGCCTCGGCCGACCGGATCACTCCGTTCCGATCGACCACCGGTTGGTAGTTCAACTGCAGTTCGTCGCGGGCCAACGCCTCGCGGAGCTCGCACTCCAGCTCTACCTGCCGATCAGCTGACGCCATCAGGGCCGCATTGGCCATGGCGAAGTGTCCGGTGCCGGTTCGCTTGGCCTCGTACATGGCGGCGTCGGCGAAGCGCATGAGGTCTTGAGCTCCGCTGGTGGAATCGTCCGGCACAGCCACACCGATGGCCGCCGACAGCCGGATCACCTGCCCCCGCAGCGGGATCGCGGTACGTAACAGTCCAGAGACCCGGGCAACAAGGGCACCGATGCCGCCCTGAGCGGCGACGTTGGCACAGATCACCACGAAGACGTCACCGGAGAGCCGGCCAGCGGTGCAGCCTTCAGGCAGCCCGTCTTGCAGCCGCCGCGCCACTGCGACGAGCAGCTCATCGCCGGCATCATGGCCAAGCGCGTCGTTAACCCGCTTGAAGTTGTTGATGCCGCAGAACAGCACCGCGACATCGGGTGTCCCGCAGGCAAGCAGTTCGGTCAACGTGTCCTTGATCGCGGACCGGTGGGGCAGCCCGGTGAGTTCGTCATGGGTAGCCCGGTAAGTGAGCGCCTCGGCTATCCGGCGCCGTTCGGTGATGTCGGTGAAGACCACCAGCAGGAAACGTTGACCGTCGTCCTGTACCGATGCCGAGACGTGCAACTCGCAGTACACCGGGTCACCATCAGCCCGCAGCAGCATTCGCTGGGGCACCGTGTAGCTCTCGGAGCCACCTCCGTGATGGATGCGCAAAGACCGCAGCTGGGTGGCGCGCTCATCGGGGTGAGTCAGCGCCTCAGAACTCATCCCCCGCAACGTCTCCAAGTCATAGCCCAGCAGCTTGCACAACGCTTCATTCGCGTCGACCAGCCGATCGTTGTCGTCGAAGATCCCGATGCCGACCGGAGTGATTGCCACCAGGTCCGCGAAACGCTGGCTGGATCGCATCATCCGGGCTTCCGCGGCTCGCTGCTCGGTCACGTCCTGCACCGTGCCGACCAGGCGGGAGTCGCCGGAAGCATCGGCGATGGCTGCGGCGTGGCAGCGCACCGTGCGCACCGTGCCGTCAGGTGGCAGTATCCGGTGCTCGAAAGTCAGTGGTGCGTGGTCGGCAACCAGTTGATGCCACAACCCGTCCACCCACTCTCGGTCATCGGGATGGACGAGGCAGAGGAACCCCTGATAGGTGGTCGGGGCTGCGGGGACGTGGTAAAGCTCTCGCAACATGTCTGACCAGACGAGCCGGTCACGCTCGGGATCCCACTCCCAGGTGCCGATACGGGCGACTCGCTGCGCCTGGGCCAACCGGTGTTGCTCGGCACGCAGTGCCCGCTCCAGCGCGCGCTGCTGGGTGATGTCCTGCACCGTGCCTACCAGGCGCAGGGGTTCCCCCCAGTCCGAACGCTCGATCTGCACCCGGCACAGATAGTGCAACTCGCCGTGCTCGGGTAGCCCGCGAAACTCCTCCTCCAGGGTGTCGGCGTCGAGGTCGGCGACCATCTCATGGATCCGCTGAAACAGCCGGGGAAGGTCGTCAGGGTGGATATACCGGAACGGGTCAACATCCTGGCAACGACCGCCGAACAGCTCGGCCAGGGCAGAGCTGTAGCTGATCTTGTTGCTGGGCCAGTCCCAGACGAAGCTGCCCATGCGAGCGATCCGCTGTGCCTGCAGCAGCCCGGCGTGTTCCTGCGCGAACTCGCTGGCATTCGGTGCCGGGCCGGCAGCACGCAGATCGGAAACGTCGATCAAAAACACCATGAGCAGGTCCGCGCCCGGGATCTGCCAGCTCGCGATGCGCACCGGGAGCACCTGACCATCCGGCCTGATCAGGCCAGCGTCAGTGTCAGCACAGGAATCTGCCACATCCCGGCTCGCCGGTGCATCAACCAACAAGCTGTGCAGCGGCTGGCCGACCAGTGACTCGGGGAGCCACCGCCCGGCGAGCTGCACTGCCGCCTGGTTGGCCTGGACGATGACGCCGTCCTTGCACACCAACACGGCCGATTCGGGCAACGGGACCTGTGGCGTGACCGGCGCTGAGCCGATGGCACCCGGCTCTGCCCAGCCACGCGAGCTGGACCGGCCCGGCCGAATTACCGCACGCGGGCGGCCAGGGACAGCCCAAGCCCCTTGTCGGGGGTCAAGCGATACGGGCACGAAATCAACCCGTTCAGCCCGCTCGGCCACGGCACCACCCTCTCGCCGCGATGTGCTTGGACTCTCGCAACGGCGTGTCACAACCCTGTCGAGTGCACCAACGCGCGAACCGGCGATTAGTTATGCGGTGACCGCAACTGGCTGTCACAGGTGGTGGGGGGCGCGCGCCGAAGTGGATCTAGAACATCACTAAATCAGGGGGCTAAAGTCGCATTATGCTGTCAGGTCGGTAGCGAGGGGTACCCGTGCAGTTCCATGAGCTCGCCGTGCCAGGAGTGATCGAGTTCACTCCTGACGTCTTCACCGACCCCCGCGGTCAGTTCGTGGCGCCGTTCCAACAATCGTCGTTTGCCAAGGCCACCGGCCACCGCTTGCAACTGGGGCAGTGCAACCAGAGCGTGTCGCGCCGGGGCGTGATCCGCGGGGTGCATTTCGCCGACGTGCCGCCAGGGCAGGCCAAATACGTGCACTGTGTCCGGGGCGCGCTGCTGGACGTCGCCATCGACGTTCGGGTGGGCTCGCCCACCTTCGGCCGCTGGTGCTCGGCGCTGCTCGACACCCAGACCGCGCGCGCGGTGTACGTCGCTGAAGGGATCGGGCATGCGTTTGCCGCGCTGACCGATGACACCGTGATGGCCTACCTGTGTTCCACCGGGTACGACCCCACAGCAGAACACGGCGTGCACCCGCTGGATCCTGCACTGCACCTACCCTGGCCACCCGACATCACCCCGGTGCTGTCCGACAAGGACCGAACCGCCCCCACGCTTGCCGAAGCCGCCGCAGCGGGCATCCTCCCCCACTGGTCGACCTGCCAAGCGCGCTACGCCGAGCTCCGCGCCGCCCATTGACCGCATTGCGTGGGCTGAGCGGCGGCTATTCGGGCTCACCGACCGCGCCGCGCCCGCTGAATCCGGGGGGCGGGCCACAAGCGGGCGAGGACAACCGCGGTAGGGATTGCGGTGCCGAGGTGGCGGGAGTCAGTGGAGGCGTCAAGATTGTCACCTTCCACCCACCATCCGCTGCCGTGCCGACCTACCGCGCGCTTGATCGACAGCTGACCGGGGCGCTGTGGCCAGCAGACCACCACCACAGATCCGGGGCGGGGACGGGTCCGCATATTGATCAGCACCACGTCGCCGTCGGCCAAAGTCGGGGACATCGACGGTCCGCGCACCACGGCACGGCGCCACGGCCACTCAAGAAGGTGGTGATACGCCACCAATGATCACCCTCCGGATGCTCGACAGGCCGGGAACCAGTAGGGTCGGCGTGACGACACAGCACACTTGTGAGGGAGGAACGATGCGACTGTTGTCGCGCATCCTGCACCCCCGCCTGGAGGTCACCGCGCACTGCGACCTCCCGTGCGGCGTCTACGACCCCGCGCAGGCGCGGATTGAGGCCGAGTCGGTCAAAGCGATTCAGGAGAAATTCCAGTCCAACGAGGATCCAGTCTTCCGCTCGCGGGCAATCGAGATCAAGGAACAGCGCAGCGACCTGGTAAAGCACCACCTCTGGGTGCTCTGGACCGACTACTTCAAACCGCATCACTTCGAGAAGTACCCGCAGCTGCATGAGCTGTTCAACAAGGCCACCAAGGCTGCGGGCGCTGAAGGCACCAAGGGTTCGTATGACCCCGCGACAGGGCAGCAGTTACTGGATTACATTGCGGAGATCGACAAGATCTTCTGGGAGACGAAGCAAGCCTCCTGATTACAGCCCCGAGATCAGCGCTGGCCAGCGAAGATTGTTCCTCGTTGGTCAGCGCTGTATCTCGTTGTGACCGTCGCTGACGTC
>Ga0213875_10001101_pt1 | contig 18742 bp, 16 predicted proteins | sample BarmaccomBMRX_R8_FD_160105 | JGI IMG/M metagenome (GOLD analysis project Ga0213875, IMG submission 160105) | Root-associated microbial communities from Barbacenia macrantha in rupestrian grasslands, the National Park of Serra do Cipo, Brazil - RX_R8 | ecosystem: Host-associated > Plants > Roots... | reverse complement strand
GCCGTCGCGATCGATCAGCACGAATTTTCCCTGGTTCTGCCACACCGCGAACGGACGCCGCTCGTTCAGCGACACCAGGATGGTGCCGGGCAGCAGCCGCTCGACGGTGACGCTCTCGACCGAACCCAGCGTCAGGATGCGCGCCTGCGCATCGGCGACGGAGAAGCCGAGGATCGGATCGCCTCTGGACACGCCGATGGCGGCGCGCAGCAGCGGTTCCGGCGTGGTGGCGCGGCCCTCGATCACCAGATCCTGCACGCGCAGGCCGGCAAATGCCGCGGCGTGGCCGAAGCGCTCGCGCATCGTGGTGAGGGTCGCCGACGGGCTGGTGGCGCGGATCAGCGCCGAGACCGCGGCGAGTGCCACGAGCCCGGCCAGCACCAGTACTGCGGGGCGCAGCAGCCGGCGCTGGCGACGGAGCAGCAGCTTCAGGCGGCCAGGGCGGTCGCGCAGATTGCGCGGCGTGCGGTTCAGGCGCGGCATGCGGCCTGCTCCACCATCCAGGCGCACAGCGCGGGGAACGTGATGCCCACATGCGCCGCCTGCTCGGGCAGCAGCGATGTGCGGGTGAGGCCGGGCTGCGTGTTCACCTCCAGCAGCACGAGCCGGCCAGGCTCGCCGCGCGTGTCGTCGTAACGGAAATCCGCCCGACTGGCACCGCGGCAGCCGAGCAGGCGATGCGCCGCCAGCGCGATCTCCAGCGCGCGGGCCGCCGCGTCGGGATGGATGCGCGCCGGCAGCAAATGGCGGGAGCCGCCTTCGCTGTATTTCGCTTCGTAGTCGTAAAACCCGTGCGCCGCGGTGATTTCCGTGACCACCAGCGGGCGATCTCCGAGCACGGCGACGGTCAGCTCGCGGCCGGGGACATACTCCTCGACGAGGGCGGTGCGGCCGAAACGCCAGCCGCGCGCCAGCTCGGCCCGGGTGTTGCCGCCGCTGCGCAGGATTTCGACGCCGACCGAGGAGCCTTCGTTCGGCGGCTTGACCACATAGGGCAGCGGCAGCGGATCGGCGGCTTGCAGCGCCGCCATCTCGACGACGCTGCCCGCGGCGACCGGCAGGCCGGCGGCGGCGAACACGGCTTTGGCGGCGACCTTGTCCATCGCCAGCGCCGAGGCGCGCACGCCGGAATGGGTGTAGGGGATGCCCAGCCAGTCGAGCATTCCCTGCACGGTGCCGTCCTCGCCGAAGCGTCCGTGCAGCGCATTGAACACCAGATCGGGCGCCGGGGTCAGCGCATCGATCATTGCGCGCAGATCGGCGCCGACCTCCACCGGCAGCACGTCGAAGCCGAGTTCGCGCAACGCGGCGATCACCTGCGCGCCCGAGGCGAGGCTGACCTCCCGCTCGGCGGAAATGCCGCCATGGAGCACCGCGACGCGCTTTATGGGATCGCCTCCGGCTCGGGTCACGCGATCGCCTCCGGCTCGGGTCACGCGATCGCCTCCGGCCGGCCGCCGGGGATGCCGATGCGGCGGATTTCCCACTCCAGCGCGATGCCGCTGGCGGCGTGCACGCGCCGGCGCACCTCCTCGCCGAGGCCCTCGATGTCCGCAGCGGTGGCGTCCCCCGTGTTGATGAGGAAGTTGCAGTGCTTTTCCGAGACCTGCGCGCCGCCGCGCACCAGGCCACGGCAGCCGGCGGCCTCGATCAGCTCCCACGCCTTCAGGCTGCTCCGGCCGGGCGACGGATTGCGAAAGGTGGAGCCGCCGGTGCGCGCGCGCACCGGCTGCGTCGCCTCGCGCGCCGCGCGGATCTCGCCCATGCGCGCCGCGATCATCGAGGGCTCGCCCGGACGCGCGTGCAGGCGCGCCCGCACCACCACGCTCTCGGGCGGCAGCGTGGCATGGCGGTAGGCGAAATTCAGATCGGACGCCGACAGGCGCCGCAGCTCGCCCGAGCGCGTCGCCACCTCCGCCCAGTCGAGGCACCCCGCCATGTCGCCGCCATAGGCGCCGGCGTTCATCGCGACGGCGCCGCCGATCGTGCCGGGAATGCCGCAGAGGAATTCGAGCCCGGCAAGCCCCGCCGCCGCGGCATGCTCGGCGACCGTCGCATCGAGCGAAGCGGCGCCGCAGATCACGCCGTCGCGCTCAACCTCGATCTCGCCGAAGCCGCGGCCAAGGCGCAGCACCACGCCGTGCAGGCCGCCGTCACGCACGATCAGATTGGAGGCGGCGCCGATGACGGTCACCGGCAAGCCTTCGGGCAGCACGGCGAGAAGCTCGCGAAGGTCTTCCGTGTCCGCCGGGCGGACCAGCAGCTCGGCCGGACCGCCGACGCGGAACCAGGTCGCCGGGGCGAGCGGCGCCGCTTCCTGCGCGCGGCCGCGCAGCCGGGGCAGCAGATCGAGCAGAGGCGCCGGGCGCCTTGCCGCCATCATGCCGCACCGCCGGCGCGGCGGCGATGGCCGGCCTGCAGCTCGAGCAGCTGTTCCGGCAGCGCCTGCGCCCAGCTGGTGATGTTGCCGGCGCCGAGGCAGACGACGAAATCGCCGGACCGGGCGATGGCGTGCACCATCTCGGCGAGGTGCCCGGGCCCGGGCAGCGGCACCACGCTGCGATGGCCGCGCGCCCGCAATCCCTCGATGAGCGCGTCGCGGTTCACGCCCTGGATCGGCGCCTCGCCCGCGGCATAGACATCGGCGACGATCACCGTGCCGGCGTCGTTCATGCAGGCGCAGAACTCGTCGAACAGCGACGCCAGCCGGGAGTAGCGATGCGGTTGCACCACCGCCACCACGTCGCGCGCGCCGGCCTGCCGCGCCGCCTTCAACACCGCGGCGATCTCCACGGGGTGATGGCCGTAATCGTCGATGACGGTGATGCCGCCAGCCTCGCCGGTCTTGGTGAAGCGCCGCTTGACGCCGCGGAAGCCGGCGAGCGCAGCGCGCAAGCTGGCCTCCTCGATCTCCATCTCGACGCCGACGGCGATTGCCGCGAGCGCGTTCTGCACATTGTGCTGCCCGAGCATCGGCAGGCGGAACGGGCTCATCTTGCGCGAGCGGTTGCGGAAGCGATCGGTGACGATCACCTCGAACGTGGCACCGAGCTTGTCGGTCTTCACCCGCTCGGCGCGCACGTCGGCCTGCGGGCTGAGGCCGTAGGTGATGATGCGGTGGTCCGACAGGCGGGGGATCATCTGCTGCACGGCAGGGTGGTCGATGCACAGCACGGCGAAGCCGTAGAACGGCACGTTGGCGACGAACTGGTCGTAGCCGGCGATCATCGCCTCCGCCGTGCCCCAATGATCGAGGTGCTCGGGGTCCATGTTCGTCACCACGGCGATCACCGCGGGCAGCCGGAGAAAGCTGCCGTCGCTCTCGTCGGCTTCCACCACCATCCACTCGCCGGCGCCGAGGCGCGTGTTGGTGCCGTAGGCATTGACGATGCCGCCGTTGATCACCATCGGATCGAGGTTGGCGCCCTCGAGCACGGTGGCGATCAGGCTGGTGGTGGTGGTCTTGCCGTGCGTGCCGCCCACCGCGATGGACCATTTCAGGCGCATCAGCTCGGCCAACATCTCGGCCCGGCGCACCACCGGTATCAGCCGGTCGCGCGCGGCGCGCACCTCCGGGTTGTCGCGCTTCACGGCGGTGGAGACGACGACGACTCGCGCATTACCAAGATGCGCCGCGTCATGGCCGATCATCACCGTGATGCCGGCGTCTCGCAGGCGGCGGACGTTCGGTCCGTCGGCGATGTCGCTGCCCTGCACGGTGTAGCCGAGATTGTGCAGCACCTCGGCGATGCCGGACATGCCGATGCCGCCGATCCCGACGAAATGCATCGTGCCGATGCTGAGGGGGAGGGCTCTCATGGCAAGGATGGCGAGGGCTCTGCCCCGCGCGCTGAAGTATGGGACCCGCTGGGGCCCGTCGGCCCCGGACCCCATTTACCTTCGATCGCATCGGCCAGGCGCACGGCAGCATCAGGCCGGCCCTGCGCCGCCGCGGCTTCGGCGGCCGTCGCGAGCGCGGTGGGATCGTCGGACAGGCGCTCGATCCGCGCTGCGAGGGCGGCCGGCGAAAACTCGGATTGCGCCATCGTCCACGCCGCAAGCGCGCGCGCATTCGCGCTCTGGTGGTCGTCGATCGCGCCGGGCAGCGGCACCAGGATCGCCGGGCGGCCGACCACCGCCAGCTCGGCGACCGTGGAGGCGCCGGCGCGCGCGATCACCAGCTGCGCGGCGGCAAGGCGCTCGGGCACGTCGTCGAAAAACGCCGCCAGTTCGGCGGCGATGCCGGCCCCGGCGTAGGCCTCCTGCACGCGGGCGAGGTCCTCGCGCCGGCATTGCTGCACCACGCGCAGGCGCGCGCGCAAATCCGCCGGCAGCATTGCGAGGGCGGCCGGCACGACATCGCTCAGCACGCGCGCGCCGAGCGAACCGCCGAGCACCAGCAGGCGCAGCGGCGCGTCGGCTGTCGGCACGGAATAGGGACGCGCGACGATCGACGGCCGCACCGGGTTGCCGGTGAGCTCCGTCCTCGCAGTTTCCGGCACCCCCGTGGTTTCGGCATAGCTCAGCGCCAGCAGGTCGGCGTGGCGCGCCAGCAGGCGGTTGGCGCGGCCGAGCACGGCGTTCTGCTCGTGCAGCACGATCCTCGGGCGGCGGCGCAGCAGGCGAGCGGCCAGCACCGGCGCGACGCAGGGATAGCCGCCGAACCCGACCACCGCGGCGGCGTCCAGGCGCGCCAGGATGCGCCGCGCCTGCATCGTGCCGGCTGCCAGGGCGATGGCAGCTGCTGCCGCGCGCGCGGCGCCGCGTCCGACGATGCCGGCGCCGGCAATGACGAAGCGCTCGCGTCCCTCGAACACCGCGCTGGTCAGTCCGCCCGAGCGCGCGTCGGTGATCAGGGCGATGCGCCGGCCGCGCCGCACCAGCTCGGCGGCCAGCGCCTCGGCCGGAAAGAAATGCCCGCCGGTGCCACCGGCGGCGATGACGATCGGCTGCACCGCCGGCCCTCTCATCGCACGCACCCTCTCACGGCACTTCCCCGTGGTGGCGCTTGCGGGTCAGCGCCAGCAGCATGCCCATGCCGAGCGCCACCGCCAGCACCGACGATCCGCCATAGGAGACGAAGGGAAGGGTCATTCCCTTGGTCGGGATCAGGTGCAGCGAGGAGCCCATGTTGACGAAGGCCTGTAGGCCGAAGCTGGTGACCAGACCGGCCGAGGCCAGCACGACGAACAGGTCGCTCTCTTCCAGTAGCAGCAGCAGGCCGCGAATGACGATGAAGGCGAACAGGCCGAGCAGCAGCGTGCAGAGCAGCATGCCGAATTCCTCGCCGGCGACGGCGAAGACGAAATCGGCGTGCGCGTCCGGCAGCACGTCCTTGACGCGGCCTTCGCCCGGCCCGCGGCCGAGCAGTCCGCCATTGCCGAACGCCTCCAGCGCCTTGTCCACCTGATAGCTGTCGCCGGTGTCAGGATGCACGAAGCGCAGCACGCGGCTGCGCACGTGGGCGAACAGCGCGTAGGCGCCGACCCCGGCGGAGGCGAAGGCGGCGAGCGCGAGGCCGACCAGCACGAGGTTCAGCCCGCCGACGAAGAGCTGGGCGAAGAACACGGCGGTAACAACCGCCAGCATGCCGATGTCGGGCTGCGATTTCAGCAGCACGGCGATCACGCCGTAGAGCCCGCAGGCCAGCAGCGTGCCGGGAAAGCGCGGCACCCGCCGGGCTTCGGCGAGCAGCCACGCGGTGACCACGGCGAAGCAGGGTTTCAGGAACTCGCTCGGCTGCAGCGACAATCCCGGCAGCGCGATCCAGCGGCGCGCGCCCTTGATCTCGACGCCGTGCACCAGCGTCATGGCGGTCAGCAGCAATGCGGCAAGACACCCGGCGAGTGCCAGGCGCCGCACGCCGCGCGGGCTGAGCAGCGATACCAGGACGACGAGCAGGCCGGCGGCGGCGAGGAACACCACCTGCTTGAGGATAAAGAGGTCGCGCGACTGGCCGATGCGCTCGGCCACCGCCGGGCTCGCCGCCAGCATCATGACGTAGCCGAAACCGATCAGCGTGGCGATCGCCAGCAAGGTCCAGCGATCGACCGTCCACCACCAGCGGCCGAGCAGCGAGGTGTCGGCGCGGGAGAGCGCGGGCATTCAGGCGGCCCTTCCCTGCGGTTCGGCGAGGCGCAGCACGAGATCGCGGAAGCGTTCGCCGCGCGCGTCGAAGCCGCTGAACTGGTCGAAGCTGGCGCAGGCCGGCGACAGCAGCACGACCGATGCCGCGAGCGTGCGGGCAGCGGTCAGGGCGGCCGGGACCGCCGCCTCGAGCGTGCCGAGAATGCGATGCGGCACGCCGGCGGCAGCGAGGGTCGCGGCGAGCGTGCCGGCGTCGCGGCCGATCAGCAGCGCCTCGGCGATGCGGGGAAAGCAGGGCGCGAGCGGCGCGATGCCGCCGGCCTTGGCGATGCCGCCGGCGATCCAGACCAGCCGGTCGTAGCAGGCGAGCGCGCGCCCCGCCGCGTCCGCATTGGTCGCCTTGCTGTCGTTGATGAAAGCGATGCCGTCGATAGTGGCGATGCGCTCCTGGCGGTGCGGCAGGCCGGGAAAGCCGGCGAGGCCGCGCGCGACGTCCTGGCGCGTGGCGCCGAGCGCCAGCGCCATCGCGGCGGCGGCGGCGGCGTTCTGCGCGTTGTGCGCGCCGGGCAGCGCCGGAGCCTCGCGCATCGCCAGGATCGGCCCGCCGGTGTCGCGCAGCACCCCAACATCACACCAGACATCAGCCGGGCGCGTGCCGGAGACACGCAGCACGGTGCCCGATTCGGTTAGTCCGTCCGCCATCGCCACGGACAGCGCGTCGTCGATGCCGAGCACGGCAACATCCCCGGCGCGCTGGCGATCGAAAATCGCGCGCTTGACAGCCGCATAGGCCGCCATGTCGCCGTGGCGATCCAGGTGATCGGCCGAGAGGTTGAGCATCGCCGCCACATCGAAGCGGAGTGTGGCGAGTCGCTCCAACATGTAAGACGACATCTCCAGGACATAGACGCCGTCATCGGGCAGCAACGGGAGCGCGAGAGCCGCCGGGCCGAGATTGCCGCCCGCCGCTACCGGCACGCCCGCGACCGCCAGGATGTGCGCCAGCAGCGCCGTCGTGGTGGATTTGCCGTTGGTGCCGGTGATGCCGGCGAAGCGGGCGTGCGAGCCCGACGCACGCACCGCGCAGAACAGCAGCTCGGCGTCGCTGAGGATCGGCACGCCTTCGCGCTGCGCCCGCGCCGCGGTCGGGTGCGCCGCCGGCAGGCGATGCGGAATGCCGGGCGACAGGATCAGCGACTCGAAGCCGAAATCGACGGAGAGCGGATCGCGCACGACAATCCCCTCGCGCGCCGCCGATTCGCGGGCGGGCAAGGCATCGTCCCAGGCGACGACCGCGGCGCCCATGCGGGTCAGCGCGCGCGACGCCTCCAGCCCGTTGCGGCCGAGTCCGACGACGAGGAATCGCCGCCCGGCGAACAGGTCGGGGGGAAAGCCGCTCATCGGATCTTCAGGGTCGCGAGACCCACGATGGCCAGGATCATCGAGATGATCCAGAAGCGGATGACGATGGTCGGCTCGGCCCAGCCCTTCTTCTCGAAATGATGGTGCAGCGGCGCCATCAGGAAGACCCGCCGGCCGGTACGCTTGAACCAGAACACCTGCACGATCACCGAGACCGTCTCGACGACGAACAGCCCGCCGACGATGCCCAGCACGATCTCGTGCTTGACCGCGACCGCGACCGCGCCGAGCGCGCCGCCGAGGGCGAGGCTGCCGGTGTCGCCCATGAACACCGCGGCTGGCGGCGCGTTGAACCAGAGGAAGCCGAGGCCGGCGCCGACCAGGGCGGCGCAGAACACGCCGAGCTCGCCGGTTCCCGGGATCGGGTTGAGCTGCAGATAGTCCGCGAACACCCGGTTGCCGACGAGGTAGGCGATCAGCGCGAAGACGAAGGCGACGATGATGGTCGGCACGATCGCCAGCCCGTCCAGCCCATCGGTCAGGTTGACCGCGTTGGAGCTGCCGAGCATCACCAGCATGGAGAAGATCGGAAACGCGTAGCCGAACGGGATCAGCACCTCCTTGAACACCGGCACGGTGAGGCCGGTGGCGAGCGGCCCGCGGGTCAGCCAGCTGATCCAGATCGCCGCGATCAGGCCGAGGACCGCCTGTCCCAGCAGCTTCCGGCGGCCGGACAGGCCGTGCACACTGCCCCCGGTCAGCTTGAGGTAGTCGTCGGCGAAGCCGAGCGCGCCGTAGCCCAGGGTCAGGAACAGCACCGCCCAGACGTAGCCGTTGCGCAGATCGGCCCAGAGCAGGGTGGAGATGACCAGCGCGAGCAGGATCAGCACGCCGCCCATCGTCGGCGTGCCCTTCTTCTCGAGGAGGTGGCGTTCCGGCCCGTCGAGGCGGATCGGCTGGCCATGGCGCTGCAGCCGCTTCAGCCGGCGGATCAGCGGGCCGCCGAGGACGAAGCTGACCACCAGCGCCGTCAGGCACGCCGCGCCCGAGCGGAAGGTGAGGTAGCGGAAGAGGTTGAAGAGGATGAACTCGTCGGCGAGCGGGCGCGCCAGGTTGAACAGCATCAGGCCGCCCCCGCGCCGGCACGCATCGAGCCGGTCGGCCGTGGCGCCTCGAGCGCCTGCACCACGAGGCGCATGCGGCTGCCGAGGCTGCCCTTCACCAGCACCGCGTCGCCGTCCTCGATGGCCTGGGCGACCAGCGGCGCGAGGGCAGCGGCATCGGCGGCGTACGCGCCGCGCAGTGCGGCGGGAACCGCATCGAACAAATGCCGGCTCAGCGGACCGCAGGCGAAGAGCCTGTCCGCGCTCGCCGCGACTTCGGGGGCGAGCCCGGCGTGCTCGGCCGGTCCTGCCTCGCCGAGCTCCAGCATGTCGCCGAGCACGGCGATCCGGCGCCGCGCCGGCTGCAGGCGCAGCACGGCCAGAGCGGCGCGCACCGAGGCGGCGGAGGCGTTGTAGCTCTCGTCGAGCAGCCAGGCTGTGCCGGTCGGCAGAGCGAGGGGCCGGCGGGCGCCGCGGCCGGCGATCGCTGCGAACCCGGCGAGCGCCGCGGCACCGCGCTCCGGGTCGATGCCGAGCGCCGCCGCCGCGGTCAGGGCGGCGAGCGCGTTCATCGCCATGTGCCGTCCGGGTGCCGGCAGGCGAAAGCGCAGCATGCGTCCGGCGAGGCGGGCGACGATGTGCGTCGCCTCGGCATCGGTGTCGGCGGCGAGCAGGCGTGCCTCGGCGTCGTCGCCGGCGCCGAAGGTTTCGATGCGCCGGCCGCGTGCCGCCTCGATGAGCCGGGGGAGCAGCGGCGTGTCGGCCGGCAGCACGGCGACACCGCCGGGCAGCAGGCCCTGGAAAATCCTGCCCTTCTCGTCGGCGATCGCCTCGATGCTGCCGAGATGTCCGAGATGCGCGCGCTCGATGGCGGTGATCAGCGCGACGTGCGGCTGCGCCAGGCGCGCCAGCGGCTCGGTCTCGCCGGCGTGGTTCATGCCGATCTCGACCACGCAGAAGGCGGCGTCGGCTTGCAGTCGGGCGAGGGTGAGCGGCACGCCCCAGTGGTTGTTGTGCGACGCTTCGGCGGCGTGCGTGGCACCCACCGCCGAGAGGATGACGCGCAGCATCTCCTTGGTGGTCGTCTTGCCGACGCTGCCGGTGACGGCGACGAGGCGGCCGCTGAAGCGTGCGCGGGCGTGGGCGGCAAGGCGGTGCAGGCCATCGAGCGTGTCGGCGACCTCGAGCAGCCTCGCGTCGCCCGGCAGATCGGCGGGACGCCGATGCACCATCGCGCCGGCGGCACCCCGGGCGAAGGCGGCCGCCACATGGTCGTGGCCGTCGCCGTGCTCGCCGCGCAGCGCCACGAACAGCGCGCCCGGCGCGAGGCTGCGGCTGTCGATCGACACGCCCCCGGCCGCGAACGGCGCGTGCAGCGTGCCCCCGGTCGCTTCCCGCAGCGCCTCGGCGGTCCACAGCATGCTCATCGCCCCGGTTTCATCCCGGGCTTCCCGCCAGCCGCCGCACGACGGCGACGTCATCGAACGGGATGATGGCGCCGGCGACCGCCTGCCCCTGCTCGTGGCCCTTGCCGGCGATCACCAGCACGTCGCCGGCGGCAAGGCCGTCCAGTCCCGCGGCGATCGCCGCTTCGCGGTCGCCGATCTCCTGTGCGGCCGGGCACGCCGCCAGCACCGCCGCGCGGATGGCGGCCGGGTCTTCGCTGCGCGGGTTGTCGTCGGTGACGATGGCGCGGTCGGCGAGGCGGGCGGCGGCGTCGCCCATCAGCGGACGCTTGCCCGTGTCGCGGTCGCCGCCGGCGCCGAATACGATGTGCAGCCGGCCGGCGGTGTGCGGACGCAGGGCGGTGAGCAGCCGCTCCAGAGCGTCGGGCGTGTGGGCGTAGTCGACATAGACCGCGGCGCCGTTGGACAGGCGCGCCGCCAACTCCATGCGTCCGCGCACGCCCTGCAGCCGCCACAGCAGGTCGAGCGCGCCTGTCTCGCCGAGTGCCAGGGCAAGAGCGGCGGCGAGCAGCACGTTGTCGGCCTGAAAGCGGCCGGGCAGCGGCAGGGCGATGCTGCGCCGCGCCGCGCCGGCCTCGATCTCCAGCACCTGGCCGTCCGGCCGCGGCTCGACGCGCAGCAGGCGGATGATGTCCCCGCCCTCGCCGGAAAGCCGGAGATCCAGGCGGCGGCGTGCGGCGATGTCGCGCAGCGCCGCGAGCGTCGTCGGGTCGATGCCGGACGAGGCCACCGCCGGCGCGCCCGGCGGCAGCAGCGTGTCGAACAGCCGCAGCTTGGCGGCGCGATAGGCGGCCTCCGTGCCGTGGTAGTCGAGATGATCGCGGGAGAGATTGGAAAAACCGCCGCCGGCCAGGCGCACGCCATCCAGCCGGAACTGGTCGAGACCGTGCGAGGAGGCTTCCATGGCGGCGTGCTGCACGCCGGCGGCGCGGAGCCGTGCTAGGATTTCGGCCAGCGCCACCGGGTCGGGCGTGGTCAGGCCGGGACCGGCGGCAACGCCCCATCTCCCGCCGTTCGGCGCGTTCAGCCCGAGGGTGCCGAGGCTGGCCGCGGGACGACCGGCCAGGCTCCAGATCTGGCGCAGGAACTCGACCGTGCTGGTCTTGCCGTTGGTGCCGGTGACCGCGACGATCGTGGCGGGCTGCGGTCCGGCGAGCGCGGCGGCGAGCTGGGCGAGGCGGCGGCGCGGCTGCGGGTCCGCGATCAAGGGGCGGGGCGGCACGCCGGCGGGCCAGGCGGTGCCCTCGGGCGCCAGCACCGCCGCGGCGCCGCGCGCCACCGCCTCGGCGATGAAGCCGCGGCCGTCGGAGCGCGCCCCGGGCAGGGCGGCGAACAACCAGCCCGGTGCCACGCGCCGGCTGTCGGCGGTGATGCCGAGCAGCTCGACGTCACCGGCGGCACCCTGCGGCGAGACCGCCTCGCGGATCATGTCGGGAAGCGCGCGCATCGCCTCACTGAGCAGCAACGGCGAAGCCGTCCTTGGGAGGAGCCGCGAAGCCGTCCTTGGGAGGAGCCGCGAAGCCGTCCTTGGGAGGAACCGCGACGACGTCGCTGGTGCGGGACGACGGGTCGGTCGATGCCTCGTGACGCTGGTCGCGCGGCTCGACGTGAACCGGCAGGGCGTGAACCGCCTCGCCCCGACCAGTTTCGCCCCGATCAGTCTCGGGTCGGGTCGCGGCGGCGGTGCCGTGGGCCGGCGTCCCGTGCCCGGGCTGCAGCGCGATCGCCAGCGAGGCCTGGATCGCCGCCGCGTCGTCGGTCTGCGGAAACAGGCCGAGCATCGGCGCGATGCGCGCGATCACCCGCCCGGCCGCCGGCGCGCTGACCGCGCCCGCCGTGGAGTAGCCGCCGGTGCTGGCGTTGCCGTGCGGCTCGTCGAGCATCATGTAGACGGCGTAGCGCGGCGCGTTCATCGGAAAGACGCTGATGAAGGCGCTGACATTGGTGTGCTTCTTGTAGCCGTGAGCGCCGACCTTCTCGGCCGTCCCGGTCTTGCCGCCGACGAAATAGCCCGGCACGTCGGCCGGCTTGCCGTAGCCGTCGGTGACCACCAGGCGCATCAGCCGGCGCATGGTGTCCGAGGTCGCCTGCTGCATGACGCGGGTGCCATCCCGCGGCGCGCCGTCTTCGGACGGCTCGGCGAGCAGGGTCGGGCGCAGCACCAGGCCGCCATTGGCGACCGCGGCGGTGGCGCGCACCACGTGCAGCGGCGAGACGGCGATGCCGTGGCCGAAGCCGATCGTCATCGTCGCCACTTCCTTCCAGTTGGCGACCGGCGGAAAGATCGGCAGGCCCGCCTCGGGCAGCTCGATGCCGATGCGCCGGAACATGCCCATCTCGCCGAGCCAGGCGCGCTGGCGCTCGCCGCCGACGGTCAGGGCGATGTGCGCGGCCCCGAGATTGGAGGAATAGGCCAGCACTTCCGGCAGATAGAGCCAGCGGTGCTTGCCCTGGAAGTCGGTGATGGTGAAGCGGCCGATCTTGATGTCGTCCCGGGCGTCGAACTGGTCCCAGAGATGCGCGGCACCGCTGTCGAGCGCCATCGCCGCGGTCTGCAGCTTGAACGTGCTGCCCGGCTCGTACATGCCGGTCACCGCGCGATTGAAACGGTCCTCCGGCGGCGCGTCGCCGAACTCGTTGGCGTCGTAGTCCGGCAGGCTGACCATCGCCAGCACCTCGCCGGTGCGCACGTCCATGACGATGCCGCAGGCGCCGATCGCCTGGAATTCGGTCATCGCGGCGAGCAGCTCGTCACGCACCACCGCCTGCACCCGCACGTCGAGGGAGAGACGCAGCGGATCGGCGCCCTGGCGCAGCCGGTCGTCGAAGAAGCGCTCGACGCCGGCGACCCCGTGCTCGTCGACATCGACGCCGCCAAGCACCTGTGCGGCGACCCGGCCGAGCGGATACCGCCGCCGCTCCGAGGTCTGGAAATACACGCCGGGAATGCCGAGCGTGTTGATCGCCATTTCCTCGTTGGGCGAGAGGCGGCGGGCGAGGTAGACGAATTGCCGTGCCGAGGCGAGGCGCTCGCGCATCTGCGCCTCGTCCAGGCGCGGCACCGCCTGCTTCAGCTTGTGCGCGGCGTCCGCGGTGTCGATCATCTCGCGCGGATCGGCGTAGAGCTCGGCGGTGGGCAGGGAGATCGCCAGGATCTCCTTGTTGCGATCGGTGATCATGGCGCGCCGGATGTGCTCGCCGGGTGCGGCCGGCGTCGCCGGATCCGGTACCACGAGGGCGAGCGGCGGCTCGCGCGGGTGCAGCGGGCGGAAGATGGTGGCGTCCGCCAGCTTGCCGATCACCGCCAGGAACAGCAGGGTGAAGAAGCCGGCGGCGAACACCAGGCGGGCTCGCGTCCGCTCCATGGCGGCGCGGCGCGCCAGGTCGGGGGCGGTGACGCGCACGGTCTCCATCCGCGGCACCGCGGCGTGGCGCGGCGCGCCGAAGGCACGGGCCGGCATGCTGGAGGGCGAGGGCGCCTGCGGTCCGCTGCCCGGAGCCGGATCGTCGCGGCGCGTGCTCACTGGCCCATCCTCATCGGCCCAACCTCATCGGCGACACCTCACTGCCCGCCGGGAGGCGAGGCGTAGGGCGACAGCACCGGCACAGGCGCCGCCAGGACCGGCGTCGGCGCGCCGAGCGCGGAGGCGACTGGTGCAGAGGCGAGGGGTGCGGAGGCGAGGGGCAGCCGCGGATAGGCGCGGGGTCCCAGGGCGGCATAGGTCGGGCCGCTCTCCGGCCGACCACCGAAACCCTGGCCATCGAAGGCCCGGCCGTCGAAACCGCGCTGGTAGCGTGTCTCGATCGGCCGCGGTCCGGCGAGTGCGGAGGCCGAGATCGGATGCGAAGCGGCGGGTTGCTCGGCGTGGCCGGCGGCGAGGGCCAGCGGCTCGGGCGCGATCTCGCGATGCGGCGGGGCGAGATGCGGCGGCGCCGACCGGGCCGCGGCGAGCTGCAATGGTGACGTGACCGGAGCAGAGGGAGCGGGCTGGGCAGGGGCGGGCGGCGCGGCCGGGGGCGGCTCCGTCACCGCCACCACTGCCGCCGGCGCCGGCCCGGCGGGTTGCTGGATCGGCGGCAGACGCCGGTCGAGCTCGGCGAGGGTGACGAACTGGCCCGGCGACAGCGGCTTGAGAGTCAGGAAGCGGTTGGCGAGATCGGCCAGCCGGTCCGGCTGGTTCAGCAGTTCCCACTCCGCCTTGAGCAGGCCGGTGCGCGCCCGCGTCGCCTCGGCTTCCTGCACGACGCGGCCGATCTCCCGATCCAGCATGCGGGTCCGGTGCTTGGCCTGATAGAGATAGAGCCCGGCGCTCGCCGCCAGTACCATGCAGAGACAGGTGAAGGGCCGGATCATGGCGCCCCTCCCGCCTCGGCCAGCCCTTGTTGGGGTGTCGTCGCCAGGCATTCGAGGGTGCGCAGCCGGGCGCTGCGGGCGCGCGGATTGGCGGCGAGTTCGCCGGGGAGCGGGCGTACCGCCTTGGCCGTGACCAGCCGGAAGCGGGCAGGCGGCGGTCGGTGCAGAGTGCCGGGATGATGGCGCGAGGCAGCGGCGGCACGGCCGCTCGCCGCCGCCATGAAATGCTTGACGATGCGGTCCTCCAGGGAATGGAAGGACACCACGACCAGCCGCCCGCCGGGACGCAGCAGCGCCGCCGCCTGCGTCAGGCCCCGCTCGATTTCGCCGAGCTCGTCGTTCACCTGGATGCGCAGCGCCTGGAAGCTGCGGGTCGCCGGGTCGATGCCGTGGCCGCCCCGCTCCGCCGGGATCGCGCGGCGCACGATGGCGGCGAGCTGGCCGGTGGTCTCGATCGGCGCGACCGCGCGGGCGGCCACCAGGGCGCGGGCGATGCGCCGGGACTTCCGCTCCTCGCCGAAGGCGAACAGCAGATCGGCCAGCTCGCGCTCCGGCAATTCGTTCACCAGCGACGCCGCCGTCGGGCCGGAGCGGCCCATCCGCATGTCGAGCGGGCCGTCGGTGCGGAAGCTGAACCCGCGCGTGGCGTCATCGAGCTGAAACGACGAGACGCCGAGGTCGAGCACCACGCCGTCGAGTGCCGTGACCCCATGCCCGGCGAGCAGCGCCAGCATGTCGCCGAAACTGCCCTCGATCAGGTGCAAGCGGCCGGGATGGCGGGCTGCCAGCGCCGCACCCCTGGCGATCGCCTCGGGATCGCGGTCGATCGCCCAGACCGTGCAGGCGGCGCGGGCCAGGATGGCAGCGGCATAGCCGCCGCCGCCGAATGTGCCGTCGAGGTAGCAGCCCCCATCCCTGGGCGCCAGCGCCTCCAGCATTTCCGCCGGCATGACCGGGAGATGGCCGCTCACGGAGCGCCGTCCTTGTTGCCGGGCAGGGTCAGGCGGCCTTCGCGGGCCCGCTCGCGAGCCTTGGCGCGGCGCAGCTCCGCCGCCGCCGGCTCCCAGATCTGGAAGATGCGCCCCAGGCCCATGAACACCACGCTGTCGCTCAGCCCGGCATGCGCAGTCAGCGGCTCCGGCAGGATGATCCGTCCCTCCTTGTCCGCGTCGACGGGAAAGGCGTCGGCATAGAGCGCCGCCGCCAAGTCGTCATGCGCCTCGCTGAACAGGTCTAACCGGTCGAGCGGAGTCGCCAAGGTGTGGAAAACCGCCGCCGGCCATGCCTCGATGCAGGGGTGCTTGTGCGAGGGCCGCAGCACCAGCGCGCTCTCCTCCTGCAGCTTCAGGGCGTTGCGGAACGGCGCTGGCACGGAGACCCGTCCCTTGGCGTCCAACCGGTTCTGGTGGGTGCCCAGGAAGTGGCTCATCCGGCCAGGCGCGCCCTTTCCAAACCCTGGGGCCGGCGGTCGGCCGGCGCGGTTGCGAACTCAGCCGTTTGGGAAAACGTGGGTTAGCATGGGCTGATATGGGCGTCAAAGGGATTGTCCCCGTTTTACTCGCCGGCGGGCCGGTTTTGCTGGCGGGAACGGGGCGATGATGGCGACAGCCCTCGCCTATGCTGCGTTAACCAAGTATTCGCTTTTTGTTCTTTCCAGGGTCCGAACCGCCTTCCCGGCCGTGCTGCCGCCCGTGCTGCCGGCGGAATCGGGTGAGGCGCCAGACGGCCTGTAAGCCGGGTTCTGTCCGCGCCGGTTTTCGACGCGGGACGACCATTCCTCTGGGACGCGCCTCGCGGCGCGCCTCGCGCGACCAACCCGGGCGGCGGGGCGGGAATGCCCCTGCGTCACCGGCGATGGCGGACCACCGCCGGCTGCCGGCCGCCCCTATTCGGTCTTGCTCCCGGTGGGGTTTGCCCTGCCGCTCCCGTTGCCGGGGGCGCGGTGCGCTCTTGCCGCACCGTTTCACCCTTGCCCGCGGCGGCGAGCCGGCGCGGGCGGTCTGTTTTCTGTGGCACTTTCCCTGGGGTCGCCCCCGCCGGACGTTATCCGGCACCGCATTCCCGTGGAGCCCGGACTTTCCTCCAACGCGGCAAGCGCGTCAGCGGCCGTCCGGCCGTCTGGCGCCGGGGTGAGTGCGCCGGCCTCTTGGCCCTGTCAATCCTCCACCATGCGGGCGACCGCGAGCAGGCGGGCCAGCGTGCCGGCATCGGCGCGGCCGGTCACCGCCTCCGGCCGCCAGTGCCGCTGGAAGGCGCGCAGCACGGTGGCGAGCGCCGGGTCGAGGGCACCCTCGGGGCCCACGCGATAGCCGATCCGCGCCAGCGCGCGGCGCACGTCGCGCAGGTCGGCGGCGCTGCTCACCGCTCCGGTCGTGCCGAGGTCGGGGACCCCCTCCGGCCAGAGCCCGACGCCGTTCTGCGCCAGCGCCTGCCAGTCGAAGCGCTCGCCCGGGTCCTGCTTGCGGTCCGGCGCGATGTCGCTGTGGCCGACGACGTTGCGCGCCGGGATCGGGTGGCGCGACAGGATCGAGAGGCAGAGGTCGCACACCGCCGCCAGCTGCAGCACCGGGAAATCGCGGTAGCCGAACTCGTGGCCGGGATTGACGATCTCGACGCCTATCGAGCGGCCGTTCAGCTCGGTCATGCCGCGCCAGAACGAGATGCCGGCGTGGAAGGCCCGGCGGTCCTCGGGAACGAGGCGCCATATCGTGGCATCCTCGTCGACCACGTAGTGCGAGGAGACCCGGGCCTCGGGGTCGCGCAGGCGATCGATGGCGCCACGGGCAGATTGCATGCCCGTGTAGTGCAGCACGAGCACATCCACCGGGGTGTTGACGGGGCGGGCGTCCTGGTTGGGGCTTGGCAGATCAAGGCAAGGCGAGGGGCTCTGCCCCTCGACCCCGTCAAATCCGTTGCGCGCTCCTCGCGCGGCGGCGGAGCCTTTGAAATCCATTACTTAAGTAAGTGGGGTCTGGGGTCCCCTGACCCCAGCGGGTCCAGGGCGGAGCCCTGGCCTTGCTTTCTTCAAAGCCGCCTCTCCCGCTTGATCCGGTCCCAGGCGGCATTGATCCGCGCCACCTTCTCGCTCGCCCGGGCGATGAACTCCGCCGGCACGCCGCGGGCCGCCAGGCTGTCGGGGTGGTTTTCGCGCACCAGCTTCAGCCAGGCCTGGCGGATCGCTTCGTCGCTGGCGCCGCGGGTCGTGCCGAGCACGGCATAGGCGTCGGGCTCGTCGCTCACCCGCTCCCGCGGCACGCCGGCCCGGGCACGCTGCCAGGCCGTGCGGTCCAGGCCGAAGCCGCGATGCACGCCGGCCAGGAACTCCAGCTCCGGTGCGTTCACCGGGCGGTCGGCGCGGGCAATGACGAACAAGGCGGTCAGCACGTCTTCCAGCACGCCGCGGCTGTCGGCGAAGGCGGCGCCGAGCTGGTTGGCGTAGCTCTCGTAGCCGTCGGAGCTGTCGCGCGCCTGGTCGAACAGCCGGCCGATATCGCGCAGATTCTCCGGCGGGATGCGGAACTGCCGGCGGAAGGCGTCGATCTCGGCGCGCACTACCGGGCCGTCGCACTTGGCGAGCTTGGCGGAGAGCACGACGACGCCGACGGCGAAGAGCTGGTCCCGGCCGCCGAGCAGGGCGGCGAGCTTGGCTGGCCCGAAGGCGCCGAACGGCGCGCCGCCGAACGACATGCCGCCGCCGGGCAGTGCACCATTATCGGCGGCGTGGCCGAGCGTCGCCCCGACCACGGCGCCGAACGGCCCGCCCATGACGAAGCCGGCCACCCCGCCGATGATCTTGCCCCAATAGCTCATTCTGGCTGCTCAGGCTCCCCGTCACATCCCTGTATCATGGCACCAGTTTACGCTTGCGAAAGACCGTCGGGCCCGCCGGGGGCTGCTTGCCGCCCCGCCACGCGGCCAGCATTCTCCCAACAGCCGGGGGTGGGCAAGTGGACGACATGGCGGGATGGCAGTTCTGGATCGACCGCGGCGGCACCTTCACCGACATCGTCGCCCGCGATCCGCACGGCCGACTCTCTACCCGCAAGCTGCTGAGCGAGAACCCCGGACGCTACGGTGACGCGGCGATCGCCGGCATCAAGGCGGAACTCGGGCTGGCGGCGGAGGCGCCGATCCCGGCGGGGCTGGTCGCCGCGGTGAAGATGGGCACCACCGTCGCCACCAACGCGCTGCTGGAGCGCCGCGGCGAGCCCACCCTGCTGGTGGTCAACCGCGGCTTTGCCGACGCGCTCCGCATCGGCAACCAGGCGCGCCCCCGCCTGTTCGACCTGCACGTCGTGCTGCCCTCGATGCTGCATGAGGAAGTGGTGGAAGTCGCCGGACGCGTCGGCGTCGACGGCGAGGAGATCGAG
>Ga0213875_10001100_pt1 | contig 18743 bp, 13 predicted proteins | sample BarmaccomBMRX_R8_FD_160105 | JGI IMG/M metagenome (GOLD analysis project Ga0213875, IMG submission 160105) | Root-associated microbial communities from Barbacenia macrantha in rupestrian grasslands, the National Park of Serra do Cipo, Brazil - RX_R8 | ecosystem: Host-associated > Plants > Roots... | reverse complement strand
CCGTCGCCGCGATTCGTTCGCCCACAAGGGCGTTGAGCAGAGTCGACTTGCCGGCCTTGACCTTGCCGGCGATGGCGACTCGCAGCGGCTCGTCCATCCGGTCAAGGTGTCGCCGCAGATACTGGGCGGTCTCGGGACTGTCGTGATGCGTCTCGATGGCCCTGCGCATAACCGCCCGCACCGCGGTCCCCAGGCTGGGAGGGGTGTTCACCGGCCCACCACACTTTCCGGCATCAGATCGCGGGCGAGTCGTTCGAGACCGGCGATTCGGTCGAGCTCGGCCTTGAGGTCGAGAACACGCCGCGCGCGGTCCCCACCACCGGTCCTGACCGCGTTCTGCGCTGCCGCCAACGACTCGGTCACCGACCGCTGAAGCTGCTCGGCGTGACTGGTGAAGTGATCTCGAAGCGCACGTTGGATCCCACGCAACATGTCTCTGGATTCCTTGCCTATTTGGAAGACCACGTCGTCGAGATGGCGGCGCACGGAGTTCTTGGCTTCCAACTGCCGTCGCTGCAGCAATCGTCGGCGCTCGTCACGTACCGTCTTTCCGCCAAGCAGCAGTCCCGCCACGAGCGAGACGGGATTCAGCATCGACAGGCCGGCCAATGTGCCCATCATGCCGACCATCAACGTGCCGCCATAGCCCCCGCGCATCCCGAGGATCAGCTTGTTGCCGAGGTTGAGACTCTCGGCGCTTGCCAGGTCGAGTGACGGCACCGAGTCCGCGCGCAGCACAGGCTCGTTCACCAGTAGGTCGGGCAGCACCCTGCTGCCGTCCTCGCCGAAGTGGTCGGCGACCTGCCCTGCCAGCCAGCGGGCCCGCTCGATCGTCCAGACGACGTTGGCCGACACGGCCGCCGAGACACGCTGGTGCAGCCAGGCCGCGAACTGGTCGTCCATGACCGTGTGGTCGGCCTGCTCGAGCTCGCGTTCAGCTTCGCGCCCGATCTGGCGCATCCGGTCGCGCAGGTCGTAGTCGATGTCGGCGATGAGGTCGGCGACGCCGTCAGAGAGAGTCTGCTGCCAGCGTGCGGATTGCTGCCGGAGTTGGTCAACGCGCTGCTGGGCGCGTGCCAACTCGGCGACAACAGCCTGCGCACGGGCGGGATCCTGCAGTGCGGCCAGCTCCGCGCCCATGGTCGTCGACAGTTGCTCGGTGACGGCCAGCACGTCGTGCGCTGCCGCGTGGCGGGCAAGCTGCTCTGAGCGGGCGAGAATCCGGCCACGAAGCAGGTCGAGCAGTTTGGGGAAGCCGGACTCCCCGTTGAGCGTGTGATCGTCGGTCCGGACCGCGTGCAGCCGCAGTGTGGAGGAGACCGGGACGAGTTCGGCCTCGACGCCGGCCGCGGCCAGATGCCGGCGATCGAGCTCGGCGATCCGCCGCCATTCCGGGTAGAGATCCGACTTGGTCAGCACACACACCACGGTCGGGCACACCCGCATGGCCTGTTCGAGGAACTCCAACTCGGTGGCCGTGTACTCGCCGGCCGCGTCGGACACGAAGAGCACGGCATCCGCCGTCGGCAGCACGGCCATGGTCGCGGCACCGTGCATCGAGCCGAGGCCGCCGACTCCGGGCGTGTCGACAAGAGTCAGACCGGTGGCCAGTATGGATCGCGGGATACCGACCTCCACATAGCTGAGCCGCTGCCGGTTGCTTGGATTGCCCCAATCGCTGACGTGGTCGGCGATCCGGTCGATGGACGCCTGCCTGCGTTCGGCGTGTCCTTCGCCGTCATCTGATTCGCGCACCAGCGTGACACCGGGCTCCTGGGCGTGGCGCACGATGGTGGGTACCGTGGTGGCGATGTCGTCGTCGACAGGGCAGACCGGAGCGTTGACGACCGCGTTGATCAGCTGGCTCTTCCCCTGCTTGAACTCGCCGACCACGAGTACCCGCACGCCGTCGGCGACCAGGCGGCTGCGAGCCTGCTGGAGCCGGATTCCCAGGTCCGGCCGGTCGTACGCGGTGGTCGCCTTGAGTGCGATGTCCACGACGTCGATCGCGGCGGATGGCGGCATGCTGCTTCCTGTCTGTCGCTCCTTGACGGCACGTTCAGCTATGCGGGCCGTCGAACCAGTCGGGGTTGGGGTGGTCCATCGGGTGGTCGGCCTCGGCTCCCCCGTGCGGGTCAGGGTCGGCATCGTGGTGGACATCGCTGGGCGGATCCGTTGCGCCGTAAGGAATCCCGGTGGCGTGCGCCGTGATCAGAGCTGAGCCGCCGGTGTCGTCCGGCACAGCGAGATGACCCGCACCGAAGGTATCCGCGTCGATGTGTTCCGAGGCTCCGCTGCCGAACCCCGTGACGGGGGCGGCGGCGTGTCCGCTTACGGTATCGAACTGGTGCTGAGCGTCTTCGTCCGCCCAGATGTTCACGTCCGCCACGGCGGGGTGGACGGTGTCACCGCCGTAGGTGGCGGTGATGTAGGAGATGTGGCGGATAGCCGCCGCCAGGTGGGTCTCGCCTGGTTCCGGCTGCGCCGATGGCGGTGACGCGGCCGGGCCGTGCGCCTCGGTGCCGCCGGTCACGGAGTGCTCGTAGGAGGCCCGCACGGTGTCGGTGACCAGGGGCAGGGCGTCGACGATGTCGTGGGCACTGAGTTCGTCGAACCCGTGTGCTCGCAGCACGTGCTCAGGGTCGGCGTCGAACCGCTGTCTGGCCACCGGGTCCGCGACGAGACCGAGAATGAATCCCAGCAGACTGAGCTCTGTGGGCATGGTGGCCTTCTTCTCCTTGGGTCGCCGTTGTTTCGACCGTATACCAGATGCGATCGAACCCTAATTCATTCGATCGAGTGACAAAAGGAGTGTGCACGCGGTCGTCATGGGAATGGGGGACCAGCACGTCCGGCATTCAATTGGCGGGGTACACGCCGAGCCAACGTGGTAACCGATTGGAGTTGGTAACATCGCCCGCTCCGGGCCGATGACACCATCGGCCCGCATCTGCGGATTCGCTGACCACAGTCATTCGGCCGAACATGAGGGAATCGATATATGTCCTACCAGCTGGGTGTCGATCTCGGAACGACCTATACCGCGGCCGCGATCTGCCGCCCCGGGCACGACGGCACGGGCCGGACAGAGGTCGTGTCGCTGGGCACAAGGGCGACCTCGGCCGCTTCCGTGCTGTTCCTCGGTCCTGACGGCGTCGTTCTGGTTGGCGAGGCGGCCGAGCGGCGGGTGCTGACCGATCCCGAACGTGTGGTGCGCGAGTTCAAGCGGCGGATCGGTGACGACACCCCGCTGATGGTGGCCGACGAGCCACATCCCGCGCACGAGCTGGCCGCCCATGTGGTGCGCTGGGTCGTCGACCTGGTGACCGAGCGGGAAGGGCAGGCTCCGGACCGCATCGCTGTCACCCATCCGGCCAGCTGGGGCCAGTACCGGAAGTCGCTGTTCGCCGACGGGCTGCGCCACTTCGGCCTCGATGACGCGGTGTTCCTGACCGAGCCGCAGGCCGCCGCCCTGAACTACGCCCAGGCCGAGCGGTTCGAGCCGGGCAGCACCGTCGCGGTCTACGACCTCGGCGGCGGCACGTTCGACGCCGCCGTGCTTCGCAAGACCGACACCGACTCGTTCGAGATTCTCGGGCACCCAGAGGGGATCGATCGGTTGGGCGGCGTCGACTTCGACGAGGCGGTGTTCGACCACGTCCGTGCCGGACTTGCCGATGCCCTCGACAAGCTCGACCCGACCGATCCTGTGGTGCTGTCCGCGGTCGCCCGGCTGCGGCGGGAGTGCACCGAGGCCAAGGAGGCGCTGTCGGCGGACACCGAAGTGACCATCCCCGTGCTGCTGCCCACCGCGCGAACCCAGGCGCGCCTGGTCCGCGGGGAATTCGAGGCGATGATTCGTCCAGCGCTGGAGCAGACCGTCGAAGCGCTGGTCAGAGCCGTGCGATCGGCCGAGCTGACGCCGTCGGACCTGACCTCGGTGTTGCTGGTCGGCGGCTCGTCCAGGATCCCGCTGGTCGCCCAGTTGGTCTCACAGGAGCTGGGTTGCGCGATCGCTGTGGATACCGACCAGAGCACGGCGGTCGCCCTGGGCGCGGCGCTGGCCGCGTCAGTGTCCGAGCAGGCGATGGGTGAGAAGGTGGTCAACATCGGGTTCCCCGTCCGACCCGCGGTCGAGAACGTTCCCCTGCACGTCACCGCGCCGGCCGACGGGCGAAACCGGCGAACCGTGCAGAAGGTGCTCGCCGGCGCGGTCGGCCTTGCCGCTGTCGCCGCGTCCGCGTTCACGGTTCTGCAATGGTCCAACGCCTCGGTGAGCGGCACGCCCGACGGAACGGGGCTGCCGGCCCCGGCCACTGCCACACCGTCCCAGGGCCTGCCGTCCTCGATGGGCCCCTCAGCGGTGAGCCACGACGACAACGGACAGCCGGTCACCGACCACACCGCCGACAGTTCCGCCGGCGGCTCACCCGGCACCGCGGCACAGCACGCCAGTGGGGACGCGGGCGCGTCGAGCCCGAACGCCGCGCCGAACGCGCAGCCGAGTTCCGCGGGCCAGCCCACCCCCCACAATCCGAATCCGTCGACCTCCCCCAGTGCCGCGCCGACCACCACTGCGACCGCGGCTCCGACAACCGCTCCGAGCACCACCGTCGACACGAGGTCGAATCCGACACCAACGTCGGCATCCACGGCCGCCCCGACGGCCCCAGCCGCTACGTCGGCCCCGACCACGACGAAGAAACCCTGAATATCTTTCTGATTCATGGGGCCACGCCGGGGGTGGCCCCCTAATCGCCCACCGGGACGCCCTGCGGATCCCCGAACGGGGTTCGGCAAATCCCGGGACAATCCCCGACGACGAACTCCTCCCACCCCCCTAATGTCATTTCCAGCGTTGGAACTATCTCCGATGCTCCCCCTCACAGAATTGGAAACTCACATGACCACCACAGGGTTCAGCCTGCTGGACTTCATCCTGAGGCTGCTCGGGGATCCGCAGGCTCAGGCGGAATTCCGGAACGACCCGCAGCAGGTTCTGCAGCAGCACGGCTTCGGGGGCCTGTGCGCGCAGGACGTTCATGACGCGCTGCCCCTTGTGGCCGACTCCGTGCAGTGCACCACCCCGACCGGCCAGGGTGCACCCGTGATCCACCACGCCCCGCCGGTGACCGTGCTGCCGGGTGAGAGCCACCTCGAGGCGGCGATCCGCCAGATCCAGTACATCACCACCAACTACTCCTACACGGACAGCCACAACACCACGGTCGATAGTTCGGTGCACCAGAACATCTGGGCCGACGGTGACGTGAACCAGAGCTTCGACAACCACGCCACCACCGTGTCCGGCGACAACGACGTCACCGGCACCGGCAACGCGGTCGGCTCCGGCAACCACGCCAGCAGCGGCAACGAGGTGCACAACGGTGACGGCGCGACGAACTTCGGCAACGGACACGTCGACGACAACTCGACGCACGCGACCATCGGTGGATTTGGCTCCGGCAACGTGGCTGTCACCGGCAACGGCGGCACGACCGTGCAGACCGACTCGCACAACATCAGCACGGTGGACTCCCACAACACCAGCACGGTCGACTCCCACAACACCGACTCGCACAACACGAGCATCGACTCCCACAACACCACCGACAGCAACAACACCCACGTCGACTCGCACAACGCCACCAACAGCAACAACACCCACGTCGACTCCCACAACGCCACCAACAGCAACAACACCAGCACCGCGGTGGACTCCCACAACGCCAGCTCCGCGAGCACGGTGAACACCCACAACACCGACTCGCACGACACCACCGTGCAGCCGCACGGCCCGGTCGAACCGCACGGTGACCACGACGTGGACTCACACGACGTGCACGGTGGCAACATCTACGGTGACAACCAGACCGGGCTGATCAACGTCGACCACGTGTTGTCCGACAACAACCTCGACCTGCTTCACGGCGGCATTCACCTGTAAGAGCAGTCCAGCGGTCGCGGTTCGGGAGAACGCCAGCCATTCCGATCCGCAGGACGAGCCGGCTCGGTCACCCCAAGAGCGAAGGGGACCGAGCCGGCTCCTTACTGTCCGTCGTGGTCGGCCAGCAGCCGTCGCAGCCGGTCAAACAGCTCACCACGAGACGCACAGCCCAGCCTGGCGCGCATTCTCGCGACATGGTGCTCAACGGTCTTGGCGGTGATGAACAGCCGCTCTCCGGCCTGCTTGTAGGTGAACCCGGCGAGAATCAGCCGGGCCACCTCGACCTCACGCGGGCTCAGCACTCCCCGGCTGGTTTCGTGCGGCTCAGGTTGTGCCGCAGGCGGTTGCGGGTTCGACAACGGCGCCGTGTTCACCGACCGGGCGCAGCCGAGCAGCATGCTCATGGCCGCTCGGTCAGTGGTCCGGATCGCGGCTTGTGCGGCAAGCCGTGCTCCGTCCCAACTCAGACCGACCACGTCCAGCCTGCGAGCCACGGACGCCACGGACACGGGGTCGATCTTCCCCGCGAGCATCGTCAGCCAGCACTGGGCGGCAGCGGCGAGTGTCGCCGCGTAGGGACTGTGTTGCCCGGCCGCGGCCAAGGCGGCCGCATGCTTCTTGGCCTCCGGTGGGGCCTCCGCGGCGATGGCCGCCTGGACACCGAACCAGTGCATCGGCGCCGTCCACAGCACGGGTCGACCTAGCTGGTCCAGCAGCCCTTGCGCCTGCTCCAGATACGGAGTCAGCCAGGTCCTCTCCGCCAGGCGTGCCGCGGCAACGGAAAGCTCACCGAGTGGTTGCAACATGTAGAGGTCGACGGGGTACCGGAGGGTGGCCTCTCTGGCTCTGGTCCACATGTCCGAGCGCCCGGTCAGGTCGCCACCACGGCGTGCGATGCCGACCTGCAGTGCGGCGGCGACGAGTTCGTCACGGGGTTCCAGCCGCACTCCCCGTGGCGCTGCTTCCTCGAGCATCGTGTGCGCCAGCGTCAAGCGACCGCGCTGCATCGCGATCCAGGCGCGCAGCAGCCGGTGCCTGACCGCCGCGGGCGCACCGCCAAGTTCGGCTGCCACCGCGCGGCTGAGCACCGAGTCCGCGATCTCCAGCTCACCGCAGTGCAGGGCGACCACCGCGGCCAGCGCGGCGGGAGTGTCGGGCAGCAGTGTGGTCCGCCCAGACGGCTCCACCATCGCGGCGGCCCTGGTCAGCCGGGAAAGCGCCACCGCGGGAGAACCGCTGAGAGTCTCGTGGACGCCCTGAGCCATCAGGGTTTCCGCCCCTTGACGCAGTGTCGGCGGCAGATCGGCTCCGGCGTCCGCGAGCACCGAACGCGCCTCGTCGAGGTCACCGGTGCCGATCAGCGCCGGCACCGAAATCGGCGTCCTCCCGCCGGGCGTGGCGGTGCCCAGCCATCGGTACAGCTCGACGCTGCGAGGCAGCAGTCCACGATGGGCCAGGACAGCGGCCGCGACCAGTGCACCGCGGGCTCGGTCGGCTGCCTGTGGCTCGGCCACCACCTGGTCGGCGAATCGCAGTGCGGCGTCCAGCTCCCCGGTCAGGGCGGCGGCTTCCGCCCTGCGCGCCGCCAGCCGAATCGCCGGAGCGCCGGCGTCAGCGGCCGCGCCGAACAGTCTGGCGGCCAGCGCGGGCGAATCCGCCATGGCCTCATCGCCCGCCGCCTCAAGGACAGCGGCCACGCCCGTGCCTTTCGCCCCCGCATCCAGCAGGCGGCAGCCGGCGGACAGCAGCGACCCCGGACGGCTCAGGTACATCCTGGCCATCCTCTGCAGGACGGCCTCGGCCCTGACCGCCGGCGTCAGCCGCAGGATCGCCTGACGCGCCATCTCCACGAGCGCGCCCTCGTCGGTCAGCCAGCCGGTCGCAATCGTGCCGTCCACGGCATCGGTCGCCTCGGACAGCTCGACACCGAGCAACTCCGCCAACACCTCGACGTCCAGCTCGGCGTCCAGCGCCAGGGCCAGCAGTGCATCGCGCACCCGTTGGTCGAGTTGGCCGAGGTCGGCCCGGAACTGCTCGACGACACCACTCGGCAGCGGCGCCATGGCGTCGGCGCCCCCGCCGACATCGCCGAAGTCCGCCAGCGCCGTGACCATGCGGTCGACGAGAACCGGAAGCCCGCCCGTGTAGGCCATCACCGTGTCGGCAAGCGCGTCCGGTGCTTGGTGGCCGAGAATCGCGGAGGACCGGGCAGCCACGGCCAGCCGATCCAAATGGCCAAGCACCACCGGTGGGCGCCCCCGGCTCAGGAGGGTGACGACCGCGGTCAGCGCGGGGGAACACGGCCACGGCCGAAAGGCCACGACCAGCCGTGCCGCCGGATTCGCCGCCAGGCCACGCAGTCGCTCCAGGTCGGCGTCGGCGAGCAGGTGTGCGTCATCCACCAGCACCGCGCAGCCGGGTGCGGGCTCACTCGGCCCGATGTCACGCACGACCGGTACATCAGCCCGCCGATACTGCGCCGCCACCGCGTCCAGCAAGGCGGTCTTGCCCGAACCGCCCGGCCCGGTGACGGCCACCCTCAGCGGTGTCGCGGGCTCGGCGGCAATGTCGTCACGCAGCCTCAGCGCGGGCGCGCAACCGGCCAACGCCGCGCCCGCCGTGGTGTCCAGCATGACGGAACTCATGAATCGGCGTGTGGTCTCGGCCGCGCCCGCGGGAGGGCGGCCAGGTCCGCGGCACACATTCCAGTGGTTCCTCTCCTGGGGGACAGCAGACTGCGAGTCACTGAACTGTCTGATGAGGACAGCCAGTTGACCGCGACGGTAGACCGTAGCAGCGCTCCCGTCGCACGAATGGGCGACACATGATCACTCATTCGTGCTATTAGAGCGTTCTGTCGCCGGTGGGCCTGCCCCCGTCAGCCCATTCCTCCTGGAACCAGGACAGGAGAGCGTCGGCCTGAACGCGCTGGAATGCGCGCAGAGTCGGCAGACCGGGCGGCGCTGGCCGCCGTGCGTAATCGGCGAAGTATCCGGCCAGTGCGATCAGCACGGTGAGCAGATCGTCACGATCCGCGCCGTGTGCGATGGCTCGCTGGGTGAGCAGTCTCCGCGTGTCGTGGCCGCCATGGAGCTGGACATTGGCCAGTAGCAGGACAGTGTCCAGCCAGGACGGTCCCCGGCAGGCCGCCGGCCAGTCGACTACGGTCACCGTGTCATCCGTGCCCAGCAGGATGTTGTCCGCACGAAGATCGGTGTGCACGAGGGTGTCACCAGCCAGTACGGCCACCGCCCGATCTGCCAACGAGCAGAGCTCGTCCAGGTGCCGCTCAGTCCATGCGGACAGGTCGGGCGGAGGATCGATCGCGATCCTCCGCCAGCCGCCGAAGTTCCTGGCGAGCGTGTCTTTCGCTGCGGCCGCATCGGACAGCGGTGAGGGTGTCGACTTGGCCGCGAACTCGTCGAGTACCGTCAGCACCCGTCGCAGTTCGTCGGTCCGCCACGGCGTGGTCGGGTGGCGGCCCTCGATGTCCTGCAGCACCAGCGCGACCCAGGTGCCGTCATCATGGCAGCCGAGCAGTCTGGGGACCGGAGCCCAGTGGGGCATTTCCGCCGTGACGCACGCTTCTCTGCGGTGCATATCGGGGGTGTGTGCGTTCTGCGCGGGGCTCACCGCTTTCACGAACGCTCGTCGTCCGTGGACGGTGCGGACCCGGTCCGCCGTTCCGGGCGAGAATCCGCCGGCTTGTGACACCGCGTCGACCACGGTGTCGCCGAGGATCGATTCCACGGCGCGCTGGACGTGGCCTGGTAGGTCCCCCCACTTGATTCGCACGCCTGACGCCTTGGTCACGCCGGAGATACTGGCAGCAACCCCGCGGTCGACGCACGGACATTTCCCACCGGATCGCCGCCGGGTGTTGGCCGTTGCCGCTGTCAGGTACTCGCGCGCCGCACCACGAGGCCCACCGCGAGCAGGGTGGCGGCGACCCCGGCGAGCAGACCGCGGTGCTGCGCCGCCCACAGCTGTGGACTGCGCGCCGCTGCGTGATCGTCGAACCGGCCGTGGGCGCCGAAGTCCTCGCCCGCGGAGTCGTCGGCCGGCTGCCAGAGATTGGTCGGCTGATCCGGGTCGCGTGGCTGTGGGGTCTGCTGCGCTCGATAGCCGGTGCGGGCCAAGTAGCGGTCCAACAACCCCGGCACGATCTTGCTTGCCAGCAGCGTGCCGACCGTGCTCGTGCCCACCCAGTACTCACGCCGACGCGGATGGTCGGCGGCGTAGAGGATCGCCTTCGCCGCGATCTCCGGCTGATAGATCGGCGGCACTGGCTGCGCGTGGTGCGGCAACCGGTTGAGCACCCAGTCGAATTGGGGCGTGTTCACCGCCGGCATCTGCACCATGGTCACGTGCACCCCGGCTTTGTCGTGCAACAACTCGCACCGCAGTGAGTCATGCAGGCCCTGGATCGCATGCTTGGCGCCGCAGTAGGCCGACTGCAGCGGGATCCCCCGGTACGCCAACGCCGAGCCGACCTGCACGATCGCTCCCCGTCCGCGTGGCAGCATCCGGTCCAGCGCGACCCGTGTGCCATAGACGTAGCCGAGGTAGGTGACCTCGGTGATCCGCTTGAACTCCTCAGGCGAGATCTCAGTGAACGGGGCGAACACCGAGGTGAACGCGTCGTTTACCCACACCTCGATCGGTCCGAGCTCCGCTTCCACCCGTTGCGCCGCGTCGGCGAGCGCCGCATAGTCGGCTGTGTCCACCGAGATCGGCAATGCCCGTCCGCCCTCAGCCGTGATCTCGTCCGCCGCGGCGGCAAGGCCCTTTTCACCGCGGGCCAGCAGGGCCACACGGTCCCCGCGCCGCCCGAACGCCCGCGCCGCGGCCCGGCCGATCCCCCCGCTGGCCCCGGTGACCACAACGACACGACCGTCTGACAAAACCAACACCTCCCAGTCAAAGGCAGGGCGATCGTTCAGTCGACAACTCCTGCCTCGTGCAACGCTTACCCAGGTGCTCTTCGACAGAAACCACCGCCAGGCCCCATCACCCAGGCGTGCTCACCGTGCGTCGTTTGACACGACCGGTAGCGCGTTTGTGTCGCTGCGTATACGACGTTCGCGCTGCACCACTGTGCCCTCCAGCAACTGTGATCCACGGATCGTCGCGGCGCCGATTAGGTGTTTGCGGCCCGGGTGGTCAGAAGAAGTCAGCACAATACAGCAGTTTCACGGGAAGGGAGGCCGAATCATGGCTGGCATCCCCCGGTCCGTGGTCGACCTTGACTCGTATCCGGACGTATCCGAGATGCGCGAGCGCTACGCACGTGTGCTCGATGGGCCATCGGCGTCGGTTGTCGACGGGCTGGTTCTGCTCGCAGGCCTGTACACCACCATTTCCCCATGGGTGGTGCGCTTCGATGCCGTGCACCCCTGTCTCACCATCGACAACCTGATCATCGGTATCGCGGTGGCCGTGCTGGGCTACGGGTTGGCAGCCGTGCCGGCCAGAAGTTACCGCATGAGCTGGGCGATGGTCGTCCTTGGTGTCTGACAGATCATCACGCCATGGGTCATTGGCCCCGACACCGTGGGCGTCGTCTGGAACAACGTCGTGGCAGGGGCGGTGATCACCCTTCTTGGTCTGGTGGCCACGGGAATGCTCATGGTCACCGCGACGAGCCGACGTGTAACCGCTAGCCCATCGCGGAAAGCCGTGCGGGCGCCACGCGAGGGGTGCCCGCACTTACCGCGGCCCGGTGGATCGCAAGAGGTCGCCGACTTGTTCGGCATACCACGGCTTGCCGACGTGTTCCGCGATACCGCGAAGCGTCCAATGCGAATCCCACGGCTTGTCCCACTCGTCAGGGCCAGCGGCGGCCAACCGTTGCACGTACAGGTCCGCCAACCGAGGCAGGCACTGTTCCGCTTCGTTCAGGTCCGGTTCGGTGAAGGGGGCCCAGTCGCCGGCCACCGTCACGGAACTGCCACGCCATTCGTCCGGCCGGCTGGAATGCCCGCCGAGCAGAGCTTCGATCTCGGCGAGGTGGTCGATCAGGTGGTGGGTGTGCCGACGAATCGCCTTGTGTGGTGTGTAGAGACGCTCGCCGCCCTCAGCCAGCCTCGGCCGCCCGTCCCATGCCAGCCAGGTCCGGGCGAGTACGAGGATCCGTTCGACGCCGGCGACGACGACCTCACCTGGGTTGGTGTTGGTGTTGGTGTTCTCGGTCATGCCGTGACCGTAGGTGTCGCACGTTTCGGCACCGACCGAAGTATGTTGATTGGCTTGTGATGACAGTATGGTCGTCCCGGCGTCAGAGAAGCTCACCAGGGAGGCGGGATGACCCTCGAACCGACCAAGGCTGACAAGTTCAGCTTCGGACTGTGGACCGTGGGCTGGCGGGCCGCTGATCCGTTCGGTGATCCGACCCGCCCCGCTCTCGATCCGGTGGAGGCCGTGCACAGGCTGGCCGACCTCGGCGCGTGGGGGGTGACGTTCCACGACAACGACCTGATTCCGTTCGGCAGCGACGACGATGCCCGTGCGCGACACGTCAAGCGATTCCGCGCCGCACTGGACGAGACGGGGCTCGTGGTACCGATGGCGACCACGAACCTGTTCACGCATCCCGTATTCCGCGACGGTGCTTTCACCAGCAATGACCGCTCGGTACGCCGGTACGCGCTTCGCAAGGTCGCCGCCAATCTCGACCTTGCCGCCGAACTCGGTGCCACCACCTACGTGATGTGGGGCGGCCGGGAGGGTTCGGAGAGCGATGCGGCCAAGAACATCTCCGACGCCCTCGACCGCTATCGCGAATGTGTCGACACTCTGGCCCAGTACGTCCTTGACCACGGCTACAACCTGCGGTTCGCCCTGGAGCCCAAGCCGAATGAGCCACGCGGAGACATCCTGCTGCCCACCATCGGCCATGCCCTGGCATTCATCTCCTCGCTGGAGCACCACGAGATGGTTGGCGTGAATCCCGAGGTGGGACACGAACAGATGGCGGGCTTGAACTTCGTACACGGGGTGGGGCAGGCACTTTGGCAGGGCAAGCTTTTCCACATCGACCTCAACGGCCAGCGCGGCCCAAAGTTCGATCAGGACCTGGTGTTCGGCCACGGCGACCTGTTGTCCGCGTTCTTCCTGGTGGATCTGCTGGAAAACGGTGGATATGAGGGCCCGCGGCACTTCGACTACAAACCGGCCCGAACCGAGGACACCGACGGTGTGTGGGCCAGCGCCGCGGCGAACATGCGGACCTATCTCCTGTTGCGTGACCGTGCTTCGGCCTTCCGCTCCGACCCGCGGGTGCGGGACGCCCTGCGGGCGGCGCGACTCGACCAGCTTGCCACGCCGACCCTCGCCGCTGGTGAGTCGTTCACCGACCTGCTCGCCGACCGCGGCGCCTACGAGGACTTCGACGCCGATGCCGTGGCGGAACGGGGTTACGGATTCGTCGCCCTCAACCAGCTGGCGATCGAGCACCTGATGGGAGTCCGGTGAATCACCCTGTCACCCGTGCCTTTCGCGCCCGGTTCGGAGGCGGCACATGGATCTGACTGATCTCGCCCGTCCGTCGGGTGGCTTGGCCATGGTCGCGGCCGACCAGCGGGAAAGCCTGCGCGTGATGATGGCCGAGCACACGTCGGGGCCCGTTACCGATGAGGACCTCGTTCGGTTCAAGCTCGCGGTGGCTCGAGAGACCGGCGACTACGCGAGTGGATTCCTGATCGATCGGACGTTCGGATTCGACCAGATCCTCGAGGCGGGGCTACTGCCAGGGAAGTGCGGCCTGATCCTCGCCTGTGACGATCTGCGGTACTCCTCCGCGGGCGTCGTCGGGGACACCGCCCTCGACGACATGGTCGATGCTCATGTCGCGCGACAGCGCGGGGCCGTCGCGCTGAAGTTGCTCGTCATCTGGCGTCGTGACGCCAACCGAGACCGGCGGCTGGCCATGTCGGAGGAGTTCGTTCGCCGTTGCCGGGACGCCGACCTGCACTCGGTACTGGAAGGTGTGGTTCGGCCCGAGCCCGGCGCCGACTTCGATGGCACGCTGCTGGAAGCCGCCGGGGAGCTGGGCGGGTTGCGTCCTTCGCTCTACAAGGTGCAAATGCCCGGCCTCGGGCGTGGTACGCCGGCGGCGATGACACGAACCTGCGAGAAGGTCACCCGCGTGGTACCGGTGCCTTGGGTCGTGTTGTCCCAGGGCGTCCGAATCGAGGACTTCCCGGGCGCGGTGGAAACGGCCTGCCGGGCCGGCGCCTCGGGATTCCTGGCCGGTCGCGCGATCTGGAGCGACACGCTGGCCGCGCCCGACCCCGTGCCTCTCCTTCGGGAACGGTCCGCTGCCCGGCTGCGGCGGCTGGGCGACCTGGTCGACCGTACGGCACGCCCATGGTGGGAGACGGTCGGATGAGTCCGGCCGAACGTCAGCCACCATCGAGGATTTGGCCCTCGGCGGCGAGACGTTCCTGAAGGTCGACGACATCCACGCGCTGCACCGCCCGGTTTCCGGCCAGTGCCCGTACCGCGGCCAGTCCGGCGACATGGCCGAGCATCTGGTACTGCACTTCCATCCGCACCGAGCTGAAGGCGACATGCGAGGCGCTGAGACATACTGGAACCAACAGGTTGGCGCACTGGGCGTACCGCGGCACGATCGATCGGTACGGAATCGGGTACGGCCGCACCGGCGCGGACAGGTATCCTTCGTTGAACACCGTGGCAATGGGGTCTGGGTGTTCGTACACCCACCGCCAGGTGCGCCGCACTTCCCGGATGTCGATGTGGTAGGAACCCATGGCCACCACGTCGTACTTCGGCGCCGGCTCCGGCAGCAGATCATGTTCGGTGAGCACGTACTCACCCACCATCCGCCGGGCTTCCCTGACGTAGAGCTGGTGCGGCAGTCCCCCGGTGTCGGTGAACTCGTCGGTGGGCAGTCCCCAGTCGGCGATACCGCGGCGGACGGTCTGCGGCACAGCGGGGTCGTTGCTGATGAAGTACAGGAAGTCCCGCGTGTAGGACAGGTGCCGTTGACGAATCCGTTCCCTTGCGGCGAAGTCCGCGTCGGGGTAGCCCCAGTTGCTGCCGTCCAACAGATTCAGCGACAGCGGTCCCAGCGAGTTGCCGTCACACTTGCCGTTGGGCAGGTTCGGCACCAGCCCGATCACCTTGCCGGCGGTTATCTCCACTCCCTGCCCCGCGAGCAGGGCGAAGTACCGGCGCGCGAGTTCCCACTCCTCCTCCCGGTATCCCTCCCTTCTCGCGAAAGGAATGCGGTCGGGCGCGCTGCTCAGGCACACCCGGTAGCCATAGGCCATCACGCCGCCGTCCCCCGCGCCAACCTCCACCGTTGGCGCGTCGTGGATCAGCGGCAGCAGAGCACCGTCGTCGTCGAACGGGGACAGGTACGGCGGGAAGTTGTGCTTGCCCGGCGCGGGTTCACGGCGTCCGGCGAGAGTCTCGCCATACAGGGCACGATCCTCGCGTCCAACCCGGTAGTCGATACCGGCCAACGCCAGTAGGTCACCTTCGTAGCCCGCGTCGACATAGACCCCGGCCCGGCGGTCTCGGCCGTCCGTTCCCCTGATAGAGACGATCACGCCGTTCGCTGTCTCCACCGATGCCAGGCCGACGCCGAGTTCCACTCGAACGCCGTTGCGCTCCAGCCATTCGGTGAAGATCGCCTCAGCGACGTGCGGTTCCGGTCCGGCATAGTGCCCAGACGCGACGCCGTAGTGGTCGTCAACCGCGGAGGCGAACTCGCGGGCGAGGCCACCGCGCACTCGCGGATCGCCGACATCGGTGTAGCCAAGTCCACCGGAGACCATTCCACCAATATGCCGCCCCGGCTCGACGAGGGTCACCTGTACACCGTGCCGAGCCGCGGCCACCGCGGCACAGACTCCAGCGGCGGTGGCGCCGTACACGACCAGCTCGCTGTCACTCATCGACGGGCACCACTTCGTTTCCGGCGATGACACGGGAGTAGTACCGGCCGCTGTCCTTCACGGTGCGGGTCTGGGTCTCGTAGTCCACGTGCACCAGCCCGAAACGGGGGCCGTATCCCATACTCCACTCGAAGTTGTCCAGAAGCGACCAGTGGAAATAGCCGATCACCGGCACACCGCGTTCGATAGCTCGGTGCATCGCAACGAGATGATCGTGCAGGAACCGAACTCGGCCTCGGTCGTGCGAGGCGTCGTCGAAGACTCCGCCGTTCTCGGTGACGATCATCGGCACGTCCCCGTAATCGTCACGTAGCCGCACCAGCAGGTCGGTCAGGCCGTCCGGGACGATGGGCCATCCGCCGTCGGTGACGGGAGCCCCCTCGGCGGCCGGTACCACCTCCCAGCCGAACGGAGAACTCGCCGGCTCGGCACGCATCACCCGTGACGTGTAGTAGTTCACACCGATGAAGTCCGCCCCCGCGGCTATCGTCTCCAGATCACCCGGCCGCACCATGTCCAGCGGTCCGATGGCGGCCTCGTAGCGTTGCCACATGTCCTGCGGATAGCGCCCAGTCAACACGGGGTCGAGAAACCACCGGTTGACGTATCCGTCGGAACCGTAGGTCGCCTCGACGTCGGCGGGATCGTCGCTGGCGGGATAGTGGGGGAACAGGCAGAACGCGACACCGGCCTTACCTCCACTGCCACCGGCACGCAGCGCCTGCACCGCACGACCATGGCTCATGAGCAGATGATGCATCACCCGTACCGCGCCACCGAGATCCCGCTCGCCGGGCGCGTGCAGGCCGTAATGGTGTCCGAGGACTCCAACGATCCACGGTTCGTTCTGTGTCACCCAGAACTTGACTCGGTCGCCGTACGCGGTGAAGCAGGTGTCGGCGTAGTCGGCGAACCGCTCCACGATATCGCGGTTGCGCCAGCCACCCGACTCCTGCAGCGCCTGGGGCAGGTCCCAGTGGTAGAGCGTGGCCATCGGGGTGATTCCCCGCGCCAGCAACGCGTCGATCAGCCGGTCGTAGTGATCGAGACCAGCCCGCAGCGGTCGGCCTTGCCCGGTCGGGAACAGCCTCGGCCACGCGATGGAAAACCGGTAGCCGGTCAACCCGAGCTCGGCCATCAGGTCGACATCGGCCCGCCAACGACGATAGTGGTCGCATGCCACGTCACCTGTGTCAGCGTTCTCGATGGTACCGGGCATGCGGACGAAACGGTCCCAGATGGACTCCCCTCGCCCGTCCACGTCGACCGCCCCCTCCACCTGATAGGCGGAGGTCGCGGTCCCCCACAGGAAACCATCCGGAAAGCGCCTAGTCATCGGTGGTTCCCGACGCTATGGCTGCTTCGCACGCGTAGAGCAGGACGCCGACACACCAAGCGTGGGACAGGGTCAACAGCATTCCCTTCGGCTGATAACAGGCGGTCTGGTAGTACCGCTCGCTCACCATGCCACGATACGCGTTGAAGTCGCCGTCCTGACGGGCCACGAACTGCCGGAAACAGGCGAGGTTCTCCCGGACCGACGCCAGGTAATACGCATCACCTAGGTGCTGACCCAGCCGCCGCAGTTCCGGCGCGCAGATGAGTCCGTAGGAATGCAGGTGCTGGTTCGCCGGCGACGCCTGGTCAGCGCCCCGACTGCGGAACCGATAGTGCCCGAGCAGCGTGTGCGGCGCGAAATCCACGTCGTAGGTGTATCGAAAGGTCAGCGTCCAGTCCGCGGCACGGCGAGCGGCCGCCAACCACGGCGAGGACCGGTCCTGCTCGAAAAGGCTCACGTAGGCCAGAACGGCCAGATAGCCGTCCTCCGAGCTCGGGGCCAGGTCGACGTCCTCCGGAGCGCCGTGGAGGAACTCCCCTCGTACCGCGTCCAGGTAGTAGTGGCCCGCTCGGCGGGCGGCTTCGGCGTATCGCGACTCACCCCAAGCTCGTGCGGCCTCGACGAGGGCTGGAATCCAGGCCAGCCCAGCGGTGCCCGCCCAGTGGAGGACCTCGCCGGTAAACGCGTCGTAGGCCGACCCCAGTGCACCGTCGTCCCGCTGTGCGGCACACACGACGTCCAGGTTGGACCGGACAGCGCCCTCCCATGACGTCGGCGCGGACTGTTCGCTCACGACGGCGCGCACCAGGAACAGGGTGGCTTCGCCCAAGGTCCGGGCGTGCAACCGTCTACGGTCGGGTGTCCAGCCCGCGTTCCACCCCTTCTCCGCGGTCCACTGTCCCCAGAAGGTGCCCGCGGGCGCGAGGTTCGTGGCGATGTTGTCGAGTACCGCGGTCGCGGCGGTCACGTAGTCGTCGCGACCGCGGCGACGGCCGTGTCGCAGCAGAGCGTAAGCGTAAGGAATGCCACTGACCCAGGACACGTGCATCGCCTGCCGGTCACCTCGCTGACCGAGCGCGTGGCGGTCGAAGGCAGCGGTTTCCAGCAACACGGGCGGGTCCGGCCGGTAGTGCCACCGGTACAGCCCCCACGCGGCGAGCTCGGCTGCCTCAGCCACCGAGACCCACGGCACCGCGTCGAGGTCGGCGGGTGCCGTGCGGCGATGGACGTATCTCAGGACGTCGGTGTAGGAATGCCGATCAGTGTCGAGACGGTAGATGTCGAAGCACAGCGACTCGCTCTGGCCCGGCTGCCATCGGAAACCGGGGAGGTCCGGGGGCAGGGGGTGGGGTGAGCCGTCGTAGACCATCGGCTCCTCACGGTAGGGAAAGTGCAGCCGGAGCAGTGGACAGTCACCCGCCATGGCGAACCCGACTCCGGCCTGGCCGAGCGCGGACCTCTCGGTGGTGACCAGTGCCGCCCCGCCGGTGCGGTCCCATCCGAAGACCGCGGGGGTCGCGGCCCGGTCCGC
>Ga0213875_10001099_pt1 | contig 18747 bp, 23 predicted proteins | sample BarmaccomBMRX_R8_FD_160105 | JGI IMG/M metagenome (GOLD analysis project Ga0213875, IMG submission 160105) | Root-associated microbial communities from Barbacenia macrantha in rupestrian grasslands, the National Park of Serra do Cipo, Brazil - RX_R8 | ecosystem: Host-associated > Plants > Roots... | reverse complement strand
GGACCTTGCCCTGCGCGGTGCGCGGCAGGTCGTCGACGATCTCGATTCGCTCGGGGATCTTCTGCTTGGCGAGGCCGAGCGCGACGAAATGCGCGCGCACCTCCTCGATCGTGACGGTCACCGGCGCGCGCAGCGTGACGAAGGCGCAGACCTTCTCGCCGTAGCGCCGGTCGCTCATCGCCACCACCGCAGCCTCGCGCACCGCCGGCATCGTCACCAGCACGTCCTCCACCTCCTTCGACGAGATGTTCTCGCCACCGCGGATGATGATGTCCTTCTTGCGGTCGACGATGGTGATGTAGCCCTGCTCGTCGCGGGTCACGATGTCGCCGGTGCGGAACCAGCCGCCGGGTAGAAAGGATTCGAGCTCGCGCTCGGGATCGGTGTAGCCGACGAACAGATCCGGGCCGCGCGTGACCAGTTCGCCGCGGAAGCCCGGTTCGACGTCGCGGTCGTCGTCATCGACGACGCGGACATCGATGCCGGGCAACGCCAGCCCGTCGGTGTTGGCGCGGCGATCGAGCGGATCGAAGGCGCGGCCGCACGAGATCGTCGGATGCTCGGTCGAGCCGTAGCTGCGGATGCCGGTGATGCCGCGCCGCGCCAGCTCCTCGACATGCGAGGGATTGATCGAGGTCGCGCCCATCGCGAAGTAACGCAGGCTGGAAAGGTCGCCCTGCCCGGCGTCGGCCATCTCCAGCAGCGAGAGCAGATAGAAGGGCACTCCGCCGCTCGCGCTCGGCCGGTAGCGGGTGATCAGATCGATGCAGGCCGCCGCTTCCCATTTATCGTGGCTGACGCTCCCATAGCCGGTGACGAACGGCCGCAACACGTCGAGCGCGCTCGCGATATGTCCGAAGGGCCCCGCCGAGAAGATGACCTGGTTGGTCGGATCGACCGGCCGGTAGAAACGGAAGGTGCGAACCTCGTGGATCAGCGTGTTGTGAGTGTGGCGCACGCCCTTGGGCGCCGAGGTGGTGCCTGAGGTGAACAGCAGCAGGCAGTCGTCGTCCGGATGAATCGGCGGCGGCGCGAGATCGGCCGCGTCGGCGGCGGTGAAATCCCGCCACGACGTGGCGCCGGCGGGCGCGCGGTCGCCGATGACGATGACATGCTCAAGCGCATCGATGCCCTCTAGCGCTTCCAGCCGCGCGAGATAGTCGATCCCGGCGGCATGATCGGGCATCACGAAGGCGCGGGCGCGCGATTGGCGCAGGATGAAGCTCAGCTCCGCCGGGCCGAGAATCGGAATGATCGGCAGCAGCACGGCGCCGGCGAGGATGATCGACTGGCTGATCACCATCGCCTCCCACCAGTTCGGCATCTGCACCGCGATCACGTCGCCGGGCAGGATGCCGATGCGCTGCCAATGCGCCGCGAGCGCGCGGCTGAGCGCAAGGCTTTCGGGCAGCGTCGTGGTGCGGCCCTCATGTTCGGCGGAGAAGGCGTTGCGGGTGGTGCGCGGATGGATCATAGCGCCGGCGGCGAGGATTTCGGGGATGGTGGCGGCGCCCCAATAGCCTTCCGCATACCAGCGCCGCGCGAGCTCGGCCCGGTCGGCCTGGATCTCCTGGAGTGTCACGACCCTCTCCATCCTGCGCCCGATGGGATGCGCGGCGCGGCCCACTTCGGGGCGCTCCCGAGGCTGGCATAACCGCGCTGGGACCGGATGGCAATAAAGCGCATACTGATTGACACGTCGCCGCTTTGCGTGTGCATGCGAGGTATATTTAGGCGGCGGCGGAGTAGTCCGGGGAGGAGCAGGCGTGACCGAAGACGAGACCGCGATCCGCGCGCTCGCCGCGGCCTATACCGACGCCGTCAACCGCCACGATCCGGTCGCCGGCGCCGCCGTCTACGCTCCGGATGGCGTACTGATCGCCTATGACACGCCGCCGATTGCCGGTCGCGCCGCGATCGAAACGCTGTTCGTCGCGCGCTGGCCGCAGGCCGGCATCCTGTTCCAATGCCTGCACAGTGGGCTGGTCGAGATCGACGGCGATCGCGCCCATGCGCGCTGGTGGCTGAGCGAATATAATTGCCCGGTGAACGAGACGGCCGGCCGGATGAATCTCTTCGCCTACCAGGACGAGCTTGTCCGCCTGCCGGAGCGCTGGCGCTTCGCGCGGCGCAATCTGCAAACCTGCTATCGCGAGCGGCGCGATTATCCGGCCAAACGCCAGCCGCCGTTGGCGATGGATCATCGGTTCGGCCTCGACGGCCTCACCCGCGGAGCGAACGCATGACCACGCCGAACGTCGTCTGGACCTTCCATGGCACCGCACTTGTGCGCGACTATGATCGGGCGCTCGCCTGGCTCAACCGCTTCACCGGCTGCACCGCGCTCGAGATGAGCGACGCCGGGCCGCCAGTCTCGCGCAAGGGCGGCTGCTGCGCGCTCGGCGACAATCTGATCGAGCTGATGGAGCCGAACGACACGACCAGCTCGGGCGCCCGCTACCTCGAGCGCTATGGCCCCTGCCTGTTCAACATCGCGCTGCAGGTCGACGACGTGCAGGCAATGAGCGACCATCTCGGCGCCCAGGGCGCGCCCGTCACCTTCCCGCCGGACAATGGCTTCACCTTCACACATCCACGCGACACCTGCGGCCTCCAGCTCGAATGGGCGGATCGGGGCAGCGATTGGGATCCGCGCTTCGGCGCGCCCTGGCCGCCGGCGAACGGCCTGATCGAGACGCCCCGCATCGCCTGGTGGGGCGCGCTGGTCGCCGACCCGCAAACAGCGGTGAAGCGCCTGCGCGAGCTTTGGCCGGCGCCGTTGCTGCACCTCGACGCCGCGGCGCCGCCCGAGCGGCCGGCGGCGCTGTTATCGCTGGAGGACGGCGTGCTCGCGCTCTACCGCCTGCCCGCGACGCAGGACGAGGAGCGCGCGCTGTGGGACAGCGCAACCGGCAAGCCGCGCACCCATCTCATCGCGCTGCGCGTAGCGTCGCTGGCGCAAGCGCGCGCGGCCTTCGAGAAGGATGGCGTCGGCCTGCTCCGCGAGGAAGAGGGCGCGATCGTTACCCGTCCCGAGGACAGCGAAGGGCTCACGCTGCTATGGACCGATCGCGATCTGGCCGGCGATCCGCGCGGGCCCTGGCGACAGGCCGACTGAGCAAAAAGACAATCTGGAGAGGCATCGATAGATGGCGGATTACGACTTCATCATCGTCGGCGCCGGATCGGCAGGCTGCGTGCTGGCCGAGCGGCTCACCGCCGATCCGGCGACGCGCGTGCTGCTGCTCGAGGCCGGCGGCGAGGACCGTCATCCCTTCATCCGTATGCCGAAGGGCATGGCCAAGCTGAACACCGATCCCAACCATATGTGGAACTGGGAAACCGAGGCGGACGGCGACACCCGGGTCGAAACGTGGCGGCGCGGCAAGGTGCTGGGCGGCTCGAGCGCGGTCAACGGCATGATGTATTTCCGCGGACAGCCCGAGGATTATGACGAGTGGGTCGAGCGCGGCGCCGAGGGCTGGGGCTGGTCCGAGATGGCGCGTGCTTTCCAGTCGATCGAGAATCACGAATTGGGCGAAGGCGGCGGCCGCGGCATCGACGGCGCCGTCGGCATCTCGCAGAACAAATCGCGGATCGAGATCAACGAACGCTATATCGAGGCGGGACGCGAAATGGGCATCCCGATCGTCGCCGATCCCAATGCGCAACGCGAAGGCGTGGGCTACGCGACCTGGACGATCCGCGGCGGCCGCCGCTCGAGCACCGGGCAGACCTTCCTGAAGATCGCTCGCAAACGCCCCAATTTGCGCGTCGAGACCGGCGTGCTGGTCGATCGCGTCCTGTTCGACGGCCGCCGCGCCGCCGGCGTCAGCGCGCGCAAGCACGGCCAGCCGATCGAATATCACACCGATGGCGAGGTGCTGCTGTGCGCGGGCGGGCTGGTCTCGCCGCTGATCCTGCAGCGCTCGGGGATCGGCGATCCCGCCCTGCTCGGCAGGCTCGGCATCGAGGTGGTGCAGCCGCGGCCGGCGGTCGGCAATCGCATGCTCGAGCATCGATTGCTGATGATGGAGTTCGCGCTCAACCGGCCAGTGAGCGACAATCCCCAGTTCCGGGGCATCCGGCTCGGGCTCAATGCGCTGCGCTACGCACTCACCCGCAGCGGCCCGATCGCGCGCGGCAGCTATGAGGTGGCGGGCTTCGTACGCACCCGCCCCGAGCTCGACCGGCCCGACGCCGAGATCCTGATGGCGCCCTTCTCCTGGGGCATGTACCGCGGCAAGGTCGCAGTGGGCCGCAACCATGCCATCCACATGTTCGGCTACCCGCTGCGATCGCGATCCGAAGGTTCGATCGCGATCCGCTCGACCGATCCTGCGGCGCCGCCGTTGATCCGGCCCAACTATCTCGCCGATCCTTACGACCGGCAGGTCACCGTCGACATGTTCCGCCTGATCCGCCGCTGGATGACCCAGCCCGCGATCGCGCCGCTGATTGCCGGCGAGACCAAACCGGGTCTGCAGGTCGAGAGCGATGATGACATCATAGCCGAGTTCAAGCGCCACGGCTCCGCCGGCTTCCACGCCTGCGGCACGGCACGGATGGGATCAGATGCTGACGCGGTGCTCGATCCGCAGCTCCGCGTCAACGGCGTCGCCAATCTGCGCGTCATCGACGGATCGATCATGCCGACGATGGTCTCCGCCAACACCAATGGCCCGATCATGGCGATCGGCTGGCGGGCGAGCGAGATCATCCGCGAACGGCGCCGCAACGCGCTCGCCGCCTGAGCGGGCATCGGGAACGGGGAGACTTCGATGGCGATGTCCACTTTTCAGGCATCGGTCCGCCGCACGACGGCCGAGATGGACGCGTGGCAGGCGCTCGCGCCGGAGCCGGTGCTGGACGCCGCGCAGCCGGTCGTCGACGCGCATCATCATATCGAGCTCCACGGGCTTCCGGACTACGACCTCACATCGCTGCGCAAGGACGTCGGCTCCGGCCACAATGTCGCGGCGACAGTCTACATGGAGTGCGCGGCGCATTATCGCGAAAACGGTCCGCCGGCGATGGCACCGGTCGGCGAGACAGAATGGGTCGCCGCGATCACGCGCGATACCGAGGACCGATCGGGACCGCGCCTCGCCGCCGGCATCGTCGGCTTCGCCGATCTGCTGCTCGGCGACGCCGTCGCGGAGGTCCTCGAGGCGCATGTCGCGGCCGGCGACGGGCGGTTCCGCGGCATCCGCCAGATGACCGCGTCGGACCCTGGTTTCAGCATGCTGCTGCCGCCCCGCCCGCCCGGCATGCTCGCCGACGACGGCTTCCGCCGCGGCTTCGCCCGGCTCGCTCCGCTGGGGCTGAGCTTCGATGCCTTCGTCTATCACCCGCAGCTCCGCGAGGTCGCCGCGCTCGCCGACGCCTTTCCCGAAACCGTGATCATCCTCGATCATATCGGCACGCCGCTCGCCGCCGGCCCTTATGCGGGTCGCCGCGAGGAAGTGTTCGAGCCGTGGCGCCGTGACATATCGATGCTCGGCGAACGGCTAAACGTGCGGATGAAGCTCGGTGGCTTCGGCATGTTCAGCTGTGGCTTCGGCTTCGAGGATCATGCGCAGCCGGCCAGTTCGGCCGAGCTGGCGGCGGCGTGGAAGCCTTATGCCGAAACGTGCCTGGCGGCGTTCGGCGCCGATCGCTGCATGTTCGAAAGCAACTTCCCGGTCGATCGCCAGAGTGCCTCGTACCGGCTGTTCTGGAACGCCTTAAAGCGGATCGCCGCCGGTTGGTCGCCTGGCGAACGGCAGGCGATGCTGCACGACACCGCCGCGCGCGCCTACCGCCTGGCCACACAGCACCCGTCATCGCCTGACGCCGCTAGCCGGCCAGACCGGCGCCGCGATAGAGACGCATCACCAGTTCGGCGCCGGCGACCGCGCTCTCGAGATCGTAGGAGCGCAGATCGATTACCGCTTCAACGCAGCCGGCCTCGGCGCAGCCGGCGATCAGGCGAGCGAGCTCCGCCTCCGCCGGCGGATCGAGAAAGGTCATGCGGTTGACCACGGGCACGTGGCGTCCGGCGAAGTCGCGCATCTCAGCGATCTGGCCCTTCAACGCCCCGATGTCGAGAGTCGAGGGATGCCAGGCGTCGCCGAACTTCCTGATCCGCCGCAGTACCGGCGGGACGAAGGGGCCGCCGATCAGCACCGGCGGATGCGGCTGCTGAACGGGGATCGGCTCGAAGCCGACCTTGCGAAACTGGAAATATTCGCCTGCCCAGTCGATCTGGCCACCCTGCCAGCAGCGCAGCATGATCTCGATCGCCTCGTCGGTGACCTTGCCGCGCGGCTCATGATATTGGCCGCGACCGAGCGCGAAGAACTCCGCCTTGGACCAGCCTGTGCCGATCGCGACGTCCAGCCGTCCCTTGGAGAGCTGGTCGATCGTCGCCAGCACCTTGGCCGCATAGACCGGATCGCGCAGCGGCGCGACGAGCACGCTGGTGCCGAGGCGGATGCGGCTGGTCTGCGCCGCCATGAAGGCGAGCGACGCCAGCGCCTCCAGCCAGATCGGGCCGTATTTGAACTGCTCGTAGGCGGCGACGCCGATGACATGATCGGTGACCCACAGCGAATCGAAGCCCATCTCCTCCAGCCGCGGCGCCAGCGACGAGACCTGCGCGATCGCGCCGGCCGCCTGGTTCTGCACGAGATATCCGATCCGCATCCCTCGTCGCCTTCTGGTTTGTCCGGTCAGCGCCCTTCGAACACTGGCTTGCGCTTCTCCGCGAACGCGGTCGCCGCCTCGAGATGATCGCGCGTGGTGTGCGCGATCGCCTGGAAGGCGGCGGACATCTGCAGCACGGCGGCGAGGCTCTGCCCCTGCGCCTCGTTCATCAGCCGCTTGGTCATACGCACCGCGTGCGGCGGATTGACCGCGATGCGATCGGCGAGCGCGCGGGCGGCTGGCAGCAGATCCTCGTCGTCGACCAGCTGCGAGACCAGGCCGCAGGCGAGCGCCTGCTCGGCATCCAGCATGTCGCCGGTGAACGCCATCTCTCGCGCCTTGGAATCGCCGACGACGCGCGGCAGCAGCCATGCGCCGCCGTCGCCGGGGATGATGCCGACCTTGACGAAGCTTTCCGCGAAGCGCGCCGAGCGGCCGGCGATGCGGATGTCGCACAAAGGCGAGATCGTTGCCGGCGCCGATCGCGGGGCCGTTCACCGCCGCGATGATCGGCACCTCGAGCTGCTGGAAGGCGACCGGGATGCGCTGGATACCGTCGAGATACCAGCGCCGCGTCTCGACCGGAGGCGTGTGTGCCTGGCCGCCCGGCGCAGCCATCTTCTTGACGTCGCCGCCGCTCGAGAAGGCCGAGCCCGCGCCGGTCAGGATGGCGACGCGCACGCCGAGATCGGCGTTGAGCCGGGCCAGCGCATCAACGATCGCGTCGATCATTTCCGTGTCGGTGATCGGATTGCGACGCTCCGGCGCGTTCAGCGTGAGCGTCACCACCGCTCCGTCCTGCTCGTACAGCAGCATCAGGCCCCTCTCCCGCAATGCGCGAACCGGCCGCGCCAGATCAAAGTTGCGTTGCACGTGTCAACCGTTTCCGCATACTGATTTGCGGAAACATGACGGGCGAGCATAGATGTCGAGAGGCCGGACGCAACGGGTCGATGCAATGGTCGGTTGCTGCACTGCCGCAGAATCGGCAGGGTCGTGGCATGCTTGACGAGATCACCGCAGCCTCTCCCACCGAAAGCACCTCCGTCGTTTCGGGCGACGATCGGCCGTTGCGCGGTCTCGCTGGCGCACGGCCGCCGCGCCCGGCCTGGTTCGCCGCCGCGCTTGACCGTGCGCCTGAACGGCGCATGGTTACCGTGGAGGGGGCGGCGCTGGAGCTGCTGTGCTGGGGCGAACTCGGCAAGCCAGGGCTGCTGTTCCTTCCCGGCCTCGGCGCCGCCGCATCCTGGTGGGAGCCGATCGCACCGTTTTTCGCGGACGACTATCGCTGTGCCGCGCTCTCCTGGTCCGGCATGGGCCGCTCGGACTGGCGCGACGCCTATGGGCTCGACCAGTTCACCCGCGAGATCGACGGAGCGATCGCCGCGGGCGGGCTCGCGGCGAACGGCCGCCCGCCGCTGCTCGTCGCCCATTCCTTCGGCACCATGCCGGCCGCGCTCTGGGGCCAGCGCACGCCGGACGCGCCGGGCCTCGTGCTCGTCGACCGCACGCTGGTCGATCCCGACTGCGCATGGCGACCGCCGCCGCCGCGCACGGCGCCGACCCGCCTCTATCCCTCCGCCGCGCTCGCCCTCGCCAATTTCCGGCTGACGCCGCCGCAGCCCTGTCCCTGTCCGTTCCTGGTCGATCATATCGCCCGCGACGGGCTGCGCGAGATCGAAGCCCCGGACGGCAGCCCGGCATGGACCTGGCGCTACGATTCCCTGATGCGGTCGCGCATGACGGACGAGATGCACGACGACGTCTATTCGGGCCTCACCTGCCCGGTCGCGTTCATATGGGGCGAGCATTCGCTGAGCATCGCCAATGGCGGTCCCGCCTATGTCCGCCGCCGCTTCCCGCAGGCGCCGAGCATCGTCCTGCCGGACGCCGGCCATCATGTGATGCTCGATCAGCCGCTAGCCTTGATCGCGGCGCTGCGCACGCTACTCGACACCTGGGCGCGGCCGATCGCGGCCTGACCACGGACACAGGGAGGATCTATGGCCACGGAACTGCTGCTGCCCAAGCTCGGAATGGGCATGGAGGAAGGCACGATCTCGGAATGGCTGGTCGCCGATGGCGCACAGGTCGAAGTCGGCCAGCCCATCTATGCGGTCGAGAGCGACAAGTCGGTGCAGGAGATCGAGGCACCGGCGACCGGCGCGCTCACGATCATCGCCGCGACCGGCGAGGCGCTGCCGGTCGGCACCAAGATCGGCGAGATCGGCTAGTGGTCCTCAGGCGCCCGGCGCCTTGAAGTTCGCCGGCACGGCGCCCGCCGCCGGGCTGGTGCCGACCAGCGTGCGCCCACCATCGCTGATGATCGCGTGGCCGGTGGTCGAGCGACCCGCGGGCGCGGCGAGAAATACGCATGCCGCCGCGATCTCCTCGGGCTCGCCGATGCGCTGCAGCGGCCAGCCGGCAACGCGCTCGGCGAGCGCGGCTTCGTCGCGCCAATAGGCCTCGGTGGTCGGTGTCCGCGTGAGGCCCGGGATCACGGCGTTCACGCGGACGCCGTCATGCCCTTATTCGACCGCGAGATTCTGCATCATGTGCATGAGCGCGCGCTTCGAGATGCCATAGGCGGCGACGGCCGGCGACGGCGCCAGCCCGGAGGCGGAGCCGATGAAGATCACTACGCCCTCGCCGCTCGCGCGCAGGGCAGGCAAGGCGCGATTGGCGAGGATGGCGTTGTTGACGACGTTGATGCGCAGCACATCGACAAACACGGCCGGATCGAGCTCGCCCTCGGTGCCGAGCGCTGTGACATAGGCGTTGCCGCCCAGCGTATCGAGCCTGTCCCAGTGCGCGACCGCACGATCGGCGCCATCCTCAATCGCGGCCTGATCGGAGAAATCGAACGCGCAGGGCCATGCCGCATCGCGCCCGGCGTCGCGATTGACCGCCTCGGCGACCGCCTCGCAATCCGCCGGCTTGCGGCTGTTGACCACCACCCGCGCGCCATGCTGGACATATTGCTCGACGATGCAGCGGCCGATGCCGCGCGTTGCGCCGGTGACGAGCGCGACGCGCCCGGTCATATCGAACATCGGGTTCATGGATCGCTCTCCGCTCAGACCGAGGCGCCGCCGTCAATGTCGAGGATCGTGCCGGTGACGTAGCCGTTGGTCATCAGGAACAGTGCGCCGTGCGCCACTTCGGACGAATCGCCGACGCGCTTGAGCGGAAAGCGCTCGCCCCAAGGCTGCATGCCGGTGACCCGCTGCGGCCGCTCGATCGCGTCATTGACACTATCCACGGTCGGACCCGGACAGATGACGTTGATGCGATGCGGCGCGAGCTCGATCGCGAGCGTGCGGACCAGCGCATTGAGCGCGCCGCCGACGATCGCGTGGGCGACGACGCCGGGCCATGCCTTGCGCTCGTCCGAACCGCTCATCAGCGTGATCGAGCCGTCGGGCTCCAGCAGGTCGTCGGACTGTTCGATCAGCGTGCAGGACAGCCAGAATTTGTTCATGCCGCGCTTGAGCCCGGCGGTGCCGGTCTTGCGGAAATCGCCCAGCGCATGCTCCTCGGCATCGAGCGCGGAGGCGACGACATGCGCGATCGGTGCGTGGCGCTCGAGCGCGGCGCGCAGCGATGTCTCATCCGTGCCGTCGGCCTGCTCGAACACCGCCGCAACGCCGGCGGCACGCGCCTTTTCCTGCGCGGCGGCAACGCGCAGCGGGGAGCGGCCGAGCCCGACCGCCTTCGCGCCCGCCGCTGCCGCCTGCAGCACGATATGCAGGCCGACGCCCGACGTCCCGCCGACCACGACCACCGTCTTTCCCGCGAGTGTCATCCCCGCCCTCCCGCTTATCGTCTGGTCTGCCATTTATAGCATACTATTTGGGCCAGACCAGATGGAGCGACGCGACCGAATTCACGGTGCCGGTGGCAAACCGTGGCGGCCGCTCCGGATCAAGCATGAACTCTGGCATACGCGCCAGCCACTCCTGCAGGAAAATGCCGATCTCGCGCCGCGCCAGCACCGCCCCGGGGCAGGTGTGCGGCCGCGGCGCGAGCCGAAGTTGATGATCTTGCCGCCCCGGCCCTTCATATATGGGAAGACGCCCTTCATCGCGCGCAGCGTCGCGGTGGGGCCGGTGCGCATGGTGTATTCCCACTCGTCCTCGGGAAAGACTTCGAGGTCGATCAGGTCGGGCGTGCCGGTCGGCTTCGCCTCGGTGCCGAAGCCCTGCGCGTTGTTGACCAGGATATCGATCGTTCCCCATGTGTCGACCGCCCTGGCGATCATCGCCTCGATCTGATCGTGATGGCCGACGTCGCAGGCAAAGCCCTCGGCCTCGCCGCCCTCGCCCGCGATCACGCTGACCACCTCGTCGACGGTGGACGGCGTACGCGAGGCAACGAGCACCTTCGCGCCCTCGCGCGCATAGGTGAGCGCGATGCCGCGCCCGATCCCCCGCCCGGCGCCCGTGACGACCGCGATCTTGCCCGCCAGCCGTCCCATAGCCTCTCTCCTGTCGTGCCTGCGGTGGTCAGCGTCCGGTATAGTTGGGCGCTCGCTTCTCGCGGCGGGCGGCGCGCGCTTCCTGATAATCGTCCGTCCTGAACAGCGCGGTCTGCACCATCAGTTCGTCGCGCAGGCCGCGCTTCACGCGCTCGCCATGGACACCGTCGACCAGATATTTGGCCGCCGCGAGATGCACCGGCGGCTTCGCTGCGAGCTTGCTGGCAAGATCGAGCGCATATACATCGAGCGCGGCGGGCGTCGTCACGAAATCGACAAGGCCCCAGGCGAGCGCCAGTTCGGCCCCGATCGGCTCGCCACTCATCAACAGATATTTGGCGCGCGACGCGCCGGCGAGCGCGGCGGTTATCGTCGATCCGCCGCCGTCCGTCAGGATGCCGTAGTGGATTTCGGGCAGCGAGAAGCGGACATCGTCGGCGGCGACGCGCATGTCGCACTGGAGCGCGAGCTCGAAGCCGCCGCCGACCGCATGACCGCGCACCGCCGCGATCACCGGCTTCCAGCTTTCGATCAGACGCAACTTGCGCGCTTGGCCGCGCGTGAGATGCTCGAAATCGCTCAAGCCCGTCAGCCGTTTGCCGAGCTGCTGCGTGTCGCGTCCCGAGCAGAAGGACTTGCCCTCGCCGCGCAGCATTACGACACGGCTCTCCTCGTCGGCGATCGCCCTGTCGATCGTCTCCCACAACAACGCGCTCGACTCGTCATCGAGCGCATTGTGCCGCTCCGGCCGGTTGAGCGAGACGATCGAGACACCGCGCTCGACGCGATAGCGGACGGTGCCGCTCATGCCGCGCCCTTCTCGATGACGAGGCCGCGCGCATTCTCGCCCATCGCACCCGGCGGCGCGACGAGACCCCGGACATAGGCCGGGATCGGCGCGTCGAGCAGGGTCCCGGAAATGTACAGCGGCTGGCTCGGATCGACGCGATATTTCTCGAAATCGCGCTCGCCCTCCTCGTGGAGGATAGCGTCGTCGATCGCGAACTGGCCGGTATAGTCGCGCGAGGGCCGGCGGAAGATCGCGCAGGAGGCTTGGCCATGATCTCGGGCGTGCGGCAGTGGCGCATCGCCTCCTCGCCGCGCCGGAAGCGGATCGCCGAGGTGCCGATCCAGGTGCGCGGCTGCAGCGCGTTGACCGCGACACCGCGATCCCGAAACCCCTCGGCCATGCCGATCACGCACATCGCAGCGGTATATTTGGCGATCGTATTGTGGAGACTGCGGGCGAGCTTCTTCCGGTCCATCACCGGCGGCGAGGTGAGCATCAAAATGTGCGGATTTAGCGCCTCCAGCAGATGCGGCAGGCAGGTCTTGGAGACCATGAAGGTGCCCCGCGCGATGACGTCGTGGAGCAGATCGAAGCCCTTCAACTCGGTCTCGAGCGTCGTCGCCTGATCGATCGCGCTAGCCTTGTTCACGCAGATGTCGAGCCCGCCGAATGTCTCGACGATGCGGCGCACCGCCTCGGTCACCTGGCCCTCGTCGCGCACGTCCATCTGGATCGCGAGCGTCTTGCCGCCGGCCTTCTCGACCGCCTCGGCGGCGCTGAAGATCGTGCCCGGCAGATGCTTGTGCGGATCGACGGTCTTGGCGGCGATCGCGACATTGGCGCCCTCCCGCGCCGCCGCCTCCGCGATGGCAAGGCCGATGCCGCGGCTCGCGCCGGTGATGAACAGCGTCTTGTCGCGCAGGCTGTGGATCATGGCCATCTCCCTAGCAATCGTAGCACCCCTTGAGACTTTCGCGCACCGCGCCCACCGCCACCTTCATCGTCGCGGTGCGCGGCAACCGATTATTCGGTATTCCCCGAACTCACCGTCGAGCGCGAGGGCGAGGATGGTACAATCTTCGTCGTGTCGATCAATCGGCCGGATCGGATGAACGCGGTCGATCCCGAGACCCATCGCCAGATCGGTCGCATCTGGCACGTGCTCGATCGCGATCCCGATTGCCGCGTGATCGTCTTCACCGGTGCCGGCCGCGCCTTCTGCGCCGGCATGGACTATAAGCGCGAGCCGAACGGCAAAGCCGGCGACGCGCCGATCCGCTATCGCAGCCTGCGCGCGCGGCCCGGTGCCTCCAAGATCCTCGACAACATTCTCGAGGTCGAGAAGCCGATCGTCACGATGATCAACGGCCCGGCAATGGGCATGGGCTTCATCCTTGCGCTGATGGGCGACATCACCGTCGCCAGCACCGAGGCGAAGATGGGCGACACCCATATCAACATCGGCGTGACACCCGGCGACGGCGGCATCCTGCTGCTGCCGCTGCTGCTCGGCATCAATCGCGCCAAGGAGCTCTTGATGACCGGCGACGTCATCACCGGCGCGGAGGTGGCGCGGATGGGCGTCGTCAATCATGCCGTGCCGCCCGAAGAGCTGCGCGCGTTTACGCTGGCGCTCGCCGCCAAGCTCGCCGCCAAGGCGCCCTATGCGATGAAGACCACCAAGGCCGCGCTCAACATGATCCTGCGCCGCCGCGCGCTCGACGTGATGGACCTGAGCCACCTCTACGAGCAGCGTACGATGCGCACCGAGGATCACCGCGAGGGCGTCAGGGCGATGGCAGAGAAGCGCAAGCCGAAATTCGTCGGCCGCTAACAGTGCCCGCGCGATGAGCGAGATCGATCCCGCTCGATGGCTCGGCGCCGATGCGCCGGCTGGGCCGCAAGGCGGACGTCAGCCCGGCCGTCCGCCTGTTGACCTCGATCTATTTGTCGGACGAGGAATATCGAACGCTCTCGGCGCTGCCCGGCCGCACACTGGTAAAGACCCGGCATCATCTCGGCGTCATCGCCGGTACCGAAGTTTCAGTTGATGAGTTCGACGGAGACGGAGGGATTCGAACCGAAACTGTAAGTACCTGATTTTCCAGGACCTGTTATCGGCCTGCTTGCTCGCGCTCCACGCTTTGAACCACACGACTGAAAACGGCGATTTATCCTCTGAAATCACATGCTTATTGGACATCTCATCCAGCAGTCAGACTCTACCCGTGAATTCGAATCCCGTCAAATTGTCTCCCAGGCGCCGATCGCAACCGACGAGCCCAGGGCCATCATCTTGAGATAGCGATGCTTAGCGACGCCGGCTTCAGGTCAACTTAAGATTTGGAAGCGTTTACGGAGGCGGGAGGCGCCGATTACACCTTACGACGTTTGCCCTCAAACCCGTCTTTGACATCGGCGATCCAAGCAACGACCTCCCGCTCGCTCCAGCGTGATGTCGCTGGTGATATTTTATAGGGTGCTGGAAATTTTCCCGCTCGGATCAATTTGTAGATCATTGACTTGCAGGGCCCTACGCGCCTGCAGACCTCCGACAATAGGAGGAAGCGCTCCGCGTCCTCGGAGAAGTCATGCATCGGCTCGCTGGCCACCCTTCAGCGCTGCTCGGCCTTTTACGAATACTCGGTCACTTGCGATGAACGATGTTAGCATCTGCGGGATCAGGTGTGTGATAGGCTCTTCCGTACCGTAGGTGTCACGATATACCGCGGCATAGTCGTCGAGCGCGCTCTTCAATTCCGGCGACACGGAGATCGTGAGTTTTACGGGAGTGCGATCTGGTAGGCGTTCGAGCTTCATCGGTTTACTCCGCTCCCGTGATTACGAGATCCTTATGGACGACCAGCCGCACCGGCGCGCCCGGCCGAATCGTGATCGTCGGCTGGATGCCCAGGTTCCGCTGAGTGATCTGATCGCCGGCGCGCGAGACGCTATCCTGCGTCGACGTGCGGAGCGCCTGCACGAGGTCGCTCTGACCTGACAGCGCGAGCTGGGTGCTGACGCCGAGCAACGTCGAGAGCGCCACCCCTTTAGCCCGTCTTATTCATCAGCGTTTTTCGTCGACGGTTTGGGCGGCGCATCGTGATGTGGCTGCGGAGCCGAGGCACGCCGGCTCAAAGCGCCTTTTTCGGCGCGGATTGTCGGGGCTTGGTGGGGTTGACGGGCTGGGTTCGTTTTGCGGCCACCGCCGCGTCGCTCATGGTCCGGCGGTGCGCAGGTTAAGCGCGATGGAACGGAAGAGCGCGGCATCGGGGCAGGCGCTGGCGAAGGCGATGCGGATGCGGCTGGCGGTTTCGATGACGCGCGCGGCGACCTTGAGCAGCCGCAGGCGGATGGTCGCGAACTCGCCGGTGCGGAGCGCGGCGGTGGGCGGCATGGCGTGCCGCACGGCCCACATCAGCCAGTAGGCGGCGGTGTGAAGGATGAGCCGCATTTGATTGGCGTTGGCCGAGCGGCAGGAGGTCCGGTCACTCTTCAGCTGAGTTTTATGCAGCTTGATCAGGTTTTCGGCCTGGCCGCGGGCGCAGTACAGCGTATCGTAGATCCGCTCGGCGCTGCCATCGGCAAGCGAGGTGACGACGAAGCGGATGTCGAGGCCGAGGCTGCTCGCTTCGATGCGCGCGACGACGCGGCGCTCGGTCGCACCCCAGCTCTTCGCGGCATAGCGCGTCTCGGTATAGCGGCGCAGTTCGACCAGACCCTGTAGCGCGCGGTCGGTGGCGCAGGCGTCGCCCTCGCGGACGATGACAGAGTCGGCGTGCAGCGCGGGATTGCCGGGCAAGCCGAAGATATAGTCGACGCCGTTCGCCTCGCACCACGCCATCGGCTCGGGGCGACCATAGTGGCCGTCGCCGCGCAGCGTGATCCGGGTCTCGGGCCAGTGGCGGCGGATGCGGCGGATCAGGCGGCGAACATGACGGGCAACCTCGCTGCCCGACGGGGTCTTGCCAGTCCGCAGCAGCATCGCAACCGGCCGGCCGGTCGCGGTGTCGTAGATGTGGATCGGCAGGAAGCAGCGCTCGCCATAGTGACCGTTCCAGAACGAGAGCTGCTGCGCGCCGTGGACCACGTCGACAGTGTCATCGATATCGAGCGTCACCGCTGCCGGCGGCGCCGGATAGCTTGCGCAATAAAGATCGACCAGCGAGCCGGTCAGCCGGACCAGCTCGCGCGTCGTCGGCGCGTTCTCCCAGCGGCTCATCGTCGGTTGACTGGCCAGCCCGAACACGTCGCTCGGCAGTTTGCCGAGCGCCAGCTTGAACCCCGGATCATGGCGCAGCGCGTCGAGATCGTCGGCGTCTTCATAGCCACACGAGATCGCCAGCATGCCAGCCCGCAGGATGTCAGCGACACGATGGATCACACGGCTCTGATCGCGTGGATCAGCAATGCAGGCGGCGAGCCGATCCGCGATCCCCAACCGCCGCTCGGCCTGTGCAAGCAGCAGTACTCCGCCATCCGATGTCAGGCGGCCGCCGTCGAACGCGGCGGTGATTTTTCGGCCACGAATGGCTGGGAAGGTGAAGGCGAACCCGCTATCGTCTGCCATGGCGGTCGTGGCACTTTCTGTCCGGTCTCGAGGATTGTCTAAGCAACCCTTCTCTAAACCAAATCAGATAGTTACGCTACGATCGCCAACCCCGAACGAGGCTCCTGACGAATAAGACGGGTTAGTAACTGCCAGGTGTGGAGATCGACCTTGTCCTGCATGCCTGCATAGCCGGACGGGTCGGTGGCCGGCACATTGTCGATGCGCAAGCTGCTGCCATTGGGCATGATGATCCGCTGCCAGACGATCAACGCGCGCCGTTGGCCGAACGCCACCACACTATCGTAGCTGCCGATCAGTCGCGCGCCTTGCGGAATGAGCAAAATCTGTCCCGTCGCGCTGTCATAGGTGTTTTCGGTGACCTGCGCGGTTACGAGCCCCGGGAGGTCCGACCGCAGGCCGGTGATCAGGCTTGCGGAGATCACGCTGCCTGCCGACAACGTGTACGGCGACGACAGCGGCGTGACGGCGTGCGGATTGACGTCACCGCGCGGATCGAGCGTCCTGACGAACGCCTCCTTCCGCCCCTGCGCATTGGGATCGTTTGTCGGATCGAGCGCCGGTTTCGGTGCGGTACCGTCACCGCTGCCCGGGGCCGTCGCAGCGGCCGGAGCGTCCATCGCTATATTCGGTTGGTATCCATCGACCAGGACGCCCGATTCGCGCGCGGCCTTCAGCTCGGCGAGCTGACGCTCGCGCTCTGCGGCTTGGGCCTGCTGACGCTGTTGCTCGATGGCGTCGATCGCCGTCATCGTCGACTGCTGATGCTCGAGGATCGGTTTGCCGAGATCGCCGGGCAGCGGCGCGCCGAGCCGGGGCACATCGCCATAGGTCGATGGCGCGCCGGCCAGCGCATCGCTCGAGGAACGCTGGTTCGGCTGCGACAGCTCCTCCTGCGCCTCGACACGATGGAACAGGCGAGGTTTGAGCGCCATCCAGGTCACCGCGATCAGGCTGACCGAACCGATCGCCGCGATGGCGATGATGACGCCGCGCTTGAACCGGATCGCGCGCGGCGGCCGCGTACGAATTGCGAGCGTCTCTGGGTCGAGCTTTGGCGACCTTGTGGCCGGAATAGCCTCGCTCACGATTGCCTCCGACTCTTGTCGGACGCGCCGGCCCGACTAATCCGAACCACGTCCTGATGCTTGAAGCCGAGACGAAGCTCGGCGGCGTCGAACAAGCGGTCGACGACGTAATAGCGACCCTGGACACGATAGTTGACGAGGCTGGCCGTGCCTTTCGCATCGACGATAAACAGCGGTGGCGCTTCGCCGACGCTCAAGCTCGCGGGAAACTCAATGAACGTCTGCCGCCCGTCGTCGAATGCGCGGAGCGGCCGCCATGCCGGCTGATCGCCCGAGATCATATAGTCGAAATGCAACTGGTCGACCTGAAGACCGGCCGCGACCGGCGCCGCCGCGCGCGTCTGCTCGGCCGCCGCTTTTAAGGCGATGAGCTGATCCTGCGGGTATGTCCAGGAGAGCGCCGACATCGCCGTCCGCGAGGTGCTGGTGAGCGCGAGGTGATAGGTGCGACGATCCGTCGTGATGACGACGCTGGTGGCAAGCCCCGCTGTGAAGGGCTTTGCCAGGACGTGCGTCCGCTTCGTATCGCCGCTGCCGCTGGTTGAGCTGCCCCCTTCTGAGTGGTCCATCGACTATGACAGTCTGGATCGAGGAAGGGACGACGAATGCCAGCGAAGAAGCACAAGCCGGAGGAGATCATCGGCAAGCTGCGTGAGGTGGAGATCGTGCTGGGCCAGGGCGGCACGACCGCCGAGGCGTGCCGGCGGATCGCGGTCAGCGAGCAGACCTACTACCGGTGGCGCAAGGAGTATGGCGGGCTGAAGACGGATCAGGCGCGGCGGATGAAGGACCTTGAGAAGGAGAACGCCCGGCTGCGCCGCGCGATCTCGGACCTGACGCTCGACAAATTGATCCTGCAGGAGGCGGCGCGGGGAAACTTCTGAGCCCCGCGCGGCGGCGGCGCTGCATCGACCAGGTGCAGACGGTGTTGAAGGTGTCCGAGCGGCGTGTGTGCCGCGTGCTCGGCCAGCATCGATCGACGCAGCGCAAGGTGCCGCGCGGGGCGGATGACGAAGAGGCGCTGACCGAGGACATCATCGCCTTGGCCAAGCAATATGGGCGATATGGCTATCGTCGTGTGACGGCGTTGCTGCACGCGGCGGGCTGGTCGGTGAACCACATGGCGTAATCGGGA
>Ga0213875_10001098_pt1 | contig 18757 bp, 18 predicted proteins | sample BarmaccomBMRX_R8_FD_160105 | JGI IMG/M metagenome (GOLD analysis project Ga0213875, IMG submission 160105) | Root-associated microbial communities from Barbacenia macrantha in rupestrian grasslands, the National Park of Serra do Cipo, Brazil - RX_R8 | ecosystem: Host-associated > Plants > Roots... | reverse complement strand
CATCGGGTCGTCGTCGTCCATCGCGAGAATCGGCTTGTCGTGAATCATTTCGAAGGCGCTCCGCCCCTGGCTCCGCGCCGCGCGCGCGAGAACGTGCGGGTTATTCGGCTAGCCACAGCTTCACCAGCTTTGCGATGTTGTCGGGGTTTTCGTTGGCGACCGACGTGACGTACTCGATCATCTGCTCGCGCGTGAGGTCGGCGGCCGATCGGATCGGCGCGGCGATCGCGGGCGTGCCGTCGAGCATCGGGTGCTCTTCGAACGACGGCAGCTCTTCGGCGAGGCTCGAGTCGAACGTCGGCAGCTCCGACGTCGGCTTGAACGTGCGCCGGCGCAGCATCGCAAGGCCGAATCCGGCGCCGACGACGCCGAGGATCGCGAGCAGCGCGACGAACGGCACGAGCGGAAGCCCGAGGACCGTCGTCGACGTGCCGCCGGCGATCGCGCGTCCCGCGCCGCCCGCTTCCGGCGCAAAGGGGATCGCCTCGACGGAAATCTGGTCGCCGCGCGCGGGATCGATGCCCGCTGCGGCCGAGATCGCGGTCCGGACCTTCTGCACCGTCGCGGCGGAAACGGCGTACGGCGCGGCGTTGGGCGCCGCGTTCGCGGACGGCGGCGGCACGTTGACGAGCACGGCGACGGAGAGGCGCGTGACCTTTCCCGGCGCGTCGACGTGCTTCACGTTCTGCTCGCCGACGTTGTAGTTGCGCGTCGCTTCGGTGTTGTTGTAGCGGCCGTTGCCGCCGTTGTTCGCGGAGCCCTGATACGTCGGAACCACATTGGTCGTCGTGCCGGGAACGCCCATCGCGCCCGGGCGTCCGGCGACGCCGGTGAGCGACTCGCGCTTCGTTTTCTCGGACAGCACGGTGCCTTGCGGCGCGTAGGTCTTCGTCTCCGTCGAGTTCGCGTCGAAGTTCATCTCGGTCGCGACGCGCACGGCGGAGCGGTGTGCGCCGATCGTCGCGTCGAGCAATCCTTGCAGCGACTCTTGCAGGTCCGACTCGTACTTTTCTTTGGCGACGAGCTGGTCTTGCGTGTGCTTCAGCGCCGAGCCGCCGTCCGCGGTCGCCGCGTCGTCGAGCGCCGACGGACGCAAGATCGTGCCGTTCTGGTCGACGATCGTGACGTTCTCGGGCTTCAGACCTTCGACGGCGCCGGCCACGAGCTGGGTGATGCCCCGGACTTCCTGCGGCGAGAGCTGCATGCCGGGGCGCGTCGCGATCGCGACCGACGCCGTGGTCGGCCGCTGCGTCTCGACGAACAGCGAGTCTTCCGGCATCGCGATGTGCACGCGCGCGGACTGCACGGTCGCGAGACCGGAGATCGTGCGCTGCAGCTCGCCCTCGGTGGCGCGCGTCTTCGCGATCTTCTCCTGGAAGTCGGTCATGCCGAGGTTCGTGCGGTCGAACAGCTCGAAGCCGGTGCTGCCGCCGGCTTTCACGACGCCTTCACCCGCGAGTTGCACGCGCTCTTCGTACACGCTGTCGCGCGGCACGAGGATCGTCGCGCCGCCGTCCGCGAGCTTGTGCGGGATCTTTTCGCCGTCGAGCTTCTGCACGACGGCGTTGGCTTCGTCCGGCTGCAGATTGGAGAACAGTACGGCGTAGTCCGGCCCGCGCAAACGGAACGCCGCGAACAGCGCGAACGACAGGACCAACGTCAAACCGATCGCGCCGATCACGAGGCGATTGGTCGATGTCTGCGCGTTCCACCACACCCGGAATCGATCCGGGTATGACGCGACAGACGAGGACAGACGCTCCAAATGCCACCTTGCCGAAGCCGCAACGATGCCGCTTCGTGGGTATGCCGACCGTGGCACGAATCACCAGGACATCCTTGCCCGGTGCTGTGCATACTATCGGCCGAGCACGCGCGGCTGTTTAACCGGCCCCTCGACAAGCGCAGATCGCGCGGCGCTCGCCGCCGCGGACGTGCGGCTAGACGGCCAGCGCGCTGCGCTCCGGACCGACCGATGCGCCGACGACCGGAGCGCCGGTGAGCTCGGCAAGACGATCGAGAAGCGCGCGCGCGGCGCGCGGCAAATCCACGATGCGACGCACGCCGCGGATGTCGTCGGCCCAGCCCTGCAGGAGCTCGACGTCGACCTGCAGGCCCGGATCGCCGATGCGTTCGATGCCGCACGGCGTGCCGTCGGCGCATCGGTAGCCCGTCACGATGCCGACGTGCTCGAATCCCGAGAGCACGTCGAGCTTCGTGATCGCGAGCTCCGTCAAGCCGTTGACGCGGGCCGCGTAGCGCGCCGCGACGGCGTCGTACCAGCCGCACCGCCGCGGGCGACCCGTCGTCACGCCGAACTCTCGTCCCTGAGCCCGCAAGCGCTCGCCGCGGTCGTCGAGCAGCTCGGACGGAAACGGTCCGCCGCCGACGCGCGTGCAGTACGCCTTCGCGACGCCGAGTACGCGGGCGACGGCCGTCGGCCCGACGCCGAGGCCCGTGCACGCCGCGCCCGCGACGGTGTGCGAGCTCGTCACGAACGGATACGTGCCGAAGGTGACGTCGAGCATCGTCCCCTGCGCGCCCTCCGCCAGGACGCGTTCGCCGCGATCGATCGCGCCGTGCAGGAACGCCACGTCGTCGACGACGTGCGGCAGGACGCGACGCGCGTTCGCCAGCGTTTCCGCGATCACGTCGTCCGGGTTCGGCACGTCGTCGCCGCCGGCGAACAGCCCGATGCGGCTCGTGAGCACGTGGCGCACCTTTTCGGCGACGGCGTCCGCGTTCGCGAGGTCGCCGAAGGTGACGCCGAGCCGGCCCGTGCGATCGACGTACGCCGGACCGATGCCGCGCCCCGTCGTGCCGATCGCGCCCGCGCCGCGCGCCTTCTCGGCGATGCGGTCGAGCGTCGAATGGTACGGGAACACGACGTGCGCGCGCGATGCGACGACGATCCGCGACACGTCGACGCCGAGGCCCTGCAGCGTGTCGAGCTCCGCCGCGAGCCCGCGCAGCGACACGACCGTGCCCGCACCGATCAGCAGCTTGACGCCGTCGACGAGCACGCCCGACGGGACGATGTGCAGCGCGAGCTTCGTGTCGCCCGCCTCGATCGAGTGCCCCGCGTTGTCGCCGCCGCCGAACCGCGCCACGACGCCGTAATCGCGCGCGAGCATGTCCACGATGCGCCCTTTGCCCTCGTCGCCCCACTGAATGCCGACGCAGACGTCGAGTGGCGCTTCGCGCGGCATCGCGCGATTCGCCGAGGGCGCGCGCGGCACTGGTGTGGCTATCCTCCGCTGAAGTCGAGGTCGGCGGTGCTGCCGACGGGCAGCGGCGCGATGCCTTCGAACGCCGTCATGACGTACTCGCTGAACAGCGCGTTCGGCCAGCCGAAGTCGGCGCGCGTGAACTTCTCGGGATCGTCCGGATCGAACGACTCGTGCAGCTGGTGATCGCCCGGGTCCGACGCGATCAGCTGTGCGAGCACGTCTTTGCGCTCGGCCGGGCCCGCCGCCGTGAAGCCTTCCATCAGCATCGCGATCGGCCACACCCAGCGGTCGAACGTGTGCACCGACCCGATGCCGCGCGCGTACTTGCCGACGTAGTACGTCGGGTTGTCCTTCGAGAGCAAGAACCGGCGCGTGTTCTGATAGATGAAGCTGGAGCTCTTGCCGTAGCCGATGTATGGCGCGGACAGCAACGACGGAACGTTGGCGTCGTCCATGAGGAGCGCTTTGCCCGTGCCGTCGACCTCGTACGCGTAGACGTAGCCGTACGGCGGCTGGAACACCACGCCGTACGTCTGGATCCCGTTCTGGACCTCGTCGCGCAGGCTCTTCGCGCGTTGCGCCTTGATCAAGTTGTGGTAGACGTCGCGCTCGATGTCCTCGAGGTCGCCGAGCGCGACGACGGCCATCATCTCCGACGGGATCAGGTAGTTGTACGTGCACGCGTCGTCGGAGGGCCGGAAGCCCGTCCAGATCATGCCGGTGTACGCGACCGGATTGCCTTTGCCGCTCTGCGGCATCTCCTTGTGCGTGTAGCTCGAGTTGCGCGTGTGGTCTTGCTCACGTTCCATCGTGAGCAGCGCGCTGTCGAACCCGAGCGAAAGATCGCCCGTGAAGATCGACGTGTCGCCCGTGACCTTCCAGTACGTCCACGCGAGCGTGATCGGATAGGCGAGCGAGTCGAGCTCGAACTTCTCCTCCCACCGGCGATAGTCGAGCGTGAACGCGTTCGCGTACGGATCGGCCTGCAGGTACTTGCCCATGCGCGCGATCGCACCGCGCAGCAGCCCGGCGACTTGCGGATCGTTCTTCACGAAGAACAGGTACGGACGCAGCTGCACGCTCGCGTCGCGCAGCCACTCCGCCGGGATGTCGCCCGTCTTCACGTACGTCGTTCCGTCGGGCGCGATCGTGATCTGCTTGCCCGTGTTGAGCAGCGCAGCACGGTACATCGACTGCAGCTTCTGATCGGAGACGGTGTACCCGGCCGCCGCTTTGGAGACGGCGTCGACCTCGATTGCCGTCGTCGGCCGAGGCGCGAGCAACGCGAGGGTCGCGAGCGTGGTGAACGCTGCGCGAACGATCGTGGTTCGCATCGTCTGTGCCGACGTTACCATGCCGGCCTGAGGCATTCCTGGAACGCCGCGCGGCGTTCGCGCGTCAACCGGCCTCTCCGAGCGCGTCCGCGAGCTCCGCGCCGGCGTGCGCGCGCAGCACGCGGTAGATCAGCGACGCCGGAAAGCCGAGGCGTTCCATCTTCCGCGCGACCGTCGGATACGACGCGTCGGGCTTCGCGCGCCTGATCTTCGCGTACGCCGCCTCGGCGCGCTCGCACTCCGAGGTCGACGACGCGTCGACGCGCACGCGCGCCGCGTCGCGGTCGATGCCGCGCTTCACGAGCTCCGCGACGAGCCGCGCGTCGCCGACCGCGGCGTGCTTCGTCTCGACGTACAGCGCGGCGTACAGTGCGTCGTCGAGCAGGCCGTCGCGCTTGCACGCCGCGACCGCCTCGCCGACGGCGTCGTCGTCGAACCCCCGTCGCTCGAGCTTCGCGTACAGCTGCGCCTCGGTGAGGCGGCGCTGCGTCAACAGACGCAACGCCGTCACACGCGCGGACGCCATCCTACTCGTCGTCGCTTGTGGTGGCGCCGACCGGTTTCGCGATGCCGTTCGTCGAGACGCTCGCCTTCAACGCTTCGCGAATCTTCGCGGCGATCTCGTCGGCGACGTCGGTGTGCTCTTCGAGGAACGCCTTCGCGTTCTCGCGGCCTTGGCCGATCCGCTGCTCGCCGTACGTGTACCACGAACCCGACTTCCCGACGATGTTGCGCTCGAGCGCGACGTCGATGATGGAGCCCATCTTCGAGATGCCCTTGCCGTACGTGATGTCGAACTCGGCCTGCCGGAACGGCGGCGCGACCTTGTTCTTCACCACCTTCACGCGCGTGCGCGAGCCGACGACGTCCTGCCCGACCTTGATCTGCTCGAGCTTACGGACGTCGAGGCGAACCGAGGCGTAGAACTTGAGCGCGCGCCCGCCCGACGTCGTCTCGGGGTTGCCGAACATGACGCCGACCTTCTCGCGCAGCTGGTTGATGAAGATCATCACGCACTTCGAGCGCGAGATCGCCGAGGTGAGCTTGCGCAGCGCCTGCGACATGAGCCTCGCCTGGAGGCCGACGTGCGTGTCGCCCATGTCGCCGTCGAGCTCGGCCTTCGTGACGAGCGCGGCGACCGAGTCGACGACGACGACGTCGACCGCGTTCGAGCGCACGAGCATCTCCGCGATGTCGAGTGCCTGCTCGCCGGCGTCGGGCTGGGAGACGAGGAGGTTGTCGAGGTCGATGCCGAGGCCTTGCGCGTACGTCGGGTCGAGCGCGTGCTCGACGTCGACGAACGCCGCGGTGCCGCCGGCTTTCTGCGCCTCCGCGATGACGTGCAGCGCGAGCGTCGTCTTGCCGCTCGACTCCGGTCCGTAGATCTCGATGACGCGTCCGCGCGGCAACCCGCCGACGCCGAGCGCGAGATCGAGGGCGATCGATCCCGTCGAGATGACGTCGAACGCCATCTTCTCCTGGATCTCGCCCATCTTCATGATGGAGCCCTTGCCGAACTGACGCTCGATCTGCGCGAGCGCGTTGGAGAGGGCGATTTGCTTTTCGTCGGCCATGATGCTCCGTGCGGCAGAATGCTGTCGGTTGATCCGACGGTATCGCGCCACCGTGCCAGGTGCGTGGCAGAGTGCGAAGCCGTCGCCGGACATTCCCACCTGCTCCCGCGCCGGCTAGGCGCGTCGTTACAGCTGCTCTTCGGGCCGAGCGGGTATCGAACCTGTGTTCGATACGCACTTTGTTTCGGACTTTACTTATTTAAGGCGAACCTTTATGATAGCCGGCATGCAGGCCTTCGCGGCGCTCGCCGACCCGACGCGCCGCCGCATCGTCGAGATGCTCGCGACGCGCGACCTCGCCGCCGGCGACATTGCGCGGCGCTTCGACATGACGCCGCCCGCCGTGTCGCAGCACTTGCGGCTGCTGCGCGAATCGGGCCTCGTCCGCGTGCGCCGCGACGCGCAACGCCGCATCTATGCGCTCGACCCGTCGGGCCTCGCCGAGCTCGACGCGTGGCTGGCGCGCTACCGCCGCTTTTGGCACGACCGCCTCGCTTCGCTCGAGCACGAGCTCGGAGGTTCACGATGAACGACGCGACCAACACGCCGCCCGCCGCCGACGACTTCGGCACCGTCGTCGACGCGCAGACGGTGCGCTTCGTGCGCGATCTGCCGGGTCCGATCGAACGCGTTTGGGACTATCTGACGAAAGCGGAGCTGACCGCGACGTGGCTCTACGGCAACGAAATCCCGTCGACGGTCGGCGAGGAGTTCGGATCGTCGTGGGAAGGCGAAGGCGACGAGCCCGGCGGTGTCATTCGCTTTCGCGTGCGCACGTACGATCCGCCGCGCGTGCTCGAATACGATTGGGTCGAGGTGCCGTCGCCGACCGGGACCATCACCGACTCGCACGTTCGGTTCGAGCTGGAACCGATCGGCGACCGCGTGCGTCTGACGCTGACGCACCGCGCGCTGCCGGCGCACGCGTTCGAGTCGGTCGCCGCCGGGTGGCACGCGCACCTCGACGTGCTGCGCGCCGTGCTGGCGGGCGTCGACGGTCCCGACGCCGAGACGCGCTACGAAACGCTGAAGGACGGCTACGCCGACGTCACGCGACGCGCAGGACTTCGCTGATCGCGTTGCCGTCCCACATGAGTCGCCAGTCGTCGCGTTTCGTCATGCTGACGACCGCGCTCGGGATGAAGATCCCGATGCATTCGCCGGCACGACGGCGCACGCTGCTATACAGGATCCCGACAAAGCCGTCGTCGCGAAGCTGACGCCCGACTCTGTGCCACGCCCAGCCAAGCATAGCGGGCAAGCCTCGGCTTATGCCGCCGTCTCGAACAATGCTTTCGTGAATGCCGCCGGGTCGAACGGCGCGAGCGCGTCGGGCGCTTCCCCGAGGCCGATATACTTCACCGGCACGACGAGCTGATCGACGATCCCGACCAGCACGCCACCTTTCGCGGTCGAGTCGAGCTTCGTGACGATCAGGCCTGTCAGGTGCGTCGCCGCGTTGAACAGCTTCGCCTGCGAGAGCGCGTTCTGTCCGGTCGTGCCGTCGACGACGAGCAGCGTCTCCGCCGGCAGTGCGCCGGTCTCGCGCTCGATGACGCGGCGCATCTTCTTCAGCTCTTCCATGAGATTCGTCTTCGTCTGCAACCGGCCCGCGGTGTCGACGAGAACGACGTCGACGCCGCGAGCCTTCGCGGCGCTCATGCCGTCGAACACGACGGATGACGGATCCGAGCCCTCGGCGCCGCGCACGAACTCCACGCCGGCACGCTGCGCCCAGATCGAGAGCTGCTCCGCCGCGGCCGCGCGAAACGTGTCGGCCGCGACGACCATCACGCGCTTGCGCTGCGCCCGCAGCATCGTCGCGAGCTTTCCGATCGTCGTCGTCTTGCCGCTGCCGTTCACGCCGACCACGAGCACGACCGCCGGCTTCGCGTCGAGATGCAGCTCCATGTCGGGCAGCGTAAGAAAGTTCTGGACGTCGCGCCGAAACCGCGCGACGACCTGATCGCTGCTCGCGTAACGGTCTTGCGACGCGACGATCTTGAGCGCGTCGACGATCTTCGTGGTCGTCGGCACGCCGAAGTCGGCCTTGAGCAGAATCTCCTCGAGGTCGTCCCACAAGTCGTCGTCGACCGGACGGCGCGCGAGCGCCATCGTCTCGAGCTCGCCGCCGAACGCCTCGCGCGTCCGCGTCAGCGCCGCCTTGATCTTGCCGAACCAGCTCACTGCCCGCGGGCGGTTCGTCGGCATTGGGTACGAGGCCCGCATGCTGACGATGCGCGAGCTCGTGCCCGGCGTTGCCGTTTCCGCGATCGGCTTGGGCGGCTATCACCTCGCGGAAACGATCGGCGAAGCCGAGGCGATTCGGCTCGTGCACGCCGCCATCGACGCGGGCGTCACCTTCATGGACAACGCGTGGGAGTACAACGAGCACGCGAGCGAAGAGCGCATGGGCAAGGCGCTCGCGGACGGCAACCGCCGCGACCGCGTCTTCCTGATGACGAAAGCCTGCACGCACGGTCGCGGCAAGGACGTCGCGATGAAGCAGCTCGAGGAGTCGCTGCGGCGCCTGCGCACCGACCATCTCGATCTGTGGCAAGTGCACGAATGCGTCTACGACGACGATCCGGCGCGGCACTACGCGACGGGCGGCGTGCTCGAAGCGCTCGACCGCGCGAAGCGCGACGGCACCGTACGCTTCGTCGGCTTCACCGGGCACAAACACCCCGGCATCCACCGCGAGATGATCGAGCGCGGCTACCCGTTCGACACGGTGCAGATGCCGCTGAACGTGCTCGACGCGAGCTACCGCAGCTTCGAGAGGAACGTGCTGCCGCTCGCGCGCGAGCGCGGCATCAAGGTTCTCGGGATGAAGGCGTTCGCCGAGGGGCGCATGCTCGAAGCGGGCGGCGTCGATCCCGACGACGCGCTGCGCTACGCGATGTCGCTGCCCGGCGTGCTGACGACGATCACGGGCATCGACTCAGCTGCCGTGCTCGACCACCACGTGCGCATCGCAACCGACTTCACGCCGCTCGACGAGGTCGCGATGCAGGCGCTGCGCGACAGATACCGCGACCGCGCGACCGACGGTCACCTCGAGCTCTACAAGTCGACGGCGAAGAACGATGCCGACGAAGGCCGCGCGCAGCACGGCTTCCCGCCGATGGACCAGGTCGCCATGTGAATCCGTCCTCAACGTCGCCCGGAGCGCGTCGGGTGACATGGCGTGCCCGCTGCTTTACGGCATCGCCTCGCGGTAGAAGCGCAGCATCCGTGCTTTGAACTGCACGAGCGCGTCGTGGTTTAGGTACACCTCGTGTCCCGAGAGGAAGTACGTGAAGTGCAGCCGGCGGCGCGCATCGGCCCTCAGGTTCATGTGGTTCAAGAGGTATTCGGTTCCGAAGAAGCTGGTCGCGAGATCGAAGTAGCTGTTCGCGGAGAGCACGTGCAGTGAGGGGTTCTGCACCATCGCCGCCTGCAGGTCGCCGACGACGTTCACCGCGCTCGGGTCCTTGCCGCGCTGGTAGTTCCAGTCCCGGTTGACGCTGAAGTCGAGGACGTCGTACGGCCGCTCCTCGCCGTAGTGCAGCACGTCGTGCGCGTAGTGGTTGAACGCCTGCACGAAGGCCGCCGACGTCATCGTGTCCGACGGATCGTAGTCGACGTAGGTCGCGTTCGGGTCGATGTCGCGGCCGACGTAGCGGCCGTCGTAGCGGCCGACGTTCAAGCCTTCCTTGCGCAGCAGCTGTTGCTGGAACCGGTTCGGGTCGATGCGCAGGTTCGCCGCGTCGATGTACGACGCGTCCAGGCCGGTGTAGTCGTGCAGCTGCGCGACGATGCGGGCGCGCGTCGCCGCGTCGAGCGCATCGCCGAGGCGCAGCGCCCGCGCGTACGGTCCGCCCGCGAAGGCGCGTACCTCGTCGAGATACTGGCGCAGGTCCTTGCGGGTCGTGCCGGCCTTGTGGTGATACCACGCGACCGCGGCTTCCGTCGGCAGGTAGCCGACGTACGCGAAGTCCTCGCCGGGTCCGTTGCCGATCGGCAGCACGTTGTAGTCGAGTGCCGCCGAGAGCAGCACGACGCCGTTCACCGCGACGCCGTCCTGCTGCAGCACGTTGACGACGTTCGCGGCGCGCGTCGTGCCGTACGACTCGCCGAACAGGAACTTCGGCGACTGCCAACGTCCGTTGCGCGTGATCCAGCGCTGGACGAACTGCGAGAACTCCTTCGCGTCCTCGTCGACGCCGTAGAAGTCCGACGGCTTGCCGCGACCGACGATCGTGCTCCAGCCCGTGCCGACCGCGTCGACGAAGACGAGGTCGCTCGCGCCGAGCAGCGACTGCGGGTTGTCGCGCACCGGCGGGTTCGGCGGCGGCTGCGTCGCGTTCTTCGGCACGTCGACGCGCGCCGGTCCGAACGACCCCATGTGCAGCCAGATCGTCGACGAGCCCGGACCGCCGTTCCAGAAAAACGTCACCGGCCGCCGTCGCGCGTCCGTGCGGTCCGCCGTGTACGCGACGTAGAACATGCTCGCGTTCGGCTTGTTGTCCGCGTCGCGCAGCAGCATCGTGCCGGCGCGCGCGCTGTACGCGATCCGGCGGCCGTCGAGCGCGATCGTGTGGTGCGTGACGGCGTCCTTGACGCGCGGCAACGGGATCGGCGTCGGCGTGGGCGACGGGTCGGCCGCCTGCGCCTTCCCCGGCGGCACGACGCTCGCCGACGCGGCGACGACCGCAATGGCGGCGAGGGCGACGAGCGCGCGGCGCATGCTCACTGTCCCGACGCCTCGCGGTAGAACCGCACGAGGTCGGCTTTGAGCGCGCGGCGCGCGTCGTCGTTCTCGTATACCATGTGTCCCGATCGGTAGAAGCCGAACTCGACGTGCGGACGCAGCGACGGGTCGAGCGCGAGGTGATCCAGCGTGTACTGCGTGCCGAAGAACGGCGTCGCGAGATCGAAGTAGCCGTTGGCCGAGAACAGCCGCAGCGACGGGTTCTTCGTGAGCGCGTCGCGCAGGTCGCCGGCGGCGTTCGGCGCGACGATGCTGTTCGCGCGCCGGAACTTCCAGTCGCGGTTCACGGCGCCGCTGAGGCCGAGGTACGGGCGATCGACCTTGTAACCCAGGTCGTCGCGCACGTAGCGCGTGAACGCGCCGACGTACGCGTCCGACATCGCGTCGGAGAACGACGGATCGTACGTCGGCGAGTCGGCGGTGCGGTCGAGCGATGGCCCTTCGTACCGTGCGTCGACGCGCCCGGTGACGAGCCCGCGCGACGCGAGCAGCGTGTGCTCGAAACGCGACGGGTCGATCCGCAGGTTCGCACGGTCGACGTACGCTTCATCGAGGCCCGTGTACTGGTGCAGCTTCGCGACGATCGCGCGACGGCGCGCCGGATCCAGCGTGTCGCCGAGCATGAGCGCGTCGGCGTACGGCCCGATCGCGAACGCTTCGACCTCCTTCACCAGCGCGTCCAGGTCCGACGTGCCCGGCAGCGCGTGATGGTACCACGCCACGGCGGCAAGCGACGGCAGGAACGCGACGTAGCTGTAGTCCTCGCCGGGACCTTGACCGGTGTCGAGCGCGTTGTAGTCGAGCGCGGAGGAGAGCAGCACGACGCCGTTGACCGCCATGCCGTCGGCCTGCAGCCGCGCGACGACCGTCGCGGCGCGCATCGTGCCGTACGACTCGCCGAACAAGAACTTCGGCGACGACCAGCGGTCGTTCTGCGTCGTCCACGTGCGGATGATGTTGTCGAACGCGCGCGCATCTTCGTCGACGCCGTAGAACATCGCGGGCGTTCCCTTGCCGGTGATCTGGCTGTAGCCGGTGCCGGGCGCGTCGATGAAGACGAGGTCGCTCGTGTCGAGCAGCGTCTCCGGGTTGTCGGCGATCGGCGTATTGGGCGCGGGGAGCGTCGCATCCGACGGCACGGCGACGCGGACGGGACCGTACGAGCCCATCTGCAGCCACATCGACGCGACGCCGGGACCGCCGTTCCACAGGAACGTGACGGGACGCGTGCGCGGGGCGGCGCCGTCCGCGGTGTATGCGACGACGAAGATCTGCGCGATCTCGTCACCGTCGCCGTTGTGCAGCGGCAGCATGCCCGCGTGCACCGTGTACGCGAGCGGGCGCCCGCCGACGGTCACGGTGTGGTGCGTCAGCCCGGGCTGCGGCGACGCCGACGGCGCGGGGGACGGAGCGGCGGCGGCGGGCGCGGCGAACGCGCCGCGCGTCGCGACGGCGCACAGGATCGCCGCCGCGGCAACGGCCGGCGCGAGTCTCCGTATTTTCACGGAGCGCCGTTCGGCGCGGGTTAGCGCGCGGCCTCGCCGTCGACGGCGTACACGAACGCGAGCACTTCGGCCACCACCGCGTAGAGCTCGCGCGGCAGGAGCGTTCCGACCTCCAGTTTGGCGAGCGCCTCGACGAGACCGGCGTCCTGATGGATCGGCACGTCGTGCTCGCGCGCGAGCCGCACGATCTCGTCGGCCGCCAGGCCGCGTCCGATCGCGACGATCTCCGGCGGGTCCGACTTCACCGGGTCGTACGCGAGCGCGGCGGCGGCGGGCCGTTCCGGCGCGTTCCGGCGGGCGTTGAAGTAGCGCGCGTTCATGCCGACCGGTCCACCGTGGCGTCGCGATCCGTCGGCGCGGCAGGCGGTGCGTCGACGGCGACCGTCGCGGCGCTTCCGACCGACGCGGCGGCCGACGCGACGCGGTAGCGCAACGACTCGAGCCGGGCGGTCAGCGCACCGAGCGCGTCGCGGAACGCGCGCATCGCGATCGCCGACTCCGTGCGCACGTCGACGCTCACGTCGCGTCCGACCGTGACGAGGTCGATCCCCACCGTGCCGTAGTGCGCCGTCTCGAGCACGAACGCGATGCGGAAGTTCGACGGGTCGACCGCGCTCACGCGCCCGCGATCCGGCGCGTCGCGCGCAACGGTGATGCGCGCGTTCGCGTGCCCGTGCGGCGTCGTCAGCGGAATCGTCAGCGCGACGCCGTTCGGATTCGTCGCGAGCGCCTGCGCCGCGGACAGCTGCGCGGCGGTGATCGCGCTGAGCGCCCCTGCCAGCGACGGTGCGAGCGCGGCCGGCGTCGCGGGATCCGAGGCCATCGCGAGCAGCGTCGCCTTGAGGTCGACCGCGAGCGCCGCGCCGCGCTCGGCGGCGACCGCCGCGGCGACGGGCGCGTCCGGAGCGGCGGCGACGACGCTGCGCGCGGCGAGCATCGTCGCGACCTTCGGTTCCGTGCCGTCGACGACGTGCTCGACGAACGCTTCGAGCTGCGCCGCGAGCGCGGGCGACTGCGGGTCGATGCGTCCGACGAACGCGAGCAGCGTGCGCAGCGTCGCGACGTTCGGATCGTCGCCCGTGCGCGGCAGTGCGGCTTCCAGCGCCGCCAGCGCGCCGGCGAGCGCGCCGGGCCGCTCCAGCGCCATCGTCGCGGACGCGACGTTGCTCGGCGTCACCGGGAGCCGCAGCGCACGCAGCAGCGCCGCCGGCTCGGCGTAGTTCGCCGGTGCCGGACGCGGCAGCGGAACCGCCTTCGCCGCGATCGGCGGCGGCAACACGAACGGCGGCTGCGCCGGTGCCGCTGCCGGCGTCGGGACCGCGGCCGCGCCCGGCGAAGGCGATGCCGGCGCCGACGAGGCGCGAACCGCGTCGAGCCGCGCCTCGATCGACGTCGTCGCCGTCTCGATGACGACGGGCCGTTGCGGCAACGGCGGGGTGGGCGCGCGCAGCGCCGGCGTGCCGTCGGATCGTGGTTCGATGCCAACGTCGGCGGCGGCACCCGGCGGTAGCGGCACGGCGGCGCGCGCCGGAGGTGGCGCCGCGGCCGGCGGCGGCTCCAGAGCGCGCGCGGGGTCGACCGCAGCCGCGGGCGCCGACGGACTCGACGGCATGGGACGCACCGGCGCCGACGATGGGCCGGCGACCGTGGCGCGGACGACGACCGACTCGAAGGCCGGCCCCGCCGTTCCGCGCGCCGCCGGTCCCGGCATCGCCGTGGCGGGCGTGGGCGGCGCCGGCGCCGATGCCGCCAGCGGCGGCGCCGATCCCGGCGGCGGCGCCGACACCGACGGCGGCGGCGCGACCGACGGCGGCGCGCTCGGCGGCGGCGGCCCCGCTTCGAGCGGCGCCCCGGCCTCGGTGCCGACGACCTGCATGAGGATGCGGTCGCCGTCGAATCCGGTCACCTGGACTTGCACGACGTCGCCCGGCGTCAGCGTCGGCGGGAGCGATGCGGCGACGCGCCGGCCGGCGATGTCGAGCAGATCGGTCAACCCGTTCGACGGCAGCACGCGCGCCGTCACGACGGCGCCCTCGATCAGCAGCCCGCGCAGCGCCTGCGCGTCGGCCGCGAGCTGCGCGAGCTCCGCATCGAGCAGCGCGGCGAGATCAACGCTGCCGGCGGGGATGCCGCCGACGCCGTCGACGCTCACGTCACGCGGTGAAGTCGATCAGGTGCGGCGGCTCGTCAACGTCGGGCTCCGGAGCCGCTGCTTGCGCGAACGCCGCGCCGCGGCGCCGCTCGTCCGGCTCGTACGTGTCGCCGCCGCCGTCGCGTTCGGCGTTCGGGTCGATGCGGTTGTCGAGGACCTCGCCGCTCTCGGCGATGCGCTCCTCGCGCTCCTCGACGTGCGCCGCGAACGACGCTTGCGCGGCTTGCTGCGCGGCGCGCGGGGCGTCCTCGGCGCGTTGCGTGAGCGGCGCCGTCTGCGACGCCTGCCAGATCGACCCTTGGATGTCGGTGGGCCGGATCGCCACGGCGCTACCCGGTCGCCTGCCCCGTGGACGGATCGCCGGGGCTGGGCGCGCTGCGGCGCGTGTACTTTTGCTTCACGGTCGGATCGCCCTCACGGTAACCGAGGTCGGCCTTCAGCGAGCGCAGCTTCGAGCGCAGATGGATGACGGCTTGCGCGTGGATCTGCGACACGCGCGACTCCGAGACGTTCAGCGCGCCCTTGATCTCCTTGAGCGTGAGGCCTTCGAAGTAGTACAGGGAGATCACGGTGCGCTCTTGCGGCGGCAGGTCGTCGACCGCGCGGATCAGCGCCTGCTTCACCTCGCGCGCTTCGACGGCGCTCGTCACTTCGGTGCCGTCGTCGCGCAGCGTATCGAGCAGCGGAATCTCGTAGCCGCGCTCGTTCGGAAGGAACTCCTCGAGCGAGAGCACCGACGTCCCGCGGATCTTTTGCATGAGGACGTCGAGCTCTTTGAGCGTGAGCCCCATCTTCTCGGCGACTTCCTCTTCCGTCGCCGCGCGGCCGAACTCGATCTCGAGCTGCTGGTAGACGCGCTCGAGCTCGCGCGCGCGCTGCCGAACGGCGCGCGGCACCCAGTCGAGGGCGCGGAGCGCGTCGAGGATCGCGCCGTTGATGCGCGTGATCGCGTACGTCTCGAACTTGACGCCGCGCGCGTCGTCGTACTTCTCGATCGCGTCGATCAAGCCGAGGATGCCGTCGTTGATCAGATCGTTGATCTCGACGTTGGGCGGCAGATTGATGGAAATCCGACCGGCCACGTACTTCACCAAGTGAAGGTACTTGTGGACGATCTCCTCGCGACTGAGCTCTACTCCGCCGATGACGTACCGGGGAGTATCGCGGAGTGCTTTCACGGCTCGCTCCCATGACGGGACACCCGCCCCGGTTTTCCGCTGTGTTCCCGTTGCACGGGGTGTCCTCCCCTCAGACGGACGAACAAACTGTTCGTCCTCCGTTAACTTGCGGGCGCGCCTAACGTGCGGGCGCGCCGCCCGTCAGCTCGCGGAGCGCGTCCGCGACGCCGTCGAGCGCGACGACGCGATCGACGAGGCCGGCGGCGGCCGCGGCGCGCGGCATGCCGTACACGACCGAGCTCGCCTCGTCCTGACCGAGCACGTAGCCGCCGCGCTGCTTCGCCACGCGCAATCCGGCGACGCCGTCGGCGCCCATGCCGGTCAGGATGACCGCGAGCGTTCCGCCCTCGTAGGCCTCCGCGACGGACGTCACCATCACGTCGACGCTCGGTACGTGCAGCGAGCCCGCGGTGTCCGGCGCGAGCGCGACGCGCGCGGCGCCGGGCGTCCGTCGCACCCGAAGCTGCATCCCCGCCGGCGCGACGATCGCGGCACCCGGCTGCAGCGGCATGCCGTCCTCGCCCTCGGCGACCGCGATCGCGCACAACGCGTCGAGCCGCTCGGCGAGCGGGCGCGTGAACCCGGGCGGCATGTGCTGCACGACGACGATGGGCAGCGGGAACGACGCCGGCAGCGCCGGCAGGATGCGCGTGAGCGCGATCGGTCCGCCCGTCGACGTCCCGATCGCGACGCACGCGAACGGCGCGCTGCGCGCGGTCGGTCGCGGCGCGCGCGTCGCCGGCCCGCGCACCGTCCGCATCCGGCGCAGCGAGGCGCGCCGCGATCCGAAGTGCTTCACCTTGTCGATCAGCTCGCGCTGCACGTTCACGATGTCGATCAGCGAGGAGTCGGGCTTCGGAACGAAATCGACGGCGCCGGCCTCGAGCGCGCGCAGCGTCGTCTCGGCGCCGTCGCGCGTGAGCGCGCTGACCATGATCACCGGCGGTCCCGCGCGCTCGACGATCGTCCGCGCCGCGTCGACGCCGCTCATCCCGGGCATCTCGACATCCATCGTCACGACGTCCGGCCGCAGGCGCTCCGTCATCGCGATGCCTTCGTCGCCCGACGCGGCCGTGCCGACGACGCGAATCGTCGTATCCTTCTCCAGCATCCGCTGGATTGCGCGCCGCATGAACGCCGAGTCGTCGACGACGAGCACGCTGACGCTCACGACGTCGGCGGTCACGGCCGCGCGGCTGCCTTCAGCCGGTACACGATCGCGTCGGTGCCGACGATCGGCTCGTACAGGTCGGTGAGGTGGAACAGCGACTCCGCGTGGCCCAAGAACAGATAACCCCCCGGCCGCAGTGCGTTCGCGAACGACTCGACGACTCGCTTCTGCGTCGGCTTGTCGAAATAGATGAGGACGTTGCGGCAGAAGATCGCGTCGAAGGGCCCTTCGAGCGCGACCCGCGCGCCGTCAAGGAGGTTCAGGCGGCCGAACGTGACGAGCCGCTTCACGCGCTCGTCGATGACGAACCCGTCGCCCTGCGACGCGAACCACCGCTGCAGCATGACGGGCTCCGTCGCGCGAAACGAGAGCGCGCGATAGAAGCCTTTCGCGGCGAGCTCGAGCACGCGGGTCGAGATGTCCGTCGCGCGAATCGCGATCCCGGCGTCGGCGAGCTTTCGCGTCTCGAGCAGCGTCATCGCGAGCGAGTACGGCTCTTCCCCCGACGAGCACGCCGCGGACCAGAGCCGCACGCGCGGCGACCGCGCGAGGAACTCGTCGAGGATGCGCCCCGTGAGCGCCTTCAGCTGCGCGCGCTCGCGAAAGAAGTAGGTCTCGTTGTTCGAGAGCACGGACGCGAGGTCGTCCCACTCTGCGGATGCGCGCGGATCGCGGCGGAGGAAGTCGACGTACGCGCCGTACGTTTCGAGACCGCGCCGCGCCAGCCGCGTCGACAGCCGGCTGAGCAGCAAGAACCGCTTCTGGTCGTCGAACCAGATGCCGTAGCGCTCGCGAATCATGTCGCGCAACGCGGTGAACTGCGCGTCCTCGATCTCTAGCACGTTGAAAGGCGCTCCGCCCCCGGCTCCGCGCCCCCAACGATGCTGCGCATCGCGGGTCCCCCGGCCCGACCTCGCAACGACGCCACCGCACACGCCCGATGCGTCAGCGCTCGGTCCATCACCATGTCAGCGGTAGCGCACGCGCGGGTTCGCGAGCGCGTAGAGCAGGTCGACGACGGCGTTCACGATGACGAAGACCGTCGCGAACAGCAAGATGCAGCCGTTGATCAGCGGCATGTCGCGGTTCGAGATCGCCTCGAACGCGAGACGCCCGACACCCGGCCACGCGAAGACCGACTCCGTCAACACGGCGCCGCCGAGGAGCAGTCCGGTCTGCAGGCCCAGCACGGTGATGATGGGCAGCAGCGCGTTGCGCAGCGCGTGGTTGACGACGACGGCACGCGCGCCGAGCCCCTTCGCGCGCGCCGTGCGGATGTAGTCGGACGCGAGCACGTCGAGCATGCCGCTACGGGTGATCTTCGCGACGATCGCGAGCGGAATCGTCGCGAGCGTCACCGCGGGCAGCACGAGGTGCCACAGCGCGTCGAGCGCCGCGCGGCCGTTGCCGGCGAGGAGCGCGTCGACCACGATCAGATGCGTGCGCGCCGGAACCACGTACGTCAGCGCGATCCGTCCCGACACCGGAAAGAGGTCGACGCCGTGCAGCGCCGGCACGACGGCGAACACGTAGACGAGAATCCAGCCCAGCCAGAACACGGGGACCGATACGCCCAGCACGGCGCCGGCCATGACGGCCGCGTCGAGGGCGGTGCCCCGGTGCACGGCGGCAAGCACGCCGGCCGGCACGCCGGCGACGACCGCGACGAGCATCGCGCTGACCGTCAGCTCGACGGTCGCGGGGAAGTACTGGCCGAGCTTCGCGACGACGGGCTGCGCGTCGAACACCGACTGCCCGAGGTCGCCGTGCCCGACGGCGAGCACGTAGTCGGCGAGCTGCACGAACCACGGCCGGTCCAGCCCGAGCGACGCGCGCAGGTGCACGATCTCTTCCCGC
>Ga0213875_10001097_pt1 | contig 18760 bp, 17 predicted proteins | sample BarmaccomBMRX_R8_FD_160105 | JGI IMG/M metagenome (GOLD analysis project Ga0213875, IMG submission 160105) | Root-associated microbial communities from Barbacenia macrantha in rupestrian grasslands, the National Park of Serra do Cipo, Brazil - RX_R8 | ecosystem: Host-associated > Plants > Roots... | reverse complement strand
TCCTGGTGGCGGTCATCGTCGCCGCCCCGGCCGGCTACGTGCTGTCCCGCAGCCGCAGCCGGGCGATCAGCGGGTACGCGCTGATCTTGTTCATCGCCCAGTCGTTCCCGCAGATCGTCTCGATCGTGCCCCTGTTCGTGCTGTTCGCCCACTTCAACCTGAACGACAACCTGTTCGGGCTGGCCATCGTCTACGTCAGCATCACGATCTCGGTGGCGACGTGGATGATGGCGGCCTATATCGACACGATCCCGGTCGCGCTGGAGGAGGCGGCCTGGATCGACGGGTGCTCGCTGTTCGGCGGGTTCGTCAAGATCGTGCTGCGCAACTCGCTGCCCGGCATCTTGTCCACCGCGATCTTCGCGTTCCTGCTGGCCTGGAGCGACTTCCTGATCGCGGTGGTGTTCCTGCGCTCGAGCGGCAACTACACGCTGCCGATCGGGCTGCAGACCTTCTTCTCGGAGAACAACACCGAGTGGGGATACGTGATGGCGGTATCGGTCGTGGTGCTGGTGCCACCGGTCATCGTGTTCGGGTTCCTGCACCGGCACTTCAGCGTCGGCGGGATCGGCGGTTCGCTGGCCGGGCACTGACCCGGCCGGCCGTACGCAGACACAGAAGCGGCCGGCGCACCTGGTGCGCCGGCCGCGTTCGGCCTTTTCAGATTTTCCCTAAAGGGTTACTCCACCGTCAGGCCGGCGTCCTGGGCCAGGCCGGTCAGGTATTCGAGGGCGATCTTGTACTCGCGGTCGACGTTGGCGGTCGCCTCGACGTTGGGCTCGTAGGCGCCGGCCTGCGGCCGCACGCCGCGGGAGACGCCGGGGATGTCCTCGAACTCGAGCGACACGACGCCGTCGTAGCCGATGTCCTTGAGCGCCTTCATCGCACTGGCCCAGTCGATCTTGCCCTTGCCCGGCCGGTAGTGCATGTTGTTGGTGCCGTCGTTGTCGGAGAAGTCGCAGTGCCAGAGGCGATGGGCCAGCTTGTAGATCGACACGTTGGTGAAGTCGCCGTTGGGGAAGGTGTGGCTGGGGTCGAAGTTGGCCCCCAGGGCCGGGTTGTCGACCGCCTCGATCAGCCGCAGCAGGCCCTCGGTGGCCGAGGCGTACCGGAACGGGTGCATCTCCAGGCTGTACTTGAGGCCGACCGACTCCGCGTACTGGGCGCACTGGCGGATGGCGTCCACGTAGTCCAGCCAGTTCTGGTTCCAGTCGAGGTCGCCCGGCACCTCGACGGTGAACTCTTGCACCATCGCGCGGTCCACCATCGCCGGGTTCTTGATCCCGAACGGGAAGTGGGTGACGGTGTTGACGATCTTGGTGCCGAGCTCGGCGCCCGCGTCGGCGAAGCGCTTGAACGTCTCCACCGCCTTGGCCCGCTCGGCCGCGTCGCCGCTGGCCAGCTCGCCCGGGTTGGCCACGAACTGCGACAGCAGGATGCCCTCGCCATCGAGCACCGCGCGCAGTTCCTTGATCGTCTGCGACGTGTAGTAGGAGTCGAGCGTGGTTGCTTTCCAGCCGATCAGCTCCACCGCGGTAAAGCCGAGCCCACGGATGCGGCGTATCGCTCCGTCGTACGGCTCCTCCCACTTGAACGGCCAGACCGGAGCTCCGAACCTCATACGCCACCTTCTCCTTCGGCACCGGCGATACCGCGCGCCAATCGTATTGTGTACGAACGTTAGCAATTCGGCTTCAGCCCAGTCAATGGGCTCTGTACAGAAGAGTTGACGGTGATTAACATTTTGCTGGCGGCGGCGCGGGACCCGGCGGGCGGGTGCTGCGGCGGGCGCGCAGAGAGCGCGGAGGCGGTCTCGGCGGCGGGCGCGAAGCAAGGCGACTAGGAGGCGCGGTGGCACGGCTTGGGGTACTGACCAGCGAGTTCGAACGGCCCACGCTGGAAGCGACGCTGGACGCGGTGGCCGCCCACAACATCGGCGCGGTCCAGTTCCAGCTCGGCTCGGCGGTGCCGTCGATCCCGCTCCAGACCTCACTGCAGCGCGGCCTGGACGTCCTCGGCGAGCACCTCAGCCCCGCGCGGTGCCAGCAGATCCGCGACCAGCTGGCGCAGCGCGGGATCGCGATGGCGGCGGTGGACGGGACGTTCAACATGGTCCATCCCGACCAGGAGCGGCGCTGGGCCAACCTCGCGCACCTGAACCAGCTGATCGGGTACTGCGGCGCGCTCGGCACCTCGGTGGTGACGCTGTGCACCGGCAGCCGCGAGGACATCATGTGGCGGTTCTCGCCCGGCAACGACCTCTCCGACGCGATGACCGACCTGGTGGCGGTCATGAAGGCGGCCGCCGCGGTGGCCGAGCAGCACGGGGTCACGCTGGCGTTCGAGCCCGAGGTCAACAACGTCATCAACACCACCGCCAAGGCCCGGCAGCTGATCGACGAGGTCGGGTCGCCGGCCGTCAAGGTGGTCATGGACCCGGCCAACATCTTCAAGGCGGGCGAGCTGCCGCAGATGCAGGACAAGCTGCGCGAGGCGTTCGCCCTGCTGGGCGGCGACATCGCGGTCGCCCACGCCAAGGACCTCGACCACGACGGCGAGGCCGGCCACCTGGGCGCGGGCGAGGGCAAGCTCGACTACCCGCTCTACCTGTCGCTGCTGGCCGGCACCGGCTTCGGCGGCACCGTCGTGCTGCACCAGATGCACCACCTCAGCGACGCCCAGATCGACGGCTGCTTCGACTTCGTCCGGCGCGAGGCGCCGGCCGGCTTCCTCGGGTGACGGCCGGGACCGAGCACGCTGACGTCGTCATCGTCGGGAGCGGACCGGCGGGCAGCACCTGGGCCCGGCTGATCGCCGACCTGGTGCCGCAGGCCACGGTGCTGATGGTGGAGGCCGGACCGGCCGTCTCCGAGCCGCCCGGCACCCACGTGAACACGATCGTCGACGCGGCCGCCCGGGACCGGGCCAAGGTCGCCTCGCAGGGCCCGGTGCGGCGCGCGTACCAGGTCGACCCGGCCGAGCTGCGGCTGCTCGCGCACCGGCTCGGGCACCACGGGCCGATCACCCCGCACGCCGGGCTGTTCCTGCTCAGCGCGGCCCAGGAGGGCAGCCCCGACTTCCCGGGGGCCGCCCTGGCCCGCAACGTGGGCGGGATGGGGGCGCACTGGTTCGGGTCCTGCCCGCGGCCGTACGGGCCCGAGCGGATCGGCTTCCTCGGCCCCGCCGCCCTGGACGACGCCCTGGGCGCGGCCGAACGGCTGCTGGCTGTCTCGGCCGGCCAGTTCGCCGGGTCGGTGGCGGCCACCCGGCGCGAGCAGGTGCTGGGGGCGGTGTTCGACCCCGGGCGGGCACCGGACCGGTGGGTGCAGCCGATGCCGCTGGCGGTGAACCGGGAGATCCCCGGCTCCGGGCAGGTCGGGCCCGCGGTTGTTCTCGGCGACCTGGTGGGGGCCGGAGCCGGGCGCGGCGGCTTCGAACTGCGGGCGGAGACGCTCTGCCGGCGGGTGGTCATGACCGGCGGCCGGGCGACCGGGGTGGAGCTGGCCGACCTCGCCACCGGGCGGGCCTACCAGGTCGGCGCCGGGCAGGTGGTGGTGGCGGCCGACTCGCTGCGCACCCCGCAGCTGCTGTTCGCGTCCGGGGTGCGGCCCGCCGCCCTCGGCCGCCACCTGAACGAGCACCCCTACATCGCCGCCATCTTCGCGGTCGACGAGGCACCCGGTGAGCTGGGCGATCCGGCCCTGGAAGCGCTGATGCCGGCCAGCGGGGTGACCTGGATCCCGTTCGACGGCGACCGGTTCCCCCTGCACGTACAGGTCCACCAGCGGGCCGACCTGCTGTCGGCCGGGCTGTTCCTGCGCCAGGAGATCGCGGCCACCAACCGGGTGGAGTTCAGCGACGCGGCCCGGGACTGGCAGGGCCTGCCGAGCCTGCGGGTGCACTACGCGCTGAGCGACCGCGACCGGGCGGGGGTCGACCAGGCCATGGACGTGGCCGGCGACATCGCCCGCGCCTGCGGCGGCAAGCTGCTGGACGGCTGGCCCCAGCTGATGCCGAGCGGCTCGTCGCTGCACTACCAGGGGACGGTGCGGATGGGGGCGGCCGACGACGGCCAGTCGGTCTGCGATCCGGGCAGCCGGGTGTGGGGCACCGAGAACCTGTACGTGGCGGGCAACGGCCTGATCCCGGCCGCGACCGCCTGCAACCCGACCCTGACCAGCGTGGCGCTGGCGGTGCTGGGGGCCCGGGGTCTGGCCGGGCGGCTGAACGCCGGTGCGGGCGGGGCCGCTACCGCCCTGTAGTGCAGGGTTGCGTACGCACGGGAACGGCCGGTTACGCTGCCAGGCATGGCCCCGACCCCTCCCCCCGGGCCGGCTCGCGACGTGCGTCCTCCCGGCCGTATCCCGGTCGGCCTGCTGGCTGGTTTCGCCGCCTTCTGCCTGATCGCCCTCATCGCCGTGGCCATCTCGGTGCACGGCGGGCCCGAGCCGACCGCGTCCGGCCTGGCCCTCGCGATCCTGCCGGTCCCGCTGGTGATGGCCGGGGTGCTGTACCTGGACCGGCTCGAACCGGAGCCGCCGGTGCTGCTGGCCGTCACGTTCAGCGCCGGGGCCGGGGCGGCGGCGCTGATCGGGCTGATCGGGCACGCGTTCGGCAACAGCATCCTCACCACCCCGGAGCTGGGCCCGCAGGCCGGCCAGCTCACCACCTCGCTGGGCAACGCGCTGGTCGGGGCGCTGGTGGCCGAGTCGGTCAAGGGCGCGATCCTGCTCGGGGTGCTCCGCTACCAGCGGGCCGAGCTGGACGGGGTGGGCGACGGGGTGGTCTACGCGGCCATGATCGGGCTGGGCTTCGCGCTGGTGTCCAACCTGTTCGCCTACGGGCAGGCCGAGCGGAGCGGGCTGTCCGCGCTGATCTCGGCGTTCTTCCAGCGTGGGCTGCTCACCCCGCTGTGGGACCCGCTGTTCACCGCGATGATCGGAATCGGGGTCGGTTACGCGGCGACCGCGTCCCGGCGGCGAGGGGCATGGGCGATCGTGGCCGGCTGGGTGGCGGCGGTCGTGCTCCACACCGCCTGGGACGATTCGGTCCGGCGGGGCGCGGGCTGGGAGACGGTGGTCTACCTGATCCTGCTGGTGTTCCTGGGCCTGCTGCTGGTGGTCATGCGGCTGGACCGGCGCCGCATCGTCGGCCTGATCGGCACCGCGCTGCCCCAGTACCAGCAGCCGGACACGATGACCCCGGACGACCTGCGGATGCTGGGCGACATGCACGAACGGCGGCTGGCCCGGCAGTGGGCCCGGCTGCACTGCGGGCTCAGCGGCCACCAGACGATGGCGGACTACCAGCTGGCCGCGACCGAGCTGGCGCTGTCCTGCTACCGGTCCGAGCAGGGCTACATGGTGGCGGAGGCGTTCTCGGCCAGCCTGGTCGTCCGGCTGCGGGCGATGGAACAGGCGGCCGCCACCCTGCGGGGCCAGCGGCCGCGGCCGCCGCACCCGTCCTGGGCGCCGTACGGCCCGTCGGCGCTGGCCGCCACCCGCCCTCCGGCGCCGCCGACCCAGCCGTCCCGGCGGTCGACCGGGTACCAGGCCGACGAGGACCCCGGCGACGACTGACCGGGGGCGGCCGGGTCGAATGCCCAGTTCGGGGGTTTGCACCCTGATCATTGTCGGTGGGTCGCACTAAACTCCCGGCTATGGCAGTGAGCAGCGATGAGCACGCAGGCCAGGCCGGTTCGACCCTGGCGCCGCAGCCGGACGCGCTGGAGGAGTACCGGCGCGAGCTGACCGGTTACTGCTACCGGATGCTCGGCTCCGGCTTCGAGGCCGACGACGCCGTGCAGGAGACGATGCTGCGCGCCTGGAAGTCGGCCGACCGGTTCGAGGGCCGGTCGTCGGTGCGGTCGTGGCTGTACCGGATCGCCACCAACGTGTGCCTGGACATGCTGCGCGGCCGCCAGCGCCGGGCCCGGCCGATGGAGCTGGGGCCGGCCTCGCCACCGGACCCGTCCCGGCTCGGCGACCAGCTGCCCGAGCATCTGTGGGTCTCCCCCATCGCCGACGACCGGGTGCTGCCGGCCGAGACCGACCCGGCCGTGATCGTGGAGGCCAGGGACACGATCCGGCTGGCCTTCGTGACCGCCCTGCAGCACCTGCCGCCCAAGCAGCGGGCGGCGCTGATCTTGTGCGAGGTGCTGCGCTGGCAGGCCACCGAGGCGGCCGACCTGCTCGGCACCAGCGTGCCCGCGGTCAACAGCGCGCTGCAGCGGGCCCGGACCACGCTGGCGGCACTGCCCGAGCAGGAGCGCCCGGCCGACCTCCGCGACGACCACACCGACCTGCTGGAGAAGTACGTCGACGCGTTCGAGCGCTACGACATGACCGCCCTGGTCGGGTTGCTGCACGAGGACGCGGTCCAGTCGATGCCGCCGTACGCGCTGTGGCTCGAGGGGGCCGGGGACATCACCACCTGGATGGTGCAGCCCGGTCCGGACGCCTGCCGCGGCTCCCGGCTGATCCCGGTGGAGGTCAACGGCTCCCCCGGTTTCGCGCAGTACAAGCCGGACCCGGCCGGCGGCTTCTCGCCGTGGGCGCTGCAGGTCATCGAGATCACCAAGGGGCGGATCGCGCGGATGACGTTCTTCCTCGACACGGCCACGTTGTTCCCCTCTTTCGGGCTGCCTGATCACCTTCCGGCTTAGCTGGTCACGCGGTCGCGGGCGGCACGATACGCTGCCCCGGCCGGGACCCCTGGAAAGGTCTGTCATCGGCACAAACACCAGCAAGCCGGACAGGCACCGAAGGGGACGAACGGGACAATGCGGGACGGTGGACTATCGGCGGATCGGCTCAGGCGCCTGCACGAGGTGATGACCGGTTACGTCGAACGGGGCGAGGTTCCCGGCCTGGTGACGCTGATCGCCCGCCGCGGCGAGGGCCACGTGGACGCGATCGGGGCGATGGCCGACGGCTCGGAGGAGCCGATGCGCCGGGACACGATCTTCCGCATCTCGTCGATGACCAAGCCGATCACCGCGGCCGCCACCATGATCTGCATCGAGGAGTGCCTGCTGCGGCTGGACGAGCCGGTCGACCGGCTGCTGCCCGAGCTGGCCAACCGGCAGGTGCTGCGGCGGCCTGAGGCCGAGCTGGACGACACCGTGCCCGCCCACCGGCCGATCACCGTCCGCGACCTGCTCACGTTCACGATGGGCCTCGGCATCGTGGCGGCCGAGCCGGGCCGGGTCCCGCTGGCCGACGCGCTCGACCAGCTGCAGCTGGGCCAGGGCATGCCCAGCCCGGCCACTCCCCCGGCCCCGGACGAGTGGATCCGGCGGCTCGGCTCGCTGCCGCTGCTGTACCAGCCGGGCGAGCGCTGGCTCTACAACACCGGCGCGGACGTACTCGGGGTGCTGGTCGAGCGGGCGGTCGGCCAGCCGTTCGAGACGTTCCTGGCCGAGCGCATCTTCGAGCCGCTGGGCATGCGCGACACCGGGTTCGACGTGCCCTGGGACAAGATCGGCCGGCTGCCGACCGCCTACGTCATCGACCCCCGGAGCGGCGGCGCCGAGGTCTACGACGAGCCTCGCGACGGGCAGTGGAGCCGGCTGCCGACGTTCCCGTCGGGCGGCGGCGGGCTGGTGTCGACGGCCGAGGACTTCCTGGCGTTCGCGGACATGCTGCGGGAGAAGGGCACCAGCCGGGGGGTGCGCATCCTGTCCCGGCCGTCGGTCGAGTTCATGACCTCCGACCAGCTCACCCCCGAGCAGAAGGCCGCCTCGGGGCTGGTCCCGGGCTTTTTCCGGGTGCACGGGTGGGGCTTCGGAATGGCGGTGGTGACCGAGCGGACCGAGGTCGCCAAGTCGGTCGGCACCTACGGCTGGGATGGCGGGATGGGTACCTCCTGGTACAACGACCCGGCCGAGGAGCTGACCATGATCCTGATGACCCAGCAGGCCTGGGCGTCCCCGATTCCGCCCCGGCTGTTCCTCGATTTCTGGACCGCGACCTACGCTGCCATCGCCGACTGACCTGGGGTTATGGCCGACTGAGGCAAGGCTGGCCTCAGGAAAATCAGGCTGGGCTTAGGTGGGGGGTGGCCCGGCATAATGGGCCGTCCACGCCGGTTGTAACGAGGCACATGACGACTTCACAAATGACTCCACCGCAAGGAACTGACTCGGTCAAGCGCTGGCGCGACATGCTGGCCAGCGAGCGCGACGCGGCCGCCCTGTACACCCGGCTGGCCGACGCCGAGACCGGTGAGCGCCGGGACATCTTCCGCGAGCTGGCTTCGATCGAGCTCAAGCACGCCGCCCACTGGGAGGGCAAGCTCCGGGACGCCGGCGCCACCGTGCCCGCCCCGCGCGGCCCGAGCCTGCGTACCCGGCTGCTCGGCCAGGCCGCCAGCCGGCTGTCGGTCGGCACCGTACTGCCGCTGATCGAGCGGGCCGAGCGGGCCGACGCCGGGATGTACGACGCCGACCCCGACGCCGCCCCGGGCATGGCGGCCGACGAACGCAGCCACGCGCGGGCGCTCGGGCGGCTGATCGACGGGGGCAAGCCCGACCCGTCGGCTCAGGTCCGGCGGCGCGAGCCGTGGCACCGGGGTGACCGGTCGGGCGCGCTGCGGGCCGGCGTGTTCGGGGTCAGCGACGGCCTGGTGTCGAACACCGCGCTGGTCATGGGGTTCGCGGGCGGCGGGGCGTCGCGCACCGTGATCCTGCTCGCCGGGGTGGCCGGCCTGCTGGCCGGGGCGTTCTCGATGGCGGCGGGCGAGTACGTGTCGATGTCCAGCCAGCGCGAGATGTACCAGCGCGAGATCGCGCTGGAGCAGGCCGAGCTGGAGGAAAAGCCCGAGGAGGAGCACGCCGAGCTGGTGCTCATCTACCGGGCCAAGGGCCTGTCGCGGCCGGACGCCGAGCAGCTGGCGACCAAGATCATGGCCGACCGCTCGGTCGCCCTCGACACGCTGGCCCGCGAGGAACTGGGCCTGGACCCGGACGAGCTGGGCTCGCCGTGGACGGCGGCCGTCTCCAGCCTGCTGGCGTTCGCGCTCGGGGCGTTCGTGGTGGTGGTGCCCTACCTGGCCGGGAGCGGCGCCGCCGCCCTGGTGACCGCGATCGTGCTGGCGCTGGCGGCGATGTTCGCGGTCGGGGCCAGCATCGGCGCCCTCAACGGCCGCAGCGTGCTGAAGTCGGGGCTGCGCCAGGTGATCGCGGGGACGCTGGCGGCGGCGGTGACGTTCGGAGTCGGGCATCTGATCGGGGCCCATATTTCCTGACGTCGGGGCGTGCCACGATGGGCGCATGGACGTGCTGCGGACTCCCGGGGAACGGTTGGCCGGGCTGCCGGACTTTGACCACCCAGCGCACTACGTGACGGTGGGGACGCCAGGGGCCGACGACGTGCGGATGGCGTACGTGGAGGCCGGGCCGGCCGACGGGCCGGTGGTGCTGCTGCTGCACGGCGAGCCGAGCTGGTCGTTCCTGTACCGGACGATGCTGCCGGTGCTGGCCGCCCGCGGGCTGCGGGCGATCGCGCCCGACCTGGTCGGGTTCGGGCGGTCGGACAAGCCTGCCCAGGTGGCCGACCACAGCTATGCGCGGCACGTGGAGTGGCTGCGGGCGCTGGCGTTCGACCGGCTCGACCTGCGCGACGTCACCCTGGTCGGCCAGGACTGGGGCGGGCTGCTCGGGCTGCGGCTGGTGGCCGAGCACCCGGACCGGTTCGCCCGGGTGGTGGCGGCCAACACCGGGCTGCCGACCGGCGACGAGCCGATGCCGGAGGTGTGGTGGCAGTTCCGCCGGGTGGTGGAGAAGGCGCCCGCGCTGGACGTGGCCCGGCTGGTGCAGTCCGGCTGCCAGACCCGGCTGCCGGACGCGGTGCGGGCGGCCTACGCGGCCCCGTTCCCGGACCCGTCCTACCTGGCCGGGCCGCGGGCGATGCCGCTGATCCTGCCGACCGCGCCCGACGACCCGGCCACCGAGGCCAACCGGGCGGCCTGGGAGCGACTGCGGCAGTGGGACCGGCCGTTCCTGGTCTGTTTCAGCGACCGCGACCCGATCACCGCCTCAATGGCCCCGGTCCTCGAGCGGACGATCCCGGGCGCGGCCGGGCTCGATCATCCGGTGATCGAGGGCGCCGGGCACTTCCTGCAGGAGGACGCGGGGCCGCGGCTAGCGGAGATCGTGACCGACTTCGTGCTGGGCTAATGGCCGCGGGCGATCCACTCGGGCAGGCTGGGGGCCTCGTCGCCGATCGTGCTGCTGTCGCCGTGGCCGGGGTTGATCACCGTCTGCTCCGGGAGCGTGAGCAGCTTGGCCCGGATCGACTCGATGATCGTGCCGAAGTCGCTGAACGAGCGGCCGGTGGCGCCGGGGCCGCCCGCGAACAGGGTGTCGCCGGTGAACACGGCGTTCAGGCCGGCTACGTGCAGGCAGCACGACCCGGGGCTGTGCCCGGGCGTGTGCAGCACCCGCAGGGTGGTCCCGCCCGCCACGATGTCCTGGCCGTCGGCCAGCTCGCCGCCGGGGTCGGTACGCGGGTGGGTCAGCCGCCACACCGGCAGATCGGCCGGGTGCAGCAGGATCGGCGCCCCGGTCGCCTGAGCCAGCTCGGGCGCCACCCGCACGTGATCGTCGTGGGCGTGGGTGGCGATGATGGCCCGCACCGCCCGCCCGTCGACCACGTCGAGGATCGCGGCCACGTCGTGCGGGGCGTCGAGCACCACGCACTCGGTATCGTCGCCCACCACCCAGACGTTGTTGTCCACCTCGAAGGTCTGGCCGTCGAGGGAGAACGTTCCCGATGTCACCGCATGGTCCACTCTGGCGCTCACCCGGCTTAGCCTACGACTGCGGCGCAACCGGCATTACGATGGAAGGTGCCGGAGCGGACCACACCGAGAGCGAGGATCTTGGACACGACGCAGGGAACGCCAGGGCCAGACGATCCTGGCGTCGCCGATTACGGTCAGGCGGGCCCCACCGTCGTCCGCATGCTGCTGGGGGCGCGGCTGCGCCGGCTCCGGCAGGCGGCGGGCGTGACCCGCGACCGGGCCGGCAACGCGATCCGCTCCTCGGGGTCCAAGATCAGCCGCCTGGAGCTGGGCCGCACCGGGTTCAAGCAGCGCGACGTGTCCGACCTGCTCACCTTGTACGGCGTGGGCGACGACGCCGAGCGCGACGTCCTGCTCGGGCTGGCCCAGCAGGCCAACCTCACCGGCTGGTGGCACGCGTACGCCGACGTGCTGCCGGCCTGGTTCGAGCCCTACCTCGGCCTCGAGCAGGCGGCCAGCGTCATCCGCGGTTACGAGGTTGGCTTCGTGCCTGGGCTGCTGCAGACGGCCGACTACGCGCGGGCGGTGGCCCGGCTGGCCGACGGGGTGCCCGAGGCCCAGGTCGAGCAGCGGGTCACGCTGCGCATCCACCGGCAGCAGGTGCTGCACCGGCCGAACCCGGTGCACCTGTGGGTGGTCATCGACGAAACCGCGCTGCGGCGGCCGCTCGGGGGCCGGACGGTGATGCTCGAGCAGGTCGACCACCTGATCCAGATGTCGCGCATGGGGAACGTGACCGTGCAGGTGATGCCGTTCAGCGCGGGCGGCCACGCCGCGGCCGGCGGCCAGGTGACGATGCTGCGGTTCGCCGAGGAGCTGCTGCCCGACGTGGTCTACTCCGAGCAGCTGCGCAGCGCGATCTACCTGAACAAGCCGGCCGACACCGACCACTACTGGAACGTGCTGAACCGGGTGGCGACCGACGCGCTGCCGCCGGACGCCAGCGTGCAGAAGCTCCGCCGCCTGGCCGACCTGATCTGAGGCCTTCGCGTACCTGATCGTCCCTGGACATGCCGTCGCGGGCGACTTATGTTTGACTGTATGGTCAGTCAAAGTAAGGGTGCGGGGCAGGCGCGGGGCGTGGAGCCGGCGCCGGTCAGTGCGGCCGGGCTGGCGGACGCGCTGCGGCCGTTCGGGCAGAGCCGGATGCTGCCGCCGGCCGCGTACGTGGACCCGGCCGTGTTCGCCTGGGAGCGGCGGCACTTCTTCGGCGGCGGCTGGCTGTGCGTGGGCCACTGCGACCAGCTGCCGAGCCCCGGTGACCAGCGGGCCGAGGACACCGGGACCGGCAGCGTGCTGCTGGTGCGCGGCGACGACGGGGTGCTGCGGGCGTTCGCCAACACCTGCCGCCACCGCGGGCACGAGCTGCTGCCGTGCGGGCCGACCGCCAACGCCAAGGCGATCGTCTGCCCCTACCACGCCTGGGCGTACTCGCTGCGGGGCGGGCTGCGGGCGGCGGCCGGGTTCCGGCACCAGCCCGGGTTCGACGACGCCGACTGGGGGCTGGCCGAGCTGCCGGTCACCGAGTGGCACGGGCTGGTCTTCGTGGACGGGTCCGGGCAGGCCGGCCCGCTGGCGGCGGCGCTGAGCGAGCTGGAGCCGATCGTCGCCCCCTACGAGCCGGAGCGGCTGGTGGTGGCGGGCCGCCACCAGTACGAGACCAGCGCCAACTGGAAGATCCTGACCGAGAACTACCACGAGTGCTACCACTGCCCGGCCATCCATCCCGAGCTGTGCAAGGTCAGCCCGCCCAAGAGCGGCGAGAACTACACCCCGGCCGGGCCGTGGGTGGGCGGCTGGATGGAGCTGCGCGACGGGATGGACACGATGTCGCTGGACGGCACCAGCGGCGGGGTCCCGCTGCGGGGGCTGGACCCGCGCCGGCGGCGGACGGTCGAGTACGTCAACGTGTTCCCGAACATCCTGATCAGCGCCCACCCGGACTACGTGATGGTGCACCGGCTGCTGCCGCTGGCGGCGGACCGGACGCTGATCGAGTGCACCTGGGCGTTCGCGCCCGAGGCGCTGGCCCAGCCCGGGTTCGACCCCGGCTACGCGGTCGACTTCTGGGACATCACCAACCGGCAGGACTGGTCGGCCTGTGAGTCCGTGCAGCGGGGGCTGACCTCGCCGCACGCCCGGCCGGGGCCGCTGTCACCGGATGAGGACGGCGTCTACCAGTTCGTCACCAAGGTGGCCCGCGGGTACCAGGGCCAGCCGGTCTGGGACGCGGGCGCGATGATCAAGGCCGGCCAGCCCGGATAGGCTGGCCGGGTGAGTCTTCATGACATCCCGGTACACACGTTGTCCGGCGACCCCTCCTCGCTCGGCGCGCTGGCGGGCAAGACCCTGCTGGTGGTCAACGTCGCCTCCAAGTGCGGGCTGACGCCCCAGTACGAAGGCCTGGAACGGCTGCACGAGCGGTTCGCCGACCAGGGCTTCGCGGTCGTCGGGTTCCCCTGCAACCAGTTCGGCGGCCAGGAGCCGGGCACGGCCGATGAGATCGCCGAGTTCTGCTCGGCGACCTACGGCGTGAGCTTCCCGATGTTCGAGAAGGTCGAGGTCAACGGGCCCGGGCGGCACCCGGTGTACCAGGAGCTGACCGCGGTCGCGGACACCGGCGGCGAGGCCGGGGACATTCAGTGGAACTTTGAGAAGTTCCTGGTCCGGCCGGACGGGACGGTGGCGGCGCGGTTCCGGCCGCGGACCGACCCGGAGGACCCGGCCGTGGTCAAGGCCATCGAGGAGAACCTGCCCGCCTGAGGCGGGTGTTACTCGCGTGCCTGGTGGGCCCTAGCTCTCGGTGGCGAGCCGGGCGCAGAAGCCGACGAGCACGGTGGCGGTGACGGCATCGAGCGCCCGCCGGACCCTGGTGCGGCCGAGCAGGGCTCGGGCCCGGTCGACGCCGGCCACGATGAGCAGGCACCAGCCGGTGCCGAGCAGCGGCAGCGTCACAGGTCAGGCCAGGGCGGCCGGGCCGCGCTTGAGCAGCTGGCCGGTGATGATGGCGCGCTGGACCTCACTGGTGCCTTCCCAGATGCGCTCGACCCGCAGCTCGCGGTAGAAGCGCTCGGCCACGTTCTCGCGCATGTAGCCACGGCCGCCGAACACCTGGACGGCGCGGTCGGCGACGCGGCCCGCCATCTCCGAGGCGTAGAGCTTGGCCATCGAGCACTGGGCGTGGGCGACCTTGACGTCGGCGCCGGCGTCGATGCCGCGGGCGGTCTCGTAGGTGAGGGCGCGGGCGGCGAACAGCTCGGTCAGGCTGTCGGCCAGCATGCCCCCGACCAGGCCGTACTCGCTGATCGGGCGGCCCCCGGCCTGACGCTGGGCGGCGAACGCCGTCATCTCGGCGACCAGCCGCTCGGCCGCGCCCAGGCAGCGGGCGGCCACCATCAACCGCTCGAACCGGAACCACTCGTAGGCGAAGCTCATGCCGTCGCCCTCGGCGCCGACCAGGCTGCCCGCCGGGACCACCACGTCCTCGAACGCCACGATCGGGTGGTGGTGGCTGATCGTGTGGGTGTAGGCGGGCGTGCGCAGCACCCGGACGCCGGGGCTGGGCAGGTCGACGATGAACATCGCGTGCTCGCCCCGGTGCGGGCCGTCGGCCAGCTTGGCCTGGAAGAACGCGTAGCCGGCGGTGTTGTAGGAGGTCACGTGCCACTTGACCCCGTTCAGCCGGTAGCCGTCGCCGTCCCGGTGGGCGGTCGCTGCGATCGCCGACACGTCCGACCCGGCCCCCTCCTCGGTGATCGCGTAGCACTCCTCGCGTTCGCCCTCGATGGCCGGGCGCACGTAGCGGTCGAGCTGGTCGGGGGTGGCGACCGGCGGCAGCCAGGACGGCGGGGTGGCCGCCACCCAGCCGAGCGCGTTGGTGACCCGGCCCATCTGTTCCTGGACCAGCACCTGCTGGAGGGTGCTGCAGCCGCCCCCGCCGAGCCCGGCCGGCATGTTGGTGGCGTACAGGCCCAGCTCGCGGGCCCGTTTGGTCTGGGCGGCGGTCACCTCGGACGGCAGCTCACCCTGGGCCGCCTCGGCTTTTTCCTCATAGGGGATCAGTTCGTCGGCGAAGGCGCGGGCTCGGGTCTGGAGGTCAAGGTCCTCGACAGACAGCCCGTACATCGCGCCTCCCACAATGCACCTCCACCGCGCGCCGTCCACCATGCGCCGCCCACGATTGACTGAACGTTCAGTTTATGTGAGCATCGGCCGTATGCCAATGGCCTCCGCGCAGCTCCCCCGGACCGCCGACGCCGTGGTGGTGGGAGGGGGCACGGTCGGCGCCTGGTGCGCCTGGTTCCTGCGCCGATCCGGTCTGGAAAACGTGGTCCTGGTCGAGAAGGGCACGCTCGGCTCGGGTGCCAGCAGCCGGGCGGCCGGGGTGGTCCGCATGCAGGGTGGCACCCCGGAAGCGGTCCGGCTGGGCCAGTGGTCGCGGGACTTCTACCTCCGCCAGCACGACGAGCTGGGGACCGACTCGGGGTTCGTGCGGCAGGGGTACCTGCTGCCCTGCTTCAGCGAAGCCGAAGTCACCGCCGCCCGCGCGCGGATGGCGATGCAGACCGGGCTGGGGCTGCCGGTCCGCTGGCTGGAACCGGACGAGGTCGACGCGCTGAACCCGACGCTGGCCCCCGGCCTGACCCGGGGCGGGACGTTCTGCGCCGAGGACGGCTACATCACCCCGCCCCGCAACGTGACCGCCTACACGGTGGCGCTGACCCTCAGCGCTGTCCACGTTTTCGAAAAAGTGCAATTCGAACAGCTGCTGACCGAGAACGGCCGGGTGACCGGGGTGCGGACCAGCGCCGGCCCGGTGCAGACCGGCCGGGTGGTGCTGACCGGCGGGCCCAAGCTGGCCGAGGTGGGCCGCCGGGCCGGGATCCGGATCCCGGCGGGCGGCGTCCGCCACCAGGTGGCGGTGACCGAGCAGCACCCGGACCTCGACCCCGCCCGCCTGCCGATGGCGTTCGACCTGACGGCCGGGCTGTACTGGCGGCCCGAGGAGGGCGGCCTGCTGTTCGGGATGAGCAACCCGGCCGAGCCACCGAGTGAGAACCGCGGCGTGGACGAGGACTACTTCGCGCTGATGCGGGCCCGGATGGCGCGGCTGGTGCCGGTCACCGCGGGGCTGGCGCTGCGGCGGGTGTGGGCCGCCACCATCGACTTCACCCCCGATCACCTGCCGATCATCGGGCCCGGCCGCGGCCCCGACGGCGGTCCGGTGGACGGGGTGACGGTGGCCGCGGCGGCCGGGGCCGGGATGATGTGGGGCCCGGCGGTGGCCCGGGCCACCGCCGACGTCGCCCTGACCGGCGACACCGAGGTGGTGGACGTGTCCGGGCTGGGCCTGGACCGGTTCGACAGCGCGGGCCGCAGCAAGCTCGACCCCGACCCGGTGGCGCTCCCCTTCCCCGGTCAGGTACCGGCGTTCCCAGGGGCGCCGAGCGTCCCGTAGGTTCGGATCATGACAACCCGCAAGGATGCCGTCGTCATCGGCGGCGGCCACAACGGCCTGGTCGCGGCCGCCTATCTGGCCAAGCAGGGACTGGACACGGTGGTCTGCGAACGCCGGGAGGTGACCGGCGGCGCCGCCGTCAGCGAGCACCCGTTCGGTCCCGGCTACACGGTCACGTCGCTGTCCTACGTGGTGTCGCTGCTGCCGCCCGAGCTGGTCCGTGACCTGCAGCTGGACCGGCACGGCTACCACGTGTACCCGCAGGGCCCGTACTTCGCGCCGCGGTCGGACGGCCGTTACCTGCGGCTGCCGGACGATCCCATCGCCCGGCATGCGGAGATCGCCAAGTTCTCGGCGGCCGACGCCGACGCCTACGACGACTACGAGGCCCACCTGGCCAAGATCGGCCAGCTGCTGGGGCCGCTGCTGCACCAGATCCCGCCGCACCTGGGCTCGCGGCGGCCGGCCGACCTGTGGCAGCAGGCCCGGCTGCTGGGCCAGCTGCGCGGGGTCGACGAGCGGGCCTCGGTCGACGTGACCCGGCTGCTCACCGGCAGCATCGCCGACCTGCTGGACCGGTACTTCGAGAGCGACGCGGTCCGCGGGGTGCTGTCGGTGTCCGGGGTGATCGGCACCTGGGCGGGCCCCCGGTCGGCGGGCACCGCCTACGTGATGCTGCACCACCACGTGGGCGAGGCGGACGGCCAGAGCGGCGCCTGGGGCTTCCCGCGCGGCGGCATGGGCGGCGTGAGCAGCGCGATCGCCTCGGCCGCGCGGTCGTTCGGGGCCGAGATCCGCACCGATGCGGAAGTGGCCCGGATCCGCGTTGAGGGCGACCGGGTGGCGGGCGTGACCCTGGCCAGCGGCGAGGAGATCGACGCCGACGTGGTCATCACCACCGCCCACCCGCAGATCTCGTTCCTGCGGCTGCTGGACGAGAAGGACCTGCCGCCCGAGTTCGTGGCCGACATCCGCTCCTGGCAGACCCGCAGCGGGACCGTCAAGATCAACCTGGCCCTGGACCAGCTGCCGGTCTTCACCAGCCACCCGGAGTTCGCCCCGCAGGTGCACGGGGGCACGATCGTGCTGGCCGAGAGCCTGGACGACGTGGAAAACGCATTCCAGCAGGCGGTCGCGGGTCAGCCGTCGCAGCTGCCGTTCGCCGACATCTGCATCCCCAGCGTGTTCGACGACTCGCTGGCGCCCGAAGGCAAGCACGTGATGTCGCTGTTCACCCAGTGGGTGCCGTCCGGCTACGCCGACCACCCGGACGACGCGGCGGTGGCGGCCTACGCCGACCGGGTGATCGCCCGGCTGGAGACGGTGGCGCCCGGCTTCACCGACTCGGTGCTGCACCGCCAGGTCATCGGCCCGCACCAGATGCAGGAGGAGTACGGGCTGGTGGGCGGCAACATCTTCCACGGCGAGCTGTCGCTCGGGCAGATGTTCCACGCTCGCCCGGCGGCCGGCTACGCCGACCTCCGCACCCCGGTCCGGGGCCTGTACCAGGCGGGCTCGTCCACCCACGGCGGCGGCGGGGTGACCGGTATCCCCGGCCGCAACGTGGTCCAGCAGGTGCTGGCCGACCAGCGGGCCCAGCGCCGGTCGGACCGCTGGCGCAGCCGGGTGGCCCGGGTCCCGGGCGCGGCCAGGGTGCCGGGCGCGGCCCGGGCGGGCATCGCCGGAGGCCGGCCGCGTTAATCCGTTGCTGCGGGCCGTGAGCCGCGGTTAGCGTGCCGGAGTGGGTGAGGTTCCCGGTCTGCCGTGGGGTTCGCTGTCGCACCGGCAGGTGCTGGCTGAGCTGGCCGGCCGCGGCTGGCTGCCGTGCGGGGTGGGCGACTGGGCGATGACGGTGCGGTCCCCGGCCGGTGGCCTGGTGGCCCGGGTCTGCCCGTTCGACCCGGCCTACTGGGCGTACGTGGACCTGTGCCGCCAGTGCGCGGGCAACCCGTGGCTGCCCCGGATCGAGCTGGCCACCGCCCTCGAAGGCGGCGGGTCGGTCGTTTTCCTCGAGTGGCTGGCGGCGACCGGTGAGCCGATGAGCGAGCGGGTGGCCGAGCGGTGGCGGGCGCGGGCCGACGACGCGGATTACGCCGAGCTGGGCCGGGCCGCGTGGCAGATCGACGCGCGGTACCGGCGGTCCACCCCCTGGTGGGGCCGGTGTGACCTCGACTCAACCCACCACCTGTACTGGAGCGCCGCCGACCATCCGGTGCTGATCGACATCTACTGCATGGCCGGGTCGGACCTGTACGGCGCGATCCTCGACGACGTGGCCGCGGTGCACCACCGGATCCCGCGCGAGCAGATGCGGTACGCGCTGGACATCCCCTACATCGCCCGGGAGAGCAGCGTCAGCGAGATTCGGGCGCTCAGATCAGCCTGGGCCCGGGTGACCGGGTAGCGCCCCGGATCCGGGCGGTGGGTCCCGGTTCCTGGAGATACCAGCGCACGACGCAGTAGCCGCGGCGGACGGCGGCGTGGAGGCCGTTTGGGGTC
>Ga0213875_10001096_pt1 | contig 18761 bp, 20 predicted proteins | sample BarmaccomBMRX_R8_FD_160105 | JGI IMG/M metagenome (GOLD analysis project Ga0213875, IMG submission 160105) | Root-associated microbial communities from Barbacenia macrantha in rupestrian grasslands, the National Park of Serra do Cipo, Brazil - RX_R8 | ecosystem: Host-associated > Plants > Roots... | reverse complement strand
AAACTCAAGGCATCAAAGGCCGGTCGTAGCGCGAGTCAGACCCGAGCACCGGACGGCATCTGATCATCCTCACAGTCATAACGGGTGGCGATGGCCCGGTGGCGTTTGAGCCGGTTGATGCCGCACTCGACGGCGTGCCGCTGTTTGTAGATCTCGGTGTCGAAGGCGGGCGGGCGGCCGCCTTTGCTGCCCCGCCTCTTGCGGTGGCCGATGCGGCCGGCTGGTTCGGGGATGGTGGCGGCGATCCCGCGCCGGCGCAGGTACTCCCGGTTGGCGCGGGATCCGTAGGCCTTATCAGCCAGAACCCGGTCCGGGCGGGTGCGAGACCGTCCCGGCCCCAGCCGGGCCACGGCGATCTGGTCCAGGACGGTGGTGAACTGGGGGCTGTCGCCCCGCTGCCCCGCGGTGATCACGACCGACAGCGGTTTCTGGCCTTGCTCGACCGCCAGGTGGATCTTGGTGGTCAGCCCGCCGCGGGACCGGCCCAGCGCGTGATCAGCGGGCTCGTCACCGGGCGGCTCGGCCTGCAGATCCCCCTTTTCCGCGCCCCGGCCGCGTGCTGGTGCGCCCGGGCCACGGTGGAATCCACGGACACGTCCCAGGTGATCAGCCCGGCCGCATCCGCCCGGGCCTGCAGCCCGGACAAGATCACCGCCCAGGTGCCGTCCCGCTGCCAGCGGCGGAACAGCCCGTACACCGTCAGCCAGTGCCCGTAGGCCGGCGGGACATCCCGCCACGGCGCACCCACCCGGGTCCGCCACCGGATCCCGTCGATCAGCTGCCGTTTCGTCCACGTCGACGGCCGGCCCGGCCTCTTACCGCGGGGCAGCAGCGGCTCCAGCACCGCCCACTGCGCATCGGAAAGGTCCGCCCGCCCCGTCACCGCTAGGGTGTCCACGAGGTCTCCGGAGTGCAGATGGTCTTCTTGGTCGTTGACTCATCTACCGGAGACCTCACTCATACCCGGGCAACGACACGCAGACCGGTCCGCACCACTACCAACTTTTGAAACAGGCCCTAGTCAGCCACATGGCCGATGTCTGGCCGCGCGGGCCGCGCCGCTGCTGGCGCTGCTCGACGCGGGCCAGAAGCAGGAGTTCAACTCAGGGATGGCCAAGGCCCAGGCCGGCTCCAGCGCCGACGCGGCCCGGACGTTCTACCCGGGCCAGGCCCAGCAGCTGTACGACCTGCTGCCGGGCGAGAAGGCGATCATCGGGTTCGGCGCGGACGACGGCGCCGACCACCTGCTGGGCCGCCGCCCGTAGCGGCGACACCTCCGTTGATTACTTGATGCATCAATCAGGTAACGAGCGACCAAAGGCCGCCAACCTGGGCAGCTCACTGCGCGTCACCAGAGAGCACATAGTTCTCAGGAGGAAACTTGAGTTACCAGTCGCCCTACCAGCAGCAACCACAGCCACGTTTCACCCCGGCTCGGCCGGACGATGGCTACTTTCCCCAGGGCGGCTACCCAGAGGGTGGTTACACGCAGGGCGGTCACACGCAGGGTGGTCACACGCAGGGCGGCTACCCACAAGGCGGCTATCCGCAGGACGGCTACCCGCAGGGCTACCCGCAGCGACCGCAGCAGGGATGGGGACCACCGCCTCCGCCGCCGCGTAAAAAGCGGCACTGGGTCCGGAACATCTTCGCCGGTATCGGCGGCCTGGTGGTCCTCATCATCGTCATCGTGGTGGCCACCTCGGGCGGCAGCGGCGTCTCCACCAAGGCGACCGGCACCAGCAGTGCCGCCGCCAAGGCCAGCAGCCCGGGGACCAGCAAGCCTGCCGCAGCCGCCGGTATCGGCTCCTACTTCGACGTGAAGGACGCGGCCGGGAACACCTACCGGGTCACGCTCGACAAGATCATCGACCCGGCTCAGGGCGCCGACGAGTTCACCACCCCGGACGCCGGGAAGCGGTTCGTCGGTGCGGTCTTCACGATCAAGGCCATCAGCGGCTCACCGCAGGACGAGGACGCCAACAGTGACGCCGTCCTGGTCGGCTCCGACGGGCAGTCGTACACGGCCGACTTCTCTTCGATCAGCGGTTACACCAACTTCAGCAACGGCCAGATCCAGGTGGCCCAGGGTGAGAGCTCGACCGGCTCGGTCACGTTCCAGGTTCCCACCGGCGTGAAGGTGGCCAAGGTGCAGTGGACGCCGGGCGGCATCCTCGGATCCGCGGTCCAGTGGAACGCCGGCTGACGGCTGGCAGGTAGTGCGGGGCGCGGCCGTGAGTCTGGGGACTCCGGCCGCGCCCTTCGTCTAGGGACTGCGAGACCAACGCCAAAAGTTGACCTGCTGCCAAGCGAGGCCGGGGCCACCTTTGAAAGCACTATGCATTCAATGGTGGTATTATGCATTCATGACTGCGCTCACCATCCGGGATGTGTCCGAAGAGGCCGTGCGCACGATGAAGGTTCGCGCGGCTCAGGCCGGTCAGTCGTTGCAGGCTTACCTCCGCAGCATGATTGAGCGCGAGGCCGCCCGGCCCACCGTGGCCGAGGCGGTGGAGCAGGCCCGCAGACAGGCGACCGCGGACGTTAGTACGGCCGACATCCTGGCCGCCATTGATGAGGGACGAACCGGACGTTGACCGTCATCGACTGCTCAGCCATGGTCGAACTGCTGGTAGCGAAGACGCTGACCGGAGATGCCATCGCCCGCTGGGCGGCCGCGGCACAAACGCTGTATGCGCCTTACGTGCTCGACGGAGAGGTCGTCTCAGCGCTGCTCAGGCTCATGCGCGGACAGAAGATCTCGGAATCAGAGGCCGACGCTGCGCTGGCCAACTTCCGCGCGTTCCCCATCGAACGGCAGGACGTGCTGCCCCTGTGGCCCCGCTTGAAGAAACTCCATGCCAACCTGTCCGCTTATGACGCTCAGTACGTCGCCTTGGCCGAGGTCCTCAACGTCCCACTGATCACCGCTGACGCGCGGATCAAGCGCGGTGGCGTGGCACGGTGCCAGATCGAGGTCTTCGGCGCGCACAGCTGACGAGCGGAATAATTCGGTCATGGCGAATAAGCCCACCATCAATAAATCCCCGCCGGATGAGGCCCGCCTGACCGATCCCGCCCGAACGGCGGCGCTCAGTGACGGCATCTTCGCCATCACGATCACTTTGCTGGTCCTCGAGATCCGCCGGCCCGACAACTATGCACCGGGTCAGCTGCTGCACGCCCTCCTGGAGAACTGGCCTTCGTACCTGGCCTACACCGTCTCCTTCCTCTACATCGGGGTGCTGTGGCTCAACCACCACAGTCTGTTCGCCAAGATCCGCTGGACGAACCTGGGCCTTCGCTGGATCAACCTCGGCATCTTGTTCACCACCGCCGTCCTGCCCCTCCCGACCGCGGTGCTGGCCTCGGCCCTGGCTCCCGGCAGCAACTCCCAGGACCAGCGGGTGGCGGTGACGTTCTATGCGCTGGTCGCCGCGGCGATGTCGGCCTCCTGGCTCCCCGTCTTCCCTTACCTTCGTGACCATCCGGAACTGCTGGAGCCGACCGCCTTGGCCGAGTACTTCCGGGCCGAGCGGCTGCGCCCGGTGATCGGCGTGGCGCTCTACGGCCTGGCGGTGCCGGTCGTGTGGTTCCTCGGTCCAGCGGTCGGATTGTCGTTCTTCGTCATCATGATCATCTTCCACGCGGTGACCAGTGACGGGCTTCAGGACAGCCCGCTCGGGCGCCTGGTCCGCTTATAGGGTGAGGCCGACGAGGGAGGGCGATATGAGCGAGCAGACTGCCTGGCAAGGGTCCTCGGGCGAGACTCCGGCCGAACCCTTCGATGTCGGCCGGGGCACGTTCCTCGGCCGGGTCTTCTGGATCCGCAACGAGCCCAAGCTGCAGGTGGGGCTCTGGAGCGTGAATCAGGACGATGTCAGAACGGCGCCCGCCCCTTACGTGTTCACCGGGGACGAGACCGTTCTGGTTCTCGAAGGCGAGGTCGAGGTCGACGTTGAGCCGAGCACCAAGGTTCACCTTCGCGCCGGCGACGTAGCGTCCTTCAAGAAAGGGACGACCTCGCAGTGGAACATCATCAGCGACGAGTACAAGGAGCTGTTCGTTTACGCCCTCTAGCGGCCGCTGGGGCCGGGATGCCCGAGTGGTGGGGCGGCTGGGACTCGAACCCAGGACCGGCGGATTATGAGTCCGCTGCTCTAACCGGCTGAGCTACCGCCCCGGACCGGGGCAACTGCCCCGGACGCGGGAAAGACTATCTCAGACACCGGGCAGGTAGGCGGCGACGACGGCGGAGCGGCCACCCCGGACCTCGGCGAGGGCTTCGCGGAGGACGCGGGGCAACTCAGCGGGATCGGTGACGTTGGCGGCGTAGGCGCCGGCGGCGGCCGCGGCGATGCCGGGGTAGTCAGGGGCGGGGTCGAAGCTGACGTTGAAATCGTCGTGCTCGGCGGCGGCGCCCTTGGGGTGGACGGCCAGGGCCGAGAACTTGGGGGCCCGCCAGCCGCGGTTGTTGAAGATGACGGTGAGGGCGGGCGCGCCGTAGCGGCGGGCCACCCACTGGGCCGAGGACGGCACCCCGAACAGGTAGGTGCCGTCGCCGACCAGGCAGACGACGGTCTGGTCGGGGGCGGCCAGTTTGGCGCCGACCGCACCTCCCCCGGACCAGCCCAGGGAACCGCCACCGCTGCCGATCAGGCCGCCCGGGCGGTTGACCCGCAGATGCTGGGCGACGACCTCGTAGTTGGTGATGGCCTCGGTCAGGAACAGCGGGTCGTCATCGACCAGCGCGTCGCGGACGCAGGCGGTCAGGTACTGGGGGGTGATCGCGCCGTCGTCGGGGACCTCGAGCCGGTCCAGCTCGGCCCGCTGCTGGTGGTGGCGGGCGGTGACCTCGGCCCGGCGGGCGCTGACCAGGGCCTCGTCGGCCAGGTGGTTGTCGCGGACGTAGGCGGTGATCTGCGGCAGCGCCAGCCGGGAATCGGCGGCCGCGAACCGCCGGGCCGGGATGTGCCACATCGCCATCTCCGACTTGAGCGGGTCGATGTCGACACAGTAGATCTCGGCGTCGCGGTCGGGCTTGCTGGTGACCGGGATCCAGGGGATGTCGCAGTCGATGGCCAGGATCACGTCGGCCTCGGCCAGCACCGGGTTCTGGTCCTGGGTGGTCCACTGGTAGCCGTTGTGCAACGGGTTGTCGGCCGGGAAGTTCAGGTAGTGCGGAGCCGACTCGATGACCGGGATGGCCAGCAGCTCGCACAGCGCTTCCAGCTCGGGTACCGCCTCCGGGTGGCGGCCCAGGTAGCCGGTGACGATCAGCGGGTGGCGGGCCCGGGCCAGCGCCCGGCCGATCTGTTCGGCGACATCGGCGCTGAGCGGGGCGGGCTCGATCGGGCGGTAGCAGGCGGCGTCGACCGAGTAGGGCTCGAGCTGCTCCTCCATGACCTCGCGGGGGCCGACCAGGTAGACCGGGCCGGCCGGCTCGCTGGCGGAGATCTGCAGCGCCCGGTGCACCAGCTGCTTGACGTTGCGGCCGGTACGGATCTCGTTGTCGTACTTGACGTAGTTGCGGAGGATGCCGCGCTGGTCGTGCACGTCCTGGACCCAGTGGATGAACTCGTTGCGGCTGCCCGGCAGCTCACCTTCGATGGTGAACGGGGCGCCGCCCGCGAAGATCAGCACCGGCACCCGGCCGCGGGACGCGGTGTTGACCGCGCCGCCCAGGTTCTGGGTGCCCGAGTCCACGTGCACCAGCACCGCCTGCGGCTGCCGGGTGATCGCGGCGTAGGCGTGGGCCGCGCTCAGCGCCACCGTCTCGTGCGGGCAGATGATCAGCTCGGGCAACTCGGCCCGGCGATCCTCCACCCGCGCCTGGGCCAGCGCCTCGATCAGGCCCGGGTGGTCGCTGCCGAGGTTGGTGAACATGTAGCGGATGCCGGCTTCCGCCAGCGCTTCGAGAAAGGCCGAACTCGTGCTGTAGTAACGATCCCCCATGGGGGGCATTCCTCCGCGGGTAGAGGTGAAACAGCCTAGTAGCGGGCGCCGGCCTGGACGCTCATCGCGTGCTCGACCAGCGTGACCAGGGTAGCCTTGGTCGACTCGCGGTTGCGGGCGTCACAGGGGATGACCGGCACGTCGGGCGAGATGGCCAGCGCTTCGCTCACGTCCTTGGAGCGGTGCGGGAACTGGCCGTAGAAGCCGTTGATGCCGATCACGAACGGCAGGCCGCTCGCCTCGAAGTAGTCCACGGCCGGGAACGAGTCAGCCAGCCGCCTGGTGTCGACCAGCACCACCGCGCCGATCGCGCCCTGGATGAGGTCGTCCCACATGAACCAGAACCGGTGCTGGCCGGGCGTGCCGAACAGGTAGAGGATCAGGTCCTTTTCCAGCGTGATGCGGCCGAAGTCCATGGCGACCGTGGTGGTGCTCTTGTCCGGCACGTGGGACAGGTCGTCCACGTCCGTGCTGGCCACCGTCATCATGGCCTCGGTGGTCAGCGGAGTGATCTCCGAGACCGAGCCGACGAACGTGGTTTTGCCGACGCCGAAGCCGCCCGCGACCACGATCTTGACCGAGGTCATGGCGGCCGCCGCGCCCTGCGGCGCGCCGACGCTAGATCTTACGGAGTCCACTAAGCACCCTTTCGAGCAGATTGAGATCCGGCCGGCCCTCGGCATCCTCCCGCTGGTGGATGCGTACGAGGCCATCGGCACCCATATCCGCGATCAGAATCCTAGCCACGCCCAGCGGCAGCCGCAGGACAGCGGAGATTTCCGCCACAGATCGCCAGTCCCGGCAGAATTGCAGAATGGCCTGGCATTCAGGCGCGAGCACGGACAGGTCACGCGGTTCGTACACCGTCGCGGTGACCAAGGCCTCAACCTGAAGCTGATAGCGCGGCTGGGTACGGCCGCCGGTGACGGTGTAGGGCCGGACCAGCCGGCCGACCGACTCTTCCTCGCCTGCGCGCGACCGGTCGCCCCGCCCTGGTGCGCCGTCGTACGGGGTGGCAGGGCGCCCGCCCTCCCACGCGTTCGAGCCACCACGATTCCACGACCCGGACCGCTCGTCCCACGGCCCCGACCGGCTGTCCCACGTCCGGGCGGAGCCTGGCGGAAGCGGACGGTCGTCACCTCGCGGCGGGCCCGCCACCGTGTCCTCCGGTCATCGTCTGCCGTCCCCGGGTATGGAGGCCTGCATCATGCCGCGGGTGGCCGGGGTGAGGACCCGGCCCGCCCGCTCGACCAGCAGCGTCATCTCGTACGCGACCAGGCCGAGGTCACAGGTGGAGGCGGCCAGGACCGCCAGGCTGGAGCCGTTGCTGATGGCCATGATGACCAGGACCCCGCGCTGCATCTCGACCACCGTCTGAACGACCGCCCCGCCCTCGAAGACGCGCGAGGCGCCCTGGGTCAGGCTGGTCAGACCGGACGTGACGGCGGCGAGCTGATCGGCTCGTTCCTGCGGGAACCCCGCGGAGAAGGCCAGCGGCAGCCCATCCGAGGACACGACGACCGCGTGCGCGACGTCCGGGACCCGTTCGACGAAGTTGGTGATCAGCCAGCCCAGGTCCTGCGTCGGTCGACCCGGCGTGCTCACTGGTCCCCTCCTAGCCGCCCGGCCTCCCGGGCCTTGCCCTGCGGTCTCTTGTCTAGCACGATATGCCGTTCATGCGGGGATCTCATCCGTCCTATGGCTCCTCGGTCTTAGGTGCGGCCGCACGCGCTTCGCGCACGCCCCGCTGGAAACTCGCCAGCCTGCTACGGACTTCCTCGGCCGAACGAGAGGGCCCTCCCCCGCTGTTGTCGGGCGCGGCCGCGCCCGGTTCGCCCACCGACCCGGGCACCAGGTTGGCCCGGGGCACCCGGCGCGGGAGCCCCGCCTGGGTGGTGGCCCCGGTGCTGGGCGCGGCCACGGTCTCGGCCGCCCGCCAGCCCTCGTCAGCCGGCGAGTGCCATTCCGGCTGCGGCTGCTCACCGGTCCCGCTGGCCGGTGCCTGGGTGGTCGCGTGGGTGGTGCCGCTGCGCCGGAACCAGTCGGACTCGAGTGAGTCGAAGATCGGCAGCCGCGACTCGTGCCCGTTCTCGGGGGCCGGTACCCGCACGCCGTTGTCGGATCCGTTGGCCCCGTTGGCGCCGTTGGTCCCGTGGCCGCCGTTGGCGGGCGGGATGGCCGGGGTCGGCCCGGTGCCGAAACCGCTGCGGCTGATCCCGGCGGGCGGGCCGAACCCGCCCGGGGCACCCGGGCCGAAACCGTTGGCCGGCCCAGCCGACGGCCCCTCCGACGGTCCCGCCGCTGGCATCGCGGGCGGCGGGGCCTGCGGCGGCACGGTGGGCGGGGTGGGAGCCGACGGTGAGCTGAAGCCGCGGGCGGCACCGTTGCCGGGCCGGGTCGGCAACGGCTGCGGGCCGCTGCCCTCGCGGGGGGCCGGGCTGATCGGCTGGGGGCCGGTGCCGGGCGGCTGGAACCGCGGGATCCGGGCGGCCGCGGCGGCCGCGGCGGCCCCGCCGGGCTGGCTGTAGCCGGCCCCGGCCTGGCGGGTGGGCAGCGTGCCGGCCGGCGGCGCCGACAGCGACGGGGCGGGACCGTAATCGTCGATCCCGAACGGCCGCAGCCGGCCGAGCGGGGCACCCTCCTGCTGGGCCACCGTGTCCGGCAGCCAGACGAGCGCGGTCAGGCCGCCCGAGGAGGCATGCCGAAGCCGGACCCGGACTCCGTGCCGGGCGGCCAGGCGGCCGACCACGAACAGGCCCATGCGCCGGGACACGCCGACGTCGACGACCGGCGGGTTGTCCAGCCGCCAGTTGGCGTGGCCCATCTCCTGGTCGGAGATGCCGACCCCGCCGTCGGTGATGTCGAGCAGGACACCGCCGGTGGTCAGCGGCTGCCCGGACACGAACACCTGGCTGTCCTCGGGCGAGAACGTGGTCGCGTTCTCCACCAGCTCGGCCACCAGGTGGACGACGTCATTGACGGCCTGGCCGACCACGGTGATACCGGGCTGGACGTTGAGCACGACCCGCTCGTACTGCTCGATCTCGGAGATGGCGGCGCGCAGCACGTCGACCAGCGGGACCGGCTGGCTCCAGCGCCGGGAGGCCTCGTGGCCCGCCAGGACCAGCAGGTTCTCCGAGTTGCGGCGCATGCGGGTGGCCAGGTGGTCCAGCCGGAACAGGCTGCTCAGCCGGTTCGAGTCCTGCTCGCCCTGCTCCAGGTTGTCGATCAGCGAGATCTGCCGCTCGATCAGGGACTGGCTGCGGCGGGACAGGTTGACGAACATCGCGTTCAGGTTGCCGCGCAGCATGGCTTCGTCGGCCGCCAGCCGGACCGCCTCGCGGTGAACCTGGTCGAAGGCCCGCGCCACTTCACCGATCTCGTCGGTGGAGGAGACGGCGATCGGCTCGATCTCGACGCTCTCGTCCGAGCCCTCGGTCTCGCTCAGCCGCCGCACCATGTCGGGCAGCCGGGTACCGGCGATGTCGAGCGCGTCCTCGCGCAGGCGGCGCAGCGGCCGGATCATCGAGCGGGCCACGAAGGTGGTGACCAGCAGCACCAGGATCAGCAGGGCGAGGACGACGATGCCGATGACGACCGCGAACCGGGTGGCCGAGGTCTGCAGCGACTGGCTGCGGCTGATGATGTTGCTCATCAGCGTGCCCTCGACCGTGCGCATCTTGCCCAGGGTGGCGGTCATGTTCTGGTACCAGGTGCTGGCCTCGGCCTGGTCGGCCGTCTTGGTACCGGCCCCGCCGATGCTGGCCGAGCCGTTGGTGCTGGTCGAGCTGGCCAGCGCCTCTTCGGCGGCGGCCTGGTCGACCGGGGTACCACTGACCGTGTTCTGGAACAGCTGCTGCTGGGCCAGGGAGGCCGCGCTGGTGAAGTCGCTCTGGTCGGCGGCCTGCGAGGCCTGCTCGTTCCGCAGGTCGTCCAGCCCCTGGGGCGGGAACTGGCCGGTCATCAGACCCGCGAACAACATGCCGCGCTGGGCGGAGGCCTGGTCCTCGGCCCGGGCGAGGGCGGTCAGGACGACGACGTCGTTGGACAGCTGGGTGTCGCTGGTGCCGGCCCCGGAGAGGCTGGTAAAGGCCAGCAGCGAGTCGATCGAGTTCGTGTAGTCCTGGATCAGCGGCTCAGCCGGGAGGTCGCCCTGGGCAGCCGCGCGCAGCTGGGGCAGGTCGCTGATGCGGGCCAGCACCGCCTGCAGGCCCTGGCGCACGGTGGCCGGGTAGTTGCTGCCGATGCTGCTGGCCTGCCCGGTGACCTGCTGGGCGGCCTCGTCGGTGGCGGCCTGCTGGTTGGTCAGCTCGATATGCAGAGGGGCGGCACCGAGGGGCTGGGTGGCAGCGATCCAGCCGGCCGTGATGTCCCGCTCGTCCTCCATGTTCTGGGCGAGCCGGACCACGTCGGCGTTGAGCAGGGCCACGTTCTCGGTCCGCTGGTCGGCCAGCGCGCTGCTGGCGGCCGAGCCGATCCGCAGGCCGCCGAGGATCACGGCGGCCAGGGTGGGCACCACGATGAGGGCGAGGATGCGCCAGCGGACGCGCCAGTTGCTGAGCGCCAGCCGGGAGCCCGACCGCGGGGCGGCGGGCCGCGGGGCCTCCTCCACCTCACCGGGGGCAGGCGCGCCGGGGGGGCCGCCGGGAACGGTCAGTGTGGCCGTCCCTCCGTTACCGCCCCCCGGGGCCGCAGCGCCGCCGGCCGCGTAGGTCCCGTTCGGCACGGGCCCCTCGCCGCCGTCGCGCTCGCCTGTCACCGGTCTCCTACGCACAGCCTTCGCACCTCGCACGAACGGGGGTTCCGAGTACCGACTGGGGGCCTCTGGCACAGAAGCCGGACAACATCGCAACCCTTCTTTCCGAGCAACGTTCACCGCGGTCAGCCCACCGCGAGGCCGACGACTTCCGGACGACCGAGGCAACTCTGACGTCGGAGTCGCAAAACGGGTAAGGACATATAATCATCTTCCTGCGACCACTCATGGCGTAATCGCCAGTAATTTTGTCCAAGGTTGCGGTAGATGGCACCGGCGGCCCGGCCGATCGGCCGGCCGGTCGCCCACGGGGAGATCGGTGACCAGCGTCGTTACCGGTTCTAATCGGTGTGCCGGTCCGGCATCACGCTCGGTAATCAACCCCCTGACCTGCGGTTATGGTAATCGTATCGCGCCACGTGACCGTCGTCACGTCACGTAATAATAACTGAGCGCAGTCGAAGTAAAACGCGATGTGATACCGGCAGACGAGGTGCCGTTGGGCGCCCTTTACAAATACTTTAACCCTCAAACATTTTACACTGCGTGCACAAAATGACACTGGGTGTTAGTGACCAAGGTCCCTAATGCCGGCGGAAAGTGAAAATGGCCAGGGTCGCACCTGGTCATACCCGCCGGTCACCGTCAATTGGCGGCTTCGGCCGAACGGCACCGGTCCGTGACCGGCGCCAAAGCCGACCGCAAATAACATCACGGCGGCCATAATTAACGCCGCCCGCAGATCTGAAGGCGGAAATTTACCTTTCGCTTGGGATCTCATCGGCGGCCCGTAACTCCGGCCGCAATCCACCCACGGGCCGGCCGGGGGCCACCGGCCGGCCCCGGGATCCGGGGCGGCCGCCGCCATCGCCGGCAGCCACCGGCACCGCCCGCCCGGCAACGACGCGCCAGGCGCAACGGACGGCGCCGGCAGCACCGGCAAGCCCGCGCGGGCGGTCGCGGACCCGGCGCGCTGACCTAAACACAAGGCGACCAGCCGGACACGCAGGGCTCCGGGGACGCCACCGGTCCGATCGTGAACGGCCTGACCTGGGACGATGCCCGCGGCCGGAAGGCTGCCCGATTCGCCCTCCCGTCACTCGCCGCGCTGATACGGTTAGCAACTGGCTGCGTCAAGTTGTCCTGTTTGAGGCAGTGCCTCCGGTTTGGCTGCCGGTAGGGCTACGCGACGGTTTGAAGGAGCAAGATGAGGTTCACCCGGGCCGGGCGGACATCCCTGGCCGCCGTCAGCGGTCTCGCGGTGGCGGCGCTCGCCGCCTGCACCTCGAGCGGAAGCACCAGCACGGCCACCGCCGCCGCTCAGCTGGAGAAGACCAGCATCGTGGTCGGCTCGCTGCCGGTGGTGGACACCGCCGGGCTGTTCCTGGCCGAGCAGAACGGCTACTTCAAGCAGGCCGGCCTGAACGTGACCATCCAGCCGATCTCGGTGACCCCGGACGCCATCCCCGAACTGGAAAAGGGCACCGTCGACGTGGTGGCCGGCGCCAACTACGTGTCATTCTTCGGGGCGGCCGAGAGCCAGGCCCGCAACCTCCGGGTCATCGCGGACGGGCAGTCGTGCGCGCCGGACACGTTCGAGGTGCTGTCGAGGAAGAAGTCCGGCATCAACAGCCCGAATGACCTGGCCCACAAGAAGATCGCGGTCAACACCAAGAACAACATCCAGACGCTGCTGACCAACACCGCGCTGGAGACGGCTGGGGTCAACCCGGCCTCGGTGACCTACGTGCCGGTCCCGTTCCCGAAGATGGCGGCGGCGCTGGCGAACCACCAAGTGGACGCCATCAGCGTGGTCGAGCCGTTCATCACCGAGAACGAGCTGGGTGCAGGCGCCCAGCCGGTCATGTCGACCTGCACCGGGCCGACCGCCAACTTCGCCATCTCGGGCTACTTCACGACCTCGTCGTTCCTGCAGAAGTATCCGCACACGGCCCGCGCGTTCCAGCAGGCCCTCGACCGTGGGCAGGCGCTGGCCGACTCCAACCGGTCGGCCGTCGAGGAGATCATGCCGCACTACATCAAGGGCCTGACCCCGAACGAGGCGGCCGTGGTCAACCTCGGGAGCTTCCCGACCTCGATCGACGAGACGCACTTGCAGCGGGTGGCCAGTGCGATGGTCGCCGGCCACCTGGTCGCGGCCAATTTCTCGGTCGGGCCACTGCTGTTCCACTGACCGACGTTACATCCCGGTAAAAAGGGCGCGTCGCCAACAATTTCCGCCTGCTGACGAGGTCAGTCAGATTTTGCCTAAGCGCGCAATTGCGGATTACGGTGGAGACACTCGGGCCTTGGCGATGGACGCTATGCGTTTGCTTCCAGCCATAACTACTCTAAGTAATATTAGACTAACTTTCAGTTATGCAAGCTTATTGAGGACGGAAACCTTTTCCTAACGATGCCGGCCCCCGATAAACGGGCCGGCCGCGGATGCGGTAATACTTATGACGCGCCAACGGACCGTCCATTGGACCGCCCGCATTCGCCGGGGCGGCATTGGGTGAGTTGCATTGGCGCGGGGGGCCAGCTTTACGCCGGCCGCTGGCCGCCGGCGCCAATTTGACCACGTAACGGCGATCGCGCCGTTCTCCACGTAAGGAGCGTCAATGAGGTCACCACGCCTCAGCCGGATTTCTCTTACCGCCGCGGCCGGTCTGGCCGTCGCGGCGCTGGCGGCCGGCTGCAGCAGCTCGGGGTCGTCCGGCTCGACCAGCTCGGGATCGTCGGCGAAAGCGTCGTCGTCGGCCTCCTCCGGGGGCAAGCTCGAGCAGTCGACGATCACGGTCGGCGCGCTGCCGGTGGTCGACAGCGCCGGCCTCTACCTGGCCAACAAGCTCGGGTACTTCAAGCAGCAGGGCCTGACCGTCAACATCACCTCGGTGGCCCAGAGCACCCAGGCGATCCCGGACATGCTGCACGGGACGATCGCCGTCATCGCCGGCGCCAACTACGTCTCGTTCATCGAGGCCCAGGCCAAGGGCACCGCCCAGTTCAAGGTCGTCGCCGAGGGCGTCACCTGCAAGCCCAACACGTTCGGGGTCGCGGCGCTGCCGTCGTCCGGCATCACCAGCCCCAAGGACCTGGCCGGCAAGACCGTCGCGGTCAACCTGACCAACAACATCCAGACGCTGACGCTGAACGCGGTGCTGAAGGCCGACGGGGTGGACCCGTCCAAGGTGAAGTACGTGGTGGTGCCGTTCCCCAACATGGTCACCGCGCTCAAGGCCAAGCAGGTTGACGCGATCAGCGCGGTCGAGCCGTTCCTGGGCGGGGCGCTGGCGGCCGACGGGGCCAAGCAGGTCGTCTCGTCCTGCGACGGCCCGACCGCGGACATGCCGATGTCCGGCTACCTGTCCACCTCGAGCTGGGCTCAGCAGAACCCGAACACCGCCAAGGCGTTCCAGACGGCGCTGCTCAAGGCCCAGGCCTACGCGGACGCCAACCCGGCCGCGCTCAAGGCGATCATCCCGACCTACACCAAGGTGACCGCCGCCCAGGCCAACGCGCTGCCGCTGAACAACTACCCGAGCACGCTCGACCCGGCCGAGATCACCAAGGTGCTCACGCTGATGAAGAGCGGTGGCCTGGCGACCGGCTCGGTCACGGCCAGCTCGCTGCTGCTCGGCAGCTAGCCACCGGTGTCTGGTCCCAGCTTGACCGCTGACGCACCGCCGTCCCCGGTGACGCCGGTGCCAGCGGCCCGGAAGGCCCGCGCCGCCCGCTGGCGGCGCGGGCTCACCGGGGTGATCGCGTTCGGAGTCATCGCCGAGCTGCTGGGGGTGACCGGGGTCATCCCGCGGTCGGTGCTGCCGCTCACCTCGACGGTCCTCGGGCACGCGGTCACCCTGCTGGGCAGCGGCCGGTTCCTGGCCGACCTGGCCGCCACCGTCGAGGCGTGGGCGGCCGGGCTGGCCATCACGATCGTCATCGGGGTCCCGGCCGGGGTGCTGCTCGGCAGCGTGCCCGGCGTCCGGGTGGCGACCCGGGCGGTGGTCGAGTTCCTCCGGCCGATCCCCTCGGTGGCGCTGATCCTGCTGGTCAGCCTCTGGCTGGGGCCGGGCCTGCGGATGTCGGTGACGCTGATCGTGTACGGCGCGATCTGGCCGGTGCTGTACAACACGATGGCCGGCCTGGACGACGTCGACCCGGTCGCCAAGGAGACCAACCGCGCGTTCGGGTTCTCGGCGCTGGACACGATCCGGATGGTGTCGCTGCCGAGCGCGGCCCCGTTCATCGCCACCGGCGTCCGGCTCGCCTCCTCGGTGGCGATCATCCTCGACATCGGCGCGGGCTACATCACCGGCCGGGTCAACGGGCCGGGGCTGGGCGCGTTCATCGCCGACCAGAGCTCGGGGGCCGGCAACCTGCCGGTCATCCTGGCCGCGACGATCTGGGCCGGGATCCTCGGCCTGGTCCTGGACCGCGCGATCGTGTACGCCGAGCGCCGCCTGCTGCGCTGGAACCACCTGCGGCTGGCGGGGGCGGGAGACACAGGCTCGTGAGTGTGATGAGAGTGGCCCGGGAGCTGTCGCGCTGGGTGGTGCTGGTGGTCGGCGTGCTGCTCTGGCAGCTGTGGGCGTCCGGGCACCACAGCCCGTTCTTCCCGCCGCCGTCGACGATCCTGGACCGGATGTACCACCTGTGGTTCTCGGGGCCGGCGTCGCACGTGTTCTTCACCGCCAACGCGACCGGCAACCTGCTGCCCAGCATCTGGCGGACGCTGGCGGGGCTGGCCATCGCCACCGTGATCGGCGTCCCGCTGGGGATCGCGCTGGGCCGGTCCCGGGCGGCCTCGGAGTACCTGGAGCCGCTGCTGCAGTTCGGACGGGCGCTGCCGGTGGTCACGCTGGCCCCGGTGTTCCTGGCCCTGTTCAAGATCGGCAACCAGATGGAGATCGCCACGATCGCGTTCGGCACCATCTGGCCGATCCTGCTCAACACCATCGACGGGGCCGCCTCGGTCGACCCGGTACAAGTGGAGACCGCCACCGCGTTCCGGCTCACCCGCGCCCAGCGGCTGACCCAGCTGATCCTCCCGTCGGCGCTGCCGAAGATCTTCACCGGCTTCCGGCTCAGCTTGTCGCTGGCGCTCATCCTGATGGTGTTCTCCGAGCTGGTGGGCAGCAGCAACGGCATCGGCTACGAGATGCTCAACGCCCAGAACTCCTTCGACCTGGTCGAGCTGTGGTGCACGATCGTGGTCCTCGGCATCCTCGGCTACCTGCTCAACGCGATTCTGAACGGCGTCCAGCGGCTGGTGCTGGGCTGGCACCGCGGCGCCCGTCAGGTGGAAGCTGTCTAATGGACGACATCAGCGGAGGGATGCGGGCACGCCGTGCTTGAAGTAACCGATCTGACGCGCACCTACGGCCAGGGGCCCGGCGCCCACGTGGCCATCGAGGGGGTCAGGCTCAGCGTCGCCGAGGGCGAGCTGGTCAGCATCGTGGGCCCGTCCGGCTGCGGCAAGTCCACCCTGCTGCGCTGCATCGCCGGGCTGCTGGCGCCGACGGCGGGGACGGTCGAGCTGAGCGGGGCGCCGGTCGAGCGGGTGCCGGACCGGCTGTCGGTGGTGTTCCAGGACTACAGCCGCTCGCTCTACCCGTGGCTGACCGTGCAGGACAACGTGGCGCTGCCGCTGCGCCGGACCGAGCGCAGCCGCAAGGCCCGGCGGGCGGCGGCCGACGCCGCGCTGGCCGGGATCGGGCTGCCGGGGGTCGGCCAGAAGTACCCGTGGCAGCTGTCGGGCGGTATGCAGCAGCGGGTGGCGATCGCCCGGGCGCTGGCCGGCGACCCGGCCCTGCTGCTGATGGACGAGCCGTTCGGGTCGGTCGACGCCCAGACCCGGGAGGATCTGGAAGACCTGACGCTGCGGGTGCGCAGCGAGCGGGGTATCACCGTGCTGCTCGTCACCCACGACATCGACGAGAGCGTCTACGTCGGTGACCGCGTGATCGTGCTCACTCCCGGCCCCGGCCGCATCCTGGCTGACCTGCGGGTCGACCTGCCCGCCCCGCGGGACCAGATCAGCACCAAGCAGCGGCCCGAGTTCGTGCAGCTCCGTACGGAGGTCAGCCGCCTGATCCGGGCCCGCGCAGGCGGCGGCGAACCGACCGGCGCCAGCTCCGGTGCGAACCCGGCGAGCTCGGGAGCGGGCTCGCCCGCGTCGTAGCCAGGCAGGTTACGTCCAGCAGTCTTTGGGCACTCCCGTGGCGGGCGGGGCGGCGACAGGTAAGGTGAGTACGCGCGTCCCCGCCGAACTGCCCGCGCCCCGGGCTGGATTGACGGTCGGGATGCGGGTGACGAAGACTGAGACAGACCGCCGGAGTGCCAGGTAACGGTGCTCCAGGGCCGTCGCGGAGGACGATATGGCCATCCTGACCTGTCCCAACTGCGCCGTCCGGGTGCAGCCAGAGGACTTGATCTGCTTCCGGTGCGGGGCCAACCTGCCACGCATGGAGCAGTCCGACGAGGACCTGCCTACCCCGACGGTCTCGCAGCGCTTCATGACCGGCGGCCGGGACGATCAGCCGTCCTGCCCGAACTGCGGTGCCCGGATCCCCGATCCGTCCGACCTGTGGTGCCTGGAGTGCCGGGCCCCGCTGCCGCGGACCGGCCAGCGGCGGATCTCCCCGGTGGTGCTGCGGATCGCGTTCCCGACCGGCAACGTGGAGATCCCGGCCGGGACCTCGCTGCTGCTGGGCCGGGACCCGGCCCAGTCACTGGTGGCGGCCGCGTTCGCCCGGTTCGACAACGTGTCCCGGCGGCACGCGACGGTGACCGTGGACGACTCCGGGCGGGCCGCGATCCGCGACGAGGGCTCGACCAACGGGACGTTCGTCAACGACGACCGGGCCACCCCCGGCACCGAGATCCGGCTGGTCGACGGGGACCGGGTGCGGCTCGGGGCCGACGTGACCGGCGAGGTGTACCTGCCCCGCCAGGAGATGGACCCGGCCTACCTGAGCCGCAACAACGGCAGCGTCTGACCCAGCAGGGCGCTGAGCCCTCCGCCCCGTGAACAACCGGCGTCCGCCAGGTAGCAGAATGGGGCAGTGCCGCATTTCGAGCTGACCTGGGGGCAGGCGGCGATCCTGGCGGGCGGCCTGGCCGTGCTGGCGGTGGCGCTGGTGCGGACCCGGCGGCGCCGGCTGGCCGCCACCGGCCGGTTCACCGGTGAGGCGGCCCTGCTGGTCGGCCTGTTCGCGCTGTGGCAGTACGCGGGGTCGTTCTCGTTCCTGTCCCCCGATGGCGCACTGCCGCGCGGGCAGTGGCTGTGGGACGCCGAGCGGCGGCTGCACCTGCCGAGCGAGACCGCGCTGCAGCGGGTGTTCCTGCCGCACCCGGTGCTGATCGAGTTCGCCAACCTGTACTACGCGGTGCTGCACTTCCCGGTGCTGCTGGGCACGCTGGCCTGGCTGTTCATCCGGCACCGGGACCGCTACCGGCCGGTCCGGACCACGGTGGTGCTGTTCACCGCGGCCGCCCTTTTGATCCAGTTCATCCCGGTCGCGCCGCCCCGGCTGCTGGCCGGCACCGGCCTGGTCGACACCGCCGCCCGCTACGGGCAGTCGGTCTACGGATCGGTCGGCGGGTTCGACGCCGACCAGTTCTCGGCCATGCCGTCGGTCCACGTGGGCTGGTCGATCATCGTCGCCCTGGCGGTGGTGACGGCGCTGGGCAGCCGGTGGCGCTGGCTGGCGGTCCTGTACCCGGTCATGACCACGCTGATCGTGGTGGTCACGGCCAACCACTACTGGCTGGACGGGGTGGCGGCCGGCCTGCTGGTCGGCGGCGCGCTGGCGCTGCAGAAGGCTGGGCGCTCGGTGCGGCTGGCGCTGCTGCGGCGATCGACGGCCCAGGAGGCAGCCGAGGGGGCAGGCGGCTCGCGCGAGCGCGTCAAAACCTGACGGAGCTCACGTGGCGTGTGTGCCCCGTGTGACGCGTGATTTTCGTGGGACGGCCGGGGTGTGTGGGACGGCCGGGGTGAGCGGTACGGCCGGGGTGAGGGATACGGCCGGGGTGCGTGGTACGG
>Ga0213875_10001095_pt1 | contig 18781 bp, 18 predicted proteins | sample BarmaccomBMRX_R8_FD_160105 | JGI IMG/M metagenome (GOLD analysis project Ga0213875, IMG submission 160105) | Root-associated microbial communities from Barbacenia macrantha in rupestrian grasslands, the National Park of Serra do Cipo, Brazil - RX_R8 | ecosystem: Host-associated > Plants > Roots... | reverse complement strand
CCCGCGCCAGCAACATGATCGACGCCGCCGGCCCCACCCCGGTCGAATTGCTGGCGCAGAGCCGCACCGCCGTCTTTACCCTGCCGCAAGCGATGCGCAATCAGTCCGACCTTGTGACCCTGGGCGGCTCCTACGCCGCGACCGGCGCGTTGCGCTTCGACGGCAACGTTTATTACCGGCATTTCGGCCAGCATCTGATCGACGGCAACACCACCGAGGTGCAGGCCTGCGCCGATCCGACGCTGCTCTGCCTCGGCAATGCGAGCACGCTGCTGGTCGATGCCGCCGGAATGCCGGTGGCGAATGCGCTGGGCGGCGCGACCCCCAGCGAGATCGACCGCACCAAGACCGAGACAAACGCGGTCGGCGGCTCGGTACAGGCGACGCTGAACCAGTCGCTGTGGAATCGCGGCAACCAGCTCGTGGCGGGCCTGGCGCTCGACCACGCGCGCACCAATTACGGCGCCGCGAGCGAACTCGGCATTCTGCAGCCCGACCGCTATGTGGTCGGGACCGGCACGATCATCGACCAGCCGGACGGCACGCTTGCGCCGATCAGCCTCGGCGCCAGCAGCGACTATTACGGTCTCTACGCGACCGACACCCTGGATGTGACGGACGCGCTGAGCGTCACGGTCAGCGGCCGCTACAACCTGGCCTTGATCGATCTCGACGACCGGTTCGGCACCGCGCTCGGCGGCCATCACAGTTACGGCCGGTTCAACCCGGCGGCCGGCGGCGCCTACCGCCTTGCGTCCTGGGCGACGGCCTATCTCGGTTATGCCGAAGCGAACCGCGTCCCGACCGCCGGCGAACTGGCCTGCGCAAACCCGGCGCACCCTTGCGCGCTCGACGCTTTTCTCGTTTCCGACCCGGCGCTGAAACAGGTCGTCGCGCGCAGCTGGGAGGCCGGGTTGCGCGGCTCCGTTCCGGGAACGGATTTGCCGGGCCGCATCGGCTGGCATCTCGGGGGGTTCCGCACCGACAGCGCCAACGACATCATCAATATCGCCAGTCCGCTGGTGACCGGGCTCGGCTATTTCCAAAACGCCGGCACGACCCGCCGCCAGGGGGTCGAGGCCGGGCTCTCCTACCGGGCCGAGGAGTGGTCTGTGTCGGCGGAATACGCGCTGGTCGACGCGATCTTTCTGAACGACCTGACCTTGAGCTCGCCGAACAATCCGGCGGCCGACGCCAACGGCAACATCGCGGTCCGGCCGGGCGACCGGCTGCCGCTCGTCCCGGAGCATCGGCTGAAGCTCGCCGGCGATTACGAGCCGGCCGCCGGGTTCAAGATCGGCGCCGACCTGATCGTCGCGAGCGGCGAATTCTACGCCGGCGACCAGTCGAACCAGAACCCGAAGATCCCCGGCTACCATGTCGTGAACCTGCGCGCGAGCTACCGCATCGGCGAGCATGCCGAGGCCTTTGTGCATATCGACAACGTGCTCGACGCGCATTACGCGACCTACGGCACCTTTGCGCCGACCGGCGCCGTCGCGCCGGGGCTGGTGCTGACCGATCCGCGCTCGCTCGCGGTGGCGGAGCCGCTCGGCGTCTTCGTCGGCGTGCGTGCGTCCTTCTGACCCGGCAATCCCCGACCAGGAACCCCCGCTAGGACGGCGAGTTGACACAACGCGCGGCCGGCTCCTAACGTCGGGGTGCGGGCGCATGCATGAGGAGCCGAGCGATGAAGTGGTCGAAGCCGCGGATCGTCGAGATCGCCATCGGGCTGGAGATCAACGCCTACGCCTGCCCCGAGGTCGAATAACCGCTCGGCAATCCGGGCCGGCCGGGTAGTGTCCTGAACCATAAGTTCGTTAGATAGTTATGTCGTCATTCCGGGGGCCGCGCAGCGGCAGCCCGGAACCCAAGAACACAGGCCTTTCCCAGTTTGCGTAGGCCGGTGTTCATGGGTTCCGGGCTCGCGAGCTGCGCTCGCGCCCCGGAATGACGAGGAGAATAATGATGCGAACCTCTGGTTCAGGACACTAGGGCGGGTTCCGATTGAATGACTCCCCGTCGCCCTCGCGTAAGCGGGGGGCCCAGGGGCAACCGTACGTCGCTTCCCTGGGTCCCCGCTTTCGCGGGGACGACGGCTCATGTTGGAGGGACCGGCACGGACCTTCTCGATCCGGGTGCTTGAGGTGCTGCGTGCGATCGTTTTGGGTTCGGCGGCGGGCGGCGGCTTTCCGCAATGGAACGCCAACTCGCAGGCATGCCGCCGCGCCCGCGACGGCGACCCGCAGGCCAAACCCCGGACCCAGGCGTCGCTGGCGGTGTCCGCGAATGAGCGCGACTGGTTCGTCCTCAACGCCTCGCCCGATCTGCGGCAGCAGATCGAGAGCACGCCTGCGCTCCATCCGCGCGAGGGTCTGCGCTCCTCGCCGATAGCCGGCGTCGTCGCGACGAGCGCGGATGTCGATGCGATCGCCGGCTTGCTGCATCTGCGCGAGCGGCATCGCTTCGACCTTTACGCGCCCGCCGCCGTGCTCGACGCGATCGCCGCCAATCCGATCTTCGATGTGCTCGCCCCCGATTGCGTGCGGCGCATCGCCTTGCCGCTCGACGCCCCGACGCAATTGACCGGACCGACCGGACCGGCGGGGCTCCTGCTCGAGGCCTTTGCGGTGCCGGGCAAGGTGGCGCTCTACCTCGAAGGCGAGGATTTCGACATGACGCCCCGCGAGGACGGCGCCGCGATCGGGCTCGCCGTCACCGATGCCAGAAGCGGCGCCCGCTTTCATTTCGTGCCCGGCTGCGCCGCGATGAGCGACCGGCTGCGCGCCCGCCTGCACGGCAGCGCGCTGGTGTTTTTCGACGGCACGCTGTGGCAGGACGACGAGATGATCCGGCAAGGGGTCGGCGCGAAGACCGGCCGCCGCATGGGGCATATCAGCATGAGCGGGTCCGACGGCGCGATCGCCGCCTTTGCCGATCTCGCGGTCGGACGCCGTGTTTTCATCCACATCAACAATACGAACCCGGTGCTGCTCGAGGATTCGCCCGAGCGGGCCGAGGTCGAGCGCGCCGGCTGGGACGTCGCGTGGGACGGCATGGAGGTGCGGCTGTGAACCGCGCAATGCTTTCGCCCGACGCGCTGGAGCGGGAATTGCGCGCGATCGGGGCCGAGCGCTACCACGACCGCCACCCCTTCCATCTCCTGATGCGGGACGGAAAGCTCGATTTCGGCCAGGTGCAGGCCTGGGCGCTCAATCGCTACTACTACCAGGCGCGCATCCCGGCAAAGGACGCCTTTCTGCTGGCGCGCCTGCCGACTCCGGCGCTGCGGCGCGAATGGCGCCGCCGCATCCTCGATCATGACGGCGACGGCGAGGGCACCGGCGGCATCGCGCGCTGGCTGCGCCTGACCGACGGGCTCGGCCTCGATCGCGACTACGTCGTCTCGACCGCCGGGCTCTTGCCCGCGACGCGCTTTGCGGTCGATGCCTATGTCGAATTCGTGCGCGACCGGTCGCTGTTGGAGGCGATCGCCTCGTCGCTGACCGAGATGTTCTCGCCGCAGATCATCGCCGAGCGGGTCGAGGGCATGCTGCGCAATTACGATTTCGTCAGCCGCGACACCCTCGCCTATTTCACGCCGCGGCTGACCCAGGCGCCGACCGACGTCGCCTTCGCGCTCGGCTATGTCAAACAGCATGCCGACACCGCCGAACGACAGGCGCTCGTGCTCGATGCGCTGCGCTTCAAATGCGACGTCCTGTGGGCGCAGCTCGACGCGCTTTATTTCGCCTATGTTGCGCCCGGAATGATCCCGCCCGGCGCTTTCGATCCGGCGCGAGGCGCGCGATGAGCGATTCGAGCCCGGTCGATGGCGGCTCGATCCTGCGCTTCCCGCCGCATGTCAAATTCCGCTTCGACGAGACCCGGCAGGCCTGGATCGTGTTGGCGCCGGAGCGCTTGCTGCTGCCCGACGATACCGCGGTCGAGGTGCTGAAGCTGGTCGATGGCGGCCGCGACGTCGACCGCATCGTCGACGCTCTGGCCGCGACCTTCGACGCGCCGCGCGAGGAGATCGCCGAAGACGTCATCCCGATGCTGCAGGACCTCGTCGACAAGCAGGTGTTGCGCAAGTGAGCGGCGACACGCCTGCGCCTCCCCTGGCGCTGCTCGCCGAGCTGACGCATCGCTGCCCGCTGCATTGCCCCTATTGTTCTAACCCGCTTGCGCTGGACCGGGCCGGCGCCGAACTCGACACCGCGGCCTGGCGGCGGGTGCTCGGCGAGGCCGCGGCGCTCGGGGTCTTGCAGGTGCATTTCTCGGGCGGCGAGCCGCTCGCGCGCAGGGATCTGGTGGAGCTGGTCGGCCACGCCGCCCGGCTCGGCCTCTACGGCAATTTGATCACCTCGGGGATCGGCCTGACCGCATCGCGCGCCGCCGCGCTCGCCGCGGCGGGGCTGGAGCACGTGCAGCTCAGCCTGCAGGACAGCGATGACGCGGCCGGAGACGATATTGCCGGGCGGCCCGGAGCGCAGCGCGACAAGCGCGATGCGGCGGCTCTGGTGCGCGAGGCCGGGCTGGCGCTGACCGTCAACACGGTCCTGCATCGCCGCAATATCGAGCGGCTGGCGGCCATCATCGACCTCGCCGTGGGCCTCGGCGCCGAACGGCTCGAGGCCGCGCATGCGCAATATTACGGCTGGGGGCTGCGGAACCGCGCCGCGCTGCTGCCGAGCCGGGCGCAGCTCGACGCCGCGACGGCCGTCGTCGCGGCCGCCCGCGAGCGCCTGGCCGGGCGGCTCGTCATCGATTACGTGCTGCCCGACTACCATGCGCGACGGCCGAAGGCCTGCATGGGCGGCTGGGGCCGGCGGTTCCTGAATATCACCCCCTCGGGCAATGTGCTGCCCTGCCATGCGGCCGAGACGCTGCCCGGCCTGCGCTTCCCGAATGTCGGGGAAGCGAGCCTTGCCGCGATCTGGCGCGACGACCCGGCCTTCGCGCGCTTTCGCGGCACCGATTGGATGAGCGAGCCGTGCCGCTCCTGCGAGCGGCGCGAGATCGATTGGGGCGGCTGCCGCTGCCAGGCCTTTGCGCTGACCGGCGACGCGTCGCGCGCCGACCCGGCCTGCCATCTGTCGCCCGACCATGATGCGATGGCGCTGGCGCGGCAGGAGGCCGGGGAGAGCGCCGCCGAGTTCGTTTATCGCGGCTATCATTCCGGCGCGGCGCGGCGCGCCATCAGCCCCTTGGCCGGCTCGTAGCCGTAGATCGCCAAGGCCAGGAAGAGCGCGGTCGTCCCGGCCAGCACCGCCGCGGCGACCGGCTCGAAGCGGCCGTAGAGCGCGAACCGGATCAGCTCGACCGCATAGGTGAATGGGTTGGCCTGGCACACCCGATAGAGCGGCAGGCTCGCCTCCTTGACGTGCCACAACGGGTACAGCGCCGAGGAGGCGAAGAACATCGGGAAGATCACGAAATTCATCACGGTCGCGAAGTTCTCGAGCTGGCGGATCGCCGAGGAGAGCAACAGCCCGAGCGCCCCCATCATCAGCCCCGCCAGCACCAGGGCCGGCAATACCGCGAGATAGCCGGGCCACGGCGGCGCGATCCCCCAGAACCAGGCGATCGCGAGAAACACATAGACCTGCGGCAACGCGACGACGACCCCGGCGAGCAGCTTGCACGACAACAGGAACCAGCGCGGCAGCGGGCTCACGAGCAGAATGCGCATGCTGCCCATCTCGCGGTCGTAGACCATCGACAGCGAGCTCAGCATCCCGTTGAACAGCAGGATCATCGCGACCAGCCCCGGCGCGATGTAGACCTCGTACGGGATGTAGGTCTGGTAGGGCGGCGTGATCGACACGCCGAGCACGAAGTGGAACCCGGTGGCAAAGATCGCGAGCCACACCAGCGGCCGCACCAGCGACGAGAAGAAGCGGCCGTGCTGGTGCAGAAAGCGCAGCGCCTCCCGCCGCACGATGCCGCAGAGGCAGCGCAGGTAATGCAGCGGGCTCATCGCCGCGGGCCGGGCTCCGGCGGCCCGGCGATCGCGACAACCATCGGTTGCCTCCCCGATTCGATTCTGCTGCGTCTGCAGCAAATCAGCAGCGACTTTTCCCTCAGTGGTTGCGGACCCCCCTGTCTGCCGCGACCCCTTTCCGGCCGAGGACAGGCGCGGCGATCCGGGCTGATTCGACGGCGTCCGATCCGACATCACGGGAGAGTACGCCGCGAATGGGGCAATGCTATGGTGGACCTCGCCGGCCGCGCCGGCCGGGGGCGATGCGGCGCGACGGCACGCGGCGGATGCGGAGGGAGCGATGTCTGACGCTTGGCAGCCTTGGGGGCGCGAGGCGATGGCCGAACGGGTCGCGCGCGACATTCCGGAGGGGTGGTACGTCAATCTCGGCATCGGCATCCCGACGCTCGTCGGCAATTACGTGCCGGCCGACCGGGAAGTCGTGTTCCACTCGGAGAACGGGGTCATCGGCATGGGCCCGGCGCCGCTCGAGCCCGATCCTTGGCTGGTCAATGCCAGCCGCCAGCATGTCACGTTGCGCACCGGCGGCAGCTTCGTGCACCACGCCGACAGCTTCGCCCTGGTGCGCGGCGGGCATCTCGATCTGTGCGTGCTCGGCGCGTTCCAGGTGGCGGAGAACGGCGACCTCGCCAATTGGGCGCGCTCCGCCGAGGACCGCGCGCCGGCGATCGGCGGCGCGATGGACTTGGCGGTCGGCGCCCAGCGCATCTGGGTCGTCATGGAGCACATCACCAAGGGCGGCGAAAAGCGCCTGGTCGAGCGCTGCACCTACCCGCTGACCGCGAAAGGGGTCGTGACGCGCGTCTACACCAACCTCGCCGTGCTCGACGTGACGCCGCAAGGCTTCGCCATCATCGACCGCGTCCCCGGCATCGGCGACGCGGAATTGGCCGACCGCACCGGCGCGAAGCTCGCCCCGCACTGACCCAAGCCGCAGGCGAGAGCGCGTCGCCCCCGCCCAGGAGCCTCAATCGACAAAGGCGATCGCCTCTATCTCGACCATGAAATCGTCGCCGGCGAGCTTGCGGACCTCGACGGTCGTGCTGGTCGGGGTGGCCGGGCCGAAATAGCGCATGCGCACGTCGCCGTGCCTCAGGAATTCGTCGATGTCGGTGACATAGGTGTTGGTCTTGACGATGTCGGCGAAGCCGGCGCCGGCCGCGTTCAGGCACAGCTCGATATTCTTGCCGACCTGCTCGATCTGGGCGCGCATGTCGCCCTTGCCGACGCAATTGCCGTGTTCGTCGCGCGCCAATTGGCCGGCGATGAAGATCTGTTTGCCGCTGCCGGTGACGGTCACGACATGCGAATAGGAAGGCTGCCCGGCCGACATCCGGATATGCATGCCCGCCGGCTGCATGCGCTCGCGCTTTATGGCCATGATCCCGCTCCCGAATGGCTTTATCCGCTCCGGCCGGTGCCCTAGCATCGCCGTCGCGCAAAGCCAAGCGGGATAGGGCGGGCCATGGCCGGTGAAGAACGCGTCGCACGGCATTACGGCAAGGCGGGGATCGCGGCGTGGCTGATCGCCGCGTTGCGCGAGGCGCACGGCCCCGACGCGGAAATCACTCCCGAGACGATGGCGCCGTTCGACCATTTCCACGGCCGCGGTGTGCAGGCGACGAAGGAACTCGCGGCCTTGCTGGCGCCGCGCACGGGCGAAAGCCTGATCGATATCGGCTGCGGCATCGGCGGCCCGGCGCGCTGGATGGCAGTCACCTTCGGCGTCGCGGTGACCGGGGTCGACCTGACCCCGGAATTCTGCGCCGCCGCGCAGGAGCTGACCCGCGCCGCCGGCCTCGCCGACCGGGTCACGATCCTGCAAGGGAGCGCCCTCGCCTTGCCGGTGCCGGACGCCGCCTTCGACCGGGCCTATTCGCAGAACGTCATGATGAACATCGCCGATAAGCCGGGGTTCTATCGCGAAGCCTTTCGCGCCTTGCGGCCGGGCGGGGTGCTGGCGCTCTCGACGCTGTGTTCGGGCGCCAACCCCGGCCCCTTGCATTTTCCGGTGCCGTGGGCCAGCGAACCCGCCGCCAGCTTTCTGTGCAGCCTCGAAGAGATGGAGGTCGACCTTCAGCAGGCCGGGTTCGAGATCGTCTCGTTGCGCGACACCACGGCGGACATCCTGCCGGCGCAGAGACGCCATCGCGAGCGCCTCGAAGCCGAGGGTCTGCCGGCGCAGGGCGTCCACGTCATCATGGGCGAGCCTTTCCTCGAGATGCAGATCAACTCGTCGCGCAATCTCGAAGAACGCCGCGCCGCCACGGTCGAAGCCCTATTGCGCAAGCCCGGGTGAGTTCGGGCGCTTCACCGGCGGGCGCCGCAACGCCCAGAAGGCGACGCAGCCGCACAGATAGGCGGCGATCGACAGCGAGAAGGCGATCGTGTAGCTGCCGGAGAGATCGAAGATCCAGCCCGCGGCCCAGGACCCGATCGCCGCCCCGAGCCCGCTGCCGATCGTGATGACGCCGAGGATCGTTCCGAGATGCGGGCCGGGAAACAGGTCGGCGGTCTTCGCCGTGATCGCCGGACCGCGCGCGCCCCAGGTCAGGCCGAAGCAGCAGGCGTGCAGCCACAACAGCCAGCCCTGCTCGGGTCCGGTGATGAACAAGGCGCAGATCACGCCGAAGATCGAGATGGCATAGGCAAGGATCGCCGAAATCTCGCGCCCGACGTAATCGGACAATGTGCCGGTCACGATCGTGCCGAACACCGCGAGGAAGGCGCCCATCCCGAGCACCTCGGCGGCGTAGAGCTTGTCGAACCCCTTGTCGATCGCGAAAGCGAGCTGGTGCAGCGACACGAAGAAGCTGCCGAGGCCAGTGAACAGATAGACCGCGAAAAGCAGCCAGAAATGCGGCGTGCGCATCGCCTCGGGCAGAGTCCAGGCCGGCGGCGGGCTCGCTCGCGGCTCGGGCTCGCCGCTTGCGGAGTCGCGTCCCCCGCCGGCCTCGGCTTCGCCCGGACGCGGATCGCCGCGCCGGAACAATGCCGCCAGCGGCACGACCAGCGCCGCCATGAAAACCGCCTGCACGAGGTAGGTGCTGCGCCACCCGACGATCCCGATCAGCAATTGCACGAGCGGCGCCGACGCGGCGCGCCCAAAGCCATTGGCCGATTGCACGATCGAGATCGCCATGCCGCGCCGCCGCACGAAATGGCGCGACAGCAGCGGGACGAAGACGACGAGGCCGAGGCAATTGGCGCCGATCGTCATGACGACGCCGTAGAGCGCGACCACCTGCCACAGCGCGACGGCAAAGGCGGTGGCCGCGAGCCCCAACACCAGCAGGGCGCTGCCGAGCAGCAGCAATCGGCGCGGCCCCAACCGGTCGACCAGCATGCCGACAAAGGGCGAGCTGCCCCCCGCGACGAGCTGCGACACCGAATAGGCAAGCGAGGTCTCGGCGCGCGTCCAGCCGAAATCCTCGATGAAGGCGACGAGAAAGACCGAGTAGGAATGCATCAGCCCGGCGCTGATCGTGAACGCCGTGAAGGCGCCGACGAGCATCAGCCAGCCTTGCCGCGCCGACGCGCGGGCCGGCAGGACGATCGCATCGCTCATGACCGCGGCAGCATACACCCGCGGTGCGACGCAGTATGATCGCGCGACGTTCGAGGAGCCGCCCGATGCCCGATTATTACCGACCGCCGCTCGACGGGGCCGAGGAGGACCCGTTCGCGCGCGACGGCGAGGAAAAACTGATCCGCCGGTCCTACTGGCTGTCGCTCAGCGACCGCTCGCTGGTCCTGATCATGACCCAGGGCATCGGCACCCGCCTGACCCCCGACCAGAAGCGGGCGCATCTCGAAGACATCCGCCGCACGCATCTGACGGACCAAATCCTCGCCCCGGAAATCCTCCCCCCGGAACGCCGCGGTTAGTGTCCTGAACTAGCATGCTGGAGGTCGAGGGGCTCGAGCTGGCTTATGGCGAGGTCCCGGCGTGCCGCGACCTGAGCTTCACGGTCGGCGAGGGCGACATCGTCGCGCTGATCGGCGCGAACGGCGCCGGCAAGACCACCACGATGCGCGCGGTCGCCGGCGCGATGGCGCCGCGACGCGGCCATATCCGTTTCGCCGGAGAGGACGTGACCCGGCTCCCGTCGCACCGGCGGGCGCTGCTCGGCATCGCGCTGGTGCCGGAAGGCCGGCATGTTTTTCCGCAGATGACCGTGCGCGAGAACCTCGAGATCGGCGGCTTCAAATACCGCAAGGACAGAGCGCGGCAGGCCCGCCTGATCGAGCGCATGTTCGCTTTGTTCCCGCGGCTGCTCGAACGGGCGGGGCAGCGCGCGGGCACGCTGTCCGGCGGCGAGCAGCAGATGCTCGCGCTGGCGCGGGCATTGATGTCGGAGCCGCGCCTGCTATGCCTGGACGAGCCCTCGCTCGGCCTCGCGCCGCGCATCGTCGAGGAGATCTTCCGCACCATCCGCGAGGTCAACCGGGACGGCACCGCCATCCTGTTGGTCGAGCAGAATGCGCATTATGCCCTGGCGACCGCCAGCCGCGGCTATGTGATGCAAACCGGCGCAATCATCGCGAGCGGCGCCTGCGACGCGCTGCGGCGCGACGAGCGCGTGCGCGAGGCCTATCTCGGCCGCGGCTGATCGCTCATGGCCGCGGGTGGCGGCCGGTCAATTCGCCAATTTCCCGTTCTGCAGGAACTGCGCGGAGCAGATCGCGATCATGTCCACCCTCTGGCCGTCGCGCGCCATCGGCGCCATGCAGTTTTCGACCATGCGGTGGTCCGGATCGTGCGTGAAGATGACGGGGCCCTTGCGGTACGTTGCGCGGCCGGTCTCGACCATGTGGCGGTAGCGGTCGAGCGCGCCCGGGCTTTCGCGCAGGTGCGGATGCACCTCGTCGAGCCAGCGGCCGGTAACGTCCTGCCGCAAGGTGTCCACCTCCTTGGTGCCGACCAGCCGGTATTTTAGGCGGATGTCGCCGTCGGCGCGCACCACGTCCAGAATCCAGACGCGCGACATGATCTTGTAGATGTGAAGCGGATCGAAATGCTGGCGGCCGGGCAGCGCGCCTTGCGGCCTGATCGCCAACCAATATTGAAAGAACTGCCGGACCGGTTCGGTCCAAAGGTTCAGATCGGTCGACTCGTCGCACTCGCTCCACGAGGGCGGCCGACGAGAGCCCATCGGTTGCGTGATCTCAAGCACGCCGCCTGTTTTAAGCGCGAGGGGGTTAAACAAGCATTTCGCGCCACTGCAGCGCGCCCGAAATTCGTGAAAAACGCGCCGAGCTTCGCCTCGCCGAGCCGGTTGTCGCGTCGCGGCGGCATCTTGCTCGGGTAGCGCGGCGGTCAGGCGCCGATCGCGCTGCGGCCGACCACCGCGCCGCCGCGCAGCGCGCCCGCCCGGACGTCGCCCCACTGCACCGCATGGCCGGCGGGCAAGGCGCGGCTGAACGGGACGGAAAGCCAGATCCGCAGCAGCACCCGCTGCGCGCCGCTCTGCGGATCGTCGGTGAAGGCGGTGCGGCCGTGATAGGTGACGTGCTGGTTCATGAACTGCACCTCGCCCGGAACGAAGGGCATCTGCAGACAGACCTCCTCGCCGATCGCGTGGATCATGTCCATCGCCTCGTTCTGCGCCTCCGTCAGCGGCGGCACGCCCGGCACCTCCTGCGCCTGGTTGATGTAGGTGCGCGAATACTGGCTGGTGAAGCCGCCATCCGGACCGCGGGCGAAAACCGGCATCGCGAAGACCCGGTCGTCCCGCTCGCCCTCCTCGTCGGCCGGGCGCATGCGCCAGAACGGCTGGTAGAGCACCCGCAGAAGATCGGGCCGGCGCCGCGCGATCTCGTTATGCAGGGTGACGCTCGAAACCACCTTGGAAATGCCGCCCGCAATGCCGTTGCTGGCGCAGAGCAGGCAGACGAGGTCGGTCTTGTCGGTGTGAAAGCGCAGCGCCCCGGTCGAGCGCGCGACGGTCCGCGCCGATTTGAGCGGCCCCGGCCCGTCATAGGTCAAGGCCGCGCCGCTGCCGGTCTCGTCCTTGACTTCACCGAGGATCTCGCCGGCGGCGGTCTGGTAGATCGGGGTCCCGAGATTGGCGCAGAACCCCCAGAACATGCGCCGCAATTCGTCTCGCGAGACGCGCTCGACCGGAAAGCCGCAAAGCCGGGCGACCCCAGGCCCGCGCTCCAGCTGCTCGGCGAGCCAGCCGAGCACCGGCGCGAGCTCCGGGATGGCAAACCGGTCGGCGCCGAAGCCGGTCGGCCCGGCGCCCCGGGCGCGGCTCTCCTCCGCCGCCCGCATCAGGGCCGCGACCTCGCGGTCCGTCAAGGAGCGCCGCCAATCGGGATTGCCGGCGAGATCCGCGCCGCGCCAGGCGGCGGGGCCCTCGATCGGCGTCAGTACGGGGTTCGCATCCGGTTCGAGCTTGAAACCATCCGGCATCTGCCGATCCTCCCGACTCAATACCCAAGCGACAATTCAGGCGGCGATCTTGCCGAGGAAACGGGCGACCCGATCGGGCACGCATCCGGAAAAGAACTCGGTCGCCGTGGCCCGGTGCGCGATTTGGCCGTCGTCGATAAAGACGACTTGGCTGGCGGCGCGGCGCGCAAAGTTCATTTCATGCGTGACGACGATGCTGGTCATCCCTTCTTCGGCCAATTCCTGCATGACGCGCAACACCTCGCCGACCGTTTCCGGATCGAGCGCGCTGGTCGGCTCGTCGTACAGGATCAGCGAGGGCTGCATCGCGAGCGCGCGGGCGATCGCGACCCGCTGCTGCTGGCCGCCTGACAATTCGTCGGGATAGGCGCCCGCCTTGTCGGGCAGGTGCACCTTGCACAACAGCTGCCGCGCCAATTCGCGCGCCCGCTGCGGGGTTTCGCCGTTCACCCGCATCGGCGCGAGCGCAACATTGTCCTCGGCCGTCAGATGCTGGAACAGCTCGAAATTCTGGAAAACCATGCCGATCTGCCGGCGGATCTGCACCGCCGATTTGCGCCGCGCCTGCGCGATCTCCTCGCCCTTGAAGCGGATGCTGCCGGACGAGATCGGCTCCAGCAGGTTGAGGCAGCGCAACAAGGTCGACTTGCCCGAGCCCGACGGACCCAGCAATACCAGGCACTCGCGCGGCGCGACCGACAGATCGACGCCCTTCAGCACATCCTCGGCGCCGAACCGCTTCCAGATCCCTCGCGCTTCCAGCAACGGGCTCATCGCGCCGCTTCGAGATCGGCGGTGGGCGCGATCAGCGACAGACGCGGGCTTTCGACCTTGCCGCGGCGGCGGCACGCCCGCTCGATCATATGCTGCACGCCCATGAACAGCGTGGTCAGCGCGAGATACCAGATCCCCGCGGCGCTCAGCGCTTCGAGGTAGCGGAAATTCATCGAGGCCGCCTGGTCGGCCGTCAGCAGCAATTCCTGCGTGCCGATCACCGACACCATGGCCGACACCTTGAGCATGCTGATGAACTGGTTGCCGATCGGCGGGATGACGATGCGCAGCGCCTGGGGCAGCACGACCCACAGCATGATCTGCCACTCTTCGATGCCGAGCGCGCGCGCGGCGAGGCGCTGGCCCGGCCCGACCGCGCGGATCCCGGAGCGCATGATCTCGCACATATAGGCGCCTTCGTTCAGCCCCAAGGCCAGCACGGCGCAGGCGAAGCCCGGCAGCACGATCCCGAAACCCGGCAGCACGTTGAAGGCAAAGACGAGCTGCAGCAGCACCGGCGTGCCGCGGAACAGCCACAAATAGCCCACGACCAGCGAGCGGACCGGGCGAAACGGCACCTGCTGCGCGACGGCCAGCAGCAATCCGACCACGATCCCGAGGCACAGCGAGACGAGGCTGATCAGCAATGTGATCATCGCGCCGTGGATGAACGGCCCGCTGCACAGGTAATGCAGCAGCAGAGCAGGAGAGAACAGCGGCATAAGGCGAGGCTGCGCGGTCGGGCGCGGCCGATCAGAAGACCGAACTGCTCGGCGGCAGATCGTATTTGCGCAACAGCGCCGCGTAGGTGCCGTCGCTCACCAGGGCATGGATCGCGCTCTCGACCGCGCTCTTCATCTCCGGCCGGTCCTTGCGCACCGCCATCCCGACCCTGGTGTCGTTGTGAAAGGGCTGATCCGCCTTCTCATAGGTGTCCGGGTTCTCGCGCATCAGCGCCACCACGGTCGGGGTCGCGACGATGATCGCGTCGGCCCGGCCCTGGGTCAAGGCGAGGGCGCTCGTCGCGGTCGAGGTCAGGGTCAACACCTCCAGTTCGGGCTTGCCTTCGGCCTGGCATTGCGCGGCGAGCTCGCGCGCGGATTTTTCGAACAGGGTCGCGACCGGGGCGGCGACGCGATGACCGCACAGGTCGATGCGTTTCTGCACGTGCAGCGGGTTTCCCTTGGCGACCAGCAATTGGTCGCCGACCAGCATGTAGGGGATCATATCGACCAGCTGCTCGCGCTCCGCGGTGATGTACATGCCGCTCAGGATGGCATCGATCCGCGACCCGAGAAGAGCCGGGATCAGACCTTTGAAATCCATCGGCATGACGGCCGATTTGAGGTTCATCTTCTGGGCGATCGCCGCGGTGAAATCGATGTCGAAGCCGACCGGCTTGCCCTCCTGCATCGATTCGAACGGGGTCAAGGTCGGCGAGGTGCCCCAGGTCAGATTGCCGGGCTCCACCAGGCCGAGCCCGGTCTGGGCGAGCGCAGCGCCCGCGTTCAGCACGAGCGCGACCGTGAGCACAAGGGACAAGGGCAGCAGGCGAAACAACATAATCGACTCCAGACTGTGCGCCGGTTCCCCCCACCATACCCCGTTCGGAGAGCGCGAAGGCACGCGAATCCGTCGCCGCCGCGCAACCCGCGCTTGGGCCCGGTCCGTTGCCCCGCGGTGCGCTGCAATCCGCGTGCCTCTTGATCCAACTCCCGCCGCGCAGGAACGGACGGGTGGTGAGCCGAAGGCGTTGGCGAGGATGCGGCAGCGCACCACCGGCGAACACGCCCGACAGTCGCTGTCACAGAACCGTCATTCGGACCCGTTAACGTCGGCGCTCAACCACCAAATGGCAGGGGCGGAGAATGACCGCAGCGGAATCGGCGCTGGAGAGTCGCCTTGCGGCGCGGCGTGGCGGGGGGTCGGGGCTCGCTGCCTTGATCGCACTGCTGCTTGGCCTCGGGCTCGTCTACACCGGCTACCAGCTCTATCACGATCTGGTTTCGGCGCCGCTGCAATCGGCGCTCCCTTACATTCTGCTCGGTGTCGCGCTGCTGATCGCGCTCGGCTTCGAATTCGTCAACGGCTTCCATGACACCGCGAATGCCGTGGCGACAGTGATCTACACGCATTCGCTGCAGCCCAACGTTGCGGTCGTGTGGTCGGGGATCTTTAACTTTCTCGGCGTGCTGACCTCGACCGGGCTCGTTGCCTTCGGCATCATCTCGCTGCTGCCCGTCGAGCTGATCCTGCAGGTCGGCAGCCAGGCCGGTTTTGCGATGGTGTTCGCGTTGCTGATCGCCGCGATCGTCTGGAACCTCGGGACCTGGTATCTCGGCCTCCCCTCGTCCAGTTCGCACACCCTGATCGGCTCGATCATCGGCGTCGGTCTGATGAACCAGTTGATGGCGCCGGTGTCGAGCGGCACCAGCGGCGTCGATTGGGAACAGGCCGCAGGCGTTGGGCGGGCGCTGTTGTTTTCGCCGATTGTCGGCTTTGTCGGCGCGGCGCTGCTGCTACTGCTCGCGAAGACGCTGATCCGCGTCCCCTCGCTATACCGCGCCCCGCAGGGGGTCGCCCCCCCGCCCTGGTGGATCCGCGGCCTCCTGATCCTGACCTGCACCGGGGTCAGCTTCGCGCACGGTTCGAATGACGGGCAGAAGGGCATGGGCTTGATCATGCTGATCCTGATCGGCACGGTGCCGACCACCTACGCGCTGAACCGCTCGCTGCCGGACAGCCACCTCGCCCAATTCTCGGCGGCCTCCGCAGCGGCCGCGCAGGTGGTCGAGTCCAAGGCGGCCGGCTACAACGTCATTGGCAATCCGCGTCCGGCCGTCACGCTCTACGTCGCGCAGCGCAAGATCGGTGAAGGCACGTACCCGTCGCTTGCCGCGCTGGTCCGCGACATCGACCAACAGGTCAAGGAGTACGGGTCATTCTCGAAGATCCCGGCCGGCGTCATCCGCAACACGCGCAACGACATGTATCTGGTGTCGGAAGCGATCCGCTTTCTGGCCAAGGATAAGGAGAACGAGCTGTCGGCCGACGAAGCGACCAAGCTGAGCACTTACAAGGCCTCGCTCGACTCTGCGACCAAATTCATCCCGAACTGGGTAAAGGTGGCCGTCGCGATCGCCCTCGGGCTCGGCACGATGATCGGGTGGAAGCGCATCGTCGTGACCGTCGGCGAAAAGATCGGCAAGGAACACCTGACTTACGGCCAGGGCGCCGCGGCCGAGCTGGTCGCGATGGGCACCATAGCAGCGGCCGACATGTACGGGCTGCCGGTCAGCACCACGCACGTCCTGTCGTCGGGCGTGGCCGGCACGATGGCGGCCAACGGGTCCGGACTGCAATGGGGTACGGTCAAGAGCCTTGCGCTTGCCTGGGTTTTGACCCTGCCCGTCTCGATCGTGCTGTCCGGTTGCCTGTTCGCGCTGTTCGTGCATCTGTTCTGAGCGTTGCGTCGGCGCGCGCTCCAGGGGTGAGGGCGATAGCGGCTCACAATCGGCGCATCTCTCCTCGGTCCTTCCCGGGCGCCGCATAGCGGCGGGCCGTCCCCGGAAGGGCGCGAGTTTCGGGTGAGGCGGCGCTTGCGCGGTGCTGGCGGCGGTTACCATACTGGCGCCGTACCGGCGAATGGGGTGGAGGCGCCCGAGAGATGAGCGAGACCGCGCTTCCCGGCGAAACCGATCGGCGGACGATAGCGGCCGGCGGCCGCTTCTCGACGCGGCTGCAGACCGGCGACCGGCTGCGCATCATCGACACGCACGGCCGGCAGGCGGTCGATTTCCTGTGTTACGCGGCCGAGCTGCCCGTCGATCGGTACAACGCGCCGAACACGATGAAGATCAACGGCAACATTTATCTCGGGGCCGGGACGAAGCTTTATTCCGACCGCGCCCGCGTGCTGATGCGCATCGTCGAAGACAGCTGCGGGCGGCACGACACGCTCGGCGGCTGCTGCAGCGCCTGGGCCAATTTCGCCCGCTACGGCGTCGCCGACACGCCGAGCTGCCACGCCAATTTCGTCGCCGAACTCGAAAAATGGTCGCTCGGCCCGTCGGATGTGGTGACCAACGTCAACTTCTTCATGAACGTGCCGGTGCGGCAGGACGGCGCGATGGCGATCGAACCGGGCCTCTCCAAGCCGGGCGACTATGTCGAGCTGGTTGCCGAAATGCCGGTCATTGCGATGCTGTCGAACTGCCCGCAGCGCTTCAACCCGGCCGCCGGGTTCGGCCCCACCCCGATCGAAATCGTGCTGTTCGCGGCCGCGGATTAAGGGCGAGCGAAGCAAGCGTCGCAGGCGAGACCGCGCATCCCTCACTGCGCGGCCGCGAGACCCGGCGCCGCGGTGCTGTACATCGTCGCCGCCTCCGGGTCGATCTCCGGCTCGTCGAAGCCCCGCAAGCTCGGCAGGATGGCGTCGGCCTGTTCGAGGAAGAGGCTCTTGGTGATGCCGCGGACGAGGCGCGGCACGCCGTAGCGATGCCCGCCGGTGATCGAGGTCGCGGTCGGCCCCATGCTGACGAAGCCGGAAAAGTTGAAGGCGTAGATGTGCGACAGCCAGGGCGCCGTCCCCGGCCGTTTCTCCAGCAGCTCGAAATGGCGGCCGAGATAGGGAAGGCGCCCCAGCTCGGGGCACGCCTCCTCGGAAGGCGGGGTAAAGCGGTCCTCCCACAGCGCGATCAGATCGGCGATGCCGGCCAGCTCGGGGCGCTGCTCCAGGCCGTAGCGCACGCCGGTCGCGCAGATCACGAAATCGAAGGCGAAGCGTGTGCGGTCGGTCGCGACCTCGATCTCGTTGCCGCTCCAGGCGACCTTGCGCCACGGGCTCTCGCCGTGGATGCGCAGGCGCGGTTCGGCGCGGGCGCGCTCGTAGGTGTGGCGCGGCGGCGGCTGGTCCTCGCCGTCGAAATGGCGCGCCACATTCCATCGGATACGGTCGTCCAGCTCGCAGTAATGCGCGAGGAAGGCGGACCATTCGAGCCAGCGATGCGGGTTGACGACCGGCAGGCGGGTTCGGCGAAAACAGAGATCGACCGAAGCCGCCCCCGCCTGCAATGCCGCGAGCCCGGCATCGAAGGCGGAGCCGCCATGGCCGAGCACGCCGATCCGCTTGCCGGCGAGCGCGGCCATGTCGATCGGCACGTTCGAATGCGTGTAGGCCGCGGGCGGCAGGGCCGCGCTGACGAATTCCGGCACCGCCCAGAGGCCGCCGCCATCATGCCCGGTCGCAACGACGAGCCGCCGCGCCGCCACGGCGGCCCGGCCGGCGGCGCTCTCGGTCTCGATCGCGAGCAGGTTGCCGGCCGGCGCGAGGCCGACCGCGGCGACGCCGTTCCGGATCTCGAGATCGGCGATCTCGCGGTACCAGCGCAGATAGCGCATCCAGTCGCGGCGCGGCACCCAGGAGATCTTGTCCCACGCCTCCGCGCCGTAGCGCGCCTCGAACCAGCGGCGCACCGACAGGCTCGGGATGCCGAGTTCGGTACCGACCAGCCGCTTCGGCGTGCGCAATACCTCCATCCGCGCAAAGGTTTCCCACGGGCCCTCATAGCCGGCTGGGTTGC
>Ga0213875_10001094_pt1 | contig 18802 bp, 21 predicted proteins | sample BarmaccomBMRX_R8_FD_160105 | JGI IMG/M metagenome (GOLD analysis project Ga0213875, IMG submission 160105) | Root-associated microbial communities from Barbacenia macrantha in rupestrian grasslands, the National Park of Serra do Cipo, Brazil - RX_R8 | ecosystem: Host-associated > Plants > Roots... | reverse complement strand
CGGCGCGGCCGAATGCGCTTTTGAACAGGCCCGTCTTCTCCGCAAAAATTTCGGCGATGTGCCGCTCGACCGGCGCGAAGCCGAAATCCGGTGTCAGCGCGACGCGCAGGCGCGACAGATCGACCGGCGCCGGCGCGGCAAAATCCTCCGGCCGGCGGATGGCGCGCCCGTGCACCGTCGTCGCCAGCGCGTCGCGCGCATCGTCGGACACCATGGCGGAGAGTAGCAGGCAGGCATCCGCGACGGTGCGCCCCATCGGCCCGAGCACCGGCAGCGCCGACCAGCCGAGCCCGCGCTTTTCGTTCGCCACCAGGCCCGGCGTCGGACGGAAGCCGACGACGCCGCAGAACGCCGCCGGATTGCGCAGGCTGCCGCCGGTATCGGACCCGGTGGCGATCGGCACCATGCCGCAGGCCAGTGCCACCGCCGAGCCGCCGGACGATCCCGCGCAGGACCGCGTGGGATCGAAGGGATTGCCGGTGACGCCGTAGACGGTATTGCGCGTATTGGCGCCCGCCCCCCATTCCGGCGTGTTGGTTTTTCCCAGCACGATGCCCCCGGCGGCGCGGATCGCTGCGATGCTGCGCTGGTCCGTCTCCGGCACGTGGTCCGAAAAAAGCGGGCTGCCGTGGGTCGTGCGCAGCCCCGCCGTATCTTCCAGGTCTTTCACGCCGAGCGGCAGCCCGTGCAGCGCGCCGAGCGCCTCGCCCGCCATCACGCGCTGCTCGGCGCCGCGCGCGGCCTCGCGCGCGCGGGAAAAATCGCGCGCGACGACGGCATTCACGGCGTGGTCCACCGCCTCGATGCGTTGGATGCAGCTTTCCACCAGCTCGACCGGCGAGAGTTTCTTCGCCCCAATCAGCCGCCGCGCTTCGACGGCGGTGAGATCGCAGGGGTCTGACACAGGCATATCACGCGTTCCTTTTTGGCAAGCGGGCACCACGGAACCGCAGAGCGTCCACGACCACCGCGAACGCGGCCGAGGGCTGCCGGCGGCTGGGATAATAGAGGTGATAGCCGGTAAAGGGAGGACACCAATCCTCCAGCACGCGAACCAGGCGGCGGGCGGCAAGTTGCTCGGCGACCTGGTCCTCCAGGACGAAGCCGAGCCCAAAGCCGTCTTCGGACGCGCGCACGATCATCGATGCGTTGTTGAACGCGAGCGGGCCCTCGACACGGACGCGCACCTCGCGGCCGTCCTTTTCCAGTTCCCAGGCGTATGCCATCCCCGATACGGCGGGCCGGACGTCAGTATCCGAGCGCCACGCCGTCCTTGCGCGGGTCGGAGCCGCCGATCAGGCAGCCCCGTGCGCGGTCGATCCAGATCGCCTGCCCGCCGCCGTGCGGCCGGTCCACCAGCTCCGCTACATGCCCGAGCCGCGCCAGCCGATCGACGATCTCGCCGGGAATGCCGCGCTCGACCTGCAGTTTTCCGCCGTACGGAAACACGCGCGGCAGGTCAAGCGACTGCTGGATGTCCAGGCCGTACTCCAGCAGGTTGGTCAGGAACAGGCTCTGGCCCATCGGCTGAAAGTGCCCGCCCATCACGCCATACGGCATCACCACCTGGCCGTCGCGCGTCAGCATGCCGGGGATGATCGTGTGCATCGGCCGCTTGTTCGGCGCGATGCAGTTCGGATGCCCGCGCTCCAGCACGAAGCCGAAACCGCGGTTTTGCAGCATCACCCCGCTGCCCTCGGCGAGAATGCCGGAGCCGAAAGCCTGGAACAGCGAGTTGATGAAGCTGCACGCATTGCCGTCGCGATCGACGACGCAGAGATAGACGGTGTCGCGATGCGCCGGCAGCACGGCGGCGCCGGCCGCGGGCAGCGCGCGCAATGCGCGTTCGTCGGAAATCAGCCGCGCGAGGTCGGCGAGATAGCCGTCATCGAGCAGCTTGGCCACCGGCACGTCGGCCTGGGCGGGGTCGGCGAGAAAGGCGTCGCGGTCGCGATAGACGAGGCGGGCAGCTTCGGCGTGGCGATGCAGGCGGATGCCGCCGAGCGGGCCGTCAGGCGCCGGGCCGAGTTTTTCCAGGATGCCCATCAGCATCAGCACGATCAGGCCGGTGCCGTTGGGCGGGCACTGCCAGATCTCGTATTCGCCCCAGGATTTCTTCAGCGGCGCGACTAACTCGGCGACGGTGCGGCCGGCGGAAAAATCCGCCTCGGTGTGCACGCCGCCGTGGCGTCGCAACGTTGCGACGATATCGGCGGCAACCGGGCCTTCGTAGAACGCCCGCGCACCGTCGCGGGCGATGGCGCGCAGCGTTTCGGCGAGCGCCGGCTGGCGGAAGACGTGGCCCGGCTCCGGCGCGTGCCCGTCCGGCAGGAAGGCGTGCGCGCCGTTGCGGCGCAGCTTCTCCTCGGTGCGCTGCCAGTCGAAGGCGACGCGCGGGTGCACGGGGAAACCTTCCTCGGCAAAGCGGATCGCCGGCTGGAGGAGGTCGTCGAGCCCCTTCGTGCCGTGCGCGGCGAGCAGGGTCTCCCAAGCCGACACCGCGCCCGGCACCGTGACGCTGTGCGCGGAGTCATTCTCGAGCGCCGTGACGCCGCGGGATTCGAAGAAGTCGGGGCTGGCGCCCGCCGGCGCGCGCCCCGATCCGTTCAGCGCGACTACGTCACCCCGTCCGGCCGGCGCGTACAGGCAAAAACAGTCGCCGCCGATGCCCGTGGATTGCGGCTCGACCACGCACAGCACGGCGACCGCGGCGACCGCGGCGTCGAGCGCGTTGCCGCCGGCGCGCAGCACGTCGAGCGCCGTGAGCGTCGCCGCCGGCATCGAGGTTGCAGCCATTGCGTGGGTCGCGTAGGCCGGGCCGCGGCCCGGCAGATGGAAGTCGCGCATCGCGGTCCTGTCTGGCCGGACGACGCTGGCATGCAGGGGACGGCTTGGCAACCCGGCGCGCAGTGGCATGATCGCGGCGACGGGAGATGAACGATGAGCGCCACCATCGATGATTTCCAGAAGATCGACATCCGCGTCGGCACGATCGTCGATGCCAGGCCGTTCCCCGAGGCGCGCAAGCCGGCGCTAAAACTCTGGATCGATTTCGGCGCGGCGCTCGGCACGAAATGCTCGTCCGTGCAGATCACCGAGCACTACCGCTGCGACCAGCTCATCGGCCGGCAGGTCTGCGCGGTGGTGAACTTTCCGCCGCGCCGGATCGGCCCGTTCCAGAGCGAGGTGCTGACGCTCGGCCTGCCGGACGAGGACGGCGCGGTGGTGCTGATCCGGCCGGATTTTCCGCTGCCCGACGGCGGGCGGCTGTTTTGAACGGGGCCGACCGCTTGGCAAGCCACTACTACACGGTCACCTGGGACCAGCTGCACCGCGACGCGAAAGCGCTGGCTTGGCGGCTGATGGGATTGGGGCCGTGGCGCGGGATCGTCGCGGTGACCCGGGGCGGACTGATCCCGGCGGCGATCGTCGCGCGCGAACTCGACTGCCGGCTCGTCGAGAGCGTCTCGGTCGCGCTCTACGAGGAGGAGGCGCTGGGCGAGCCGGTGGTGGTGAAGCCGCCGCCCGCCGCCGGGGACGGCACCGACTTCCTGGTGGTCGACGACCTGGTCGATACCGGGACCACGGCGCGGGTGGTGCGCGGCCTGCTGCCGCGGGCGCACTACGCCTGCATCTACGCCAAGCCGGCAGGCCGGGACGCCATCGACACCTACATCACCGAGGTCTCGCAGGACACCTGGATTCTCTTTCCCTGGGACACCGAACCGCAATTCGTTGCCCCGCTCGCCAAGCGCGAGAAATAATCACCGGATACTGTGACGCGGTTCACAGTTGGTTCAGTGAATGCGACGTAGCCTCGGCCAACGAGACAAGCCAGAGACAAGCGATGGCCAGCACGCAGGAGCATTCGTTCGTGGTACCCGAGGGATGGGCGCGCCAGCTCGGCAAGGCCCGCTCGGGCGGCGGGGTTTCCGCCGTGCTGGGCGGCGTGCGGCGCTGGTGGCGGATGCTCGGCCTGTCGCAGGCCTGCCCGTACACGGCGGCGGTGCTGAACCGGGCCGGACGGTTCAGGCCGGTGGCGCGCGGCTTCGTCGCCGGCCGCGCCGCCGAGCGCCTGGCCGAAGAGGCCATGCAATTCCTCGACCACGTCGCGCGCGACCGCGACGCGCTGATCGCCGCCGTCGCGGCGACCGAGGCGGCGCTGCTGCGGGCGCGCCGCGATCCGGCAATGCCGGAGCGGCGGATCCGCTGGCCGCAGGACCCCGACCCGGTGTTCGCCTACATCGAGCGCGGCGAGCCGTTCCATGATGAGGCGGGCTCCCCCTTCACGGTGGCGGTCGGCCCGATGCACCCGGGCGGGCTGACCTGCTGGCGCAGCTAGCTAGGCTCCGCGGCCGGTCCCGCCGCCCTTCTTGCCGCCCTTGGCCGGCGGCTTCGGGGCGGGTTCCGCTGCAGCGGTCGCCGCCTCGGCACGGCGCGGCTTGATCGGTTCCTTGACCTCCTGGCGCTGGTCATCCACGCCCGGCAGCGGCCCGGGCCCTTGAACGCCGGGGACCGGCTGCTCGACGGGTGAGGCGGACTCGCCGCCCGCGGGGGATCGCTCTGCCTGCTGCGGTTGCTGCTCCGGCCGCTCGCTGTCGAGCATCTGGCGCGCCCGCTCCCAATGATCGTGTTCGCGTCCCTCCGGCCGACCCTCCTCTTCCCAGAGCCGGTAGGCCCGTTCGCGTATGCGGTCCTCGTTCTCGTCCATGCCTTCGCATCCCCTGCTCGGTCGGCGCGATTGCCGCCGCAACCGGTCGCCTAGGGTGGCGCGGCGTGGCGCGGTTTGGAAGGCCTCCCCTGTCGCGGCCGGGTTGCACGCCCACATAACCGCCGTTGTCGAGGAGCAGGCGGATGCATCGAAGCTGGGCCGCGTGGGTCGGTGCGGCTGTAGCGCTGGCTGGAGCGGCCGCCGCGCAGAGCGAGCGTCGGGACGACTGGCGCGCCGACGCGCCCGGGGTCGTGCGCCGGATCACCCCGGCGGACCTGCCGGCCCCGTACGCCAGCCATTCCGCCAGCAACGGCCCGAGCGTCGCGCGCCGGCTCGATGGCGCGGTGCCGCGCGTGCCGGCGGGCTTCACCGTCCAGCTGTATGCGTCGGGGCTCGCGATGCCGCGCACGATGCGGGTGGCGCCGAACGGGGATGTGTTCCTCGCCGAGAGCGGTGCCGACCGCGTGCGTGTGTTCCGAGCCCCGGACGGGGCCGCGCGGCCGGCGCAGAGCGCGGTGTTCGCGACCGGCGTGACGATGCCGTTCGGCCTGGCCTTCTACCCGCCGGGGCCGGACCCGCACTGGCTGTACGTGGCCGGCACCGACCGGGTCGTACGCTTCCCCTACCGCTCCGGCGACCTGCGGGCGAGCGGTCCGGCCGAGGTGATCGTGCGGCGCCTGCCCGAAGGCGGGCACTGGACGCGCGACATCGTGGCGGCCCCGGACGGCGCCCACCTGTTCCTCTCGGTGGGATCGGGTTCCAACATCGCACCGGGCCTGGCGCGCGAGGCGCCCCGCGACCTCGCGGCGTGGCAGGCGCAGCACGGGCTCGGCGCCGCCTGGGGGGCCGAGGCGGGGCGGGCCGCGGTGTTCATGCTCGATCCGCTCGGCGAGGACGTGCGGACCTATGCCACCGGCCTTCGCAACTGCTCGGGCGAGGCGATCGAGCCGGCGACCGGCGTGCTGTGGTGCGTGACGAACGAGCGGGACGGGCTGGGCGACAACCTGCCGCCGGACTACGCGACGCAGGTGCGCCAGGGCGCATTCTACGGCTGGCCCTGGTTCTATATCGGCGATCACGAGGACCCGCGGCATCGCGGCGAGCGGCCCGACCTGGCCGGCCAAGTGAGCCTGCCGGACGTGCTGATCCAGGCGCATTCGGCGCCCCTCGGCATCGCCTTCTACACGGGCGCGATGTTCCCCCCTGACTATCGCGGGGATGCCTTCGTGGCCCTGCATGGTTCGTGGAACCGCAGCGAGCGGACCGGCTACAAGGTGATCCGGCTGCGCTTCGCGGACGGCCGGCCGACCGGCGGCTACGAGGATTTCCTCACCGGCTTCGTCGCCGGCGATTCGGCGGTCTGGGGCCGGCCGGTCGGTGTCGCCGTCGCGCATGATGGCGCGCTGCTGGTCAGCGAGGACGGCAACGACACGATCTGGCGCGTCTCCCGCTGAGCCGGACGCTCGGCACACCGCCCGGTCGCGCGCGATGACGCCGCCCTTCTGGCTGACGCTGCTGCTCGGCTTCCTCACGGCGGTCGGGCCGGTCTCCACCGACATGTACCTGCCGGCCTTCCCGGCGATCACCGCCGAATTCCATGGGCCGGCGCAGATCACGCTGGCGGCCTGGTTCGCCGGCCTGGCGGTCGGGCAGATCACCCAGGGCTCGCTTTCCGACCGGCTCGGGCGGCGCGCGCCGCTGCTGTTCGGCACCAGCCTGTACGCGCTCGCCTCCGCCGGCTGTGCGCTGGCACCCGACCTCGGCTGGTTCTCGGCCTGGCGCGTGCTCGCGGCGTTCGGCGGCTCGGCCGGGATGGTGGTGCCGCGGGCGATCGTGCGCGACCTGGCCGACGGCCACGCGGCGGCGCGCATGCTGTCGCGCCTGGTGCTGATCATGGGCGTGGTGCCGATCCTCGCGCCGGCGCTCGGCGGGGCGGTGCTGACGATCGCGGGCTGGCGCGTGATTTTTTGGGCCGCCACCTTCTACGGCGCCCTCTGCACCGTCCTGGTCTGGGCCTGGCTGCCCGACACGCTGCCGGAGACGCGCCGCCTAAAACTCGGCCTGGGCGGCATCGTCGCCCGCTACGCCCAGGTGGCGCGCGAGCGCAGCTTCCTGACCAACGCGCTGGCCGGCGGCCTCGCGACGACTGCGCTGTTCGTCTATCTCGCGGGCTCGCCGACCGCCTTCATCGTGCAATACCGGGTCTCGCCGAGCCACTACGGCATGCTGTTCGGCCTGAACGCGGCTGGCTACATCGCGGGCTCGCAGCTCTGCGCGCGCGTGCTGCCCCGCTTCGGCACCAACGCCGTGCTGCGCACCGCGGTCCGCGCCCTGGTGCTTGCGAGCTGCGCGCTGATGATCGACGCGGCGACCGGCTTCGGCGGCGTGGCGGGGCTGGTGCTGCCGCTGTTCGCCTGCCTGGCCAGCACCGGCTTCATCATGCCCCCGGCGGTGGTCGGCGCCCTGTCGCGCCACGCCGCCCACGCCGGCAGCGCGTCGGCACTGATGGGCACCGGCCAGTTCGGCCTCGCGGCACTCGGCGGCCTCGCGGTCGGCGCCCTGTCCGACGGCACCGCCCGCCCGATGGCGGCGCTGATGCTGGTATCTGCGTGCCTCGCCGGGATCGCCGATCTTTACCGCCCGCGTTCGTGATACGACGCCGGCCAGGAATTCGAGCCTGGCACCGTCGCCGATGCTACCGGCAGCCACCACGGGCCTCGTGCGCCGCCGCGAATGGATGGCCGACGAGCTTCGCGTCACGGGTCAGAAGACGCAGTCCCTCCTGCTGCGCCTGAACCAGCAACAACTCATCGAACGGGTCTTTGTGGGCGAGCCCGTGCGAAAGCCCGGCAGCGGCGTGTCTTGCTGTCAGCGGCAAAAGCTCCCACTGCATTGCCGCGGCAAACCCCACGATGGCCGAAGGATCGATCGGGCCCTTCCGGCCAGGGGTTATGCGGAGGCTGTGCCACTTGAGCCTGAGCTCCCAGATCGATACCGCTGAGAGCACGAGCGGGCCATCCGCTCCTTCCATCGCGACGCGCTCTGCCTGCGTCAAGGCGCCGGGGTCGAGCGCCACCCAAAGAGCGATATGGGTGTCGAGCAGCAGCCTCACGCGTCCAGGCCGAGAACCATCCGGCTGAACGCGGCGTCGTCAAAATTCTCCGGGACGCTCACAGCAACCCCATCGAGGCCGAGGTCGCAGCGTACGATCGCGGCCTTTTCGAAATCCATGCCGGACGCGTTTTGTGCAGAGATCAGTTCCACGAACGGACGGCCATGCTTAGTGACGACCACGCGTTCCCCCCGCGCCGCTGCTGCCGCAGCTTCGGCGAACCGAGCCTTTGCCTCGCGAATCGACATCTCCACGGCGAATCCTCAGCTTTCACAAAACTTACCACGTGTTGTGGTCACTTTGTGACTCATTACGTGGAGGTGGGACGCGGTGAGACCGTCCACATCACACGCCGCGGGCGTCTGACCGCGCGCGTCGTCCCCGAGATGATCGGCGGCGAGCAGAGATCGAGAAGGCTATCGCGAACATCCAGGCGCTGCGTCGCCGCACCGGAAAGATCACCCGCCAGGAGCTCCTCTATTCCGGCAGGAAGACCTCAGACACTGAGATGCCCTTCGCCCCCGACGCGCTGATCGCCGTATGCGGGCGCTCCAGGACAAGACCATGCCGCCGCTGCCCTCGCCTGAAGCGTACCGCACGGACGAGACAGCCGCGCCCAAGCTCGTTTGAAATCAGGCTGGAGATGTTGGCCTAAATCTGTCGAACAGCGACCAGCGATTTTCCCATTCTGGCGGCAGGTCCTTCGGATAGAAGCGCCGCTCCCAGTTTTCTGTCCCGTGGGCACTGTGACGAACGCACGCACGACCTACTTCTTGCTTTTCAGCAATCCAGTACTTCGGCGCTGCGTTCGTCTGGGTGTTGCCCAACCAGACAAACACGCAGAAACGTCCGGTCGGAGAAGTCTCCCACTGTTCATGGCCAGCCCTCAGGATAAAACTCGCCGAACGGTCCGGGTGGCAAGCTTTCACCTGAACGAACCCGATCTCAGTTCCAGCTTTGTTGCCTACGAGGACATCATCATCGGAAAAATTCTCGGGAAGGAGTGCGTTAGGAATACCACGCTTAGACAGTTCCGCGCACACAAAAAGTTCGCCCGCGTGGCCTCCTAGCTTCTTGACCCATTGTTCGGTTGCCATCACTAAACGCCTAGCGGTTACCGATGGTCGGTATAACAGCTCTAGCGGTGGCTGTCAGTGCACATCGCCTCATCTTGACATGCTGCTCGACACCAGCGTGTCTTTGCATGTGACTGAGCACGGTCGAGTTAGGGGGTTGCCGATGGCGCAGGGCCGAACACGCGAGTGAGAATCCACGTCGGCCGCAAGCACGCTTCGATGCTCCGGCGTAGGCAGCGCTTGGCCTAAACGACGGACCAGCCAGTAGGCGCTCCTGCGGGAGTTTCTTGGAAGCTCCCCGTCAGCGCCATACCCGAGCCCGTTTTCTGCCGGGGCCCGCCCGCTAATCCACCCGGATCACCAACTTCCCGACATGCTTCTGCTGCTCTCCCGAGGGCGGCGCTGATGCTGGCATCTGCCTGCCTTGCCGGGATCGCCGATCTTTGCCGGCCGGGGTCGTGATAGAAGGAGCGCACAGGAAGGACGCGCGCATGAACCCGATCGTCGGCATTCCCGCCTGCAGCAACATGCTGCGGGGGCACCTCCAGCACGCCACCCCCGCACGCTACGGCGCGGCCCTGCTGGGCGGGTCCGGCGCCGTGCCGATCCTGATCCCGCCGGTCGGCGAGGCGGAACTGGCGCTGCTCGACCGGCTGGACGGGCTGATGCTCAACGGCAGCCCCAGCAACGTCGAGCCGTCGCGCTACGGCGCGCCGGAGGACCTCACCCCCGGGCGGCACGATCCGCAGCGCGACGGCACCACGCTGCCGCTGGTGCGCGAAGCGCTGGCGCGCGGCATGCCGGTGCTGGCGATCTGCCGGGGCATCCAGGAGCTGAACGTGGCGTTCGGCGGCACCCTGCACCAGCAGGTGCAGGACCTGCCCGGCCGGCTCGATCACCGGGCCGGCGAGGGGCCGCTCGATGTGCAGTACAGCCCGAAGCACGAGATCACGCTGTCGGGCAGGCTGGCCCGCCTGGTCGGCGCGGCCCGCATCCGCGTGAACTCGCTGCACGAGCAGGCGATCGACCGGCCCGGCGAGGGCCTGATCGTGGAGGCGGTGGCGCCGGACGGCATCATCGAGGCGGTGCGCGTCGCCAAGGCCGAGAGCTTCGCCTACGGCGTGCAGTGGCATCCGGAGTGGGGCTACGCCGAGGATCCCGCCAGCCTGGCGATCTTCCGGGCGTTCGGCGAGGCGTGCCGGGCCTACGCCTCCGGCCTGCGCGCGGCGGCCTGATGGACCTGCGCCTCGCCGGCAAGCGGGCGCTGATCACCGGCGGCTCCAAGGGCATCGGCCGCGCGAGCGCCGAGGCGCTGGCCGAGGAGGGCTGCGAGGTCACGCTGGTGGCGCGCGGCCAGGCGGCGCTGGACGAAGCCGCGGCGGCGATCCGCGCGCGCCGGCAGGTGCGGGTGGAGGTGATCGCCGCGGACCTGTCGCGCCAGGACGAGGTGGAGCGGGTGGCGGCGGCCGGCGTGCCGGACATCCTCGTCAACAACGCCGGCGCCATTCCCCCCGGCAACCTGCTCGCCGTCGACGACGCGACCTGGCGGCGCGCCTGGGACTTGAAAGTGTTCGGGTTCGTGTCGCTGTGCCGCGCGCTCTATCCGGCCATGGCGGCGCGACGCTCCGGCGTGATCGTCAACGTGATCGGCGCGGCCGGGGAAAAATTCGACCCCGGCTACGTCGCGGGCTCGACGGGCAACGCCGCGCTGATGGCCTTCACCCGCGCGCTCGGCCGCGCCGCCCAGGCGGACGGGCTGCGCGTCGTCGGCATCAACCCGGGCCCGGTGGCGACCGAGCGCATGGAGATGCTGCTGCGGGCGCGGGCGAAGGCGACGCTGGGCGATGACGGCCGCTGGCGCGAGCTGACGCAGTCGATGCCGTTCGCCCGCCCCGCAGCACCCGAGGAGATCGGCGCCGCGGTCGCCTTCCTGGCCAGCCCGCGCTCGGCCTACACCAACGCGACCATCCTGACGATCGACGGCGGCGGCTGAGCGCCCGGCGATACTGTGCGGGTCTGGGCGCTGCTGCTCGAATACGACGGCGCGCCGTTCGTCGGCTGGCAGCGCCAGGCCAGCGGACTGTCCGTCCAGGCGGTGCTGGAGAGCGCTGCCGCGCGGCTCACGGGCGGCGCCCCCGCGGCGAGCACGGCGGCCGGCCGCACCGATGCCGGGGTGCACGCGGCCGGCCAGGTGGCACAGCTCGCGCTGCCGGCGGCGTTCGCGGCCGACCGGGTGCGGGACGCGCTGAACTTCCACCTCAAGCCGCATCCCGTCGTGGTGCTGCGCGCGGCACCCGCGCCGGAGGGGTGGAACGCCCGGTTCTCGGCCATTGGCCGCGTCTATCGCTACCGCATCCTCACCCGCCGGGCGCGACCGGCGCTGCTGGCCGGGCGCGTCTGGCACGTGGCGCACGCGCTGGATGCCGCGGCGATGCAGGAGGCGGCCCGCCACCTGCTCGGGCGGCACGACTTCACCTCGTTCCGCGCCAGCGCCTGCCAGGCGAACAGCCCGCTGCGCACGCTCGACCGGCTGGACGTGCGGCGCTGCGGCGATCTGGTCGAGGTGACCGCCGAGGCGCGCAGCTTCCTGCACCACCAGGTCCGCAACATGGTCGGCACGCTCAAGCTGGTGGGTGAAGGCCGACCGCCGGCTAGCCTCGCCACCGTGCTCGCGGCGCGCGACCGCCGCGCCGCCGGGCCGACCGCTCCGGCCGAAGGGCTGTGCCTAATGGAGGTGCGCTACGCCGCCGACCCGTTCAGAGCATGATCGGCGCAGCAGGGGGGAATGGGACCTCGGGCCCAGCGGGACCAGGGCGGAGGCATGGCTTGTTTCCGCATCCTGCTACGCCGCCTCGGCCAGCACCATGCGCCGGCGCGGCACGGCGCGCACGGGGACGGCGGCGTAAATGTCCTTCACCGCTTCGGTGATCGTGATGCCGGCGAAGCGAGGGGCCAGGCGGCGCCCGGCGGCCTCCCACAGCGGGGCGCCGCGCAGGATCAACCGCCAGGTGGTCGGCGGCAGGTAGAGGGCGGTGTCGCGCCGCTCGACCCGGAACATCGAGGCTGCCAGCAGCCGGCCGATCTGGCCGGGCGAGTAGGGCTGGCCCTGGCCGAACGGCGTGCTCTCGACATGCGCCCAGAGGCCGCGGCGGTTTGGCGCGACGATCAGCAGGCGCCCGTCATCCTTCAGCACCCGCCAGACCTCGCGCAGCAGGCGCCGCGCGTTCTCCGCCGCTTCCAGCCCGTGCACCAGCAGCACGCGGTCGAAGCACAGGTCCGGGAACGGCAGCGCGTCCTCCTCGGCGGTGCAGGAGAGGTTGAGGGCGCCGGCCGGCCAGCGGGCAGCGCCCACCTGGGCCGGGGTCAGCGCGATGCAGCGCGCCGCACTCTCCCGCCAAAGGCGCAGATACGGGGCGGCGTAGCCGATGCCGAGGACGGCGATGCCGGGCACCGGCTGCGGCCAGAGTGCGGCCAGCCGCTCGCGCAGCAGGCGGGCGGCCACGCCGCCCCTCGCCGTGCCGTAAAAGTCGGCCGCCGAATGCGCATCGGTCGCCATCGCCGGGCCTTATAGCACGACGGCAGGCCGCAGCACGTCGGAGCGGCTTGCCGGGGGCCCGGCCGGTGCTACAACCCGGCGATGACCGTCACCGTCGAGGCCATCCCCATCCTGTCCGACAACTACGCCTGGCTGCTGCGCGACGCGGCCAGCGGTGCTACGGCGGTGGTCGATCCTGCCGACCCCGTGCCGGTCGAGGAGGCCGTCATGCGCGCCGGCGGGCGGCTCGACCTGATCCTGCTGACCCACCACCACGACGACCATATCGCCGGCACCGAGCACATCCGCGCGCGCTTCCACAGCGGCGTCGTCGGCGCCCGGGCCGACGCGCACCGGCTGCCCCGGCTCGACCAGGCGGTGACGGAGGGCGACACGGTGCGGCTGGGCGGGGCGGAGGCGCGGGTGATCGACACGCCCGGGCACACGCGCGGCCACATCGCGTTCTACTTCGCGGACGGCGGCGTGCTGGCCTGCGGCGACACGCTGTTCAGCCTGGGCTGCGGCCGGCTCATCGAGGGCAGCGCGGAGGAGATGTTCGCCAGCCTGCACAAGCTCGCCGCCCTGCCGGGCGAGGCGCTGGTCTGCTGCGGCCACGAATACACCGAGGCGAATGCGCGCTTCGCCCGCCACGTCGACCCCGGCAATGCGGCGCTGCGCAAGCGGGCCGAGGAGGTGGCGCGGCTGCGCGCCGAGGGCCGGCCGACGGTTCCCTCGCGGCTGGCCGACGAGCTCGAGGAGAACCCGTTCCTGCGCGCGCCTGATGCCGCCGGCTTCGCCACGCTGCGGGCGCAGAAGGACCGCTTCCGGTGAAGCTGTTCCAGGTCCCCACCAGCCCGTTCGCCCGCAAGGTGATGGCCTGCGCCATCGCGCGCGAGATCGACGCGCAGATCGAGCTGGTGCAGGCCGACCCGCACGCATCGCCGCCGGCGCTGCTCGCCGCCAATCCGCTGTCGAAGGTCCCGGCGCTGGTGACCGAAGACGGGCTCGCGCTGTTCGACAGCCCGGTGATCTGCGAGTACCTCGACAGCGTCGGCGAGATGTTGCCGATGTTTCCGCGCGCCGGCAGTGCCGCGCGCTGGCACGCGCTGAAGCTGCAGGCGGCGGCCGATGGCATCATGGACGCGGCGGTGGCGCGGCGCGGCGAGCAGCGCCTGCCGCGCGAGACGGCACGCGATGCGGTCATCGCGCGCCATAAGGCAGCGGTCGAGCGCACGCTCGCGCTGCTAGAGGGCGAGGTGCCCGGCCGGGCGCTGGACATCGGCTCGATTTCCGTCGCCTGCGCGCTCGGCTACCTCGACTTCCGCTTCGCGGCCGAGCCCTGGCGCGAGGCGCATCCACGTCTCGCGGCCTGGTTCGCCGCCTTCGCCGAGGCGTCGGCGATCGCCCGGACGGTGCCGCGCGACGCCGGCTGACCGGCGGCTTCAGAAGGCGGCGTCAGTACATGTGCTGCCCGCCGTTGATCGACAGCGTCGATCCCGTGATGAAGTCGCCCTCGTCGGCGGTCAGGAACACGACGCCGCGGGCGATGTCGTCGGCCTTGCCGAGCCGGCCCATCGGAATGCGCGCGATGATCTTCTGGAGCACGTCCGCCGGCACGGCGCGCACCATGTCGGTGTCCACGTAGCCGGGCGCGATCGCGTTGACGGTGATGCCGAAGCGCGCCCCTTCCTGCGCCAGCGCCTTGGTGAAGCCGTGGATGCCGGACTTGGCGGCGGCGTAGTTCACCTGGCCGTACTGGCCGGCCTGTCCGTTGATGCTGCCGATATTGACGATGCGGCCGAACTTCTTCTGGCGCATGCCCTCGAAGGTCAGCTTGCAGAGGTTGAAACAGGAGCCGAGGTTGGTGTCGAGCACGGCGTCCCACATGTCGCGGTTCATCTTCAGCAGCGTGGCATCGCGGGTGATGCCGGCGTTGTTGACGAGGATTTCGATCGGTCCATGCTCGCCGTGGATCTTCTCCACGGCCGCCTGGCATTCGCCGAAATCGCCGGCGTCGAAGCGCATGGACTTGATGCCGGTCTCGCTGCTGAAGGCGCGGGCGGCCTCGTCGTTGCCGGCGTAGCTGGCGACCACGGTGCGGCCCGCGCGCTGCAGCGCCCGGCTGATCTCCGCGCCGATGCCGCGCGTACCGCCGGTGACCAGTGCAACTCTTGCCATGTGGCTCCTCCCTTGGTTTGCGCCGGAAGGAGAACAGGCGGCGAGGGGGCCGGTTGCATCCCCAGGCGTTTTCCGCGTCGGCCTGATCCGCGGCTGGTCGGGGGGCCCGTCAGGCCGAAGCGCCGCGCCGGACCGCCGCCCGGGCCAGCCTTTTGAGCGGTTCGTGCACCTCGACGCGATTGCGGCCATTCTGCTTCGCGCGGTACAACGCCGCATCGGCCGCCTCGACCAGTTCGGCGGGCTGGGCGCCGCGGTCCGGCATCAGGGTGGCGAGCCCCACGCTCACGCTCGCCCGGCCTGAGGGGGCGCGCATGTGCGGGATCCGGAGTGCGGCGACCGCCGCCCGCACCCGCTCGGCGATCTGCTCGCCGGCCGCCGCACTCGTGCTCGGCAGCACCACCGCGAACTCCTCGCCGCCGTAGCGCGCGGGCAGGTCGCCGGCCCGCAGGACGGCGCCCTCGATGGCCGCGGCAATCGCCCGCAGGCATTCGTCGCCCTTCTGGTGACCGTACTGATCGTTGTACGCCTTGAACCTGTCCACGTCGATCATCAGCAGGGAGATCGGCAGCACCTCGCGCATCGCCCGGTTCCACTCCCCCGCCACCGTCTCATCGAAGCGCCGCCGGTTTGCCAGCCCTGTCAGCGGATCGGTCAGCGACAGCGCCTGCAACTCGGCGTTCACCGCCGCCAACTTCTCCTCGATCTCCTTGCGTCGCGAGATGTCGCGGATGTTGCCGATGAATTCCGTCCCGGCTCCCGAGCCTTGGCGCACCGGCTGGAACCGGCCCTCGACCCAGACGGACGAGCCGTCCTTGCGCATGTAGCGGTAGGTGCAGACCACCATGCCGACGCCGCGGCGAAGCTCGTCCAAGGAATCGTCCACCGTCGCGCGATCATCGGGATGCACGTAATCGCGCCAGCGTTTGCCGAGCGTCTCCTCCGCACGCCAGCCGGTGATCGCGAAGAACGCGGGGGATGCGTAGCGCCGTACCTCGTCGGCGCCGACACAGATGATGGCGTCGGTCGAATGCTCGGCGATCAGGCGGAACAGCGCCTCGGCGCGTTGCCGCTCGCCGATCTGCCGGGCCAGGTAGTGGCCGAGCGCGCCGATCAGCAGCGCGATCAGCAGGGCGCTGGACAGGTGTGCACGCGCTTCCGACCGCCAGTCGGCCAGCGCCTCAGCCTTGTCCTGGGCCACCAGGACGATCAGGGGATAGGACCCGACCGGTTGAAAACTCCCAAGGCGCGGGCGGCCGTCGAGGGTCGAACGGTACGCAAAGCTCGTCCCTTGCCCGGCAGCGTCGTGCATCAGCGGGAAAGTGGGCGAGGAGCGGAGGTCCGCGCCGATCAAGGACGGGTCGTATGGCTTGCGGACGACGAGAAAGCCGCCGGCCGTCTCCAGCGCGATGATGCCTCTCCGGCCGACGTCAAATGTATCGTAGTGATTTTGGAAGAACGCCATCGGCATCGTCGCGAGTGCCACGCCGGCGAAGCTGCCGTCCGCGTGGTCGAGCCGGCGCGACAGCGCTATGACCCAGCTCCCGTCGGACTTGCTCTGCAGCGGCCTGCCTATATGCAGGCCCCGATCTGGATGAGTCCTATGGAACTGGAAATAGTCGCGGTCGGCGTAGTTGAGGCCCGGCGGCGTGGCATCCAGCGAGTTGACCAGCCAGTCGCCGTCCGCATCGAACACGAACAGGCCGTGGATCATCGGCATGCCGCCGGTACGCGCCTGCATCAGGCGGTGCAGCCGCGCGAGATTCACCGGCCCGACGCCGTCCGTCTCGACCCGTTCGCGCAACCCCAGCAGCACGGCATCGGCCGCGCCGATGGCGTCGCTGGCGTGCTGGGCGAGCGAGCGCGCGAGGTTCGACGTCTCGGTCCGCGTCTCGGCGAGCTGGGCGATGCGGGCGTTCCAGGTGCGCAGGCCATCGATGCCGACGAGCAGCAGGCAGACGAAGACCACGAAGGCCACCGTGTTGGTGTAGGGCGAGGGACGGAGGCGAGCACGAAGCCCGCGGAGCAAGGCCATCGTCAGCCTCGTCTGCCAAGCACTGTCAACCGAGCGCTTGCCTGCCTTACGGGACCGGGGCTAACGGCGGATTAAGGGGGCGGCGTGATCTCCGGCGTCCGCACGTGCTCGGGGCGAAAGCCCATGCCGATCAGCCGGGCCGGCACGCGGCGCAGCGCGGGCCAGCGGCGCAGCAGGCGGACGGCCAGCGGCAGGCGCGCCCGCCGCTCGCCGGCCAGCACGCGCCGGATCACCCGGTTCTGCACGACGACCTGCAGCCGCTGCGTCGCCCGCGTCGGGAACGTGCGCCGACGCTGCACGCGGCGCAGCAGACGTTCCTCCGGCGTTCCCTGCCGCAGCGCAGCGGCCAGGATGTTGGCCGTCGCAACGGCGTCCTGGATCGCGAGGTTGATCCCCACCCCGCCGACCGGCGACATGGCGTGCGCGGCGTCGCCGATGCACAGCAGCCCCGGCCGGTGCCAGCGCCGCAGCCGGTCGATCGTGACCGTCAGCAGTTTTGCGTCATCGAAGTCGCGCAGCTCACCGAGCCGATCGCGCAGCTCCGGCGCGACCCCGGCGATGGCGTCGCGCAGGGCGTCGATGCCCTGGCGGCGAACGGCGTCGAAGCCGCCCTTTTCGATGACATAGGCGCACTGCCAGTAGTCGCCGCGGTCGAGCATCACGAGGATGCGCCCGGCGGCGATGCGGCCGAGCGTCTGCGCGGCATCGCCGGGGCGGCGCGACAGGCGCATCCACAGCACGTCGATCGGCGCGCCGATGTCGAGCACGTCCAGTCCCGCGCGCGCCCGCACCGTCGAATGCCGTCCGTCGGCGCCGACGACCAGCCCGGCGCGGACCTCGATCGGTCCGTCCGGCGTGTTCGCCCGGACGCCCCTCACCTGGCCGTCCGCCTCGATCAGCCCGATGACCTCGGCATGCATCATCAGGCGGAAGCCGCGGTAACGCCCGGCGTGACCGGCGAGGAAATCGAGAAAATCCCATTGCGGCATCAGCGCGATGAAGCGGCCTGCCGTCGGCAGACGCGTGAAGTCGGCGATCGGCAGGAATTCCCCGCCGATCTCGGCGCCGATCGTCGGCACGCGCTGGTGCGGCCGGGCGAGGAAGGCGTCGAGCAGGCCGAGCTCATGCAGGACCTGCAGGGTCGAGGGGTGGACGGTGTCGCCGCGGAAATCGCGCAGGAAGTCGGCGTGCTTCTCCAGCACCAGCACGTCCACGCCACTCCTTGCCAGCAGCAGTCCGAGCATCATGCCGGCCGGTCCGCCGCCGGCGATGCAGCATTGCGTTGCGAGCGGGCCCTCAGCCATGCGTCCCCTCCGTCATCGGCCGCCGAGCCGCAGTCCCGCCACCCCCGCCAGGATCAGGCCGACGCAGAGAATGCGTACCACCCCGGCCGGCTCGCCCTCGAGCGCGATCCCCCAGAGCAGCCCGCCGGCGGCGCCGATGCCGGTCCAGACGGCGTACACCGTGCCCATCGGCAGGCTGCGCAGCGACTGTGACATGCAGAAAAAGCTGAACACCATCGTCGCCACCGTGGCCGCCGACGGCCAGGGGCGTGAAAAACCGTCGGTGCGCTTCAGCAGCACCACCCAGCCGATTTCGGCGAGGCCGGCGGCGGTCAGCCAAAGCCAGGCGCCGCCCGGGGTGGGGGAGCGGAAGAGGATCAGGCCGCCCGCTTGGCGAGCAGCCCCTGGGCAACCAGCGTCTCGGCGATCTGCACGGCGTTCAGCGCGGCACCCTTGCGCAGGTTGTCCGACACGCACCAGAAGGCCAGCGCGTTGCTGGCCGTCGGGTCCTTGCGGATACGGCTGACATAGACGGCGTCCTCGCCCTGGCTCTCCAGCGGCGTGATGTAGCCGCCGTCCTCGCGCGCATCGACCACCGCCACGCCCGGTGCCTCGCGCAGCGCGGCGCGCGCTTCGTTTACCGTCACCGGCTTCGCGAACTCGACATGCACCGCCTCGCCGTGGCCGATGAACACCGGCACGCGCACGCAGGTGGCGATGACGGCGATGTCGGGGTCGAGGATTTTGCGGGTTTCCACCGCCATCTTCCACTCCTCCTTGGTCGAGCCGTCGTCCATGAAGCGGTCGATATGCGGGATGCAGTTGAAGGCGATCTCCTTGGTGAAAAGCTGCGGCGTGGTGGGGTCGTGCACGAA
>Ga0213875_10001093_pt1 | contig 18811 bp, 17 predicted proteins | sample BarmaccomBMRX_R8_FD_160105 | JGI IMG/M metagenome (GOLD analysis project Ga0213875, IMG submission 160105) | Root-associated microbial communities from Barbacenia macrantha in rupestrian grasslands, the National Park of Serra do Cipo, Brazil - RX_R8 | ecosystem: Host-associated > Plants > Roots... | reverse complement strand
CTCCGGTTCAAGTCCAAAAAAGACAAGATCAACGTCGGCGTTTTCAGCCACAATCTGACGTAGAGCCGAGTAGACTGGCTCGATCTCGCCTCCTCGACCCGTAGATCCATAATACCCAACCCGGACTCTTCCATCATTGCGCCGCTCCAGATTGCTAGGCAGCAAACTCAGGTCGAAGCCGTAGGGCGCGACCAGAACCGCTGCGTTGAACATGCGGGATCGAGTCGCTATTCGCTGAGTGGATGCTTTGACGAGATCTACTTTCGATAAAATCTCTTTGGTCGATGCCAAAATCGAAGGATGATTATGGAATGCATGAAGCTCAGCATACCGATCCGGAATGGCGAAAAAATCATCATCCCAGCTGAAAATTGTCTTGGTGCCTACAGACTTGGCATAGCATACCAGGTCTCTCGCCTCCGGCTCCACCGCGCGGATCACAACGAGAATATCGGCCCATCTGACGTCCTCCTCGCTCGCGGCAAGAACCTCCCGAAAGCGAGGCTGGACGACGCCTCGCCGACGCAGCTCATAATAGGGAAGCTTCGCATCAATCTGGACCGTGGGTAGATTAAGATAACTCACGACCAAGACTCTTAGACCACGAATGGCTACTTCGTACAACCCATGGTACTCGTGCGATACTGCAGTAAGGCTGTATCGATGCCGGACATCACGCCGCGCCTCGCTTCCTATCTGTTTGCGTAGGTTAGCATTATCAACGAGCGTCTGCACAGCCTTGGTCCACTCGTCCGTGACATTGTCGACCAACAGGCCCGTGACACCGTCGAGAACAGAGCGTTCATAAGGTCTTATCCGGGTATAGATCCCTGGTATGCCAGCAGCACCGTAGGAACGATATTTGTTATCGGACTTGCCTTCATTGAAATCGGACTTAACCAGCGGGGCTAACCCCAAATCCCAATCGCGGGAATGCTGCAGTTCGGTGAATGCTAGCAGACCGGCGACGGAGGGAAAGTGCCGGTATCGCTCATGACTGGCGAGACTGTCGAGCCTTTGCCCGATGCTTTCGACCACGACGTTGTCATTCCCCTCGAGAACTCGCAGCAGAGTACCCGAGACGAGCTCAACATCAGTTTGATGGGTCGGACTTCCGGCGTACCCGATCCTGATCTCATTGCGTTCACCGGGCAAGCGTTCCGGTTCCGGCAGAGCGTCATAAAGCTCGATGCCGCTGACGGCGCCAGCAAGGTACGTATGCCTGTGAACCTGTCTGAATTTACGGTACAGAGACTCAGAATAAACGACCACCGCGTTGGCGGCACTCACAATACGAAGAATGTTGTTGACCGCGTTCATTGAATCGTAATGAGCTTTGATCGCGCTGTTCTCGGCGAGAGCCTCGATGTCATCGTCGGTTGTATAAAGTAACGGAACGCCTTCGTTGCGCAACTCAGCGGCTAAAGTTGCGGCCTTCTCGCTGCAGGTCCTCATCATTATGACGAGATCGGCCTCTTTGCAGATCTCTAGGCTCGGCAAGCTGTCCTGGAGGAAAAGTGTCCAATTTAGGCCAAACGACCCGGCCATATTTTCCAAGGGCAGCTGAAGGCAAAGTTCGACGGGCGAGATCAGTCCATCACCTATTGCAACTATCTGGCGAACCGTACGTTCTCGCAGCCCACTGCGAGCGGCGACTTCGGGGGGCTTAGAAACCGGTGCAAAGGGATGTGGCGAGGTCACCGCTTTTTCGTAGTTTAGTTTATACGAAACGGAAGTCCTCAACGTAATTGCATCCGGGCTGCGCCCGACTTGGTCGCGCAAGGGCCGGTCGGGGATCACGACCAAATCACGTTTGCCTGCGGTCGCCCGGCCGAATTTTCGCAGGCGAGCCGCGAGGCGCCAGACGCTGGACCGCAGCATAGCCTGGATCATTTGCTCCAATCTGTCACAGTGCGCACTGAGCGCTTCCGTGTACTGGCTAAAACCGACCAGTTCTTCGTGAAGCTGTGCAGTCTTCCTTATCTCCAGTTTTCGTTCCATATCGGCGTGGGCGCGATCGGAGCTCAGCATCACCGTAAGCTCGTCCTTCTCGTAAGCCCACAAGCGACAACGTTCGCGCCAGAACTGTCGTTCGTCCTCGATCGATGCCGTCTCTCTTGCCCTATCTTGCGCTGCAGAAACCTCGGCACCGCGTACCCTTTCCAACTCTTGGTGCAATCGGGTCAGTTCACCTATGAACCCTTCAAGATTCGCCTGCTGAGTCTCGATCTGGACCCGAGCGTCGGTCAGGTTTCGCTCGATCTTGGCGATTTTCCGCTCGGCGAGGGCCACATGCTCCGTTCGCGACTGCTCGGCCGCCCTCACCAATGCGTTGAGTTCTGATGCCCGCGTCCGAGCGCCTTCCAACTCGCGCGCCAAAGCAAGCCGACCTGCTTCTGCACGCTCGCAGCTTCCTTGGAGTTGCGCGACTCGCTGCTCGTTCCCGGCGCGCTGTTCCCTAAATGACTCCTCCAACGAAGCACGATCAGCTTCTACACGCGCCAGCTCCTCTGATAGCTCTCGGCAACGCTGCTCCACCTGTTCGACACTGTCCTTCCACACTGCTTCCTGGCGATCATACTCGGCTCTCATCTCCGAGGGAATGGTCAGAAGGGACTCTTGCATTCTATTCCGCTCGTTACCTACGATTTGGACCCTGCGCGAAAGGTAGCGCTCACGAATTGCAGCGAGTTCAAGAGCGACGCCGGCCGTCCCTGAAGAGAACCGCGCAAGTAGCTCTTCATCGTTTCCCGTTGCAATGAAATGCTCGAGAACCAGAAAGTCGACTTCGGCCCTCTCTTCATCACCCATCCAAGGCACCACATCGACGCGGAAAGGATCGCAACTCGAGAGCAGGCTCGGCTGGAGCTGATCATTCCGGAACGTTCGTGAGTACCTGAGCATCAACTCTGGAAATACCGTCACGCGGTTTCCAAGCGAAGTGGATAGTCCGACCCCATGTTCGTCGCATAGTACCTCGGGTACGAAGACCGGCGGGCAAATACGACCGATGCGTAACCACAGGTCCCAGTCACAAAATCTCTTGAGAATTACGTGCGGATCATACCAGCCGAACCGGTCTACGGCGCTTCTTCGAAGCATCACCCCTGCATTCGGAACATGGTTGTTTGCGCTACACATCTGGGCAAGATCGAAGGCCTTGCCGATCGCAAGTAGCGTCCCATCTTTCCAGTGGGCCTCCGCTTGCCCGTAAGCCATGACTGCCTCGGGACTGGCGGATAGCGCCCCCAGGAGCTGCGCAAGATGATTCGGTCGAAGCGTACAGTCATCGAACGTCATCACAATGAAGTCTCCTTCCGACTTGAGGAAGGCCGCGGCCGTTGTTAACGCGGGTAGCCCGACGTTCTTATCGAGCCTGATGTGCTTTACCCTACTGTCTTTGCGGCTAAATTGATCGATCAGCGTGGCACTGCCGTCCGTCGAACCATCGTCCGAGACGATCAGCTCAAGCTTTTCGTGAGTCTGCGCGAGAACACTTTCAATGCTTCTTTGCAGGTACCCACCAGCGCAACGGGCGAAGGTAGGGAGAAGAACCGTTACGAGTGGGGCCTCGTGCGTTCGCATCCTACCTCCTGGGCCGATGGAGTTCCACTTGACGATTGAGGGGACGGCCCGTTCGCGACCAGAGCGGGAAAGCGGCAGTCCGCGCCGAGCGTCCCATCCGTTCCAATCCACGCTCCGACCGACATCTCTCGTCGTGCACGCTCAACGGGCGTATTGAGCAACTGCGGTGACAATCGAATCTACGTCTTCACGGGACAATCTGATATGCAGCGGCAGAGACAAAATCCGTTCGCTTACGCGCGTAGATACTGGGCAGGTGTCGCATTCCTCCGCATACATGCGGTACCTACGGTTATCCCGATAGTGTACGCCCGGGTGGATACCGGCTTCGTTGAGAGCCAACATCAACTCGTCGCGGTTATTCACCTGGATTTGGTAAAGATGGCGCGCTGATTCGCACCCCGGAGCTACCGGAACTCGCTCTATCTGCGGCAGAGCCGAAAGCCCTTGATCATACCACGAGCAGATTTGACGGCGATAGGCATTGTTGCGCTCCAAATAGCGAAGTTCAACCAACCCAATGGCCGCCATGACGGAATTGCCGTGATACTTAAAGCCGACATACTCAACGTCGTACATCCATCGATATGCACCTCCTGTGGACGTCCTCGCAAATGTATCTTTGTTGATTCCCATCCACGCCTTCTTTCGGCAGATTGCGTCGTACTCACCACCCGCGAAGCAGATCATCCCGGAGTCGGCCGTAGGCAAGTTCTTGACCGCCTGAAACGAATACACGCTGCAATCGCACTTCGGTGTCTCATCATGTAGTCGAGTCCCCGCCATGTGTGCAGCATCAAGGATGAGCTTGATACCTCGCTCATCACAAATCCGCTGTACTTCTGTTAAGCGCCCGGTGTTGCCACCTAGCCCGACAAACATCACCGCTCTGGTTCTCGGACTAATTCTGTCCAAAATGCTCGCAGGATCTAGGCAGAGATACTCGTCCACGTCGGCGAAGACTGGGCGCAAATTCTCGTACAGAATCGCATGATTGGTCGAGACAAAGGTGAGGGGGGTGGTAATGATCTCGTCGCCGTCTGACCAACCCTCGACTTCCTTGAATATGTTTAAGGCCAGATGCAGTCCGTTGGTTGCGGATCCTAGGAAATGCGCATGGGGTAGCCCAGTATATTCGCACCAAGCCTTCTCCAGTTCTACTGTTTTGTACCCAAGCCCCGTCCATCCTTTCTCAAGGCACTCGCGAATCTCTGCAAGACACTCATCGATCGAAAATGTCGGGACAAAAAGCTGTATTGACATAGGACTTCCTATCTGATGCTGCCCTCGCAAATAAAGCGCGCTGTTCGTCTCAAACGGTGCTCTCTGGATTTGATCCGCCCCGTGTGGGCGGCGCCAGCCTCGTGAAGGGAAACGCCTCTCGTTCGAAGTGTGAGTTGTAGAAGGGGTCGTTATCGAGCACATGTCCCCAGCGATCGCGAAATGCTCGGGTCGATCGATCAAAGTCTGGGCCTGCTGCTGCCGTTCCTCGCGTCGAGGACTCAAAATGGTAGAGAACCGCATGCGGCGTGAACACTACCTGTTTGCCTAACGCTCGCAAGCGCATGCAATAGTCAGTATCGTTGCAAATCACGGGAAATCGAGCAGCATCGAACCCGCCAAGCTGCTCGAAAACGGCGCGACCTGTGGCAAGACACGCGCCCGTAACAGCACTGGCCTGATGAACGACGTGATGGCGGCCAAGAAACCCTGCGTCGCCTGCCGGCAGCCCTAATCCCTCGTGCATCGTGATCCGGCTCATAGACATCACGGCTCCCGCATGCTGAAGACGGCCGTCTGCAAGCAACAGCCTTGCGCCTACTGCTCCGACCTCCGGCTGAAGTGCCCAAAAGCAAAGCTCGTCGCACCACTCGCTCGCTAGAGCAACCGTGTCATTGTTGAGAAAAACGAGCACATCTCCCTGGGCCGATTGCGCAGCCCTATTGTTCAACTCGGACCAATTAAAGGGGGATGGATCGCGCTGAACCGCTACCCCATCGATGGCTGAGAGATGATCAAGGTATGAAAGGCAGTCAGAAGCAGTGCTTCCGTTATCCACGATTATCAAGTCCGTTACGGTGGCGCTCCGAGCCCTCGTGCGCAAGACACTTTCGATGCAAGGTCGCAGGAGATCAACTCGGTCGCGTGTTGGAACTATGATCGTTGCCCGGCTTCCGGTCGTAGCTGATGGATAGAGCCTAACTGTGAAGTCCCTCTTGTTACCAAACAGTTCGGTATGTTCACCAACAATGGCGACTTGCCCTTTTCGAGCGAGATGTGCGGCGACCACTTCTCGCGTACGCTCATTGATCAGAGCCGCGCGCCCGACGTCGCGAGATAGCGAACCCGGAGTCACCCGCCAATGATATAGCACACGAGGAACGTGGACCACGGCAGATATTCCGGCCGCATCCACCGCTCGCAAAATGTAGTCATAATCCTGAGCGCCATCGAACTCGCTGTCGAAGCTGCCAATCTCACGACAAAGCATGGCCTCAATAATCACCAGATGGCAGATGTAGTTCGACTGGGTCAGGAGAACAGGATCGAAGTCCGGCTTGAGATGAGGATCGCAATGGTGGGTTGCGCCACTCTCATCGACGAGCAACCGATCTTCGTCGGAATAGAGAATTCTTGGCCGGGGCTCCCGCTGAAGAGCCTCGATCATGCAGAGTAGGGCGTCGTCTGTGAGGGTGTCGTCATGGTCCAGAAAGGCTATGTACTCGCCTGTAGCGCAAGCTAGCGCCCGATTTGTTGCCCCAGAGACCCCCTGCCGTTCTTCACCCCGAACCAGAACCACAGCCTGCCCGCAAGGGACCTCCCGCATCACGCGCTCCACAAGCCGGCTGACTTGCGCCCCACTAGAAGAGGCGTCATCACTCAGGACAAGCTCCCAGTCCGAATATAGCTGACGGAAAACGCTCCTTACAGTCTCCTCAAGTACTCCAATATCAGGCTCATATATCGGTACCACTACACTTACCTTTGGCTTCCATCTAAGCCGCGCTAATCGCTCAGATGCATTCTCAAGCTCGGCAGAGTAGAAGGTGGAGTGGTAGCTCTCATAAGCACCAAGGGGAAAGCTCGACGTATGCTGGACGTCGGGTAAGCTCCGTTCCAAATTACCTAACATTCGGGTTACGCGCTCAAGTTCCGCTCTGACCTTAGCTAAAGCGTCCATGTAGAGTTGGCGGCGTAAAGGTATGTTGGCCTCAGCCAGCACCATACCTGAAATAGCTTCTTTGACCACCAGGTGTGCGACCTCGCCGTGTAATCCCTGGCTTTCCAGATCATACTCGATTTCATATCCGTGCGCCTCTGCGCTTCCATATTCTGAATTGATATCCTGCCGCATGACAGTTGTCTCGCAGGACCCGACTAAACTACCACCAGCCAAAAACAGTAGAGTCAGCTTTTCTGAGGGATCATCAAGGTTGATAACCCAGCCGCGCGCGAGATGAGTACTGGCAAAGTCTAGATGCCCGACGATGGTCCGGCCTCTCCTCAGAGCCCATCTACAGAGACGGTCGAGGAAGCGGCCGCGGCGCCATGTACTTTGGCCGATCTCTACCCATGATTGGAACTCGGAGTCTGCAAGGACCACCGACAGGGCGGTCGGCCAGGAGAAGCAACGCCTCAGCGCAATCTGAGTCGAACGCCTCAATGGAATGAAATAGCTTGCCCAGCTTGCGAAATCTGGTCTTGGCCGACCGTGAAACAAATCGTCGCTAGGGCTTAGACCCCGAAGAACAGGCTCATAGACGCACGAGTAAAACTCGTCCGAAGAGAGGAGATCCTTAAAAAGGTCCAACGCTGAATGTGACCGCTTGATATCTACCACCTCGTCTGACTCTGGCAGTCTGCCGAGAACGAGCTGGTAGCCGAACACTACATCGTCGGCGAGAATGCTATAACCCAACATACGGGCCTGTATCATCCGTTTTCGTTCCCGAACCGCGCGCAGTATCAACGGTGTTCGGTCCCAGGCGGCGAGTAGGCTCATTGCCCTCGCTGCGCTCAAACCTTATCAAGACCAGGCACTGCATAGAGTTAACTCGATTATTGTGCTATATTGCTGACGGTGGTGTACTTGAGGTATATGGTGCATGTTCGAGTTGAGTCCGTTCCCGTGCATAGGCCATCGCACCGCGCCGGGATCGGCCCAAGCAGCCTGCGCAGGCTCTTAGGATGTCGCTGGGCAGCAATCAAGGCGCAGCCGAGCGGTGTTCGCTAAGGAGCATCGTTTGCTGCTCCACTGCTTGACAGCGGGCTACGCCGGGCCGTCTTCAATCAATCGCTTAGCGCGGTCGAGGCGGCGATGGACGGCGGGAGCCCTGCTAACCCCCGTCCTTCGTCAGCGAGGTCGAGCAGGTAGCGGCCATAGCCTGTCTTGCTGAAGCTTTCGCCCCGTCGGCGGAGGTGAGCGGTGTCGATCCAGCCCTGTTCGAACGCGATCTCTTCGAGGCAGGCGATCTGCATTCCTTGACGATGCTGCACCGTGCGGACGAACTCGCTCGCCTCGAGCAGGCTGTCGTGCGTTCCCGTGTCAAGCCAGGCGTGCCCGCGCGAAAGCCGCTCGACGTGAAGCTCGCCGAGCTCCATGTACATGCGGTTAAGATCAGTGATCTCGAGTTCGCCGCGCTCCGAAGGCCGCACCCGGTGCGCGAACTCGCACACTCGCTCGTCGTAGAAGTAGAGGCCGGTCACCGCGTGGTGCGACTTCGGCCGGCCGGGCTTCTCTTCGATCGAGATCGCCCGCCCATCGGCCCCGAACTCGACCACCCCATAGGCCTCCGGATGCTCGACCGGGTAGGAGAAGATGGTCGCGCCCCGCGCCCGGCTGGTCGCGACCGCCAGCCGAAGGCTGAGGTCCGCGCCGAAGAAAATGTTGTCGCCAAGCACCAGCGCGCCGGGCCCGCCGGCCAGGAATAGCTCGCCGATGATGAACGCCTGCGCCAGCCCCTCGGGCCACGGCTGGAGCGCATAGTCGACCGTGATGCCGAACTGGCCGCCATCGCCGAACAGCCGGCGATAATTGTCGAGATATTCGGGCGAGGAGATGATCAGCACCTCGCGGATGCCGGCCAGCATCAGCACCGACAGCGGGTAGTAGATCATCGGCTTATCGTAGATCGGCAAGAGCTGCTTGTTCACCGCCAGCGTCGCGGGGTGCAGGCGCGAGCCGGTGCCGCCGGCCAGGACGATCCCCTTCATTGCGGCACACTCCCGCCAAGAAGCTGGCCGACGATCTCGTCCACCGCCTCGCGCCACGGCCGCGGTGCTATTCCGAAAGCTGCGGCGATCCGGCCGGTCGCCAGCCGCGAATTAACCGGCCGGCACGCAGGCGTGGGGTAATCGGCAGTGGTGATGGCGTGGACGGCTGGCGTAGGCCGACCGTAGAGCGCCGCGCGATTGAAGACGTGGGTGGCGAGTTCGTGCCAGGTCGCCTCGCCGGCATTAACGAAGTGAAAGGTGCCGTACGGGCCGGAGCCTTGTTCAAGCCGGGCAAGGATCGTCAGGATGGCCCGGGCGATATCCTCGGCGGAGGTCGGGCAGCCGCGCTGGTCGGCAACGACGCGAAGCTCGCGCTGCTCCGCGCCGAGCCGCAGCATGGTGTTGACAAAATTCCTGCCGCTCGCGCTCACAGCCCAAGCAGTGCGCAAGATGATGTGGGCGGCGCAGGTATTCCGAACTGCCTGCTCGCCACCTTCCTTCGACGCCCCATAGACGTTGACCGGCGCTACCGGATCGTCCTCGACGTAAGGGTCGGGCTTGGATCCGTTGAATACGTAGTCGGTCGAGACGTGCACAATCGGGATGCCGGCAGCCCGACTTGCGGCGGCGAGCGCCGCGGGCGCGAGCGCGTTCACCTGCCATGCCGCGACTACATCGCTTTCGGCCCTGTCGACCGCGGTGTAGGCGGCGCAGTTGACCACCACCCGCCACCCTCGCGACGCGACGAGCTGGGCAATCGCGCTCGGATCGGCGAGGTCGAGCTCGGCACGGGTAGGCGCCACCACCTCCACCCACGTCGGCGCGAGCCGCGCGAGCGCCGACCCGACCTGACCCGAGCCGCCGGTAACCAATATCGCCATCAGCCCTCCAGACCGCGCCGGGCAGTGGCGGCCTTTTCTTGAACCAGCGGTCGCCACCAGTCCTCGTTGTTGAGGTACCAGCGGATCGTCCGCTCAATACCGGTATCGAAGCTCTCTTGCGCCTTCCACCCGAGCTCGCGCTCGATCTTGGACGGGTCGATTGCATAGCGGGCGTCATGCCCAGGACGGTCGGCGACAAAGCCGATCTGCTCCTGGTAGGAGCTGGGGTCGGCGCGCGGGCGGAGCCAGTCGAGCATCTCACAGATGCGCGTGACCACGGCGAGGTTGGTGCGCTCGGCTCGGCCTCCGATGATGTAGCTCTCCCCCGGCACGCCTCGCTCGAACACGGCCGTGAGCGCGCGAGCATGATCCTCGACATAGAGCCAGTCGCGCACGTTCTGCCCATTGCCGTAGACGGGGAGCGTGCCGCCCTCGAGCGCAGTGATGATAATCAGCGGAATGAGCTTCTCGGGGAAGTGATAGGGCCCGTAATTGTTCGAACAATTGGTTATTAGCGTCGGCAGGCCGTAGGTGTCGCGCCAGGCCCGAACGAGGTGGTCGGATGCTGCCTTGGACGCCGAATAAGGGGAGTGCGGGTCATAGGGCGTCTCCTCCGTGAAGAAGCCCTCCTCGCCGAGGGAGCCGAACACCTCGTCGGTCGAGATATGGTGGAAGCGGAAAGCGTCGCGCTTTTCTCCTTTGAGCCCGCGCCAGTAATCGAGCGCGGCCGACAGCATCACGAAGGTCCCGGTGACGTTGGTCTCGATGAACGCGGCCGGCCCGTCGATTGAGCGATCCACATGACTCTCGGCAGCCAGGTGCGTGACGACGTCGGGCTGCAACTCGGCGAGTGTGTTCGCTACCGCGTTCCGGTCGCAGATGTCGGCGCGCACGAAGCAATAGCGGGGGTTGTTCTCGATTGGCTTCAGCGACTTGAGGTTGCCGGCATAGGTGAGCTTGTCGAAATTGAGCACCTCGTGCAGCGTCTCTCCGATGAGATGCCGTACCAGCGCGGAACCGATGAAGCCGGCCCCGCCCGTAACCAGAATACGAAGCGGGCCGGCTTTGCTCGCCCCGGTCATGGCTCGATCGGCTCCAACGGGCGCCCGCCATAGGCGAATGGAGTCGTTTGATCCGAGAACGTGGGGAGCAGCTTGTCCTTGACAGAGAGGACGGGTTCACGGCCCGCGAGGGGCCAGGAGAGCGCCAGGCCCGGATCGCTCCAGATCGCCCCGCCTTCCGCCTCCGGCGCGTAATAAGCACTCACCTTGTACATTACCTCCGTGTCGGGCTCGATCGTAACGAACCCGTGCGCAAAACCGACCGGCACGAACAGCTGGTGGCCGTTCGTCGCGCTGAGCTCCGCCGCGACCCACCGGCCGAAGGTTGGCGAGCCGCGGCGCGCGTCCACCGCCACATCCCAGATCGCCCCTCGCACGCACCGCACCAGCTTGTCCTGCGCATGAGGGGGTGCCTGCCAATGCAGCCCGCGCAACGTGCCCACGTCGCGCGACATCGAATGATTGTCCTGCACGAACACTGCGTCGATCCCCAAGCCGGCGTACCGCTCGCGGTTGTACGTTTCGCAAAACCAGCCACGATCGTCTCCGAACCTCTCCGGACGGATCAGCTTGACGGGCACTCGACCTCCAAACCAACACTTACGTCCTCGGCGCTAAGCGAGCCATGCGCCCCGGTCAACAAGGCAGAGCCAGCAGTCCCGCGCCTTGGCCTCGCGCGGCCTAAACACCTACACAGCCAATCCGCGCCCGCCCTCGCCCGAAAGCGTAGCCGATGCTGACTCCAGCCGTCGGCTGAGGCGCTCGTCCAAGTCGGTCCCGCCGGCCCCGAGCTGCTGCTTGCGGTTGCGGATGATGAATTCGACCTCCGGCTCGCGTTCAAACCCACCGCCATTTCGCTCATGCTGTCGCGGGTGCGGCGCATGCCGCGCAAGCCTGCCTATAGGCGGACTCTCGCTCGCGGCCGAGCCTGTTCGAGCGCTCAATAACCGGTCGACGGGTGCCGGCGTACTCTCCCTCGAATGGATCTCGAGCTGGAGGGCCTGAAGCGCCCGGTTGACGCTCCCCTTGTGTGTGAATCGGCGTGCAATGTCGGCTCTGACTTAATTTTGATGCACATTGGAGCGATGATCGACTCACTTCTGCACTGCCGATCAAAAGGAGGCGAAAAGGCTATGAGGCGGGCAAGAAGATCACCGGCCGCAAGCGCCACATCCTGACCGACACGGATGGCAGGCTTCTCACCGTTCGCGTCCATGCCACCGACGTCCAGGACCGCGATGGTGGCAAGCTGCCGCTCAAGGGCTCGCGCCAGCGCTACCTCTTGGTCACCCGCGTCTTCGCCGATGGTGGCTATGCCGGTCGCCTTGTGGAGCGGGCCGCCGATAAGTCCCACATCACCCTGTAGATCATCCGCCGTGGCGTCCATGCCGGGCCTTCGAGGTGCTGCCGCGGAGCTGGGTGGTCGAACGCACCTTCGCCTGGATCTTCAAGAACCGCCGCCTGGTGCGTGACTACGAGCAACTCACCGCCGTCGCCGAAACTCTCATCACCATCGCCGCCTCCGCGACCCCTGCTGCGCCGCTGGACATGACCAGGTGCACTTCTCAAACGCGCTCCTAGCATAGGCTTCCGCCCGGAAGCCCTACCGCCCGTTCAATCCAACTCTGCCCACCTGTCCGGCGCCGACGGGCCCACTCCACATCTGCGGAAACTTCGGTGCCCATTGACAGGCGGCGCAATGGAGGGTTGAACGACCGGCGCGTGCGTCTATTGCTTACGGCAACTTTGCAGCTGGACACGCGCATGTGAACCGCATCCGGAGACGCAAATGAGGTATTGGACGGCTCAGTTGACCGGTTCTAACCAGCATGATTTGGTGGCCACAAGCGGGACAACTGCTTCATTCGAAAGCAGGCCGCATTCGCGCGCGTCAACATGAGGACCGCTCAACCCACCTGCACCTCTGATCGCTTGCATAAATTCGAGCTGAACCCGTTGGTTAGCTATGTGAAGAGCGTCGCCGGGCGCGCGATACCGAAGCTCTCGCTGCTCGAGCAGGCCCGGGCTCACTTATGAAAATCGGCAGTAGGCGAGTTCTCGTCACGGGCGGCGCCGGCTTCATCGGATCCCATATCTGCTCAAAGCTTATTGAGCGTGGTGACGAGGTCCTCTGCGCGGACAACTTCTACACTGGGAAGCGACGAAATATCATCGGGCTTTTCAGTAACCCATCTTTCGAGGTGGTTCGACACGATGTTGCTATTCCACTCCACGTGGAGGTTGATCAGATCTTTAACTTGGCATGTCCAGCGTCACCGATCCACTACCAGTTTGATCCAGTGCAGACTACAAAGACAAGCGTATTGGGCGCCATCAACATGCTTGGTCTTGCTAAACGCCTCAAAGTGCCGATCCTGCAGGCATCGACAAGCGAGGTGTACGGTGATCCAGCGGTGCATCCGCAACCGGAAAGCTATTGGGGCCGCGTCAATCCGATAGGGCCACGTTCCTGTTACGATGAAGGAAAGCGGTGTGCTGAAACGCTCTTCTTCGATTATCATCGGCAGCACAACATAATCATTAAGGTAGCGAGGATCTTCAACACCTATGGGCCAAATATGGATCCTGACGATGGTCGCGTCGTCTCAAACTTTATAGTGCAGGCATTAACAGGGCAGCCGATAACTCTGTATGGTGACGGCTCCCAAACTCGCTCCTTCTGTTACGTGAGTGATCTCGTCAACGGCTTGGTGGCAATGATGGAATCGAGCAGGGAGGTAACAGGACCGATCAACTTGGGCAATCCAAGCGAATTTTCTATTTCCGAGTTGGCGGACATTATTCGAGACGAAGTCGGCTCCTCGGTGGAAATCCGGTGCGAGCCACTACCTCAGGACGATCCTAAGCAGCGGAAGCCCGACATTTCATTGGCGCGCTCCATTTTGGGTTGGGAACCGCGTATTACGCTACGCGAGGGGCTGAAAATGACTATTGCATATTTCGATGAATTGCTGGTCATGAATGACGGCCGGGCGAAGGGCACGACATTGCGCCCGAACGCGGTCAGCGGCGCATCTAGCTAGATGCCTCGATGGGCCGGCGTCACAAGAGTAGCCAAGTTCGGTGGCTGTCCCTCAGAATGATGATGTTGGAACGAGGTCCGAGCGATCGGCCTCAAGCATCAGAGGAGCAGCCGTGGAGTGCTATGCAGGAAGTGTCATGCAGGAATCGACGCCTCTCTGAAAGAGTGCAGCGTATGCGTCGTCGATGCGAAGGGGAAAGTGGTTCGCGAGGTGAGGGTCGCCAGCGACCCTGAGGCCCTGGTCAAGTATTTCGAGATGCGGATTGCCGGTTACCCGGATCGGCCTTGAGGCCGGCCCGCTGTCGCAGTGGCTGCCTACAGCGCTTGTGAATGCTGGCCGCGAGATCGCCGCCTCTATGCGCGCGACGCGCTCCTTCGAGGTGCGGACCGCATCCACCAGTTCCTGCAACGCGATCTGGTGGGCGGGGTGATCAAAGCGCTGCTCCTGAAGCCAGCGCAGGTATCGCATCGACCACGCCTTCTTCCGCGGGAACACGCGCCCGTGCTTGAGCATGAACGCGCCGACCTGCTGCCGATGGACGCGCTGGGTCTCGACTGCTGCGGCGCGAGCGCGGACCAGATCCCGCATCGCTTCATGGCCCTCGTCGGGTACCCACACCGAGGTCAGCTCCCCTGCGCGAAGCAGCTTAGCGAGGCCGATCGCGTCGCGCCGGTTGGTCTTTACCCGGTCACCGGCTCTCCGCGGAATCAGCGATGGCGCGACCACGTCGCAGGGATAGCCCATGCCGGTGATCAACCGGTAGAGACCGTAGCCGGTCGGTCCAGCCACGTAGCAGAAATGCGCGCGCCCGTGCTTGGCGGCGATCCGCTGAACCACCCGCCGCATTGCGTCCGGTGAGGCGTCAACCTCACCCAGGAACCGCACCTCACCTCCGCGCTCGTTATCGGCGATCGCAATCGCGTTGCGCGACTTTGCCACGTCGATGCCGACGAAAACCTCTGTATGATGATCCACTGTGAGCGCCGAAGTAAAACTGACCCAGGCGCCGATTGAAATCTGACCCAGGCGATATCGTGGTCTCCCTGCGAGGAGGCCCGGATGGTTTGGGAAGAGGCGGCGATGGAGATCAGGGTCTTGGCGAAGCATGGGAAATGCGTTCGGGAGATCGCGCGGGAGCTTGGCTGCTCCCGCAACACGGTGCGGCGATATCTTCGCGAGCCGGCGGCGGCGCGGTATCGGTCGCGGCCGGCGCGAGCGACGAAGCTGGATGCGTATCAGGATTACATTGCCCAGCGGCTGCGATCCGCGCTGCCCCAGGTGATCCCGGCCAAGGTGTTGCTGGGCGAGATCCGCGAGCGGGGATACGGCGGCGGCTACACGATGGTGAAGGCCTATGTCGCATCGCTGCGAGCGGTCGCGGTGCCGGAGCCCGTGGTGCGGTTCGAGACGGCGCCTGGTCAGCAGATGCAGGTCGACTGGGCGACGATCCGGCGCGGCGCGAGCCGGTTGTCGCTGTTCGTCGCGACCTTGGGCTGGAGCCGCGCCGCTTATGTCGAGTTCGTCGAGGATGAGCGCGTCGAGACGCTGATCGCGTGCCACGAGCATGCCTTTCTCGCCTTCGGCGGCGTGCCGCGCGACGTGCTGTTCGACAACATGAAGACGGTCGTGCTCGAGCGCGACGCCTATGGCGACGGCAAGCATCGCTTCAACCCGGCGTTCTTCGACTTTGCGAAGCATGCCGGCTTCCGGCCGAGGCTGTGCAGTCCTTACAGGGCCCAGACGAAAGGCAAGGTCGAGCGGTTTATCCGCTATGTGCGCGGCAGCTTCTGGGTGCCGCTGGCGAGCCGGCTTCGCCACGAGGGGCTCGAGGTCGATCGCGAGCTCGCCAATGTCGCGGTCGGCCGCTGGCTGCGCGAGGTCGCCAACGCTCGCGTCCATGCCACGACCGGCGAGGTGCCGCACGAGCGGCTCGAGATCGAACGGACGAAGCTCTCACCGCTGCCGACACCCTATGGAGGCAAGAGCGCGCGGCCGGTGAGCGTCGCGCCGCGGCCAATCGTCGGCATCCAACATCCGCTGGCGATGTACGATCGCTTCGCGGGAGTCGCGGCATGACCGACCTGCAGCATGAGCGAATCACCGGGCTGTGTTCCGAACTGAAGCTGGTTGGCGTGCCGCAGATCTATGGCGCTCAGGCCCAAGCCGCCGCGGCGAAGGACGCCTCGTTCAGCGACTTCCTGGAAGAGACGCTACGCGGTGAGCGCGAGACACGCCGCGCTCGCGCCCGCGAGCTGTTCGCGCGGACCGCCGGCTTCCCGGCGATCAAGACGTTGGACAGCTACGACTTCGGCTTCGCGACCGGCGCGCCACGCGCTCAGATCATGGAGCTGGCGACGCTGGGCTTCGTCGAGCGCGCTGAGAACGTGGTGATGCTCGGGCCTTCCGGGGTCGGCAAGACGCAGGTATCGACTTGGCGATCGCGCTCGGGCATCTTGCGACGCTGCGAGGGTGGAAAGTGCGGTTCACGACCGCCGCCGACCTCGTGCTGCTCCTCGAAACCGCCCAGCGGCAAGGCCGCTGGAAGGAGGCGCTCCATCGCGCCGTGAACGTCTACCGGCTGCTGATCGTCGACGAGATCGGCTATCTGCCGATGGGGCGCGACCAGGCCAACCTGTTCTTCCAGGTGATCGCCAAGCGCTATGAGAAAGGGTCGCTGATCCTCACCTCGAACCTCACGTTCGGGAGCTGGGACCAGGCGTTCGCCGGCGATGCCGTGCTCACCGCCGCGATGCTCGACCGGCTGCTGCATCACTCCACGGTCATATCCATCCAGGGCGAAAGCTACCGACTTAAAGACAAGCGTCGCGCCGGCATCCTCGCCAAACCCGCGGCACCAGGATGATCGGCGCCGCCGGGGGTGGGGCTCGCCCCACCCCCGGCAAAGAAGGTGGGTCAGAATTAAAGCGGCGCGATGAACCTCGGTGGGTCAGAATCCAGTCGGCGTTGACACCACGGCTCGCTCTCCTGCGATGAGGATCCGCTCGGCCCACCCGAGCAGCCCTCGGAGGCGCAGTGTAGGGCGAGCCACCCGTCACGCAGAGGCGGACATACGGTCTTACGTTCATGTGGATCGAGCGAGCGGGTCGGGCGTTGGACGGAGATGGGCTTTTCCATCAGTTATGATGCTGGCGTCTTCGGCGCTTTGGCTATGATTTTGCTGGTCGCGGTCGGCGTCATCGTGGCCGCGTGGTTGTTCACTGCAGCCAAGGACGCTCATGATGAGGTGCTCGAGGACGACCAGGGCACGGATCTCAAATGGTGAAGTCGCGAGGCTGTGGTGGGACAGCGGAAGTGACCGATCCGCGTCTCCCAGCAGTTCAAAAGGGCTTTCGATGTGATCCCGGTAGGACCATGCGCCGGTCTGCAGTCAGTCAGGCGCCTTCTGAATGATGATCCCGAAGCAGGTGGAGGCGAAACCGTCGATCGCAAGCTTCAGGTGAAGCGGCTGTCCCAGCCATTGATTAAGCCCGTTGGGGAGATCGTGACTCCAAGGAGGCAGGTCAATGAACTTGTCCATGGGCTTGCTCCCCAGTGAGAAATCGGGGACAGAAACCTTGTGGCCGTTCGTGCGGAGCCGTTCGATGATGGACTCGAAATGCCGTTGCTGGAAGAGGACGGTCGGCCAGTTATCGACTGTAGGGCCTTCGGGATTGATGTTGAATTCTGTCGTGTGAACGGCGATTCCACCAGTGCGCAGCGTCTTCAGCGAATTCTCGAGGAAATCCAGTCCCTGGGAGATAGTGCCGAGATGCTCCAGCGCACAGATTGACCAACAAAAGTCGTAATCCTGGAGGTCGTCCGGAATTGCATTCATATCCACGTGGCGAAGGCTGACGTGCGCGTCGAAGGTTTCATGATCGACCAGGTTCGACTGGTGCGCTTGCTCCAGGCTCGAGACATGCTGGTTCGTCGCCGCCCAGCCGCGCGCTTGCGCTTCCTCGAGCGGCAGATCCGTGATGGTGACTTCTACACCCTGCGACGCGAAATAGCTCGGCAGCGGTTCCATCCCGCAGCCGAAGCCTAACCCCCTCGCGCCGCTTCGTAGAAATCCATTCTCGAAAATAGCCTGAAGCACATACGCAAGCTCCCACAGCTTGCGATGAAATACGACCGGCACCTTCAGCTGCGCACACCAATGTGCGAGCCAGTCGCTTTCCATATCGACCTGAACCGATGCTTTCGGGACGAGGCCGATCTCATGTGGACCATGGGTAGGCGCAGGAGGCAGAGCTTCGGCGAGATTGCGAGCCAGCTCGTAGCCAAACGCCTTGATGTTGAGATGGGCGAGATTGACGTTGCGCAGCGCCACGTTCAGCGCGTTCACGTTAGGCTGCGAATCCTTGTTAACGAGCGAAAGCAGGGTTTCAAGGCTTTGAGTTCCTTGCTCGGACATCTCGCGCTTCATCTTTTTGTAGACACCATTATCAAAGATCCGCGCCCGCGGCCGCGAATGTTGGAAAAAGAATTAAAGCGCCGAGGCTGCTTTGCGCGCCAGAAGACCGAAAGGAGCAGCTTCCAGACTGGCCCCTGACGTTGGATCGCGAATCTGATGCTTGAGTATGCGTCGATCATCTAGGCTAATCTGCGCCACTTCATGATTGCGACTAATCAAGATTAGCGCTGCTCGCTCTACGTCCGCTCGCCGGAAAAGCGTAAGTGCGTCGTCCTCAACAGAAGGGCCGGAGGGGGACCGATCGATATCGAACGTGTGCACGGCGACCCCGCCGGGACGAAGGCAGCCCATTGCTTCGTCAATGAAGCGGACACCCGCTGAGATCGCTCCGAGCCTGTTCACGACGCCGGACGACCAGAAGAAATCGAAATTCACCAGATCGCGCGGAATCGGATAAAGGGAGCTAGCGCGCACCTCGACATGTCTGGCGAAGCGATCCTCCTGGCACAGTCTCGGCCGGTGCAGACGCTGGAGCGCTTGCGCATGCTCCGCCTCGTCCCAGCTGCTCTCCGCGGAGTTCGGAACAGTCGCGACGAGCGAGACACCCCTTTG
>Ga0213875_10001092_pt1 | contig 18835 bp, 9 predicted proteins | sample BarmaccomBMRX_R8_FD_160105 | JGI IMG/M metagenome (GOLD analysis project Ga0213875, IMG submission 160105) | Root-associated microbial communities from Barbacenia macrantha in rupestrian grasslands, the National Park of Serra do Cipo, Brazil - RX_R8 | ecosystem: Host-associated > Plants > Roots... | reverse complement strand
TTTTTTTTGACGCTCACAAGATTCGCCAGAAGACGATATGCTCCGGACACCCCTGCGGGCAGTTGCCGGTACAGTGCGAACGCGTCATAAATGTACGTTCCCCGACCATATCGTGCGACGAGCAGGCCGCCGCGTTGCGGATCCTGGTCCGGATCGTGCGTTTCAAGAAGCGGTACGTAATGGGCGTCCCAGCTTGCGAGGAAGCCGTGGCCGCGCTCTTCTTCCCAGCCTTTGAAATCGGCTTCAGAGATTCTATTGGGCCAATCCAGAATCGGGTTGCTTGGACTCAACAGCTTAACAGCCGACGTCTCGTCGACCACCTTCTGGGGATTTTGACCGAGCGTGAACGGATAAGGCCCGTAGTCCCGGTCGAAATTTTGCAGATTGTATTGCACGAGCAGGGTTCCACCATTTTTGACGTAGCTCAACAGGCGATTGTTAGCCGTCGCGAGCACAGGCTGCACCGCGTAGGCGCGCACGCCCAGAATGATCCCGTCGTAAGTGCTTAGATCGGCCGTGTCGATGTCAACTGACGACAACGTACGTACACTTAGCCCAAGGTCCTCGAGCGCTTGCACGACATCGTCGCCGGTTCCAGGTAAGTAGGCGAGGTGCAAGGCGGGAGCGGTCTTGACGTCGACGCCGACTGCTTTGTAAACTGCATCACGATACAAAGGATACGGACGCAATCCCGCATAACCTACTAGCCGGTAGCCTTCGTGAAATGTTTCACCTTTGTAAGTTGCGATGGCCTTGACGTTGTAAGTGCCCGCCTGGAGCGATCTCACGGCGACTTGGAATCTAACGGTGTCGTTTGCATCCTCTCGATCGAGCGAAAAGGGATATTCGGCGGGCGTCGATTGCCAGCCCTGTGGCAGATCGAGCCGGAGCGTGCCCTGTGCGGGGCCTTTGACGTTCGAGTGCAGCGTGCAAGAGAACGTAAAGGAATTAGCGTCCAGGGGGACAGCACCGGCCGCCGGCGAGACAGTGATCGAGATGGCAGGCGCGACGAGCAGCGGCTCCGACTCGAGTCCGATCCCTTCAATGCGGTGCGTCGCCTGCACCACCTTGCGAATTTCGATGTGCGCTCCCCGATACGCGATGCGAACATTCGCCGTGAGCGGGTACGGCGGGAGCGATAAGTTGCGGTAGCGCTTGTCAGTGAGATCGTAATATGGCTGCTCGAGATTCGGACGCGAGAAATAAGGCCGCGTAAGTGCGGCATCGGCGGGCGCGATTAGGCTGAATTTCGCGCTAGTATCGGTGCGGCCTTTTAGCGATGTCGCGGGCGAACTGTGCGCCTGAATCTTCCAGTTCTTTCCATCCGAGGAAGTAACTTCCATTCCTTCAATGTCCACCGTCTCCGGGCTTCCATTCATTAGGTGGGCGTTGACCGCGAACGATTGTCCAGGAATAACGTTCGCAAAGGTCGGAGCCGATGAGAAGCGCGCGAAGGGGCCGCTAGGTTCGTGTTCCGGCGCGATGCGTACGTCAAATGAGAGGCCGAGGGCGAGAATCAGCGCGCGTTCGAATTGGCGCTCTTTGTTCTCCAGCTCGAATGCGACGTTGCTTTTCCCGGGCTCGGGAAGGTTGCTTGCTTGGACCTGCGCAAGAAGAGCACGCGTGTCGTTCAAGCCTTCGGCGAGCGCGACGGCGACTGGCGTTGGATCCTCGGGGTGGAACTGTTTTCGCGCGGTCGTGACAATTTCGGCCATACGCGCCAGGCCTTGCTTGAGAAACTCAGTATCCCCGCTCGCGAGACCCGCGACACCTTGCAGCGAGATGTCGATTCCGTCGTATAACGACTCTTCTCTTTTGGGTTCGGCGACGCGTGACCCATAGCGGTGATACGGACTCTCGTACGGAACCGGTGGAGGAATCGTCGCGCCGCCATTCTGGCTCTTTTGACAGCCCCAGCCTTGACGACCAATTTGAAGAAATGTCAGGCCGGACGGCGGATTCGCATCACCTTCGGCGATTTCAACGTCGGTTGATGGCTGCGTGTACATCCAGGTTTGGTGGACGTAATCGAAGAATTTGACGGGGACGTATTTGTCCGTCGCGTAGTCGTACATCCCTTCCTTCGTCGCAGAGAAGAAAGGAACGCGAGCGTAAACTTTGAGCGGTGTCCAGGGCTTCAGTCCTTCCCGTAGCTGTTCCGGAAAACGCATGGGGTCGCCGGCGGCAAGAAACGCTTCCTGCGCGACTTCTCCCGAAACCTGGTGGTTGCCGTGACCATCAGTCGGAGCGCCCGCAAACACCGAAACAATGATGAGCGGTCGCGTCATGCGGAGGATGCGGACGACATCGCTGAGAACACGATCATGCCCCCATTTATCGAGCGCCTCTTCACGCGTTTTTGAAAAACCGTAGTCGATGACGCTGCTCCAGTATTGGTCGACTCCGTAATAGCGATCGGATGCAAGCAACTCTTCAGTACGAACGAGACCGAGCGCGTCGTAGAGATCGCTCGACATCTCGTTTTGACCGCCCTCACCGCGTGTGAGCGTAAGCAATGCGCCGCGGGCGCCCAGGCCGCGTGTGTAGTAGGCCAGGAGGCCGCCGTCTTCGTCATCGGGATGGGCAGTGATCATGAGCAAGCTGGCGCGTGTGCCGAGTTCGGCCAGACAGCGCGCCAGGCCGGGAGCACCCCGGTCGAGATCAGTGCTCATCGCGTTCGCGTCGTTGTCGGCCTCGGCGGCGTCTGGTTTCGAACTGGCCCAGATGGCTGCGGATAACGCCGCGGTTGCCGCTATGGACAAAGCAAAAGGGATGTAGCGGCGGGCGCTCGCGCGCGGAGACGCTGCTGACCCAGCCGTGTTCGGTTTCGAGAGTTCGGGTCTCGAGGCGGTGTCGTACATGCTGTTTATATTTTCTTTCGGTAGTAAAAAAACAGTCCGGCGGCGAGGCCCATAAAGACGGCGGTGGTGAGGAACATCTTCAGCTCGAATCGCCAGATTGAGGAGACTTGGTGCGAGGGAATGAAGGCGACAACCAGGCCGATGGTGGTTGTTAGTAGCCCGGCCGCGGCGGCGAAGCGGATCCGCGCTTTGCTGTAGAACCCGGGACCGTGTCCAGGTTCAAAAGCGACACGGGCGAGCGCTGCGAATAAGTACAAGTACGAAATCATTTGCACCACAACGGCAAGATCGAGCAGTGTGACGTAAGCTTCGCGGACCGTTGTACCGCCCGCAAAGCTCATTGCGACCAAAAGCGACGACATAGCGGCGATGGCGACCAGCGCGATGTGCGGCGTTCCATACCGGCGGTGCACTTTGCCGAGAATTTTCGGCATGTAGCGATCGAGGCCCGAAACGAAAATGATGCGCGCTGAGCCGCTCAGCCAAGCGGATGTCGAGCCGACAATAGAGACCGAGATGAGCAAGGCGAGCGGGTACAACACCCATCCGAGGCCGATCTGCGCGGCCATTTTGTCGATGCCTTGCAGAACGCCTTGGACAACCTGAATTTCGTTTTGTGGGATCGCTAGGAGGACCGCGAGCGTCGCGCCCAGGTAAAACGTTCCTGCGAGCAACCCGCCCAACAGAATGCCGCGCGGAATACTGCGGCGGGGTTCGCGAATTTCGTCGCCCATCACGGGACCTAGTTCGAGCCCGACAAGGCCGAAGCAGATGATGCCGAAGGACGAGACAACTCGCCAGTCGAGAGCGCCTGGGCCGAGACTTCGAGCGGAAATGCGCACCCCGGCGTGCGCGAGCGTCAAGGCTCCTAGTGCAATCAGAATTGCGGCGCCGATGAGCGCACCGATGCCGCCCGCGTTATTAACCCATTTGCCCACCCCGAGGCCGCGTATATTCGCCCAAGCGGTAAGCCACAAGAGGCCGACCGTGAGCAAAAAGAAAAACAGTCGATTTTCGCCGAAGCCTGCGGCGGTTTTTCCGCCCATATATGTGACGATTCCGACTAAGTAAAACAGCAGTGTCGGGATGAAGAACAGGTTCGACGTCCAGTAACTCCAGCCGCACAGGAATCCGTGCAGATCACCGTACATTTCTTTTGTCCAGACGTACAAGCCGCCTTCGTTAGGGAAACGATGGCTGAGGTCGATGACGGCAATGCCTTGCGGGAGAAAAAAGAGCGCAAGCGAGGCGAGCCACAGCCAGAGAGTGATGGGACCATTGGCGGCGATAACGGGGACGACATTCAGGTTGAGGACGGCAACCACGCAAAGCCAAGTCAGATCCCAGACACCGAGCGCGCGCTTGAGGTGCACGGCCTGTACGGGTGCGATGGTGTCCGCGGCCACTGACCTTAGGGTACGTTGTCAGCGATGGGAGCGGCGGTTATGCGAGTTCGGGACGGCCCGGCGCGAAAAGCTCAGAACTACTTTGGAGGCCCAGCGGCAGAATTGAGGGTTGCCCAGTTCGTCGCTAGATTATATGCGTTAACTGTTCCGATTCCCATGGCGGAGTCCCACCCGACGCCCGTGCCGTAAGCTTTCACGAAATCGCTCTCGGTCGCCGAAAGCACGCCGATTCCGGTCGAAGAATCGTAACAGCTGTAGCTTCCCGTACACGGCACGTCCGTGTCGCCTTCTGTAACGTCGTAGAAAGTGCAGGTATGTGCGACGCCGTTGCCTTTGCTCGAATTACAGGAACTCGAGCCACTCGCGCCGTACTCCTTGGCTGCGAGCTTATAATAGGAAACATTCGGATTACCTTGCCGCGCACCATTCTTTTGGTTTACTAGGGCCTGGATGCCAGCCATTATCGGGTGACGCAAATGAGGTTCCGCCGGCACCGGACCAGCCGCTCGGAGGGCCTGTGCACGGACTTCCGCCATGTGCGACGTCAGACCAGCAAAACACGTAATAATGAGACCAGAAACCGTTCGCGGCGAACAGCGCCACGTCGGGTAAATCACGAACCCCGTCTTTCAAGATGCCAATAACATCCGATTGCCAAGAGGGTTTAGCATATCCTTTGCAACTTCCACTAACCACACCGCTGATCGACGGTGCGCCGGTCGCGCAACGGCTAGGTCCCCCACCCCCGGCGGCGGTGGTGAGCAACTCATCATATACAGCGTAATACAAATACACGACCCAACTGTTGCAAAAACCATTAGTTCCATAAGTAGTGCTGTAGCCGTAGTATTCTGCAATTAGCTGACTGGCGCAGGAATCATTCCAGGGAATCTCCGGAACATAAGATATCGCCGACTTGTAGGTGGAACTGTTGGTCGAAGCCCAATATGTGCTATTTGTCCCTGCATATGTATCGCTGAAATCCGTACCGCCCACTGCTACGTTATACGGCGTGGACGCAAACGCATTAACGGCGATGCCGTTGGTCGCCCACGGATCGTTGTAATTGCAAGCCGCCGCGCCCGAGTCGCCGGTAGCAACAAAGACCGACACACCCTCCGCAACAGCCTGCTGATAAGCGGCGTTGTATGCGGCATTGGCGGCCGCTCCGCTTTCGGGCTCGCACTCGCCGTAACTGATGCTTATGATGCCAGGAGGTGTACCGCTCGCATTGATGAGGTTCTGGATGGCAATCATGCCACCAAAAATGGTGGTTGTATCGGCACAGGATGCCATTTCGATTGTCGCGTCCGGGGCCGAGGCACTGGCCCATTCGGCATCGAGAATCGCTTCAGCATCGTTGGGGGCGATTACGCCGGGATTGGTGCAGTTATCCGGACCCTTCTTCGGTGCAGGATGGACGGTTACAAACGATCCCGATGTGTAACTCGTCAGGCCAAATGTACTGCGAAACGTGTTCCAGTCCGAACCGCTGTAGACATTCGTGTTCTCTATGGCCGCGACTGTTTCGCCTTTGCCGGAGTAGCCGGAGTTAAATAGCGGGTTCATGTTGTAGATTGTTGCCAAGTCGCTCGGTACAACGGCGTACACTGTCGCTCCGTCCGAATTGGGATAGACGCTGGCGTCGAATCCATGCAACGCCAGCCATCCGGTAATCGCGTCAACGTCTGCCTGCGCTACGCCAAACCGCTCTCCAAATTCATCGGCGGTAATCCACTTGTGAAAGTTCGGCGAGGCCGGATCGTGAAGTTCTTCAATAAATGCCCAAGTGCTTGTTCCTGTTCAGGAGAGCGGCGCAACTGCAGTAACATATGGTCCAGCGATAGACTCCCGGCAACGGCCCTGATCGTTTGCCGCAATCGCCTCAGAGGGCGGACATTACCCGCGTGGCAATATTGCTGGACGCCAACTCACTATTACCTGTTAAAATTCCGTCTTGGATAAGACTATTAAGCGCTGAACTCCTTTCAGTGAGGTTTTATGCGGTACCCTATCTCCAGAGATAATGCGTCTCTCGATGAGAGCGGCAAAGATTCGAAGGGTTTGGACGGTGAGGAGCGCCTCGCGCTGGATGAGCTTTACACGGCGGCGTTCGGTGAACTAAAGCGCATCGCCATTGCTTCGAAACGGCGACGAAACAATCCCGCAGTCAGCACGGGAACTCTGATTAACGCAGCGTGGATCAGGTTGGCCACAGCTCGTCAATTCGCGCCCGAATCGAAACCGCACTTCATGAATATGGCCGGCGCCATTATGCGCCAAGTATTAGTTGAAACGGCTCGCCGTCAAGGAGCGATGAGACGCGGAAGGGGTATAGAGTTCATTAACCTTGACACGAACGTACTCGCCGAGGTCGCAACCGATAGTGACATATTGGCTCTCAATTCCGCGCTTGAAGAACTCGCGCAGGTGAGCCCCCGGCAAGCCCAAGTTGTAGAAGCCAAGTTTTTTGGCGGATGCGAGCTGTCTGAGATTGCCCACAATCTAGGCGTTGCGACTGCAACAGTGACACGCGACTGGCGAGCCGCCAGGGCTTGGCTCGCCTCTAAGCTGCGCCTCGAGCGGTAAAACAGACGCAAGCTTTATTCATCCCTCCGAGCTGGCAAGTAACGGTTCACATCACCTTTATAGCCCCGCACATCTTCAAAAAAGGAGGCCAAGCATGATCTTTTTCGGGGATAGTTTCCCTAATAACGAGTAAGAGGCAATGCAGCCCTGCTGGGACAAAGCAAGCAGGTTCGAAATGCAGCCTGAAACCCTCATTGGAGTACCCCATGTGTATAAAATCCATTCCCACCGATTCTCTAGCCGCGCTCTTGTTAGCTTTGGCAATCTCGGGGCCGATTTGTGCGGGAGCACCTGACCCAAAACGCACGGAGCTCCTTGGGTCGGCCATGAGCTTTGAGCCAAACGTGGGGCAATTCCCATCCTCGGCTCGCTTTGTTTCCCATGGCCAGGGATATCTCCTGGAACTGCGACCCGAAGGCGCCCGTTTCCGGTTTGCAGAGAACAAATCTGCGTTCGAGCTAAAGTTTGTCCACGGCAATCGAGAAGCGGCGATCGCGGGCGAAGATAAGTTGCCGGGGACGCACAGTTATATCCCCACCTCAGATCCGGCAACGTGGCATACCGGCATTGCGACCTACCGGGAAGTCGAGTACCGGCAGCTTTATCCCGGTACAGATCTCGTCTTCTACGGCAATCCCGACCATCTCGAATACGACATCCGCCTTCAGGCACACGCGGATCCTTCAAAAGTGAGATTCGATCTCGCCGGAGTGGATTCTTACGCCGTCGAGGAGAGCGGGAACCTGGCGCTGCGGATGCGTGGTCGTGAACTACGACTGCTCAAGCCGCACGCGTTTCAGAAGGATGCGACGGGCAAGCTGGTAGATGTTGCGGCGGCCTATAACATCTCGAGTTCCGGGATTGTAACCTTTGGCCTTGGCCCGTATGACCACTCGCGCGCGCTCAATATCGATCCTGTTCTCGATTACAGCTTCTTCCTTCCCGCCGCTGTAAATGGCTATCTGTATATCGGAGCATCGACGACAGATTCCCCCGGAAATACTTACATTGCGGGGACATTTCCGGTCGTCGCGCGAACCTACGGCCTTTCCCAGAATGGTTTTTTCATCGCCAAATACAATGCCAGCGGCCAGGAAATTTATAACACCACGTTTGGGAATACGCACTCTCCTGACTTTGGCGGTTCGGTGAACGGTATCGCCGTCGACTCTAAGGGCAGGGCGTATCTAGCGGGCTTAGTATCCGGCGCATATAACGGCGGACTACCGTATACGCCGAATGCCTATCAAACCTCTGCAGGCAGTCCTTACAACAACGCGTTTCTAGCCGTACTTAACGCGAGCGGGACCGCGCTGATCTATGCCAGCTATTTCGGCGGAAATACAGAGGCAAGCTCCGTGAGCTTCGATTCCTCCGGGAACGCGTATATCGCGGGGCAAGCGGATAGTGGCACGTTCTCGTCTCTTCCGATCACCCCGAATGCGCCGCTGTCGACAGCACCGGCCCCTGATTCGGGCTTTCTGGCGAAGTTCAACCCAAACGCCACCTCGGGACCGAAATCGTTGGTCTACTCCACCTACATCGGAGCGCCCCAATCGGGGAGTTCCGTGGTGAATGCCGTCGCGGTGGATAGCAACGGCGATGCTTACGTCACCGGTAACGCAAACGGTGGCCCTCCGTACCCGACCAGTCCAAACGCGTATCAGTACAACGGTCGCGATCCATCGAACGATGTTTTCGTTTCCAAGATCAACGCCGCGGGCACGGCGTTCGCGTACTCAGCCCTGCTTGGTCCCGGCGCGGGACAAGCTATCGCGGTAGACGGCAGCGGCGACGCCTACGTAGCGGGCACCGTCTACGAAGACGATTTCCCGACGACCAGCGGCGCGTATCAGACCACGTACCCGAGCGGCTTCGCCTCTGAATTGAACTCGGAGGGCAGTGCATTGGTGTATTCGACGTTCTTAGGCGGTCCCGACGATTTGTTCGCCGGCGGCAGCAGCTATGTCGTACCGACGAATATCGCTATCCCGTCGGGCTGCTCGTCAGCGTGCGCTCTGTACGTCGCTGGTTTCACCACGGGATCGGATTTCCCGATGGTTAACGCTGTTGAGCACTATGTTCCCGGATCCCAATATTCGGCATTCTATGTGGAACTTGCAGGCAACGGAGCATCAGCCCTTCAATCCAGCTACTTCGCGTCCGGCCCCGCTCAATTCGATCCATATCAGAAGGTTCCAGGGATCGGCGTCGATTCGTCAGGTGACATTTATCTGACAGGGGACGTGGAAACGTCGAATCTGGCCATCTCGAAGACGAATGCATCGTTCGGTGAAGGATTCCTCGCGAAGATTGCGCCGCCCTCCGGCGCCGCCTTGTTTGCCATACCGCAATCGATCAAATTCCCCACCCAAGTTGTCGGCGTAAGCACTTCGCAGCAGGGATTGGCGCAGCCCACAGTGCTGCTCCAGAACCTCGGAACAGAAACCGCGACGATTTCTTCCATCGAGGTAACGCCGTCTGACCGATTCGCACAGACGAACAATTGCAATGGTTCGGTCCCGCCGGGCGGCAGTTGCACATTGACTCTCAACTTCACACCGGGCGCAGCCAGCTCGAATCCGCAAACCGGATCGATAGAGATTTCTTCGACCGGCAATTTCAGCCCGACGATTCAGCTTTCCGGCGCCGCAGAAAACGACCGCTTCGTGGTCGCTACTTGCGGAGGCGTTACGCCCTGCGGGGGACTGACTTTCGCCGACACGACGGTGGGCTCATCTGCAACCGCCGAGATCATCACGCTGACTAACCTGGGGAACACGGCTGCGCCGTTGACGACCATCTCCAGCAGTCTCCCCGATTATGGGCTTCTGACGAATTGTCCGCAAACGGGCGCCGGCCTGCCCGCTCTCGCGAGTTGCGAAATTTCCGTGCAGTTCCACCCCACCCAGACGGGACTTCGCCCCGGAACGATCACTGTAGTCGCAACGGGAACCTCGGCGGATTCTATTAGCATTCCCGCAGTCGGAACCGGTCTTCTCACGCCAAACAGCAGCTCCATCGTCCTGCTCGAATCCGTGCTGAACTTTGGAACCGAAACGGTTGGTCTTACCGGCGGCCCTCAATCGGTGGAGGTCTTTAACAACGGAACCTCCCCCGTCACGATCTTTGCCCCGAGCGTCACCACGACTGATTTCTCCATCATCTCGAACAGTTGCACGGGCGTGCTGATTGCTCCCCAAACCAGCTGCTCGATGGCTATAACCTTCTCCCCAACTGCTACGGGAACCCGCTCTGGCGCCCTCGACATTCCTAGCAGCGCAAACTCCACTCCACTTACGGCGAGCCTCGTCGGTATCGGAATCGCCTCCGCGCAGAATCTCGAATTCTCACCCACCTCAATTGTGTTCCCAAATGAGGTTGTCGGCTCCAGCAGCGTCGCATCCACCGTCACTGTTTACAATGCAGGATCGGACCCGGTCACGATTGATCGTGTTCTGGTGACCGGCGCCTTCCAGATCACGGCGACCTCCTGTCCTGAAGCGACCCTCCACCCTGAGCCGTCGCCGGCTTCCTTCCAAACATGCTCGGTGACGGTGGCGTTCAGTCCCAAAACCACGGGACGACTCACCGGCGCCATCACAGTCATCGATACCGAGGGCCGGCAATCGGCGTTCAGCCTCGCCGGTACCGGAGTCACTCAAACCGGTGCGAACGACTCCGTGGAGGTCAGCCCGGCAGCTTTGGTTTTCACGGATCAAGCAGTCAATCTGTCGCCCTCAACCGGAAGTGGAGACGGAACGCAAACAGTCTCTCTCACCAACAGCAGCAATGCCTCAATCACGATCGGAACGGTTACCGGGACAAACACCATCACACGATCGTCCAGCAGTGGGCAGTTTTCCATCTGGCCGCCATCTTCGGGCGATGGGTGCTCCGGGCAAACGGTATCGGCGGGAAGCAGCTGCGCCGTACAGTTAGCCTTTGTGCCGACCGTTGTGGCCAAGGACGTGAAAGGCTCGCTCACGTTCCCGGTAACTTATGCGGATGGAAAAGCAGCCACACTTTCGGCAACTTACTCGGGCAACGCGTTGGCATCGCGAAGCTCTATCGCGATCACGCCGGATTCGGCCGATTTCGGGACGCAAATCGTCGACGAGGCTGCCGGCGGCATTCTATTCACCATCACGAATACGGGCGATCAACCGCTTACTTTGGGCGCAGCTACGCTGTCAAGTAAGCAGTCGGGAACCAACTTCACTTTTAACGGCTACAACTACAGCCAGTGCAACGGCGGCGGCACACTGGAGGCAGGGCAGTCGTGCGTCGTATTCGTTGAATTCCAACCGCAGACCACCGGCACCATAACCGGAACGCTCACGATTAACGATCCTGCTGCTTCCGGCGGACCTCACAAGATTCCGCTGACCGGAGTTGGGCTACCCACAAACGAGGCGATCACCGTCTCGCAGTTGTCGGTGAACTTCGGCAATCATCCAGTCGGCGGAAGCGGTGCGCCCGTCGCGGTCTATGTCTCCAACGAATCCGCAAGTACAGTGGGTGGGTTCACGTACACGTTGGGCGGCACAAACGCGAGTGACTTCACATTAAACTCAAGCAACTGTCCGACGTCCCTGTGGGGCAAGAATATATCCGGGCCTCAAGGATCGCCGACGTGCTCTTTGCTGATCGCGTTCTCACCCAGCAAAACTTCGCTAGGGGTTCGTTCGGCAACGGTAACGGTGGCCTTCGGGAGTGGAAACGTGCCGGGAAGCCCGATCACGATCAAACTTACCGGAACCGGCGTGCCGGATGCGCCTGCCGTCGTGCTCTTTCCGAGTACGGTGAGCTTCGCAAACACGGAGGTCGGTTCCAAGAGCCAGAATCAGGCATTTTCGATTAACAATTCAGGCAGTGCGAATCTCACGATCAGCAAGCTAGTGGTGACCAACTCCGCCGAGTTCACCATCGTGAGCGATGGCTGCCTCGGCAAGACTCTCGCGTCGGGTAGCGACTGTCTCGTTTATGTGGCCTTCTCTCCGGCTTCGGCAGGCAATCGCAGCGGATCGATAGCAATCACTGATAACGCCGCCAACAGCCCACAAATTGAGCAGTTCGCGGGTGTTGGTTTTGACTCCCCCAAAGCGGTGCTGACGCCGTCTTCGGAGAACTTCGGGGATCAGGACGTCGAGACCACGAGCGCGGGCAAAAGCATCGTGCTCAGCAATACCGGGACCGCGCCGTTAGAGATCGCGAGTGTCAAAATCGCGGGCACTGACGCCGGCGACTTCAAACAGACAAACAACTGTCCGGCTGCTTTGTCCGCCGGGGACAACTGCACGATCACGGTCTCCTTTTCGCCACAAACCGCAGGAAGTCTAAGTGCTTCCCTCGTCGTAACCGACAACGCAAATAACGTCGCCGATTCTACGCAATCCGCCACGCTGACCGGAACGGGCATTAAATCCAGTACGGCCGTTCTCCCGCCGAAACAATTGAGGGGTGATGGTCACGACGCTCCGGGCTGCGCGTCCTGCTCAGACACGCGTGTTGTTAGGGACGTGAAAACTGCACGGCTCGCAGACGCTGCGTTGAACCCGGCTTCATTAACCTTCGCGAATCAGGATCTCGGGACAATAAGCGCAGGCAGGCGTCTTGTGCTGAGCAGCACCGGAAACGCGCCGCTGGCAATTGCGAGTATCGCGATTGGGGGCTCCGATCCGAGTGACTTCCGGCAGACGAACAACTGTCCCTCGGCTTTGTCGCCGGCGACTAGTTGCACGATCACGATTACGTTTTTGCCGCAAGCCGAGGGAAGCCGAAGTGCTTCCCTCGTGGTAACGGACGACGCAAAGAACGTCCGGGGTTCGACGCAATCCGCCACACTGAGGGGAACGGGGGTCATTTAACGAGTACGACAGAAATGAGCGCGACGCGGCTCGCGTCTTACTTATTCTTCCATTCGCCAGCCTGGGCCGGTCTGCCCCAAGCTCGGTACAACTCGACTATCCACTCGTGTGCGCGTTCCAGATGGTATCGGTCCGGGACGTCTATTCGATCTTTCCGCGCCACCATTCCCCGATAACCCCCGACTAGCAACGGTTCGGCTTCGGCGTACTTCTTTTGTCCAGCTAGGCTTGCTCCAAGTAGGCTCTCAGCACGAAATCGTTGCCAGTTATCCGGCTGATTCTTGCGATTGAACTCGAGGGCCTCGCGCGCGAGAGGCTCGCTTTGAACGAACTTCCCATCTGAAATGTATGCGAGAGCCAGGTCGGCAGCCGAACTCATCGTATCCGGGTTGTCCGAACCGTATACGCGACGACGCCCTGCTAAAACTTGCGCGCCATAAGTTTCCACCGAGGCATATTTTCCCTGTCGTTGCCACAGCCATGCAAATTCCGAAAGAGTTTCAAGCGTGTTCGGATGCTCAGGACCGAACACGCGACGCTCTGTCGGCAGGGTCTGGCGGAAGAGCGTCTCCGCCTGTACATACTTGCCCTCGTCGTTATAGGTATCTGCAAGATTGCCCATGGAACGCAGAGTCTCGGGGTGTTCACCACCTAGTAGGCGCCGGCTGACTTCCAAAATCTGCCTCTGGAGCTTCTCAGCCTGACTGTATTTGCCCGCCGCTTCGTAGGCGACCGCAAGATTGCCCATGGAACGCAGAGTCTCGGGATGCTCGGGACCCAACACGCGGCGTTTGATCTCTGTTACTTGCCGGTACGGATCCGCGGCCTCCGTGTACTTGCCCTCCGCCTCGTAGGTGTCGGCCAGATTGTCCATCGCACGGAGCGTGTCCGGATGCTCGGGGCCCAATACACGGCGGTCGATCTTCAACACCTGCCTGAATAGCGCCTCGGCCTGCGGGTATTTTGCCTGCTCAGCGTAAGTGACCGCCAGATCGTTCATGGACGCGAGCGTATCGCGATGCTCGAGACCCAGCACCCGGCGGCGGATGTCTAAGGTTTGTCGGAAGAGCGGCTCAGCCTCAGGGTATTTGCCCTCCCGTTCGTATGCGGTGGCAAGACTGTTCGCGGAAGCGAGCGTATCTGGATCATCGGGCGCCAACACATGTCGCTGGATGTTCAGGTTATTTTTCAACAGTTCCTCGGCTTCGGAATATTTCCCCTGAAGAGACTCTATATCTCCGATGCGGCTCATGGCCCTGAGTGTCTTCGGATCACGGGCTCCGAAAACCCTCCGATCTAAATCCAGAGCCCGCTCTAATTGCGTCCGTGCCTCCGGGTATAACCCCAGGCCCATGTATGACTGACCGATGGTGTCGCGAATGGCAGCCTCGACCTCTGGTTGCCGATCGAACTTCCCCCCGGTCCGCGCCGCCGCTCGGTCTAATACTGTTCGTACTTCTAGGTGTGGCTCCGGTTTACTTCTCGGGCCCGCCTGGGCAGCGGCGCTGGCGCGAGCCAGCAAGTCATTCAGCAAAAAATCGTTAAGCGCCTGTGCAACTGCGGTTTGCCGGTTCGCCCGCATGCTTTGCCGGACGCTGACAGCGCCAGCGACCATGAGTATTAAAATAACGGCGGCAGTTGCCCCAACTCCCATCCGGTGCCGTCGCACATATTTGTGGGCCCGATACGCAACGCTCGGCGGGTGGGCTGCGACCGGCTCGTGCCGTAGATATCTTCCAATATCGTTAGCCAAGTCCAAGGGCGTCGCATATCGCCGCGCACGATCTTTCTCCAGCGCCTTTAGAGCGATCACATCAGGATCGCCGCGGACCTGTCGCACCAATGTCGGTACATCGGTGCCACGATTCTTTGCGGTGGCGGTCGATTCCTTCCCTCGCGGCCGCAATTTCGTGCTCGGCTTGGGCGCATCGTCCTCTCGCAAATGCCGTAGGGCTTCATCAAGTGCAGCTTTGCGAAAGTCGAAAGGCAGCACACCGACAAGCAGCTCATACAGCACCACTCCCAACGAGTACACGTCGGAACGTGTGTCGATGTCTTCCCGCGAAGAATCGGCCTGCTCCGGGCTCATGTAACCAATCGTGCCGATCATCGCTCCGTGCTCGGTGAACATGGTTTCGGGAGTGAGCCGTTGTCCTATCGCTTTCGCCACGCCGAAATCGATAATTCGTGGCATTGGCTTTCCATCGACGTCGGCAACCAAAATGTTCGACGGTTTCAGATCTCGATGAATGATGGCTTTCTGGTGTGCATGCTGCACGCCTTCGCAGACGAGAATGAATAGTTCCAGCCGCTGTTGCGTAGTGAGCTTGTGCTTATCACAGTAGTCGGTGATCGCAACGCCTGGGACGTACTCCATGGCAAAGTACGGCCGTCCCTCTGGTGTCGAGCCCACATCGAAAACTTTCGCGATCGCGGGATGATCCATCAGCGCCAGGGCCTGCCGCTCGGATTCGAACCGCGCCATCACCTCGCGCGTGTTCATGCCGGTCTTGATCAGCTTGAGGGCGACGCGCCGACGGACCGGCTGTTTCTGCTCTGCGAGCCAGACCTCGCCCATGCCGCCTTCTCCAATCAACTCGAGTAGATGATAAGAACCGATCCTGGCTCCCGATTTGGCTTGGGGCAAATCAAGGGTGGGCGGGGTCTCGATTTCTGAGTTAAGAAGGTCACGCAAACAATCTGTCGCGCGTTCGTCGCACGAAAGCATCGCCTCCAACTCACTACGCAACTCCGGATCGGCACTCTCCAGTACGCGAGTACGCTCTTCCCCAGCGCACTGCACGGCGCGATGAAACAGCGTTTGAAGTTGCTCCCAACGTTCAGGCGTCACGCTGCTCGTGTCCTGTCATCTAGTGTTGCAGCCACGGCGCGGTGAATTGGCCAGTCGGCACCAGGCGGCAACAACAGGCCCTCTCGCCTCCCGGATCTCGGCAGGCGCGAGGTCTTTGCGTGTGCCACTGCTTGCTGAGAGTACCAGCGATCGAGACGCCAGTAACTACGAACGCGAAAGCTGGACGTCTTCTCCAGGCACCGAAAAACAGAACGTGGACCCGCAGCCCTCCTCCGACTCCACCCAGATGCGGCCTTCATAATGCTCCAGCACGGCGCGGCAGATCGCGAGTCCCATGCCCGTTCCCGCGTATTCGTTCGAATTATGTAACCGTTGGAACATCTGAAAAATCTGGTCCGAATATTGGCGCGGGACGCCGATACCGTTATCGATGACGCAAATAATCCAAGAGTTTGCCCGGTCTTTCCGCGCGCGGATCTCGACGCGCGGCGGTTCTTTGCTGCGGTATTTGATCGCGTTCCCGATCAGATTCTGAAATATCTGCAAGAGATGAATTTCCTGAATCCTAACGCGCGGAAGAGGATCGCACACCACCGTCGCTCCGCTTTCCTCAATGGACGCTTTCAGATTCGCGATCGCGTTCCGGGCCACGTCGCTCGCGTCCACTATCTGGACGTCTTCGCGCTGAATATTGATCGTTGTCGTGAAAGACAGCAGGCCCGTGACGAGCATGTCCATGCGCGTCGCGCCTTGTGTGATGTAAGCGATGTATTCGTTCGCGTGGGTGTCTAACTGCCCGGAGCACTTACGCTCCAGCATTTGGCTGTACAGCTTGAGCATCCGAAGCGGCTCTTGCAAATCGTGCGACGCCGAATATGCGAACTGGTTGAGCGCTCGATTGACCCTCTGCAACTCCATGTTCGATCGCTGCAGCTCTTCCGTGCGCTGCCGCACCCGCTGTTCCAGCATTTCGTTCGCGTGCGCAAGCGCCTGTTCCGCCCTTCTCCGCCTCGCCGCAATGTGGCTGACGAGCAGCATCAAACCGGAAATCAACACCAGTCGCGTGAAGTCCTGAAGCGTGGGGTGGAACTTCTGCCCGAAAGCATACGGGACGACGTATATCGCCAAAATGGACGCGATCACGCCGGGCACGTAGCCGCCCCACCACGCGCTTGCGAGCAGTGCGATCCAGAACGTAATCTGCACCCCAGGGTGCTGTCCCAGCACTCTATGAATGAACAGGGCCAGCCCGGTTGCGACGCCCATTACGGCGAACGGCAGCGCGTAGCGGAGTACCGCCGATCGCAGCTTGCCTCCGGTGCGACTCGAGCGGGATTTCGCGGAATCGAGTTGCTCCGGTCGTGGCCCCTCGGCCGGGGGGACGCGCACCAGTTCAGTGTGCGACAAGGATCATCTTATTTAATCATCCCCATCGCTCTTAGGGAACCGGGTCAGTCGCGGCGCTGCTTGCGTCCCGCGATAGCCGCATTGATGAAGGTCCACACCTCCTTACGAATGCGGAATGGCTCCATCTGGCGCTTCGCTTCTTCGGGCCATTCGGAGCGATGTGCATACAGGTTCTTGACCGAGTCCCTAATGTCGGAATCGCCGCCTGTAAATCCCTCGACCAGCGTCATCCAACGTTCGGCAAGCGCTTGTCCCTTTGCACCCTGCGGGTCTTCCCCCAGAGAGCTTTCCACGTCCGCGATCAGCTCCATCCATTGCTTGCTGACGCGCTCCTGTAACTCCGGCGACCATAGGTGACGCCGGTCAGCAACCTTCTCCACTGCCGCGTGGTTCGCGTACTTCAGCATCCAATCCGAATCGTTTTGCATTTCGATCACCTCGATGATTTTTTTTAGTAGTTGGGCATCCAGCCTCTTTCCGGGATCGGCGGCCGATTCTGCTTCACGAATAGCGTCAATCGCGCGGTCCAGAAGCCGCCGTTTTTCCTCGAGAACGCGCCTCTGCATTCGCAGCGCCTCGCGCACTTCGAGCGGGTCCCTATCCAGTAAGGTTTTGATCTTCCCAAGTGACAGACCAACGAACTTGAGCGCAACCACCTGCTCCAGGCGTTCGAGATCGCGATCGTAGTACACGCGATAGCCCGCTGCCGTACGACGCGGCTTCAGCACGCCCAAACGATCGTAGTGATGCAGCGCCCGTACAGTGACACCCGCAAGCTTGGCAAACTCCTTGATCCTGTGCTGGCAGTTGTTGTCGCTCACGTCCGTGATGCCCTTCCGAGGCTATCTTCGAGCCTGACATTACGTCAGAGTCAAGCGGAAACTCTAGATCAGTTCAGCGGCATGAATTCCGAGTATCATGCCGGCTTCGCGAGCTCGAGCGGTTCGGTTTCGTTGGCGGGCTCCGGCTTGTACGTAACAATCGAAAGACGCGCTGCTGGATTCTTATTCACGACGCCGAAAACTCCTTCGTGCTGACTGTAGTTCTGCCATGAGCCGCCCATTAATAGCAAAAGCGCTGCTCGCAGGCTTAGCGGTCGTCTTTGCCGTGGCGAGTATCTCGTACGTCGTGCTGTGGACTTACTCCGTCACGCGCCCGGTTAGCGTCGAGTTAGGTTTTGAGACCGACTATGACGCAAGGCAACATTCGCAAGTGATTCGGAGCGTGCAGGCTGGCAGCCCGGCTGAACGCGTAGGTCTCGAAAAGGGCGATCGCATCACGGCAATCGATGGCCGCGCGATAGCGGACGAGCTGACGCTGCTGCACGCCTGGACGCGTCACCAGCCTGGCCAGCACGTCGAGTTGACCGTAAAACGCGCCGATTCTGCCGCTCCGCTCTCGATTCAAGCCACATTTCGCGCGATCAGTTCTGCATCGCGGCCCGACGTCGCGACGATCCTCGGCCGCAACATTGCCAGCAATCACGCCGTGGTGTTCCTGGTGGTTGGTTTGGCGGTTCTTTTTCTGCGCCTGGAAGACCTGCACGCATGGCTTCTCGCGTTATTGTTCGCCGGGTTCATTGCCATCCCGGCCGGCGAGCGATCCTTCATTGCGCTGAGCCCCCCGATGCGATCGTTCGCGCTCTTCTACAGAGCGTTGTTTAACAACATGGTCGCGCCGCTGTTCTTTTTGTTCTTCGCGGTTTTTCCCACGCGATCTCCGCTTGATCGGCGTGTCCCGTGGTTGAAATGGCTCGCCCTTTTCGGTGGCGCCGCAATTACGGTATTCGCCATATTCGCTCGGATCCCGGAGCAACGCCACGTCTTTGTGTTGATGTTCCTGTATGCGCTGCTCGGGCTCGGACTTGTGTCGCTGATTACGAATGCTCGC
>Ga0213875_10001091_pt1 | contig 18844 bp, 16 predicted proteins | sample BarmaccomBMRX_R8_FD_160105 | JGI IMG/M metagenome (GOLD analysis project Ga0213875, IMG submission 160105) | Root-associated microbial communities from Barbacenia macrantha in rupestrian grasslands, the National Park of Serra do Cipo, Brazil - RX_R8 | ecosystem: Host-associated > Plants > Roots... | reverse complement strand
GCTCGTCGGCGAGTTTTCGTAATTCCTCATCGGTGCGGTCCTGCACCGGATGCGGAATGAACACCAGCGCCGGGTCGGTGCCGAGGGCTTTGGCCTGTGCCTCGGCCCCCTGGATGAACTCTGTCGTCGCTACACCAACACAGGGAATGCCACGCGCCTCTAGATTCGCCATGTCATGCGTACAGCACGAAATGCACGAGCCTCAGTCGCTCAGCCCCTCGATGACCAGGTTCACCTCGGTGGCGATCTGCTGCTGAAGCGGCAGCGGCGCCGGGCGGGTGTTGGTGGGTTTGGCGTAATGCTTGAAGGCGACGCCGCGCTCGGCGAGACGTTCGCCGAGGCGCTTCAGGAACACGTCGCCACGTGCCTTGGCGATATCGAGAATGCCGATTGTGAGCCCGTCAAGCGCGTCGGGACGTTCCAGACGTGGTCGGAGCGTCGGGCTTTGCTCCGAGGTGGGGTCGAGTAAGACGCTCAATTGCGCACCTCCTTGGTTACCGGTGTGCTGCCACGCGGGCCGCTGGACGACCAGCCGCCGATGATACCCGAAAACATGCCGGCATTGCCGCCGGCCCGCACGATCATCAACCCGCCCGGCCGGAATTTCGAGACCATCGTGCCGGCGCGCGAAGCGGGCCCGCCCTCGGCAATGCCCTTGGCGCCAGCCACCAGATCCTCGCCAGGGATCTCGGTCAGCTTGTACAATTCCTCGTAGACCCGCGCCTTTGACCAGCCGGCCTCGCGGTAGGTGCGTTCATGTTCGGGCGACATCACGATCAGCGCGTCGGCCGACGGCGCCGATTTGACATTGAACATGACCTTGAGCGATTCGGCGAAACTGCGCGACAGGCTCTCCGGCGTGCGCGATTTCTGGTCGACAACACCCTGCAGGCCGAACCCGGCGAACACCGTCACCGCCGATTGCCCGGCCTTGAGCCCGACGCGCTCGACGGCCAGCGGCTCCCAGCACGAGCCTTCCTCGTCCTCGGCGAAGCAATAGGTGTATTTGCCCGGGTTGCCGAGCGTCGCGCGATCGACTTCCTGCGGTTTGCCGCCGCCTATATTGCGGATCACCAGTTGCAAGGCGCGTCCAATCGCGCCGTTGGCGCGGTTACCCTGACCCAGGGCGTTGCCCTTCGCGTTCATCCCGATCCGCCGCCGCACCGAGCCGTTCACGATCACTACCGGCCCGACAAACATCGTGGTGGCGAGCACCCCGTGCATCGCGAAGGTTTCGTCGAGAACCGCCTCGACCGCCGCCAACACAACCGGCATGTATTCCGGCTTGCACCCGGCCATCACGGCGTTGATCGCGATCTTCTCGACTGTGGCGGGCGCCAGGATCGGCGGCACGATGCCGACTACCTCCTGCGGGTCGCGCGCGGTGCCATCGAGCATCTTGAGGACGCGTTCCTCGGTCGGTGGCACCAGCGGCAGCCCATCTGACCAGCCGCGTTCGTGCATCGCCTCGTGCTCGTCCTCGTCGCCGCCCAGTTCGATGCGGCGCGAGCGGAGCCCGGTCTCGTTGAAGCGAATCTTGAGCCTCTCGATGATACCCGGCTCGATGTTCCTGGCGCCGCAGCCGGGGCGCATCTCCGGCAGACCGCCACCGAGCCCCGCCAGCCCCGCGACCCGCTCCCACTCGGCGCGGTCCCAGCCATAGGTGCGATCGACCTCGGCGCCGTCCTGCAGGCGGATCAGAGTCGGCACGACCTCGATCTTCAGCCGGTGCGACACGTCAAGCCCGGTATCGTCGATCCGATGCGGCACGTTTTCGGGAAAATTCGGATCGTCCTGCGTATAGACCTGCAGCCCGGCACGGTTCGCGAGATCGCCGAGCACCGGTGCGGTCAGTTCGCAGGTGGGGCAGTCGCGCTTGACGACAGCGACCAAGCCGTCACGCGGTAAAACACTCATCGCGGCCCCGCTTGTGGTGTAGCATCGCGATGGTGGACCCGAATCGAGGTCCTCGGCAAGACCGGTACGCGGGCGTCGACAGTGCCGCTCGCATACAACCTTCCGCGCCAAGTGGCTTGCCAAGCAACGCCGCCACCCATATCACTGGCGCGAGGCCTGATGCGCGAAAAACCATCCGATCACTCGCCACCCCCCTCGAGCGAGGGTGCACATTCTCTCGTGCTGGTCCGCCGTCTGGTGCACGATTTTATCTGGCAGCATTGGCGTCGTATCGCCCTAGCCTTCTTGTGCATGGGCGTCGCCGGCGGCAGCACGGCCCTGCGCGCCTGGCTGATGGAGCCGGTCCTCGACAAGGTGTTTATCGCCAAAGATTCGTCGCTCCTGGTGTTCTTGGCCGGTGGCGCCCTGATCCTGGCGCTGATCAAGGGTATTGCGGATTACGGCCAGGCGATCCTGATGACCCGCGTCAGCCAGCGGGTCATTACTGATGTCCAGACGGCGCTCTACACGAGACTCATTCGCGCCGATCTTGCGTATTTCAACGCCAACCCGAGCGGTACGCTGATCTCGCGGCTGATGAACGATGTGTGGTTACTGCGCAGCGCGGCCGCCAACGTGCTGACCGGCATCGGCCGCGACGCGGCGACAACGGTGTTTCTGGTCGGCGTCATGTTCTACCAGGATTGGGCGCTGGCGCTGGTATCGTTTGTCGCCTTTCCGCTGGCGATACAACCGATCGTCAAGATCGGGCGGCGCATGCGGCGCGTCTCGGCCAATACGCAGCAGGGTATGGGGCAGCTGACGACATTGCTGAACCAGACCTTCCAGGGTGCACGCCACGTTAAAGCCTATGGCATGGAAGATTACGAGACTGAGCGCGCCGCCGGTCTGTTCGAACTGATCTATTCGCTGGTCGATCGCGCCAATAGCACCCGGTCGCGCGCCGGGCCGCTGATGGAGGCACTCGGCGGCGCGGCGATCGCGCTCGTCATCTTCTACGGCGGCCATCAGGTGATTATCGACGCCCGCACTCCGGGCGCGTTCTTCTCGTTCATCACCGCGCTCCTGCTTGCCTATCAACCGGTCAAGAGCCTGGCCACTTTGAACGCCTCACTTCAGGAAGGGTTGGCGGCGGCGCAGCGCGTCTTCGATATGCTCGATATCGAGCCAACGATCCGCGATCATCCGGGCGCGCGATCGCTGCGGCTCGAGGGTGGCGAGGTCCGCTTTGAGAATATCCGCTTCGGCTATCACCCCGGCGCGGTGGCCCTGGATGGTATCACGCTGACCGTCCCGGCCGGCAGCATGGTTGCACTGGTCGGCCCGTCCGGTGCTGGCAAGTCGACCCTGCTGAACCTCATCCCGCGGTTTTACGATGTCGATAGCGGCACGATCCGCATCGACGATCAGGAGATCGGCTCGGTCACGCTGTCTTCGTTGCGCGGCGCCGTCGCGCTGGTCTCGCAGGAAGTCAGCCTGTTCGACGACACGGTGCGGGCCAATATCTCGTATGGCCGGTTTGACGCGCCGCAGGAGGCGATCGAGGCGGCGGCGGCGGCGGCGCGTGCCGATCGCTTCATCCGCGAGTTGCCGGAAGGGTATGAGACACTGGTCGGCGAGCACGGCGTGCGGCTCTCCGGCGGCCAGCGCCAGCGCCTCGCGATTGCCCGCGCGATGTTGAAGGATGCCCCGATCCTGCTGCTCGACGAGGCGACCTCAGCGCTCGACAGCGAGACCGAGCGACAGGTCCAGGCCGCGTTGCGCGCGTTGATGCGGGGCCGCACGACGCTGGTCATCGCGCATCGGCTGTCGACGATTATCGGCGCCGACCTGATCTGCGTCATGGATGGCGGGCGCATCGTCGAAACCGGCAAACATGCGCAGCTGCTCGCCCGCAATGGCCTCTATACACGGCTTTACGAAACCCAGTTCGCCGGCGACGCGGTGGCCAATGTCGTGCCGTTGCCGACCGCGGCGCAGGTGCTCGGATGAAGTCGCCGAGCCGCTGGGGACGCAAATTGCTGCGCGGCGACAGGCTGCGCCGCGTGTTGTGCTGGGCCATTCATCTCTATATCCGGCTCGTGTTCGCGACCAATCGGTGGACGGTGGAAGGCGCGGACATCCCGCGCCGGCTGCGTGAACAGGGCGACAGCTTCATTCTCGCCTTCTGGCATGGCCGGCTTTTGATGATCCCGATGGCATGGCAGCGCCTCGCGCCGATGCACATGCTGATCTCGGCGCATCGCGACGGCCGCATCATCGCCGACGCGGTGACCTATTTCGGGGTCCAGTCGGTCGCCGGCTCCAGCCGGCATGGCGGCAGCGCCGCATTGCGCACGATGCTGCGCCAGCTGAAGAACGGCGATTGCGTCGGCATCACCCCGGATGGCCCGCAGGGACCGGCGATGGTTGCCAGCAACGGTATCGTCAACGTCGCCCGGCTCGCACATGTGCCGATTGTCCCGGTGGTCTTTGCCACCAGCCGGCGCCGCGTCTTGCGAACGTGGGATCGCTTTCACCTTGCCCTGCCGTTCGGGCGTGGTGTGTTTTTATGGGGCGACCCGATTAATATAGCGTCCGAGCTTGACGAGTCAGGGATCGAACGCGCCCGCGTTCTCGTAGAAACACGCATGAATGAACTCGCGTCGGAAGCAGATTTGCGTGTTGGAACAGGCCCGTTGCGGCGGCTGGGCGTCGCGCGCTCGTCCGGTGAGCCGGGAATGCACCGCGAGCAGCAGGCCGCCGAGTGAGTGATCCAGCGACTCCGCCAAAGTCCCAGGCGATGTGGCCGAGGCTCTATCACATTGTCACCGCCGCCGCGGCGCCGTTGGTTACTGCCTTGATCCAGTCGCGCTGTCGGCGCGGTAAGGAAGACCCCGCCCGTCTTGGCGAACGCTTTGGCATTCCGACAATGGTGCGCCCAGCCGCACCGCTGCTGTGGATTCACGCGGCGAGTGTTGGTGAGGCGAATTCGGTGCTCGCCCTGATCGACCGCATCCTCACCGAGCGCCCGCTCCTTGAATTGCTGATGACGACCGGCACCGTCGCCGCGGCGAGGCTGATGGAAGAACGACTGCCACCGCGGGCGCGCCATCAATACGTGCCGGTTGACGTGCCGCGCGCCGTCGAGCGGTTCCTCGACCACTGGCACCCCGACATGGCGATGTGGGTCGAGTCCGAACTGTGGCCCAATCTGATCCTCGCGACCCGCCGGCGCGGCATCCCGCTCTGTCTGGTGAATGCGCGACTGTCGGCCGGCTCGATGGCGCGGTGGCGGTCGCTGTCCGGGCTGGTACGGCCCGTGCTGGGGGCCTTTTCGCTCTGCCTGGCGCAAGACGAAACCCAGGCGGAGCGGTTCCGGGAGCTCGGTGCCCGGCCAGTGGCCTGCGCCGGCGATCTCAAGGCCGGCGCGCCGCCGCTCGCGGCGGACGGCGCGGAACTGGCGGCGCTGCGGCGCTGCCTCGGGGAGCGGCCGGTATGGCTCGCCGCGAGTACCCATCAAGGCGAGGAGGAGGCGGTCGCCGCCGCGCATCAACGGCTCGCAGCAACACATCCCGGGCTGCTGACCATCGTGGCGCCGCGGCATCCGGTACGGGCGGCGACGATCTGCGGCATGCTCGAGTCGCACGGCCTGCGCGTCGTGCGCCGTACATCGGGCGACCCCATAACCGCCAGCACCGACATCTATCTCGCCGACACGATGGGCGAGATGGGCCTGTTCTTCCGCGCCGCCGGCATCGCCTTTATCGGCGGTTCCCTGGCGCGCAAGGGGGGCCACAACCCGTTTGAGGCGGCACGCCTCGACTGCGCGATCCTGCACGGCCCGGATATGAGCAATTGCGCGGCGATGACCGAGGCCCTTGCCCAGGCTGGCGCAACGTGGCGCGTCGCCGATGCGGCAAGCCTCGCCGCCGCCGTGTCGCAATTGCTCGACGCGCCGGGGGAGCGCGCGCGCCGCGCCGGGGCGGCGGCACGCGTCGCAGCCGCGCATAGCGGCTCCCTCGACGCTGTTTTACAGCGTCTGACGCCTTGGCTGGACGCGCTGGCCCCAGTGGTGGACAGGGAGGCGGAGCTGGCGGGAGATCCGGTGGCGGGCGTTGCGGAGCGTCCGCGGATGCGCGCCGTCGCGGGCGATGCGCGCGCCTGAGTTCTGGCATCATCCACCGGGTCTGGCCGCCACCCTGCTGTCGCCGCTCGAAAAGGTCTGGAAAGCTGGATCATGGGTGCGGCGTCAGCGTGCGCGGCCGTATCGCGCCAGTATTCCCATCGTCTGTGTCGGCAATCTCGTGGCTGGCGGTTCAGGGAAGACGCCGGTTGTGTTGTCGCTCGCCCGCCGGCTGATCGACGCGGGACAGTCGGTGCATATCGTTACGCGAGGCTATGGCGGGCGGCTGGCCGGGCCGGGGCGCGTCGAACTCCTGACGCATGACGCAGTCGCGGTCGGCGATGAAGCCCTCCTGCTGGCCGAGGTGGCGCCATGCTGGGTGGCCCGGGACCGGGCGGCGGGCATGGCCGCGGCAACGCGCGCCGGCGCCACTCTCGTCCTGCTCGACGACGGGTTCCAGAACCCGGATGTCACACCGGACTGTGCCATCCTGGTCGTTGATTCCGCGTATGCATTCGGCAATCGCCATTTGATCCCGGCGGGTCCGCTGCGCGAGCCGATCATGGCAGGGCTGGCACGCGCTGATGCGATGGTCCTGCTCGGCGATGCACCAGCCCCGATCGAGCTGCGGGGGACGGCCAGGCCCATGTTCCGAGCATGCCTGACGCCGACGCAGCCGATGACGTCGAAGCGGCCATATCTGGCCTTTGCCGGGCTCGGACGGCCGCAAAAATTCTTTGACACGTTGCGTGAAGCGGGCGTCTCGATCCTCGCCGCACATGCCTTTGGCGATCACCACGTCTACCGGCCCGCCGAAATCGCGACACTGCGGCAGGAAGCCGCGCGTGCCGGCGCCACGCTTATCACCACCGCAAAGGATTGGGTTCGGCTGCCGCCGGCGCTGCGGGTCGGCATCGACAAGCTGGATGTCGAGATACGCTGGCGCGACGACCCGGCGATAACGCAATTTGTATTGGATGCCATCCAACCACGCACGCATGAAGACCGGCGACGCAGCCGCGCCGGCTGAGGTGGTCGCCGCCACCGCGCCGGTTTCCTGGCAATATCGGCTGGAAGCTTGCGGCGCGGCGGTATTCTTCGCGGCGATGCGCATGTTGCCGCTCAGCGCCGCCTCGGCTCTCAGTGGCGCCATCGCCCGATCGATCGGGCCGCGCCTCGGCATCTCAAAACGGGCGCACCGCAATCTGCAGGCGGCGCTCCCCGAATTGTCCAGGTCGGTACACGCGGCAATCGTGCGTGGCATGTGGGATAATCTCGGCCGCGTCGTGGCGGAATATCCGCATCTGCGCGACATCCGGATCTTCCCCGCGTCGCCGCGGGTCGAACTGCGCGGTATCGAGCATCTCCGCCGGGCCGAGGCAGATGGCCGCTCCGCGATCCTGTTCAGCGCGCATCTCGGCAACTGGGAGATCGCCGCTCTGGCGGCCGGGCAATACGGCCTCGACATGGTGCAGATCTACCGGGCCGCCAACAATCCGCTGGTCGATCGAATGATCGCGCGATTTCGTGGCGACGATGGCGAACTGATCCCGAAGGGCGCGCTCGCCTCGCGGCGGGCACTTGCCGCGCTGCGGCGCGGCGCGCACCTCTCGATGCTGATCGATCAGAAGCTCAATGACGGGATCCCGGTACCATTCTTTGGTCGCCCGGCGATGACCGCGCCCGCGCTGGCGGTACTGGCGCTGCGCTTCGGATGTAGCGTCTTGCCGGTGCACGTCATGCGATTGCGCGGGGCAAAATTCCGGCTGATCATCGAGCCGCCGATGTCGCTGCCCGGCAGCGGCGACCGCGAGGCCGACGTCGCCACGCTTATGGCGGCGGTAAACCGCAAGGTCGAAGGCTGGATACGCCATAACCCGGAACAATGGTTCTGGCTGCATAGCCGCTGGCCCGATTGAACCGGCCCAAGGAGGCTCTGACGTGATGACGATAAGCTGCGACAGAGCGCATGCCACACATCATTGAAACGGTCACCATCGATGGCGCGACTATCCGGCTGTATCGTGGCAGCCAGGAACGCGCTGACGCGCCTCCCCTGCTGTTCCTGCATGGTGCCGGCGGCCATACCGGCTGGATGACGTTTCTCGACACGCTGGCGCAGCGCTTCCGTGTCTTTGCCCCAGAGCATCCCGGTTTTGGACAGTCAGCTGATCCGCCCTGGCTCGATACCGTCGACGATCTCGCGTATTTCCACCTCGACCTGATCCGCGCCTTGGGGCTCGGCAGCGTGCACCTGATGGGGACCTCGCTCGGCGGCTGGGTGGCGGCCGAGATGGCGGTGCGTGATACCGCGCCGCTCGCGTCGCTGACACTGGTCGGGGCGGTCGGGATCACTGCAGGCGGCGAGCCAATCCCTGATGTGTTCCGCATGCCGGTCGAGGAAAACCTGAGGCGCTTCTACGCCGACCAAACGCGCGCCGCCCGCCGCGTCGGCGACATGGCCAAGGCGGACATGCAGATGGTCGCGAAAAATAAGGCGACGGTCAGCCGGCTCGCCTACCGGCCGCGGTTCCACAATCCGCAGCTGGCGAAATGGCTGCACCGCATCGGTATCCCGACCCTGCTGCTGTGGGGAGAACAGGACGGTCTGGTGCCGCCCGTCTTTGGTGAGGCCTATCGGGCGCTGATCCCCGGTTCCCGTCTGGTCGTCCTGCCCGATGCGGGGCATGCGCCTTTCGACGAGCAGCGCGAGGCATTTCTGGCCGCATTTCTCGACTTCATCGACACCACCGCAAGCATTGACTGACCGCGCCGCACCGCACCCAGCTAAAACCGGACGCTACCGTCGGACGGGGCGGCGGGCTCGGTTTGTTGGACGCGCGGTCGCGGCGGCGGGTGGGGGTGCACCGGCGGTGGACGGCGAGCGATGATCGGCTCGGGCCCGGGTGGCGGTTCAGCCCGCGGTGGTGGTTGAGGCGGCATCTTGGGTTTATCGAGCCAGCCGCCGGGTACAAGATTGTCGGCGCAAGCGACTGGCACGATCAGATTTAACGTCGGCCCCACAAGCAGCCCTGTAACGACACCGGCCATAACCAGCCGGGAACAAATGCGCACGACGCTCACGGCCTTCCCCTGATGCGGACCGGGTTATTGCTTGGTTATTATGGCTTTCTCATGTCGGCGCGCCAAAAAATTGTTCAGACGTAAAGCACACCCCGTCGTCTCGCCCGACTGCCTGGGCGGGGCTCAATCGAAATCTTCGGCGAGTGTTGCCCGGACTTGTTCCGGAATTGTGGCCATGTGCCCGTAATTCGGATGATCGAACCCGATAAAAACACGGGCGCCGGGCGCCTTGAAGGCGGCAACCTGCTCGGCGGCAAAGGGGAACCGGATAAACTGTACCGAGGATGCCTTGCCCTCCGGGCTGGTATTTTCGCGGGTCGGATCGGGCTCACCGCGGATGCGGCTGCCGCCAACCTCGATGAACGCGTGGTTCTCGGCGTGCCCAAGCTCGGCCAGAGTGCGGGCGCGCCGCACCGGGTCGGCGATCTCGAACATGACCGTCGCGACCAGTTCGCGGCCTTGCGGGATCAGCGGGTTATAGGCATCCAGTTCGTCGGCGATCTGCGCCTCGCCGCCCTTTTCGATGTACAGCATCTCCTGCACCTGCTGCCACATCGTGTCGTAGCTCTCGAAGTAAAAGGTCGCCACCGGCCCTACTTCGACGCGGCGGCGCCGTTTTAGGTCGCTCATCTCGCGGCGCTTGTCGCGGCGGATTTTACCGTATTCCGCCAGCGACATCAGATCCGCGGCGGTGAGCTGGCGCTTTCCGCGGGCGGACGGATTGGCTTCCGCGATGGTCATGCGATGATCCTCGTTGTGGGCTAGGGCGCGCCCTCGGGGATGCCGTAGGCGCGCGCCAGAAGCTCGATCGGGTGATGCGATCGGTCGGGAACAGCCTCATCCTTGGCGAGAAGCTCCATCCCCTGCTTAATGTGCATGCCGGCGAGCGGGCATTCCGATGACAGGAACGGCGTCACCTCGCGCAGCGCCTGGCGCGCAACCGGCCGTCCGACCTTGATCGCCGTCTCGAAATTCTCCTTCATTACGCCCCATGAGCCGCCGTGGCCCGAGCAGCGTTCGATGACATTAACCTTGGCATCGGGCAGCAATCGCAGCATTTCGGCCGATTTCTGGCCCATGTTCTGGGCCCGCGCGTGACACGCGATGTGCATCGTGACCGCGCCGCCAAGCGGCTGGAGGCCGGGGGCAAGGCCCTCCTTGCGCGCGATGTCGACGATGTATTCCGAGATGTCGAAGGTCGCCGCCGAAAGCTTCTTGACCGCCGGGTCATCCGGCACGATCAGCGGCCATTCGAATTTCAGCATCAGGGCGCAGGACGGTACCAGCGCGACGATGTCGTAGCCCTTGTCGATGTAGGGGCCAAAGACAGCGGCGACGTGCTTGGCGGCGGCCGCGACCTTGGATAGATCGCCGGCCTCGAGTTGCGGCATCTGACAGCATTGCGGGTGCAGCATCTCGGTCTCGACGCCATTGCGCGCCAGCACTGCCTGCGCTGCCTCGCCGATGCCCGGATTATTGTAATTAACGAAACAGGTTGCGTAGAGCACCGCCTTGCGGGCCCTCGCCGGCGCCTCTGCGGCGCGGGAAGGCGGATTGCGCTTGGCACGCATCACCGCGGTACGGCCGGTATATTTCGGGAGGTCGGCCTTGCGGTCGACATCCGCGACCTTTTCCATGATCGGCCGGGTCAGCGTATTCTTGGTATCGCTGGCCCAGTTGGCGAGCGGCGCAACCAGTTTGGCCATAGCGCCGTTGCGGTCGGTTTTGCCGAGCTGTTCGCGCGACCAGCGGACCTTGTGTTCCTTGAACTCGACCGCCCGGTAGCGCAGCATCGTATGCGGGAAGTCGAGGTCGAACTCGTGCGGCGGCACATAGGGACATTTGGTCATAAAGCACATGTCGCAGAGCGTGCAGGCGTCGGCGACCTGTTGGTAGGCCGATACCGGCACGCTATCGAGCTCCCCGGTCGGCGAGTTGTCGATCAGATCGAACAGCCGGGGAAACGAGTCGCATAGATTGAAGCAGCGCCGACAGCCGTGGCAGATGTCGAAGATGCGGTGCATCTCGGCCTCGGTCTTGGCGCGGTCGGCAAAATCGGGGTCTTCCCACGCGAGGACGTGGCGCACCGGTGCGCCCAGGCTGCCTTCTTGCATCTGGTTACCTTTCGCGCCGTTCGGCGCGGCGCCTGATTGAGAAGGGCGCGGGAGCTACGGCCCCGCGCCCTGTCTTAATACAATGGTCCTTATTGCATCAGTCGCGGCGATTGACGCGATCAGCTTAGCGTGTCAAACGCCCGCTGGAAGCGGCCGGCATGCGACTTCTCCGCCTTTGCCAAGGTCTCGAACCAATCGGCGATCTCGTCAAAGCCTTCCTCGCGCGCGGTGCGGGCCATGCCGGGATACATGTCGGTATACTCGTGGGTCTCACCCGCGATCGAGGCCTGCAGATTGTTCGAGGTGCTGCCGATCGGCTTGCCGGTCGCCGGATCGCCGGTCTCCTCGAGATATTCCAGATGGCCGTGTGCATGGCCGGTTTCGCCTTCCGCGGTCGAGCGGAACACGGCCGACACATCGTTGAAGCCTTCAACGTCGGCCTTCTGGGCGAAATAGAGGTAGCGACGGTTGGCCTGGCTCTCGCCGGCGAACGCGGCCTTCAAATTATCTTCGGTCTTTGAGCCTTTGAGTGACGGCATCCTTCCCTCCTTGCTGAGCCTGGCCTTGCTGAGGCTGGCGCCTGCATGATCAGCGCCGGTAACCCGCCTTCACTTAATAGGGATCGACCCGACGCGTGTCAACGCGATTTAGAACTGTTCTAAATCTGCGAGCGACTCGCAACTGGATCCCGGCGGATGCGGATGATGACATCGACCCGGCTGATCGCGGCGCCTTCGGGCGGCTGCGGCAGCTGACCCACCATCACCATGTCACCCGGAATGTCCTGCAGATGCCCGGTGCTTTCGCAGAAGAAATGGTGATGGTCGTCGATATTGGTATCGAAATAGGATCGCCCGGGCTCAACCACGACCTCACGCAACAGGCCCGCCGTGGTGAACTGGTGCAGCGTGTTGTACACCGTGGCCAACGATACCGGTATCGACCGTGCAAGCGCCTCATCGTGGAGGTGCTCCGCGGTGACGTGCCGGTCACCGGTTTCGAACAGCAGGGTGGCCAACGCCATGCGCTGACGCGTCGGCCGCAGGCCGGCGGTCCGCAGGCGCTGCAATACGCCGGAAGCAGGCGAAGATGATTCCATACCAGACGATATAGAGCGCAATAAGCCGGAAATAAAGGCGGTCTGACGCGCTTTCTAGGTGGTTTAGCGCGAAAATTCAGGCCGTTGTGGTAAACGAAGCGGTGAGGACCGACTGTATTGGGGCGCGGCGAATTCAGTTCTGATGCCGAAATGGGCGGGTTACCTGGTTCATGCCTGATGATTAAGGCGCAATCCCGCACTCGGCCACTCGACAGCGACCAACCGGCCGGTCCAGGACAGCGTGATATACGCCGTCTTCAGGTCGGGGCCGCCGAAACAGATATTCGTGGTCATCGGGTCGGGCATCGGATGATGCTCGATATGCCGCCCATCCGGCGAGATCACGGTAATCCCGCCATTGATCAGCGTCGCGACGCAGATTCGCCCGTCCGCCTGCACCGCCAGCGAGTCAAAGCGCTGATAACCGCCCATCCCGGCGATCAGCTTCCCACCGTGCGGTGACGGCCACGGCTCCTTGCGCACCACTCCCGGTGCCTCGATCGGGAACGCCCAGAGCCGCGCCGCCTCGGTCTCGGCGACATACAGCGTCGTGCCGTCCGGTGACAGGCCTATGCCGTTTGGCGTCACCATCGGATAGGCCACCTCGGTGATCGATGACCCGTCGGCTTTGGCATAATACACGGCGCCGCGATCCATATCGCGCGCCCGCACCTTGCCGAGATCGGTGAAGTAGAAACCGCCCTCGGTGTCGAAAACGATGTCGTTCGGCCCCTTCAGCGGGACATCGCCGCAGGCGCGGTACAGCACATCGACGGCGCCGGTCTGGAGATCGACGCGTTCGACCCGGCCGCCGCTGTAATCGGCGGCTTGCATCATCGGGCGAATACGGCCGTTCTCGCGGTGCCAGGAGAAGCCGCCATTGTTGACGACATAGCAGTTGCCGTCCGGCCCTATCGCGGCTCCGTTCGGTCCGCCCCCGGGACGCGCGATGACGTGCTTCGTTCCGTTGGACGCGACCCGCGTCAGAGCGCCTGCGGCAATCTCGACAAGCACGATCGACCCGTCCGGCACCACAACGGGCCCCTCGGGAAACTCCAGCCCCTCGGTCAGCGTACGGAATTCCATCGTCACTCCCGAGCCCGGTCAGGCCAGGCAGCTAGTCGGCAGCCTCGGCTGGTGGCGCCATCTTCGACCAGTACCAGTCATAGAAGTCGCGGCTGAGAGGTGCGTCGGCGATATCGTCGCCCTCCTCGCGCAGCATTTCCGCGATGTTGTCGGTGCTGGACGCCTGGCCTTCGCGGCCCGGCGCCGGCAGGTGCACGACATCGAGCTCGGTCTGGCCGGGATATCGCGGGATCATGCGAACGAGCGCCGCCTCATCGTCGTTGACCGCGACAAAGCTGAGGGCGCCGAGTTCCACCACGGTTTCGCATCCGCCGCCACCGAACACCAGCTCAGGTGCGTTGAGCAGATGCTGGCGCAGCGGCTTCCAGTTGACCGTCGCCTTGTGGCGCTGCCGGCGACTGACTTTGCGCTCGCCGAGATCGGCGGGAATGGCGCCGAGGTCTACCGGACCGGCGGGCGGCGGCTCGGGCGCCACCGCCGACGGGTCGATCAGGATGAGCCCGCGGTCGATTTTCATCGCATAGCGTGGCAGGCGATAGCGGGACCGATCCTTGATGTCGGGCCGCAGGTTCGGCTCGGTCAGGCGCCCATCAAGCGCGTAATACCAGGCATGATACTGGCAAAACAACCGGTTGGTGCGCCCGCTCTCCTCCTCGCAGACGCGATAGCCGGCATGCAGACAGGCATTGCGCAGCGCGTGGATCTGGTCCTCGCTCTCGCGCACGATGACGACCGAGCGGGGGCCGACATCGGCACGGAAATAATCGCCATCGACGGCCAGCCGACTGGCATGGTCGACCGCCAACCAGGGCTTTACGAAGATATTGGAGACTTCGGCGGAAAAGACCTCATAGGCCTCGAACAAGTCGGGGTCGGGGGCGATTGCATCGCCCTTTTGCAGCTGGTCACCCAGCTCCAAGACGCAATCGGGAAGCTCCATGGCCATCATTTCCGGGTCTGTGGGCGCCGCCTGCCGCTATAACCGGCTTTTCGGCTCATGCATATCGTAAAGATGCAAGGCGCGGGCCGGGTTGCGCGACGCGCATGCGCCGAGGCACCGGCGCCGACAACCCGAGCCGAACTGCCAGACGGCTCTCCGGCGCCGTCGGAGAGCCGTCGAGGGCTTCTTAATGGTGCTCCTCTTCGCCGGGTTTGGGGGCAGGCTTGCCGCCAGGCGGCGGTGCTCCCGGATGCGGGGGCGGTGCAGGCGGATGCGAGGCGGCCGGTGGTGGCGCTGCGGGATGCGGCGCTTCCGGCGGGTGCGCGGCGGCAGGTGGTGGCGCTGCGGGATGCGGCGCTTCCGGCGGGCGCGGGGCGGCCGGCGGCGGCGCTGCGGGATGCGGCGCTTCCGGCGGATGCGGGGCGGCCGGCGGCGGTGCAGTGGGATGTGGCGCTTCCGGCGGATGCGCGGCAGCCGGTGGGGGTGCTGCGGGATGTGGCGCTTCCGGCGGATGCGCGGCAGCCGGTGGGGGTGCTGCGGAATGTGGCGCTTCCGGCGGATGCGCGGCAGCCGGTGGGGGTGCTGCGGAATGCGGCGTTTCCGGGGCGCGCAACGCGCCCGGCGGACGCTCCTCGCCTGGACCATGCGGTGGCTCGCCGGGGTGCGTCGATGGCACGCCGGGTGGGCCATGCTCAGCGTTTGGCGGTGGATTGGGCCCTCCGGGCGGACCGTGCTCGACCGCGGCTGGCGGACGCGGGCCGCCCGGTGGGCCGTGCTCGGCCGCAGCAGGCGGATGCTCGCCGCCCGGCGGCCCATGCTCGGCAGCCGGTGGCGGTGTTGGCTGACCCGGTCGGGCGCCGGGGCCTGCCGGCGTGCCCGCCGGCCCGGGAGGCGTTCCGGGAGCCGCCCCACCCGGCGCGCTGCCGCCCGGTCCCGGCCGCTCGCGACCCAATACCGGGACGGATGACGGCGCGACCGTTCCCGGCGGCGGCGCGGCTTGTGCGGCGGCGGGCGGCCGCGGCCGCTGCGCCTCGGGAAGCGGGGCGACGGGGCCGGTTCGCCGCCACGTGTTGTTGGTAATCGTAGTTTGATTCTGTTCGACCCGCGTGACATTGGTAATGCGATCGAAGCGCTGCGGGTCGACAATAACCTCATGGCGCTGCCAATCGGGATGGCCCCAGCCCCATAGGGGCGCCGCGACAGCATAGCCGACGCTGAACCCGATCGCCGCGCCGACCGCACCCTCATAAAACCCGCGCGGTGGCGGGATGTAGACCGGCGGTGCCTCGCGATCCGGCCAAGCCCCATAGATTTCGGCCGGGTTGTAGACCGGCACATAAATCTCTTCCGGGTTCGCCGGCTCGATGATGATTTCCGGTCCGCGGTGCTGCACCACCAGCTGCTTGGTGGTCTGGAGGTGCCCGGCGCTGATGGCGCGATCGCGCAGAAACTGCACCCGTGCCATCATCTCGACCTGCTGGTTGGCGAAGGCGACACCGAGTGCCTCGGTCCAGTCCCAATGATCAATCATCATTGTGACGATCTGCGGAAACGCGACCAGCGACTTCACACTCGGGTCCCACGGCAGAGGCTGCAGGGCGCCGACCAGCTGATCGCCGTGCAATGCGGCATTGCCCTGATCCTGCAGCCAGTTGCCGGCATCGATGACCTGCTGAGGAAACGTCGCGGCCATCAGCACTTCGGTCAGCAGCTGGTCGGGATAGAGCGCGATCGGCGCTAGCATCTGGTCGAGCTGCGCCCGGGTATAATGCTGCGGCGCCGCGGGGTTCGTCGCGGCCCGGGCCTCGGCGGCGCTCGGCGGCTGAAAGGATTGCGCCCACGCTATGCTGGGTGCGGCCAGCCCGGATGCGCAGAGCAGGAAGGGCAGCGTCCGCGTCAAGGCAGCCAACCGGCTGTAATGCATCGAGGTGTTCTCGCTTCTTTTGGGCCGGGCGTCCTGTCCAGCCTTCCGGCGAACCAACGCTCTCCGGGAGGCGCGCATTCCGTGTTAATCGCGATCGCGCACGGCTCGGCGCGCGCGAGTTCCTTGCTGAAACAACGCCGAAAAGGCAACATATGGGCAACGCGTGGCGGTCGCCGCGCGGCCATCAGAGACGCCGAAGCACGGGAGGTTTTCAATGTCGGTTATCCGGGTCGCCGATCTCGCGTACGGGCGCTTGCGCTCGCCCGATCTCGACAAGCAGGAGGAGTTCCTGACCGCGTTCGGCATGGTGCGCGCCGAGCGCACCAGAAACGCGCTCTACATGCGCGGCACCGACGCGCCGCATCACATCCATGTCACCGAATTGGGTGACCCGAAATACATCGGCATCGCATTTCACGCCGGCAGCGAGGAAGACCTGGAAAAGCTGAGCCGTGTCGAGGGCGCCTCACCGGTCGAGAAGATCGACGAGCCCGGTGGCGGCAAGCGCGTGCGCCTCACCGATCCTGACGGGTTTCAGGTCGAGGTCGTCCATGGCATGGAGATGCTGGAGAAAATTCCGCTCGAGCGGCCAAAGATCAACCATGGCCACGACAAAACGCAGCGCACCAACACCCTATATTATAAGGGGGTTCAGCGCGGCCCGTCGCATATCAAGCGCATCGGCCACTTCGTCGTCCACTCGTCGCAATTCGAAAAGACGCTCGGCTTCTACCGCGAGATGTTCGGCTTCCGTTGCTCGGACGAGGTGTATGTCGGGAGCAAGGACAACATCACCGGGTCGTTCAACCGGCTCGACCGCGGCGACGACTATGTCGATCACCACGCCTTTTTCTGCATTCGCAGCGACAAGTCCGGCCTCAATCACCTCAGCTACGAAGCGGCCGATATCGATGACATCATGATCGGCCATGAGCATCTGCAGGGGAAGGGCTACGAGCATTTCTGGGGCCTCGGCCGCCATTCTCTGGGCAGCCAGGTCTATGATTACTGGGGTGATCCGTGGGGCCGCGTCCATGAGCACTGGGCCGACACCGATGTTCTCAATGCCAGCATCCCGCCCAACCTGATCAGCCGCGATGAGCTCGCTGGCCCCTGGGGTGGACCGCCGCCGGAGAAATTCATGCACCATGCGAGCCGGTAAGATTTCACGCCGAAGATTATTCGTCATTGCGCGGCGCCGAGGGCAACGAAGCAATGACAGCTGATGGAGTAAGTGATGCAGACTTATGTTCGCTGCGGCCAGCTCTTTACCGGCGCGGATGACGCGGCCCTGAAGAATGCCGCTATCGTCTTCGACGAACGCGGCCGTATCACTTATGTCGGACCGGAGAAAGGCGCCCCAAAGCACAGCGGGGACGACCGGCAGATTGATCACTCCGCGCATTTCGTGATGCCGGGATTGATCGATGTCCATACCCACCTAGCCTACGGCAATGCGAAGACCGAGGAGGATATCGACCTCTACAACCCGCTCGAGTTCCGGGCATTGCGGGGGATGTTCTTCGCGCAGAAGGTCGCCGCCGCCGGCTATACCGCGATCTGCTCGCCGGGCGATGCCGGGCAGGTCAGCCTGTCGATCCGCAACGCGATCGATGCCGGCCTGTTCGACGGTCCGCGCGTCATGGCGGCAGGCCCCTACATCACCAGCCATCAGGGCCTCACCGATTGGTACCCGACCTGGATCGGCGCGCCGGAAACCTCGATCGGCCGGCTGGTCGTCAATATCGACGAGGCGGTCCAGGAAATCCGCCGCCAGGTCAAGAACGGCGTCGATTGCATCAAGATCGCGATGGACGGCATTCAGCGCCGGCCTGATGGCGAGTTGATCGCCGCCTTCACCCAGGAAGAGACCGAGGTGATGGTCCGCGAGACCCAGCGCATGGGCAAGAAGGCCGTGGCACATGCGGTCGGGCGCGAGGCGACGCTGTACTCGGCGCGTGCCGGCATGGACCTGATCTTCCACGGCTTCTATTCCGATGACGAATGCATCGCGGCGATGCTGAAGAATGGTTGCGTCGTCGGACCGACATTGACCCAGCCGCGTAACGTCATCGATTTCACCCAGCCGCACGAGCCAGCCGGGCAGAAGGGCCGCCCGGAAGCGACCGAGCGCCGCTACCGCGAAGGCTGCGCCAATCTGAAGAAGGTGATCGCCGCCGGCGTGCCGTTCGTCACCGGCACCGATACCGGCTTTGCCGTGACGCCCTATGGCGAATGGCACGCCAAGGAACTAGAGCTGTTCGTCGACGATCTCGGCTTTTCGAATGCCGCGGCGATGCGGGCCGCGACGGCGACCAGCGGCCGCTTTATGGCCGATACCGCCGATATCGGGGTGCTCGAAACGGGGCGGATGGCGGATTTCACCGCCTGGGACGGGTCGCCACTCGCCGATATCCGCATCCTGCAGGATCACCGGCGGCGGCTGCGCGGCACCTACATCGCAGGTCGCGAAATCCGCATTCCAGAGCGCGCCTACGACCCGCGGCAAGTGACCGATTTCTCACTGAGCAACTGGACCGATCTGTACACGCAGGAGCGCGTCGCGGAACTGGGC
>Ga0213875_10001090_pt1 | contig 18849 bp, 19 predicted proteins | sample BarmaccomBMRX_R8_FD_160105 | JGI IMG/M metagenome (GOLD analysis project Ga0213875, IMG submission 160105) | Root-associated microbial communities from Barbacenia macrantha in rupestrian grasslands, the National Park of Serra do Cipo, Brazil - RX_R8 | ecosystem: Host-associated > Plants > Roots... | reverse complement strand
CGACAACGGCACGATCAAGGTCGACGCGCCCTGGACCGGGAAGGCGGGCGGCCCCTGGACCGGGGATGTGGTCCCGCCCATCCTCACGATCACCGTGACCGGAACGGTCGCGGTCGGCGACCTGACCGCCCGCCCGCCGCGCCGCAACCTCAAGGAGTGGCTGCGCGGCGACCCCCGCCCCTACACCACCGGCCTTTGAGAGCCCTGCGCGAACACATTCGTGCCGTCCTCGCCGCCCCGCACCGCTCCGCCGCGGCCGTGCGTGAAATGTCCGTTCGCTCTAAGGTTTTGCCATGGCGGACGAGACGGTGCCCCAGGGACCGGCGGGGCCCCCGGGGCCGGCGCGGCCTGGCGGTGAGGTGCTGGCCCGCGAGAACCTGCGGGCCTCGCACGAGGACCGGGACCAGATCGTTGATCAGCTCCGGGTGGCGGCCGGGGACGGCCGGCTCGACGCGGCCGAGCTCGACCAGCGGGTGGAAGCGGCCCTGACCGCCCGCACCTACGGCGACCTGGCGGTGCTGGTCGCCGACCTGCCCGCCACCTCGGCCCGGCCGCCGGGCGTCGCCGCCCCCCGGCCCAAGGAAGCCGTGCGCATCGAGTGCCGCCACAGCAACACCCGCCGCGACGGTCGCTGGGCGGTCCCGCAGCGGCTGGAGATCCAGGTCAAGCAGGGCAACGTGACCCTCGATCTGACCCAGGCCGACATCACCTGGCCGACCTTGCAGCTCGACGTTCAGCTCCAGCACGGCAACCTGATCCTGATCACCAGGCCGGGCATTTTCATCGATGCCGACGACCTCATCATGCGGTCGGGCAACGTACAGCTCCGCTCCCCGCACGGCCCCGAGGTGCCGGCCGTGCTCCGGATCGACCTGGCGGGCGAGGTCCGTCACGGCAACATGGTGGCCCGGCCGCCGTACCGCTCGTTCTGGGACTGGCTCCGCCGCCGTCCCTATCCCTACGTCGCCGCGCTGCCGGCCGGCCGCCCCCAGCGGCCGGGCTGACCGCGCGGCCCGGCTAGCCGCGCGGCGGGCCGGCCGCCAGCCGTTCGGTCATCGCCGCCATCCGCTCGTCCTGGGTGTCGGGCATGCCCCAGCGGCTCTCCACCCACCAGCTCGTGCCGGCGTCGGCCCAGGCCTTGACCTGCGCCGCCGCCACGGCCGGATCGTCGGCCGGAGTCTCGCCGTCGATCACCACGTCCATGCTGGCGGGCGCACCCTGCTCAGCCAGCCAGCCCCGCAGCGCCCGCACGTCGTCCGGCCCCTGCTCCCGGTCCTCGAACACGAACTCCGGCAGCACCCCCTGGCAGCGCAGCACCCGGCGCATCGACTTGGGCCGCGCCCAGCGGGCCGCCACCCAGATCGGGATCGGCTGCTGGACCGGCCGGGCCATCGCCGCCAGGTCGAACCGCCCGCTGCGGTAGCGGTAGTGCTGGCCGTCGTAATGGTCACCGCCGCCCCACACGGTCTGGATCAGGTCGATGCCCTCGTCCAGCCGGGCCGCCCGGGCCCGCCGGTCGGGCTCCTCCCCGGTGTCGGGCAGCTGCTCGTCCATCGCCCCCAGCCCGACCGCCAGGATCGCCCGGCCCCCGGACAGCTGATCCAGCGTGGCCAGCTGGCTGGCCACCTTCCACGGCCGCCGGAACGGCAGCGGGGTGAGGATCGTGCCCAGCCGCACCCGGCTGGTCCGGGCCGCGACCGCCGCCAGCAGCGACCACGGATCCACCCCGTAACCGGTCTCCCAGGAGAACACGCCGTCCCAGCCCGCCTGCTCGGCCAGCTCGGCCTGCCGAAGTTGCTCCGGTGCGGTCCCGCCGGGCAGCACCGCGCCGTACCGAATCCCCGTCATGGATCCGTCCTATCAGCCCCCACCGACATTCCGCCGGGACCAGCCCACGATGCACAATGCCCTCATGGCAAAGAACCCAGGTCCGGCCAACGGTCAGTACAGCAACGGCGGCTCACTGCTGTCCATCGGCTCCTCCGGATCGATCCTGTCGATCGGCTCGACCGGTTCGATTCTGTCGATTGGTTCGGCTGGTTCGGTCCTGTCGATCGGTTCGGCCGGCTGCCTGCTGTCGATCGGCTCGTTCGCCTCGCTGGGCTCGCTGATGTCGGCGTTCTCGATCGGGTCGATGTGGAGCCTCGCCTCGATCGGTTCGGTCGGCGACGCCCCCGCCTTCATCCAGAAGGCCATCCTGCGCAAGGGCACCAGCCATGAGTGACCTGGTGCTGCCCGACACCGCCGCCGTGACCGCCAGCACCGCCGTCGACCTCGACGTGCTGGCTGAGATCCAGCGCCGGGTGCTGTGGCTGGCGGTGCGGATGGTGGACGCCGCCAACCACGAACGCTCGACCGGCGACGGGGTCAAGGTCGGCGGTCATCAGGCCTCCAGTGCCTCCCTGGTCACCGCGATGACCGCGCTGTACTTCGCCTATCTGACGGCCCAGGACCGGGTCAGCGTCAAGCCGCACGCGTCGCCGGTCTTCCACGCGATCCAGTACCTGCTCGGCAACCTGGACCGGGAGTACCTGACCACGCTGCGCGCCCGCGGCGGCCTGCAGGCCTACCCGTCCCGGACCAAGGACCCGGACGAGGTCGACTTCTCGACCGGCTCGGTCGGCCTCGGCGCGGTCGCGCCGCTGTTCGCCGCCGTCGCCCGCCGCTACGTGGACGCCCACTTCGGCGACCGGCCCCGGTCCCGGTTCGTGGCGCTGCTGGGCGACGCCGAACTGGACGAGGGCAACGTCTGGGAAGCGATCTTCGACCCGGTCACCCACGGGCTCGGCAACGTGATGTGGGTGGTCGACTTCAACCGCCAGTCGCTGGACCGGGTGGTGCCCGGGGTCCGCATCGCGCACTGGCGCGGGCAGTTCGAGGCGGCCGGCTGGCACGTGGTCGAGGCCAAATACGGCCGGCGCCTGGAGGCCAAGTTCGCCCAGCCCTACGGCGGCGCCCTGCGGGCCTGGATCAACAACATGCCCAACGAGCACTACCAGTCGCTGTTCGGGCTGGGCGGCGGCCAGTTGCGGGAACGCTTCCTGGACGGCGCCCCGCCCGGCGTGGACCGGGTCCTGGCCGACGTGCCCGACGACGAACTGGCCCCGCTGGTCACCGACCTCGGCGGGCACGACCTGGCCACCATGCTGGCCGCCTACGCCGCCTGCGACCAGGTCCGCTCCCGGCCCAGCGTGGTCTTCGCCTACACGGTCAAGGGCTGGGGGCTGCCGATCGCGGGCAACCCCCGCAACCACTCGGCCCTGCTGACACCCGGGCAGATCAACGAGTTCCGCACCGAGCAGGGCCTGACCCCGGCCACCGAGTGGGACCGGTTCGACGCCTCCACCGCGGCCGGCATCTTGTGCAGCCAGCGCCGCGAGGCCCTGCACCGCGAGCCGCGGACCCCGGCCGCACCGGTGGCGGTGCCCGCCTCGACCGGCACCCAGAGCAGCAAGCCGATCTCCACCCAGGAGGTGTTCGGCCGGACTCTGGTCAGCCTGTCCCGGGACCAGGCGCTGGCGCCCTACCTGGTCATGTCGGCCCCCGACGTGGCCACCTCGACCAACCTGGCCGGGTTCATCAACCGGGTCGGGGTGTTCGCCCCGGCCGAGCGCCGGTCCTGGCGCGACGACCCGGTGCTGCGCTGGTCCGAGGGCCCGACCGGCCAGCACATCGAGCTCGGCATCTCCGAGATGAACCTTTTCCTGCTGCTGGGCCAGCTCGGCCTGGCCTGGGACCTGTCCGGCCAGGCGCTGCTGCCGGTCGGCACCGTCTACGACCCGTTTGTCTGCCGCGGCCTCGACGCCTTCATCTACTCGGCCTACTCCGGCGCCCGGTTCCTGATCGCGGGCACCCCGTCCGGGATCACGCTGGCCCCCGAGGGCGGCGCCCACCAGTCCACCATCACCCCGTCGATCGGCCTCGAACTGCCGAACGTGACGTTCTGCGAGCCCGCCTACGCGCCCGCCGTGGACTGGCTGGTGTGCGACGCGCTCGGCCGGATCGCGTCCGGCCCGGCCCCGTATGCCAGCGCGGCCACCACCGCGGTCCCGGCCGAGAACGGCGCCTACTACTTCCGGCTGTCCACCCGGCCGCTGGACCAGGCCCCGTTCGCAGCCGCGCTGGCCCGGATCGGCGAGGCGGTGCTCCGCCGCCAGGTCCTGGCGGGCGCCTACCGGCTGGTCGACGCCACCGCCCAGGCCGAGACCGGCGCCCCCCAGGTCTACCTGGCGGCGTCCGGGGCGGTGCTGCCGGAGACGCTGGCGGCCGCCGCCGAACTGGCCGAGGAGGGCATCGCCGCCCACGTCGTCGACATCACCTCACTGGACCGGCTGCACGCGGCCTGGCAGCGCACGCTGCGGCACGGCATCCGGACCGCCGCCACCCCGTCCATCCCCGGCCCGCTGCGGGCCGCGTTCGGCACCCGCGCCCCGGTCGTCACCGTGCACGACGCCGCCTCGCACGCCATGGCCTGGCTCGGTTCGGCCCTCGGGGTCCCGTCGGTCCCGCTCGGGGTCGACCAGTTCGGCCAGTCCGGTAGCGTCCCCGAACTCTACGAGCTCAACGACCTGCTGCCCGGCTCCATCGTCAACGCCGCCCTGGCCGCCCTGTCCCTGACCTGATGCTGGCCCGGGCCGCCCGGCGCCACTCCCGGGCCGGGGCGGCTGGGTCGGTCACGATGGTGGCCACGGCCAGGTCGGTGGTGTGGGCCGGGCACCGGGCCGCCCAGCTTCCCTGCGGGGTCAGCAGCCCGGCCGGGGGGTGCCCGTCCTCGGCCGGCCCGGCGTAGCTGACCCAGAACGAGTTCGCGGCCGCGTGCCCGGCCGCCTCCACCGCGAACACTCCCGGTGTCTCGGGACTGCCGGCCGTGGCGAACAGCACCCCGTCCACCCCGAGTTCCTCATAGGCCGAGAACAGCTCCGCGTAGTGCGTCTCCATGCCCAGCGCACAGCCGAATCGCAGCCCGCGGGCGGTGAACACCAGCGGCCCGGTCCCGGCCGCGTACATGAACGTGCCCTTGGTCCGCGACAGCATCCGCTCGTCGTAACGGCCGGCCAGCTGACCTTTGTCGGAGATCACGAAGACGCAGTTGACCGGCCGGGCGCCGTCGCCGTCGCCCCGGTGAATGGTGCCCAGCACCACCCAGATGCCCAGCTCACCGGCCAGGGCGGCGGTCCGTTCCAGTTCCCGGCCGAGCGCTGGCCAGTCCGCGCGGCTCCAGTCGGCCGGGCCGATGTCGTCGGGGCCGGTGCTGGACATGACCCGCTTGTGCGGTGAGGTGAGCGCGCCCTCCGGGAAGTGAACCAGCCGGGCGCCCTGGGACCGGGCCCGCCCGATGAGCGCCCGCACGCATCCGCCGCTGGCTTCGATCTGGGCTACGTCGCCGGGGTCAGGTCTCAGCGGCACCTGCGCCACCGCGACCGTCAAAGTCTGCCTGGCCGGGGCCAGCAACTGCTGGCGGGCGGCCGCGTACGACTCGCCCGTCCTGGCCGCCCGGTCCCGGATGCGCCGCTTCAGATTGCGGTTCGCCGTCATCGCCACTCCACGCCGCGAGCGGCCCTTCCCAGCCGGGGCCACCGCCGCGAGCAGGTGACGAAGACCAGCCCGAGTCGGCAGACCCTTTGCCCCCGGATGATCGGCCGGCGCTGGGAGCCAGCCCTGGAGGTCGGGCGCTGAGCCACGCCCGATCACACCCTAACCCCGCCACGCGGCCTACGGACCGCCCTCCAGTGAGTAGACCCGATACCGGTCGGGCCCGGTCTGCAGGTAGACGCCGGTCGTGCACGAAGCACCCCCGGCCGGCCGCCGCACCGCCGTCGCGTACAGCGCGGCCCGGCTGCCCAGCGGGGGATAGCGCCCGGCCAGCCGGACCGTCCCACCCGCCTGAGCCGTCAGCCGCGCCCAGCTGCTCGTCCCGCCGGACCACTCGTAATTGCGCCCGCACCAGTGCACCCGGCCGGACGCCCCCTGTCCCGGCAGCACGTTGTAGGTGGCCCGGTACCAGACCACCAACCCGCCCGCCGCCAGCACCACCACGATTACGGCCCCCCCAATCAGCTCGCGCCACCGCGGCCCCGACCGCCTCATCAGGCGCGCCCGGCCCGCATCCGCCGCAGCCCCGGCCGCAGCGGTTTCACCGAGTACCCGCCGTCCGCCAGCCCGGCCCGCACCTCGAACACGTTGCGGTTCCCGAAGTCGCCGGTCAGCCCCCATGAGACCAGCGCCGCCAGCCCGTACAGCGGCAGCATGGCCAGCCCCCCGCACCAGGCGTACTGGCTCGCATGCCGCGCCTCGTGCGCGAACAACCGCTCCGCCCCGCGGAACCGCTGCTCCGGCCACCGGCTGATCAGCACGTTCCCCAGGCAGAACGCGGGCGCCGCCGGCACCGGCAGCCGGTACTCACCCGCCACCAGCAGCCCGTCCCCGGCCCCCCGCGGCCGCGCGCGCCCCGCCACCGCCACCGCCACCCCGGCCGCCGTCGACCCGTTGACCAGGTTGACCACCGCCCGCACCCGGTGCCGCCCGCGCATCACGATGCCAAGTTACGCGGTCCGGCCCCTCAACAGTCTGGCCCAGCCTCACCCGTCGCTGTCGGCCGTGCCCTTGGCCGGCTTCTTGGCCCCGGCCGGAGCCGGCGCCGGCGGCGGGTTGGTGCAGCCCACGCAGCCCGGCTGCCCGCGGAAGTAGGCCGGAACGCTGGGGGAGTCGGTGCCCGGGTTGGTGGCCAGCAGGACCGGCGCCCGGGGCGGCTGGCTGAAGTTGAAGTCCTGGTCCAGGCGGCCCAGGATCGGCTCGTCTTCCCGCACGTCCGGGCGCGGGTCGGGCCGCCCGTCGGTTGCCGGGTTGAGCCGGTCACCGCCCAGGAAGTCGTCTTCGATGAACTTCAGGTAGGCGTCGCTGCTGAGCGTCTGGTGGTCGATGTAACCCTGCTTGGCGTACGGCGAGATGACCAGGCCAGGCACTCGCAGCCCGTAACCGTTCTCGTCCACCGCGGGCGGGTCGACGTGATCGTAGAAGCCGCCCCAGTCGTCCCAGGCCAGGAAGACCGCGGTCGAGTCCCAGTCCGGGCTCTTCATCGCCGCGTTGATGATCGAGGTCACGTAGGCCTGGCCCTGGTGCACGCTGGCGGGCGGGTGCTCGCTGTCGGGGCCGGACGGCGTGATCCAGCTGACCGAGGGCAGCGTGCCCGCCTTGGCCGCCGCGAAATAGGAGTCCAGGTCCTTGATGTCGCTCAGCTGATGATCGGCCTGGACGTCGCCGAACAGCGGCAGCGGGTTCCAGATACCGGGGGTCTTGGCGCTCTGAGCGACCGGGGCGCAGGTCTCGGCCGAGTCGTCCGTGCAGTCCGGCTGCACACCCGTCTGTACGTAGTAGGACCAGCTCACGTGGTGCGCGTACAGCAGCCAGGTGATGTCGGTCCAGGCCAGGTCGATCGACGTCTTCCCGTCGGTGACCTCTTGGTTGACCGCGTTGTTGAACTGCTTCACCCCGTACGGCCCGACGATGTCGTTGACGCAGCTCATCGGGGAGCGGTTCCGGCACTTGGCCGACCAGGCCGAGACCATGTACAGGTGGTCGGGCAGCGACCACGACTTGACCGGCTCGAACATATGGTCCTGGAGCACGAAGTCCTTGGCGTAGCTCCAGTAGTTGGGGATCTCGGCGGCCGTGTGGTAGCCCATCACGTCCGGCGCCGAGCCGCCCTGGCAGGCGGGATCGTCCGGGTTGGTGCAGCTCTTCTTGGCCTCGTCGCGCTGCTTGATGAACCCGTCCATCCTCCCGCCGTCGACGTCGGCGACCGCGTTGGCTTCCCCGTGCGGGCCGCCCCCGTTCACGTCGGCGGTGTCGTGGTAGGGCCGGGTGCAGCCGCCCGCCGGGTTCGGCACGCACACCGACGGGGTGCCGTTGCTCATCGGGAGCCCGTCCGCCCCCGGATAGGTGCCGAAGTACGAGTCGAACGACCGGTTCTCCTGCATCACGATGACCACGTGCTTGATCTTGTGGATCCCCGTCGCCGCCGCAGCCGGGGACGCGGCCGGAGCCGAGGATCCCGCGGAAGCCGAAGCCGAAGCCGACGAGGAGGGATGCGAGCCGGTGCAGGCGGCGACGAGCACGACCGCGGCGGCGCCCGCGGCCCCGGCCAGCATGATTCTCCCCGCCCGCCGCTTACTCGTAGCCATACCGCCACGCTAAGCAACGGGGCTGGGAAACCGATGTGTGCCCCTGAAGAAAACCCTGGGTTAGGCTGGCCCGTCCAGCGCTAACGTGTACGACCAGTGACGATGCCCGCACCTGGAGGGGGTGACCGCATTGACCCGCCCAGCCCGCCTGCGGGGCCTGCCGGCGGCCGTTCTGGCCGTACCGCTGCTGGCGCTGGCGGCGTGCTCATCGGCGGCTCCCAGCCACCCGGCCAGCTCCTCACCAGCCACATCCGCCACCAGCGCCACGTCCGCCTCGTCGGCCCCGTCCGTCTCGGCCACCCCCACCGCTTCGGGCGCCGCCGCCACCGACTGGACCACCTACGGCCGCACCGCCGACCGCAGCGGCGTCTCGGTCAGCTCGCCCGCCCCCACCAGCCTGCACAAGGCGTGGACGGCCTCCGTGGATGGGGCGGTCTACGCCCAGCCGCTGATCGTCGGCTCGACCGTGATCATCGCCACCGAGAACGACACCGTCTATGCGCTGAACGAGGCCACTGGCGCGGTGCGCTGGTCCCGGCACCTGGCCTCGCCGGTCCCGTCCGGCCTGCCGTGCGGCAACGTCGACCCGTCGGGGATCACCGGCACGCCGGTCGCCGACCCCGCCAGCGGGCGGCTGTGGCTGGTCACGTTCACCGCCCAGCCCGATTACCACCACACGCTGTGGGCGCTCAGCCTGGCCACCGGTGCCACCGAGTCCCAGCGCGCCATCGATCTGGCCGGCAGCGACCCCAAAGCTCAGCAGGAACGGGGCGCTCTGACCCTGCTCGGGGACCGGGTCTACGTGCCGTTCGGCGGCCTGTACGGCGACTGCTCGGACTATAAGGGGCGGGTGGTCGGCGCCCCCGTGTCCGGTTCCGGCCCGCTGGCCAGCTTCACCACCGACAACCAGCTCCAGGCGGGCATCTGGGCCCCGGCCGGCGAGTCGGTCCGCGACAACAGCCTGTACGTCGCCACCGGCAACGGCATGCCCTACGACCAGGTCGACGACTCCGACAGCGTGCTGCGGCTGAGCCCCACGCTGGCCGTGCAGAGCCTGTTCACCCCGTCCAACTACGAGTCGCTGTCCGCCAACGACCAGGACCTCGGTTCGACCGCCCCCGCCCTGCTGCCGGGCGGCCAGGTCTTTCAGGTCGGCAAGGAAGGCGTCGGCTACGTCCTCGACGGCACTCGCCTGGGCGGCACCGGCGGCGAGCTGACCTCTGCTAACGTCTGCGAAGGGGGCTTTGGCGGCGACGCCGTCGACGGCCGCACGGTCGTGTTCTCCTGCTACCGCAGCCTGCGGGCCGTCCAGGTCACCGGCGGCCGCAAGCCTCAGATCAAGACGGATTGGTCGGTGACCGGCGGCAACCCTGGCCCGCCGATCATCGCCGGCGGCGTGGTCTGGGACATCGACCGCAACGGCACCCTGACCGGCTACCGCCTGGCCGACGGCCACCAGGTCGACACCGCCAAGGACAACGCCCCGACCACCAGCTTCCCCAGCCTGGCGGCCTCCGGGTCCCGGCTGGTCGTCCCGGCCGGCACCCAGGTCGTCTCCTACACCGGCATCTGACCCCGCGCACGAGCCCCACGCCCGGACTTCAGCGTTCGAAGACGGCACGTTCGACGTCGTGCTCAGCAACCTGGCCCTGCACAACATCCCCGGCGACGAGGGCAGGGACCGCGCGCTGGCGGAGGCGGTCCGGGTGCTGCGGCCCGGCGGCCGCCTGTGCGTGGTCGACTTCCACACCGGCCGGTACGCCGAGGCGCTGCGGAAGGCGGGCGGCCACGAGGTGACCACCCGCCCGCTGGACTGGCGGATGTGGTTTGGCAGCCCGCTCACCGCGACCAGCCTGATCTCCGCTCGCAAGCCCGCCCCCGAGTCCGCTCAGTCGTAGTGCCGTAGCTCCGGCCACAGCTGGCCCCAGGGCTTCCGCGGCCCGGAGCAGATGTACACCTGGCCCTGGTAGTACTCGTTCTTGATGCCCCACGGGTTGGACAGCGTGGCCGCCCGCCGCACGGTGCCGAAGTACTGCTCCAGCTGGCTGACGTTCTCGCTGGCGGGGCCGTTGGCCGGTCCCAGCATGACCGCGACCACGGTGGTGGCGTGCGGGTTGCCCGGTCCCCACCACCACTCGGTGTCGTGCCCGCTGACCGCGGTCGGCAGGCCCTGGCCGCGGCCCAGCTCGTTGATCGCGCCCGCCGACCCGAAGTCTTCGGTGAAGATCAGCGCGTTGGCCCGCTGCCTGGCCGGCAGCGAGAACCACACCCCGTGCACCGAGGCGACCAGCTGCGGCCAGCCGATGGTCTGGTTCTGGACCGGGAACACGTCGTTGGTCACGTTGGCGTCGGCGATCGGCAGGATCGGCAGCAGGAACGGCGCGAACACCAGCGCGCTGACCGTCAGGCCGCCCACGAACCGGTAGATCCGCGACCGCTTGGCCGCCAGCCAGCCGTCCAGGCTGACCGCCCCGGCCGCCAGCAGGAACACGTAGGCGCCGCCCTCGTAGTAGATCTGCGCGCCGGTGGTCAGCATGAACACCACGAACAGCAGCGCGTAGGCCCAGACCAGCGCCTTCCACAGCGGCCGCCCGGACCGCCACAGGAACCGCAGCCCGGCCGCCGCCGCCCACACCCGGAACAGGCCGAGCACGAGCAGCTGGCCGAGGATCCAGACGACGATGTTGGCCGCCCCGCCGTTCTTGGCGTTCAGCGACTGGGTCATCGCGATCGTGGCCACCCGTGGGTCGCCTGCCACCAGATGTCGGGGATCGCCAGCGCCACCGCGATCGCCGCGCCGGCCGCGAACCACCGGTTCAGCACCGCCCGGCGGGGCCCCGCGAGGACCGCGCCGATGACGATCGCGATCGCGAAGAACCCGATCAGGTGCTTGTTCTCCACCCCGAGACCGAGCACCACCCCGGCCGGCACCCACCAGCGCTGGTCGCCGGTGCGCCCGATGCGGATGACCATGAACGCCAGCCCGCTCCAGGCCAGGATGTCGAACGCGGCGGTGTCGAGCATGTGGTCGGCACCGTACACGGCCGGCATGGTGGCCACCGCGAACGCGGCCAGCAGCTGGGCGCGGCGGCGGCCGCCGAACTCGCGGGCGGTCAGCCCGGCCACGATCACCGTGCCCCAGGCGGCCAGTGCCGGCCACAGCCGCAGCCCCACCAGCGACACCCCGAACGTCTTGAGCGTCACCCAGGCCAGCAGCGGCGTGAACACCGGCTGGTCCACGTAGCTGGCCTGCAGGTGCCGCCCGCAGTCGAGGAAGTACAGCTCGTCGTGGTGGAAGCCGTAGCGGTCCGACAGCGCCATCAGCAGGGCGAACAGCAGGCCCCCGATCACGATCACCCACCGGCTGAATGGCGCCAGCGCGACGGCCGCCGGGGGAGTGCCGACTGTTCCCGGCGCCGCTTTGCCGGGCTCACGTGCCTTGGTGGCGTTCATGGTGCCAGCGTCGCCGTTCCCGCCACCGGCCACATCGGAGCACGGGCCGCACCCGGTACGAACTCGTTCTCATACCGGGGTTGGTGCCACGGTTCGATGTGCTCGTACCACGGCCGGATCTAGGTTCAACGGTGTGCGGCGGAGAATACTGATGTCATGAGTGGGATAGGAGCCCTGCGCCGGTTCCGGTGGCTGCTCTGGGCCGGGATCTACGTCCTGGTCGGGCTGCTGACGTTCCCGCTGGAGGCGCCGGGCGCGACGGCGCTGCCGGTCCAGTTCACCGGTTACCTGGTGGCCGGGGTCGCCATGCTGGCCTGGGCGGTCATGGACTACGTGCCGTGGGCCCGGCGCTGGCGGCCGCGGGGGCTGCCGGTCGCCTTGTGTGTCGTCGCCGCCGGGGGCGGCCTGGCCGCGACCGCCGGGTTCAACGAGAACAACTGCGCGGTGACGCTGGCCAGCTTGGCCGCGACCGCGGCCGCGGTCGAGCTGCGCCGCTGGCAGGCCTGGCTGGTGGTGGTGTGCTGCGCCGTGCCGCTGGACGCCAACGCCTTCTTCTTCCACGACGGCTTCGCTTACTTCTCGACGTTCCTGCTGTACCCGTTCGTGCCGGTGACCGGCCTGCTCCTCGGTCACTTCATCCGCACCCGGGAGGAGCAGGGTGAGCAGGCCGCCGCCCTGCTGGCCCGCACCGAGCAGTTGCAGGCCGAGCAGAGCCGGACCGAGGTCCTGAACGAGCGGGCCCGGATCGCCCGCGAGATCCACGACGTGCTGGCCCACTCACTCGGTGCGCTGTCCATCCAGATCCAGGCGGCCCGGGCCGTGCTGACCGACCAGGGCGACATCGACCGGGCCCTGGAGGTGCTGGCCACCGCCCAGCGGATGGCCTCCGACGGACTGACCGAGACCCGCCGGGCCGTGCACGCGCTGCGGTCCGACGTGGTGCCGCTGGACCAGGAACTGAGCCAGGCGGCCCGCGCCCACCGCGAGCGGTACGGCGCCGAGGTGGCCTTCACCGTCGGCGGGACCCTGCGGGCGCTGCCGCCCGACGCCACCGTGGCGCTGCTCCGGACCGCCCAGGAGGCGCTGGTCAACGCGGCCAAGCACGCCCCCGGGGAGCGCATCTCGATCCGCCTGGACTACGGCCCCGGCGACGTCTCGCTGACCGTGGTGAACGACCTGCCCGGCGCCGGGCAGCCCGCCCCGGCCGCCGCCTGCCCGCACACGGTCGACGGCGGCTACGGGCTGACCGGGATGCGGGAACGGCTGCGGCTGCTGAACGGCACGCTGGTCGCCCACGCCGAGGACGGCCCCAATAATCGGCACTGGTTCGTCGCCGCCGGGCTCCCGGTCCCCGCCGGGCCCCGGCCCGGGGACCCCGCGGCTGGTCAGGGCCTGCCGCCCGTCCAGCTGGTGGCGTCGTGACCGCCCTGGCCGCCGAGCCGCTGCGGGTGGTCATCGCCGACGACCAGGCCAGCGTTCGCGAGGGCCTGGTGCTGCTGCTGGGCGGGCTGCCCGGTATCGAGGTGGTCGGGGCCGCCGCCGACGGCGAGCAGGCCATCGCCGCGGTGGCCGAGCACCACCCGGACGCGATCCTGCTCGACCTGAACATGCCGGTGCTGGACGGGATCGGCGCCACCCGGCGGCTGGTGGCCGAGCACCCGCGGGTGGCCATCGTGGTCCTCACCACCTACGTCGACGACGCCAACGTGCTCGAGGCGCTCAAGGCCGGGGCCCGCAGCTATATGACCAAGGACGCGGACCGGACCGACATCGCCCGCGCCCTGCAGGCGGCCGCGGCCGGCCTGACCGTGTTCGACCCTCGGGTACACGACACCCTGCTGGCCGCCACCAGCTCGGCCACCCCGTCCCTGGCCGAGGCGCCGCCCCCGGGGCCGGGCGCTCGGCCCGACGGCCTGACCGAGCGCGAGGCCGAGATCCTCACCCTGATCGCCCGCGGGCTGACCAACCCCGAGATCGCCCAGCAGCTGTGCCTGAGCAACCACACGGTCAAATCCCACATCAACCGCATCTTCACCAAGACCCAGTCCCGCGACCGGGCCGCCGCCATCGGCTACGCCCACCGGCACCAGATCGTCTGACCGCAGGGCACTAGTTCATAACAGCTGCCCCGGTTTACCCCAAAGTGCCACGTCGGGTCCGCTTAGTGTGGTGTTCTTCCTGCTGGTAGCGGCATCTTTTGTCATGTCATGAGCCCGGGGTGGGGACCGTTCGCCGGGCCTGAGCGCGGAGGAGGGGCATGGTAGCCCGAGTGGTCAGGGAGCGACCGCGAGCGCAAGACCCGACGGCATCACCAGTTCTGATCATCGGGGCGGGGCCGGCGGGCCTGGCGGCCGCCGCCGAGCTGGGACGGCTGGGGGTGCCCGCCGAGATCATCGAGCGGACCGACGCGATCGCGTCGTCCTGGCGGACCCGCTACGACATGCTGCGGCTGAACACCTGCCGCTGGAACTCGGTGCTCCGGATCGGCGACCGGTTCGAGCCCGGCACCCCATTCTTCCCGCTCCGCGACCACGCGGTCCAGTACCTGGAGTCGTTCGCGAAACGGCACCAGCTGAACGTGCGCTACAGCGTCCGGGTCGAGCGGATCGACCCGTGCGCGGACGGCTGGCAGGTGTCGACCTCCGAGGGGCCGCTGACCGCCCGCCAGGTCGTGGTGGCGATCGGGCACCAGCACACGCCCTGGATACCGGACTGGCCCGGGCTGGACAAGTTCCCGGGCCGCATCCTGCACTCCTGGGACTACCGAAACCCCGGCGATTTCCTCGACCGTGAAGTGCTGGTCGTCGGCGGTGGCTGCTCGGGCCTGGACATCGCCCGCGACCTGGCGCAAGGCGGCGCCCGGCGGGTCCGGCTGGCGGCCCGGACCCAGCCCAACCTGCTGCGCAAGATGTCGCTCGGGCTGCCCACCGACCTGCTGGCGGCCGCGCTGATGCGAATCCCCACGCGGATCGCCGACCCGATCGGGCGGATCGTGCAGCGGCTGACGATCGGCGACCTCGGCCCGCGCGGCCTCGGCCGGCCCGAGACCGGGATCTTCACCCGGCTGCACCGGGACGGGGCCCCGCCCCAGATCGTCGAGGCGTCCGTCATCACCGCGATCCGCGAGGGCCAGTTCGAGATCGTGCCCGGGGTGTCGTCGGTCGACGGCGACGGCGTGCGGCTGACCGACGGGACCACCCTGCAGCCGGACGCGATCGTCGCCGCCACCGGCTACACCACCGGGCTGGCGCCGATCGTCGGCCACCTGGGGGTGCTGGATGAGCAGGGTGAGCCGCTGAACTACCGGCAGCCCGCGATCCGGCCCGGCCTGCACTTCCTCGGCTACGCACCCTGCATGGGCGTGATCGGCCGGGACGCCAGGCGCGTCATCCGCCACGTCTACGCCGAGCGCACCGGCCAGCCCGCCGATTAGGGAGCCAGGAAGCCCGGCCCCAGCAGCCGGATCGGGTTGTGCCAGCAGACGGCGCGCAGCCAGTCCGGGCCCAGGTCCAGCCGGGCCAGCCCGTCCAGCTGCTCGGCGTAGGGGTAGGGGATGTTCGGGAAGTCGCTGCCGAGCAGGATCTTGCCCGCCAGCCCGAGGCCGGCCACCCGCGGCAGCAGGCCCGGCGGGAACGGGGCCAGCCCGTCCCAGAACGGCGTGAACACCATCGTGGTGTCCAGGTGCACCCGCTCGTGCCGTTCGGCCAGGGCCAGGAACGGTTCGTAGTCGGGCGCGCCCATGTGGGCGATGACCGCGGTCAGGGTGGGGAACTGGGTCAGCAGCCGGGCGAACGGCTCGGGGCCGGTGTAGGTGGTGCCGACCGGGGCGTGGCCGGCGTGGATGACGACCGGGATGCCGGCCTCCTCCAGCAGGCCCCAGACCGGTTCCAGCTCCGGGTCGTCGGGCGGGAACCCGCCCACCTGCAGGTGCACCTTGAACAGGGCGGCCCCCTGGTCGATGGCCCGGCTCACGTAATCCAGCACTTCCGGCTCGGGATAGAACGTCGCCGACGGGATGCAGCCGGGGGTGGCGCGGGCGAACTCCAGCGCCCAGGCGTTCAGGTCCTCGGCCATCTCCGGGCGGTGCGCGTAGGACAGCGCCCCGAACATCCGCACCCCCAGCGTGCGCAGGTGCGCGACCCGGTCGGCGTCGGTCCACTTGTACTGGATCGGCCACGGCATGCCGACCAGCGGGCCTGCCTCGTCGAAGTAGTCCCAGACCCGGCGGAGCATCCGCGGCGGCAGGAAGTGCACGTGGATGTCGGCCAGCCCCGGCAGTCCCAGGTCCTGCCAGAAGGCCGGGACGCGGGCGTCCTCGGCCGGGGCCGACGGCCCGGTTGCAGTAGCCACTTAGGCAGGATAGGACCCATGCGCGCGGCGTTCATCGAGGGCTTCGGCGGTCCGGACCGGATCCGCTATGACGAGCTGCCCGACCCGGTCCCGGGTCCCGGGCAGGTGCTGGTCCGCCCCGAGGCGGTGGCGGTCGACTCGGTCGACACCTACGTCCGCTCCGGCGCCTGGCCCACGCCGGTGACGTTCCCCCTCGCGGTCGGGCGCGACCTGGCCGGCCCGGTCGCCGCCACCGGCCCGGACGTGACCGAGTTCGGCCCCGGCGACCGGGTATGGACGAACTCGGCCGGCTACGACGGCCGCCCCGGCGCCACCGCCGAACTGGCCGTGGTGGCCCAGGAACGCCTGTACCGGCTGCCCGGCGGCGCCGACCCGGTCCCGTTCGTGGCGGCCGTGCACCCGGCCGCGACCGCCTACGGAGCGCTGATCCGGCGGGCCCGGCTGCGGCCGGGGGAGACGGTGGCGGTGGCCGCGGCCGGGGGCGGCGTGGACGTGCTGGTCGACACCACCGGTCAGCTGGATCTGGGCGCCGCCGCCGCGCACCTGAACCCGCGCGGCCGGATCGTGGCCATCGCCGGCCGGGGCCGCCGCATCGACGTCGACCAGTGGTCGTTCTACACCCGCGAACTGCAGCTGCTGGGGTTCATCATGAGCGCGATGACGGTCGGCGAGCTGGCCGCCGCCGCGGCCTGGATCAACGTCCACACCCCGGCCGTCAGCGTCGGCCCGGTGCTCACGTTCGCGGACGCCGCCCGGGCGCACACGCTGATGGAGGCGGGCGAGCTGCCGCGGCGGCCCGACCGGACCGTCGGCCGCCTGGTGCTCACCCCGTGACCGGGACCGCCCGCGAGCTGCGGGCCGATTGTTCCCGGTGCGCGGGCCTCTGCTGCGTCGCGCCCGCCTTCGCCGCCTCGGCCGATTTTTCCATCGATAAAAAGGCAGGCGAGCCGTGCCCGCACCTGGGTCGGGAATTCCGTTGCGACATCCACGAGCAGCTGCGGCCCAGCGGTTTCCCCGGCTGTGCGGTGTTCGACTGCTTCGGGGCCGGCCAGCAGGTCACCCAGGTGACGTTCGGCGGCCGCAGCTGGCGTGACCACCCGGAGCTGGCCGCCTCGATGTTCGCCGCCTTTTCAAGTATGCGAACGATCCACGAGCTGCGCTGGCACGTGGACCAGGCGCTGGCGCTGGCGGGCGACGCGCAGCCGCTACGGCTTGAACTGACCGCCGCGGCCCAGACCCTGCGCGGGCACGCCGCGGCCGGGCCCGCCGAGCTGGCCACCCTCGACCTCGACGCGGTGCGGGGCCCGGTCACCGCCGTCCTGCGCCGGGCCAGCGACCTGGTCCGGGGTCCCACCCCCCGGGGGCGTGACTTCAGCGGGGCCGACCTCATCGGCCGCGACCTGGCCGGCCGCGACCTGGGCCGGGCCAGCCTGCGCGGCGCCTACCTGATCGGCGCCAACCTGACCGGGACCGACCTGCGGCTGGCCGACCTGACCGGCGCTGACCTGCGCGGCGCCCAGCTGGCCGCCGCCGACCTGTCCAGCAGCCTGTTCCTGACCCAGGCGCAGCTCGACGCGGCCCGCGGCGACCTCAGGACGAAGCTGGCTCCGGCGCTTCGGCGTCCGGCTCACTGGCCGAGCCGGGGGCGTCGGGCGGCCGGTGGTCGGTGATCCAGGCGTCGATCAGCTGCCACCAGTCGTAGAGCCACTTGACCTGCGCCTCGTGCCCGGCCTCACGCGGCACCTCGCCGGCCGGGACCCGCCACCAGCGGGCCACCACGGTCTGGTCGATCGGCAGGTCCCGCCACACGTCGCCCACGCTGACCAGCCCGTCCAGGCCGGCGTGGGCCACGAAGATGACGTCGGCGACCGGGCAGGCCCCGATCGCGGCCAGCACCCCGCCCTCGCGCGGCGGCAGCAGGTTCGGCATCTGCTGGGCCCGGGCGGCCAGGTCGGCCCGGCCGCTGGCCTTCAGCCGCTGGATGCCGCGCCGCCACCGGCCCGGGGTCCAGTTGCCGCCTTCGGGGAAGATCACCAGCGCCCCGTCGTCGGCCAGCCCGCCCGCCAGCCGCTCGATCTGCTCGGTGAAGATCTGCTGGCCGGCGTCGCGGGCCCGGATGAAGACGTTCGGTACCCGGTTGGCGACCACGTCCAGGATCGGGTCCAGCTGCAGGGTCGCCTTCATCACCACCCGCGGGCGCCGGTGGTAGACGCTGAGCAGGTGGTGCACCAGCAGCACCGAGTCACCCGGCCCGGCGTGGCGGCTGAGCACGATCACCGGCCGGGTCAGCCGGGCGATCCGCTCCTCGGGGGTCGCCTCGGGCTCCTCGACCTCCAGCCGCAACCCGAATGTGTGCTCGGCCGCCCGGTACACGTGGTCCAGGAACCAGCCGATGGTGGCGTAGTTGCGGATCTGGTACGGCTCGGTCCGCATCCGGCCGCCGAACCCGCTGGCCACCCACAAGACCAGGCAGGCGAACAGCGCGGCGGTCTCGCCGGTCAGCCACACCACCGCGAACCACAGCACCCGCAGCCCGCGCATCCGTCCCGGGCGTGACAGGTGGACCAGGCCGAGCACGGCTGCGACCAGCGCCAGCGCCGGGAACAGCACCAGCAGGGCGAGCGCGATGACCACGACGATGGGCGCCAGCACGAGCCGTCGGATCAGCCGGGGCGGCACCATGGGCAGGGTCCTTAGGTCAGTCCTGGTTAAACCAGTGCGGCCAGGTACTTCTGGGACGCGACGTAGGCCCGCTCGATGTTCGCGTCCACATCAGTCTTGTTGCGGTAGCGCAGTTGTGACAAGTCCGGCGGCTTCTGGGTCGCGCCGGACGGCAGCACGTGCACGGTCACGTCGGACGGCAGGT
>Ga0213875_10001089_pt1 | contig 18882 bp, 14 predicted proteins | sample BarmaccomBMRX_R8_FD_160105 | JGI IMG/M metagenome (GOLD analysis project Ga0213875, IMG submission 160105) | Root-associated microbial communities from Barbacenia macrantha in rupestrian grasslands, the National Park of Serra do Cipo, Brazil - RX_R8 | ecosystem: Host-associated > Plants > Roots... | reverse complement strand
AATGCCGACGACCCCACCAGTGCCGGGTGCGGGGATGGGGTCGGGTATCGCGGCAAATGCGATATGCCAGCGCCCCGCGCTGTCCAACGCGATCCGGTACGACTTGACCCCAGCGGGGACTGGCCGGGAAAGCCGGAACCGCACCCAGCCCACCTTGGGTACCCGTACCTGTGCCACGCGTCGGTTCAGGCGTCGCACGTGATCAGCTTTTACTGCCACGATGCGAAACCCTTCGCTGCGCCCCACTTTGCGCCATCTAGGCCTGCGGTGCGTGCCAGCGAAAAAATTCCGCATGGCTTCGTCGAAGTCACGAAGCGCCTGCTGCTGGACAGTCTGGCTGCCTTCCCGCAGCCAGCCGAATTCGCGCCGCGCGGCGGTGAGTTGGCGGCACTGTTCCAAATAACCCGGTGCGCTCTTACGGCCAGGTTTCCAGTGCCCATGCTGCTCCACGGCAAGATTCCAAACATGACGGGCGTGTGCGCAATGCTGCCGCATCGCCTGCTCCTGGTCAGCGGTCGGCATCATGCGGTACCGGGACATGCGTCCATTTTCGCAAGCCACTATGACATTACGGGGGAGGTGAAGCGGCGTTGCGTTCCGCGCCTGAAGGCGGGGAATTTCGCGCTGCGTTCCCTATGACATCGAAGTCGACATGGGCATGTGCAGACACGCGGCAGGCGCTCGGTGTCTACGTACTGGGCGCCATCGACCCGGCCGAACGGGCGCTGGTCGACGAGCACGTCGCCAGCTGCGATGACTGCCGGGCCGAACTGGCCGACCTGGCCGGGCTGACCTCCCTGCTGTCGCGGGTGGACGCGGACGAGATCGGCCTGTTCGCGCTGGAGGACACCGGCCAGCCGCCCGCCGGGGCCGGCCCCCAGGCCGCCGATCGGCCGGCCGCGACCGCGACCCAGCTGCACGAGGCGCCCCACCAGCCGGCCGAGGGCCCCCGGACCGCCGAGGGCACTCCGGCCACTGAGGGCATCCCGGCCGACGAGGGCACCCCGGCCGACGAGGCCACGCCCCGGCCCGAGGGGGCCGCCCGGCCCGACCTGGCCGCCCCGCCCGAGGACTTCATCGACTCGCTGGTCTCGCTGACCGCGGCCCGCCGCCGCCGGACCCGGCGCTGGCAGCTGCTGGCGACGGCGGCGGCGGTGGTCATCGCCGCGGGTGGCGCCGCGGCCGGCTATCAGCTGGCCAACGGGGCACCCGGTGGCACCAGCGCCGAGCCCGCGCCCCCGGCCAGCTGGCAGACGGCCAACACGACCAGCACGATGAACGGCGTCGCCGCCACCATCAGGTACCAGAAGCTGGCCTGGGGGGTCGCCTACGACGTGCAGATCACCGGGGTCCCGGCCGGGACCACCTGCCAGCTGTGGGTCACCGACAACCAGGGCGTGCACCTGCTGTCGGCCGGCTGGACGGTCTCCAGCAAGGATCCCGACCCCTGGTACCCGGGCTCCTCCTGGGTGCCGGGCGGCCAGGTCAAGGGCATGGACGTGACGGCCGGCAACGAGGAGCTGGCCACCTTCACCACCAGGTAAGGCCGGGCCTCACGCAAACCCCGGGGAATTCCTGCAGGTCTGGCACACTTGCTAAGCAGTATGAGCGCAGGAGTGATCGCACTGATCGTGGTGCTGATCGTGGTGACCCCGGTGGGCATGATCTGGCGCCGCCGGCAGGGCCAGCTCCGCGCACCCAAGACGCGGATGGCCACCGCGCCGTCCTCGGCCCGCATCCCCGACCGGCCCGAACGCGGCCGGCTCACCGCCGCCGACCTGCGGCAGGACCTCGGCCCGCAGGCCACCCTGGTCCAGTTCTCGAGCGCCTTCTGCGCCCCTTGCCGGGGCACCCGCCAGGTCCTCGGGGACGTGGCCCGGATGGTGCCGGGGGTCGCCTACGTGGAGATCGACGCCGAGAACCGGCTGGACCTGGTGCGCCGCCTGAACGTGCTGTCCACCCCGACCGTGCTGGTCCTCGGGCCGGACGGCACGATCACCAAGCAGGCCACCGGCCAGCCGCGCAAGCCGGACGTGATCGCCGCCCTCGGCGAAGTGATTCCCGCCGCCACCCCTTCCTCCACGGCTGGAGCCGGGGAGTGACAGCACGGTCTCGCTTGCATAACATCGTCTACGTGTCTTCGTGGACCGCGCAGCTGCTGACCAAGCGGCGCGCCGTGGACTTCTGCCGGGTGGCCACCGCCCAGTGTTGCTAGCACTGTGTTAGTTCCCAGCGGGGCCGGCCCTGACCAGGGCCCGCCCGCAGGCCTACCCAGGTCCTGATTCTCGCCGGTGAATACCGGCGCGCAGCTTGCCCAGGACTTTTTCAGCAGCAGGGAGCACCGCCATGGACATCGACGCCCGGGGACCGAGATTCTCCGCGGTCATCACCACCGTCGTCCTGGCCCTGGCGCTGGCCACCACCAGCATGTGGTTGCTGCTCGCCCAGACGCTCGTGTTCGCGGTCGGTGCCTTCGCCGGGTTGCGGTACGCCCCCTACGGGCTGGTGTTCCGCTTCCTGGTCCGGCCCCGGCTGGGACCCCCCACCAAATTCGAGCCCGAGGCCCCGCCCCGGTTCGCTCAGCTCGTGGGCACGATCTTCGCCGCCGTCGGCGTGATCGGCTACGCGGTCGGGGTGACGGGCATCGGGATCGCCTTCACCGCCCTGGCCCTGGCGGCCGCGTTCCTCAACGCGGCGTTCGACTACTGCCTGGGCTGCCAGATGTATTTGTTCATCCGCCGGATCTGGCCGTCGTCACCGGAAACACCGGCCGCCTGATCCATCAAGGAGGTTTTTTCGCAATGAGCCGCTCCGAAGCCCTCGTGGACGCCGAGTGGGTGGAAGCACACGCCGGTGACCCGGGGGTGGTCCTGGTCGAGGTCGACGAGGACACCAGCGCTTACGACAAGGGTCACATCCGCAACGCCATCAAGATCGACTGGAAGAAGGACCTGCAGGACCCGGTGCGCCGGGACTTCGTGGACCGGGTCGGGTTCGAGAAGCTGCTGTCCGAGCGCGGCATCAGCAACGACGACCTGGTGGTGCTCTACGGCGGGAACAACAACTGGTTCGCCGCCTACGCCTACTGGTACTTCAAGCTGTACGGGCACCAGAACGTGAAGCTGCTCGACGGCGGGCGCAAGAAGTGGGAGCTGGACTCCCGCGAGCTGACCCCCGACGTGCCGCAGCGCGCCGCGACCGACTACCAGGCCTCCGAGCAGGACGCGACCCTGCGGGCCAAGCGGGACGAGGTCGTGGACGCGATCGGCAAGCGCAACCTGGTCGACGTGCGCTCGCCCGACGAGTTCGCCGGCCGGCTGCTGGCCCCGGCCCACCTGCCGCAGGAGGCCGCCCAGCGTGGCGGGCACATCCCCACCGCCAAGAACGTCCCCTGGTCGAAGGCGGCCAACGAGGACGGCACGTTCAAGAACGACCACGACCTGACCGAGATCTACCGGGACGAGGCCGGGGTCGACTTCGGCAAGGACACGATCGCCTACTGCCGGATCGGTGAGCGTTCCGCCCACACCTGGTTCGTCCTGCACGAGCTGCTCGAGCAGCCCAACGTGAAGAACTACGACGGCTCCTGGACCGAGTACGGCTCGCTGGTCGGCGTGCCGATCGAGCTGGGTGACGCCCGGTGAGCGACGTCAACCAGGCCGGCGACGGCTGCGGCGCGCCCGCCGGCGGTGTCTCGGTGACCGCGGCCGCCAACGTCGGCAACCAGGCGGTGGTCGAGGGCCGGGTGCTCCGCGACAACGTCCCGCTGTCGACCGGGTACGCCCGGCTGCTGGGCACCGGCGACGAGTTCGTGGCCGAGGTCCCGCTGGGCGAGGACGGCGGCTTCCGCTTCTTCGCCGCCCCCGGGACCTGGAAGCTGCGGGTGCTGGCGCCCGGCGGCGCCCGGGCCGACCGCGACGTGCCGGCCGAGATCGGCAAGATCACCAAGGTCGAGGTGGCCGTCTGACTCCGTAGTTCCCGCCGCCGCGGGCCGGTCACCGGCCCGCGTCCGGTCGTCCGCCCCGCCGTCACGAATGCTGTGGCGGCGGGGCGTTTTATTTATTTTCTATAAAAAGTTTCCGGCGGGGGAGACGAACTCATACCGGCAAAATTCCGCAGAGCTTAATAACCCTCTAATAACGCTTCCGGGTTGGCTGTCTGGCCTGAAGGTAACGCGCAGATGACGTGGAGCGTCAAATCCTTCGTGAACGGTTAGGGACGCCGAAAGCACAGACGATAGCTAGGTGGAGTTCAGTCTTCGTTTGCCTGCTATTAACTCCACGACCCTTAGCTTTGGGGCAGCGACACCAGGGCGATCACTGGGGAAACCGGAGGGGCTCAGGTGACTGGCGAGGTGTTTGACGTCGACCGTTAACATCATCAGCGGCTGAGCCGGAAAATGGCTCACGCCGTTCCGTCATTCGTGTGGCCGCATCCGGCCGACGCTGGGCCAATGGCCGTGGCCGCGCAGTCCAGGGTAACTAAAAAGGGGTTCTTTCAATATGCAACGTGTGCGCATCCAGAAGACCGCGACGGCGGGTGTCGCCCTGGCCGCGGTGGCGGTGCTGGCCGCCTGCTCGTCGTCCGGCAGCGGCAGCGGCAGCTCCAGCAGCAGCCCCAAGGCGAGCAGCAGCAGTAGTGCCGCCGCCGCCAAGCTCTCGGGCACGCTGAACGCCAGTGGGTCGACGTTCCAGACCACCTTCCAGCAGGCCGCCATCCAGGCCTTCAAGGCCGAGCAGCCGGGCCTCACGGTCAACTACGGCGGCGGCGGTTCCGGTAAGGGCCGCACCGACCTGTCCTCGGGCGTGGTCAACTTCGCCGGTTCGGACTCGCCGATCCCGGCCAAGGAAGCGTCGAACTTCAAGGGCAAGACGATCCTGTACTTCCCGGTCGTCATCGGCCCGATCGCGCTGTCCTACAACCTGTCCGGGGTCAGCAACCTCAAGCTCGACGGCCCGACCATCGCCAAGATCTTCCAGGGCGAGATCAAGACCTGGAGCGACCCGGCGATCAAGGCCCTCAACCCGAGCGCCAAGCTGCCCAGCACCGCGATCACCGTGGCCCGCCGGTCGGACTCCTCCGGTACCACCCAGAACTTCTCCCAGTTCCTGGTCGACGCCGCGCCCGGCGTGTGGAAGCTCGGCACCAGCTCGACCATCAACTGGCCGTCCGGCACCCGCGGCGGCAGCGGCAACGGCGGCGTCGACTCGATCGTCAAGAGCACCCCGGGTGCCATCGGCTACGTCGACTTCTCCGACGCCAAGGCCTCGAACCTGTCGATGGCCTCGGTCAAGAACCAGTCCGGTGCGTTCATCGCCCCGTCCGCCTCGGCCGCCTCGGCCGCGGCCAGCCAGGCCACGGTGAAGTCGGACCTGACGTTCAGCGCGATCTGGGCGCCCGGCGCCAGTTCCTACCCGGTGACCTACCAGTCCTGGGACCTGGTGAATGCGGCCCAGTCCAGCTCGACCACGACCGCCAACCTCAAGGGCTACCTGGGCTACCTGCTGGGTGACGGCCAGAAGCTGCTGCCGGAGCTGAACTACGCCCCGCTGCCGGCCAACATCGACAAGATGGCGATCGCCCAGCTGAGCAAGATCGGCTCGGGTGCCGCTGCCGCGCCGAGCTCGGCCTCGTCCTGAGCCCAGCGATCCCGGCCTGCCGGATCGCTAGATTCCAAGCGAGAATGATTTCGTGAGCACAGTTACGCAGGCAGGGCAGGCCGTGCCCGCCAGCGCCTTGACGGAACGGCGGCCGTTCGGCGACCGCCTGTTCCAGATCCTGGCGCTGGCGGCCGGCCTGCTGGTCCTCGCCATCCTGATCCTGATCGCGATCACGACCAGCCAGCAGTCGGCGTCCTGGTTCAGTTCCCAGGGGTTGTCCGGCATCTTCTCGGCCACCTGGAACCCGTCGGCCAACAAGTTCGGCCCGATGGGCTTCGTGTACGGCACGGCGATCTCGTCGCTGATCGCCATCATCATCGCGGTGCCGCTCAGCCTGGGCATCGCGCTGCTGCTGACCGAGGTCGTGCCGCGCCGCTGGAGCCGGCCGATCGTCTACCTGGTCGACCTGCTGGCGGTGGTCCCGTCGGTCGTCTGGGGCCTGTGGGGCATCCTCGTGCTGGCCCCCTGGCTGCAGAAGATCTACACCTCGATCGGCAGCGGCGTGAAGGGCGTCCCGGTGATCGGCTCGCTGTTCGGGCCGCCGGTCAGCGGCGCCTCGTTCTTCACCGCCGGGCTGATCCTGGCCTTCATGATCACCCCGATCATCACCTCGCTGTCCCGTGAGGTGATCGCGACCGTGCCCGCCATCGACCGCGAAGGGGCCTACGCGCTGGGCGCCACCCGCTGGGAGATGATCCGCGGCGCGGTCTGGCCGCACAGCCAGAGCGGCATCGTCGGCTCGATCCTGCTCGGCCTCGGCCGGGCGATGGGCGAGACGATCGCGGCGGCGCTCGTCATCGGTTCGTCCGTGCAGGTCACCTCCCATCTGTTCGCGCCCGGGGACTCGATGCCGGCCGTCATCGCCAACGAGTTCGGCGAGGCGTCGGGCACGTTCCGGGCCGGCCTGATCGGGCTCGGCGTGCTGCTGTTCCTGCTGACCATCATCATCAACGTCGTCGCTCGCGGGGTGGTCGCGCGTTCCACCCGGCGTTCGAGGGGGGCCTGATGGCTGCCACCACCCAGCGGCCCGTGGTCGACCTGCGGGAGCCGGCTTCCTGGCGCAAGACCAAGAACCAGATCATGACCGGGCTGATGGTCCTGGCCATGCTGATCATCATCGTGCCGCTGGTGTTCGTGCTGTACACGGTGATCTCCAAGGGCGCCGGGATCATCAGCGGGCAGTTCCTGACCGCCGCGATCCCGCCCAACGTGCTGCCCGCCAACCTCGGCGGCATGGGGCCGGCCGTCGTCGGCACGCTGGAGATCACGGCGCTGGCCTCGGTGATCGCCATCCCGCTGGGCGTGCTCGGCGCGATCTACCTCAACGAGTACGGCAAGAAGAATGTGCTGGCCCGGATCATCGGGTTCATGGCCGACGTCATGACCGGGGTGCCGTCGATCGTGATGGGCCTGTTCATCTTCTCCATCTTCACCCTGCACTTCGGCTTCTCCGGTCTGGGCGGCGCCCTCGCGCTGGCCTGCCTGATGCTGCCGCTGATCATCCGGTCCAGCCAGGAGATGCTGTCGCTGGTGCCGGACGCGCTGCGGGAGGGCAGCTACGCCCTCGGCGCCAGCCGGGCCCGGGTGACGGTGACCGTGGTGCTGCCCACCGCGATCGGCGGCATCGTCAGCGGCTGCCTGCTGGCGGTGGCCCGCGCGGCCGGTGAGACCGCGCCGCTGCTGTTCACCATCTTGACCGTGACCTCGACCAACACCAACGTGTTCAGCGGGGCCAACACGGCCCTGCCCGCGCAGATCTTCACCAACGCGACGTCGCCGTACAACGGCGCCCAGGCCCGGGCCTGGGGCGCGGCCCTGACCTTGATCGTGATCGCTTTCATACTCTTGGTCGGAGCCCGGATCATCACCGCACGATTCACCAGAGTGGGGCGCTAGCAGCCATGGAACCTCAGGATCCGAACGTCGTGACCGAACGGCAGGCCCAGCCGGCCGCCGCCCGCCCGACCGTCGGGGTCACCCCGTCCGTGCAGGACCTGCCGGCCACGGGGACGGGCAACCACGTCTTCGACGCCAACGGCATCTCGATCTACTACAGCGCGTTCCGCGCGGTCACCGACGTCTCCTTCTCGATCTACGAGAACGAGATCACGGCCTTCATCGGGCCGTCCGGGTGCGGCAAGACCACCGTGCTGCGCTCCCTGAACCGGATGAACGACCTGATCGCCGGGGCCCGGGTGGAGGGCGACGTCCGCTACCGGGACGCGCCGCTGTACGGCCCCGGGGTGTCCCCGATCGCGGTCCGGCGCAAGATCGGCATGGTCTTCCAGAAGCCGAACCCGTTCCCCAAGTCGATCTACGACAACATTGCCTACGGTCCCCGCATCAACGGCATCCGCAACAAGAAGCAGCTCGACGAGATCGTCGAGAAGTCGCTGCGCCAGGGTGCGCTGTGGGACGAGGTCAAGCACCGGCTGAAGACGTCGGCGCTGGGGCTGTCCGGTGGCCAGGCCCAGCGGCTGTGCATCGCCCGCACGCTGGCGGTGGAGCCCGACGTGGTGCTGATGGACGAGCCCTGCTCGGCCCTCGACCCCATCGCCACCAGCGCGATCGAGGACCTGATGAAGGACATCAAGTCCCAGTACACGATCGTCATCGTCACCCACAACATGCAGCAGGCGACCCGGGTCAGCGACCGGACCGCGTTCTTCTCGGTGCTCCGCAACGAGAAGAGCGACACCCGGACCGGCGTGCTGGTCGAGTACGGCCAGACCCGGCAGATCTTCGAAGACCCGCACGACCCGCGTACGCAGGCTTACGTCACCGGTCGGATGGGCTGAGCCGATGACCGAGCACCGAGCCGAATTCCAGGGGGAACTGGACGCTATCGAGGCCCGGATCATCGAGTTCTTCGGCATGCTCGCCGAGGATCTCGCCCGGGCCACCGATGCCCTGCTGACCGGCAACAACGAGGTCGTCAAGCTGCTGGCCGAGCGGGAGAAGGTGATCCAGAACCTCTACCCGGAGCTGGAGTCACTGGTCAACCGGAGCATCCTGCTGCAGGCGCCGGTCGCCTCCGACCTGCGCTTCCTGCTGTCGGTGCTGCGGATCGTGCCCGAGCTGGAGCGGTCGCACAGCCTGGTCGAGCACATCGCCCGCCGGGCCGACCACTTCCTGTCCAGCGACCTGTCGCCCCGCAGCCGGGGCCTGGTCGAGCGGATGGGCGGGCTCGCCTCCGACATGTGGCGGCAGTCGACCGACGCCTGGTACCGCCGCGACGCCTCGGTGGCCGACACCCTGGCCGAGCGCGACGAGGAGATGGACGAGCTCTACGCGAGCCTGATCGCCGAGCTCGCGTCCGGGGGCATGACCATCCCCGTGACGATGGAGATGACGCTGGTGGCCCGGTTCTACGAACGGCTCGGGGACCACGCCGTCAACGTGGCCACCCGGGTCGTCTACCTGGCTGGTTCGCAGCAACCCGAGGAGAACTGAGCCGCCACCGGTCCCACTGAGATAGCCCGCAACCAAGTGAGGACGCACCAGAGTGGTTTTTGCACAGTCGGCTGATCCTCCTCCGGGCGAGGAGGATCCCGGCGCCGGTAAATCGGCGGCCGGAGTGCTGGCCGACCGGATGGCCGCCGCTCTGGTGCACAGGGAACCAGGCTGGAAGCTGCCCCGCCGGAGCGCGCTGGCCCGGCGGTTCAGCGTCAGCCTGGCCGAGATCGACGTGGCCGTCGAGGAACTGTCCCGCCGGTCGCTGCTGCGCAAGCTGCCGGACGGCCAGCTGTACCGGGCCAGCCCGGCCGAGTACCAGATCCCGATCGAGGGCGTCGGCGGCCTCAGCACCACCGTCGACCCGATGGGCAGCCTGATCAGCTGCCAGGCCAAGCACGTGTCCCGCCGGCAGGCCCCGCAGGACATCAGCTGGGCCCTCGGCCTCGAGGCGGACGCCCAGGTCCGGGTCGTCCGCTGCCTGTGGACCGCGAACGGCAGCCCGGTGGCGATGTCGACCGCCTACGTGCCGCAGGCCCCGGGCCGTCCGTCGCCGAGCGGGTCCCGGGTGAGCGCGCCCGCCGCCGCCGGCGACGAGTCCGGCTGGGTGCCCGCCTTCGACGAGGTGCTGTCGGAGCCGCCCACGGTCGAGGGCGAGCCGGAGGCGGGGATCGCGGGCGGCCGCCCGGCCGCGCTCAACGTGGAGCTGCGGCCCCCGCAGCCGTCGATCGCGCGCGGCCTGCACCTGGCGCCCGGGCAGTCCGCTATCACCGTAACTATCCGATTCGACGCCGCCGCCGCCCCGGTGGCGCTTACGGTGGTCATGCTCCGCCCCGACTTCTTCAAAGTCTCGGTCGAGACGGCCACCGAAACCCCGGCCTGACGGCCCCTGATCCTGGAGGACAGTGCTCCAGTGGCTCACCGGTACCGCGCCCTGTTGGCTGCCTCGTTCGCCGGGCTGGCGCTGACCCTGGTCACGACCGCCTGCAGCGGCGGCGGCAACTCGGTGACGACCTCGGCGGCCGGGTCGCCGTCGGCCGCGGCCCGGCCGGCCGGGCCCGCGTCGTCGGCCGTGTCGCTGTCCGAGACCGGCAGCACGCTGCTGTTCCCGCTGTTCAACCTCTGGGCGCCGGCTTACCAGGAGCAGTACTCGCAGGTGTCGATCTCGACCGCCGGGACCGGCTCGGGCAAGGGCATCTCGGGCGCGGCGGCCGGCACCGCCGACATCGGCGCGTCCGACGCCTACCTGTCCAGCGGGCAGCAGACCCAGAGCCCGGCCCTGGAGAACATCCCGCTGGCGGTGTCGGCCCAGCAGATCAGCTTCAACCTGCAGGGCATCCACTCGCTCAAGCTCAACGGGACCGTGCTGGCCGGCATCTACCAGGGCACGATCACGAACTGGGACGACCAGGCGATCGCCAGGATCAACCCGGGGGTCACGCTGCCCGACCAGCACATCGTGCCGGTCCGGCGGTCGGACAGCTCGGGTGACACGTTCCTGTTCACCAGCTACCTGTCCGCCCAGGACCCGGCCTGGAAGAGCGCGCTCGCGTTCGGCACCACGGTGGCCTGGCCGGGCGTCGGCCGGGAGGTCAGCGCCAAGGGCAACAGCGGCATGGTCACCGCCTGCCAGGCCCACCCGGGCTGCGTGGCCTACATCGGCATCAGCTACGAGGACAAGACCAGCGCGGCCGGCCTCGGCCAGGCCGAGCTGCTGAACGGGGCGGGCAACTACGAGAGCCCGACCGCCACCACGATCAGCGCGGGCGCCAACGGCTTCACCTCGGAGACCCCGGCCGGCGGCACGATCTCGATGATCAACGGCTCGGCGGCCGGCTCCTACCCGATCGTCAACTACGAGTACGGCGTCGTCAGCACCGCCCAGCACAGCGCGGCCAAGGCGCAGACGCTGAAAGCGTTCCTGCACTGGGCGATCACCACCGGCAACGGCGCCACCTATCTGTCCAAGGTCAACTTCCAGCCGCTCCCGGCCTCGGTCGTCTCGATCTCCTCGGCCCTGATCGCCCGCATCAGCAGCTGACGACAGCAGACGCTGACATCGGGAAGGCGGTGACAGCAGATGCTGTCATCGTGCGGCGGTGAACCGGGGCGGTCTGGCCGCCGTTTCTCAGGATGGCCACGCAGCCCGGATAGGCCGGGGTTTGTGGACACGTGGCGCAATATCCTGCGAACCTGATGCCGATGCCAGCCGAGCCGGTCCTCACGGCGCCGCGCGCGCCACGGCGCGCACGTTACGTGATCCCACCAGACATGCCCCGCCGGGGCGAGCTGCTGGCTGCGATCGGCGTGCTGCTGGTGCTGTTCCACGTGATCTTCGCCCAGCTCACCCTGATCCTGGCGCTGGTCTTCTTCGGGGTGACCAAGGTGACCCGCTGGCGCCCGGCCTGGCTGGAGCTGCCGGCCGCCGCCGGGCTGCTGTGGACGCTGGCCATCGGGCCGGCCACCGCGCTGGCGGGCTTCACCGCCGGCCCGGCCCTGGTCGCCTCCTACCTGGGCGGCATCGGCGGCGACTCCTCCCGGCTGCTGCACCTGGGCGTGGCCTACGCGGGCATGGGGCAATGGCTGCCCCGCCAGCTGCCGGTCGCGCTGATGACCGGGGCGGCCGAGGCGGCCCTGGCCGCCTGGCTGGACTGGCTGCACACCGACGAGTGGGACGTCCGGCCGCCGCGGCCGGGCCTGGCCGTCACCGCCCGCCGGGCCGCGGTCACCGCCGCCGTGCGATCCGGTGGGGTGGTGGCCCGGGACGGCGCCCGGCTGGGGGTCGACGAGGTCACCGGCCTGCCCGCCACGCTGTCGTGGGCCGAGGTGGCGGGCGGCGTGCTGGTGGCCGGCAGCGCCCGGTCCGGCACCTCGACCAGCAGCTTCCAGCTGGTGCAGGCGGCCATCCGGCTGCGCAAGCCGGTCATCGTGGTCGACCTCGGCGGCCACCCCGGCCTGGCCACGTCGCTGGCCACGCTGTGCGCGGCCGTCGACGCCCCGTTCCACGAGTTCAGCGCGACCGGGCCGGCCTCCTACGAGCCGTTCCGGGTCGGCAGCCCGGCCCGCCGGGCCACCCTGGTCACCGCGATGATCAACTGGGCCGGCACCATCGACTACTACCGGCAGAGCTTCGCCTCTTATCTGGGCGACGTGTTCGAGCTGATCGAGGCGGCCCCGGCCGACCGCCGGATCCCGGTCCTGGACGACGTCGCCCACCTGCTCGACCCGCTCGCGCTGGAAGCGCGGCTGGCCCAGGTCCCGGCCTACCACCCGCGCCGGGCGGCGCTGGCCGGCCGGATCCGGGCCGCCGCCCGGCTGGCCCGGGAAGACCCGGCGATCCTGATGACCGCGGCCAGCCAGCTGACCCAGCTGCGCGAGTCACCCATCGGCCGCTGGCTGCGGCCCGCGCCGGCCGCCACCGGGGCGGCCGGCGGCGGCCACATCGACCTCGGCCGGGTCGTCCGCGAGCGCGCGGTGGTGCTGTTCTCGCTGGGCTCGGGCTCGGGGCCGGGCGGGCAGGCCAGCGCCGCCGCCCGGCTGGCCTGGCTGATCGGCCAGGACATCCTGGCCACCGACCGCGACCTGCGGGAGATCGGGATCGACGGCGACGGGCTGGCCTGGTTCGACCACTGCGAAGGGCTGCCCCAGCCCATCCTGCGCGACCTGATCGGCAACGGCACCGCGGCTGGGCTCCCGGTCATGCTCACCACCACCTCGGCGCGGGCCGCGGCCGGCCTCGTCGCCCAGGTGAACGCGCTGGTCATCCACCGGATGCCCGATCCTGACAGCGCCGCCCAGTTCGCCGCCCAGACCGGTCAGCGGCTGGTGCCGGAGGCCTGGGGCGGCCCCGGGGCGCCGGAGCTGACCACGGCGCCGCGGGTGCCGGCCAGCACCCTCCAGGAGCTCGGCCGGGGCCGGTTCGTGCTGGTGACCCGCGAACCGGCCGGCCGGCTGGTGACGGCCGGCCGGACCATCCCGGCGGCGCTTCCTGATCGCGCTCACGCCACCCCACCCGGCTCCGCCTCGTCGCCCCCGGCCAGCCCCGCTGAGCCCAGCCGGACCGGCACCCGGTGGCCGGTCCCGGCCGCCCGGCGGCCAGTGGGCGGCGACCGGTCGTCCGGTGGTGACCGGCCGGCGGCGCCAGGCGGCGGCCGGCCAGCGGCACGGGACGGTGACCGGCCGGCGGCGCTGGGCCCGGCCGGAGCCGGGCCGGAGGCATCGTGACCGCGGCCGGCACCCCGGCCGATTCGGCCGCCGAAGCGGCGGCCGGGGCCCCGGCGGTGAGCCCGGCCGCGGCGGCGCCCGCGCTGCGGCCGGACCGGGTGTACCTGGGCTGGCAGTACGCCCTGATCCACCCGCACCCCGGCCTGGCGCCCCGGCGGCCCACCCCGCCCGCCCGCGAACAGCTCAACCCCGGCTGGGCGGCCGCCCAGCGCCGCGAACAGCGCCGGCTCGACCGGCCGCTGGAGGTGCTGCTGGGAGCGGGGATCGCGGTGGTGGCCGGGCTGGCCGCGCTGGGGGTGCTGGGCCTGCTCGACCCGGGGCTGACCGCGGTCGGCATGCTGGCCGGCCTGATCGCCGCGGTGCTGGCCGGCCGGGAGATCCGGCGCAGCGAACGGCTCATGCGCGCCCGGCTGGACGCCGAGCGGGAGCGGGTGGCCAAGATCGCGACGCTGCAGGAGGCCCGGCTGTTCGAGTGGCAGGCCCAGCACGCCGAGCAGACCCGGGACTGGCAGGCCCGGCGGGCCGCCTATGAGCGGCAGAAGCAGTGGTTCGCGATCTCGCTGGGCAGCGACGTTGACCGGATCGACGTGGCCGGCGGTACCCTGCCGGGCTGGTCGGCCCTGGTCACCACCATCGGCCTGTCCCGGCTGCAGGCCGGCGGCGAGGTCACGGTCATCGACCTCACCGACGGGGCGGTCGCCCACGATCTGCTGGCCGTGGCCCGCCAGACCGGGCTCGACCCGCTGGTCTGGGTGCTGTTCGCGGACCTGCCGCGGCTGGACCTGGGCACCGGTCTGGAGCCCGCCGCCCTGGCCGACCTGCTGACCCAGGTGACCAGCGAGCCTCCGGACGAACGGCATCCGGCCGGCACCCAGTTCCGCGACCACGCCATCCTCGACCGCATCGGTGGCCTGCTCGGCCCGGGCGTCACCGTGGCCCAGGTGTGCGCGGCCCTGCGGGTGCTGGGAGACATCGGCGACCTGCGTGAAGACGCGGCCCGGGGCCTGCTCAGCGCCCGCCAGATCGACAAGCTGGCCACGATGTTCGGCCGCGGCGCCGACCAGGCGGTGGCCGAACGGGCCGCCGCCATGGAAGCGCAGTTGCGGCTGCTGGCGTCGGTCGGCACCGGCCCGGCCCCGGCCGGGCGGTCCCCGCTGCGGGTGGTGTCGGCGGGGCCCGAGACCGGCGTGGCCGGCCGCCCGGTGCTGGGCCGCTATCTGGTGGCCGCGCTCACCCAGGAGCTGCGGTCGGCCGCGGCCGGAACGCCGTGGCAGCACACCGTGATCCTGCTCGGCGCCGACCAGCTGCCCGGCCCGCTGCTGGACCGGCTGGCCGACGTGTGCGCGATCACCCGCACCGGCCTGGTGCCGGCCTACCGGTCGATCCCGGCCCCGGTCCGCGATCGGCTGGGTCACGGCAACGCGGCGGTGGCGTTCATGCGGCTGGGCAACGCGGCCGACGCCAAGGCGGCCAGCGAGCAGATCGGCACCGAGCACCGGCTGGTGCTGGCCCAGCTGACCGACACCGTCGGCGCCTCGGTCGGCGACACCAGCGGCGAGTCCTACACCAGCACGCTGGGCACCTCGGGCACCCGGTCCCGGTCGGACTCGGCCAGCCAGACGTCCGGGCGCAGCCGCGGCCGGGCCGAGTCCCGCAGCAGCTTCCTGCCGCTGGACCCCGGCACCCGGTCCCGTAGCGGCGACACCAGCGAGTCGGCCGGCTGGGCGCAGACCGACTCGATCAGCACCGGCATCAGCGAGAGCACCGCCTGGGGGATCAGTACCTCGCAGGCCGTCACCGGCAGTGAGTCGCAGGCCCGGACCGTCCAGCGGTCCCGCGAGTTCCTGGTCGAGCAGCACGAGCTGCAGCAGCTGCCGCCGAGCGCGATGATCGTCAGCTACGCGGCCGCCGACGGCCGCCACGTGGTGCTGGCCGACGCCAACCCGGGCCTCTTCGGCCTGCCCACCGCCACCCTGCGGGCGTTGGACGAGGCCCGGGCGGGAGGCCAGCCGCCCACCGCGGACGTGGCAGCCAGGCCGCCGGCCGAGCCGGAGCCGGCCGGCCCGCCGGGCCCGGCCCCGGAGGTGAGCTGGCGCGACCAGGACGGCGAGAGCCTGCTGCCGCCCAACCTCGGTCCGCCGCCGGAACGCCTGGACTGGCGCCGCCGGCCTCACCACGATCAGTGATCGTGGCGGTTGCGGTTGGGCCGTGACTTCGCCGTTGCGGTAGCGGGGCCGCCGCCAAGCCTGCTAAGCACTCAATGTGATCGAGCAGTCACCAATAGCGATGAGCGACGTCCTCGCCGGACCGTGGTGGCGCGTCCTCAGCATGGCCGCGCCCGGCCCGGCCGGATCGGCGGCCGGCGACTACGCGGCGATTCAGCCTGCCGCGGTGGCCGCCGCCCGCGCGGGCCGGCCGCTGATCGTCGGCTGGCTCTCCCGCGGTGACGGCGCCCCGCTGGAGCTGATCACCACCGCCGCGCCGGTCCTTGAGCCGGCCGTCTCCGGGCCGGTCGCCTTCGCGCCGCCCGTCTACCGGCCGCCCGCGCCCGCAGCGCCGGTGCCGCCGGCGGCGGCCTGGGGCGCCCCGGTCCGCCGGGGACGGCACGCGGCGCCCGACCCGGCGCCCGGTCGGTCGGCCTGGGCGGCGGGTGGTCCGATGGGCGATCCGGCCGGCGGAGCAGGCCCCGATCTGGCCTCGGGGGCGCCCGCCCGCGGGCCGGTCGGCTCCGAGGCGGCCGACGGCGGGTCGGGCAGCCACGGACCGGAGACAGCGTCAGCGGCCGGGCAGGCGCTGCTGTTCCCGCCCGGCGCTCAGGCCCGGCCCGCCCGTGACACCCTGGCCGACCTCGACCGGCTGGTCTGGGTGCCGTGCCCGGCCGCGCCGGAAACGCCGGAAGCGCTCGGCCCGCCCGAACCGGCCGACGGCCCCGGCATGTTCGAGACCGCGTTGATCGCGCTGATGCGCCGCCCGTTCGGCTGGCTGGTGGTGGCCGAACCGACCGACCTGCTGGACGCGGACACGGCCGGCCTGCGCACCGAACTGGAGATCCTGCGCCGCCACCACGAGCGCCGCGGCGCCCAGGCGGCCGAGCTGACCGAACGCCGCCTGGCCGACCGCGGCACCTTCGGCGCGGCCGGTCTGTGGCGGGTGCGAGTGCTGGCCGGGGCGGCCGGGCCGGACGAGGCCGGCGTGCTGGCCCCGCTGCTGGCCGGGTCGGCCGAGCTCGGCCCGCACCCGTACCGGCTGCTGCCCACGGTCGGCGCCCAGCCGCTGGAAGCGGCCCTGGCCACCCGGCACCACGACCCGGCCGGGGGCGCCCAGTCCCCGTTCTTCGTCACCGCGGGCACCCTGACCGCGCTGGCCGGCCTGCCGCGGCTGGGCGTCCCCGGCCTCGACCTGACCGGTCCCACCGCCGGCGCCCACGACACCCCGGACGAGCCCGACCTCGCCGGGCACGACGTCGCTGACCGGGCTGGACGGCCTCTACTGCTGAGCGCCCCGGTCGCCCCGGTCGCCCCGGTCGCCCTGGCTGAGCCGGTTGCGGTCCAGGCCGACCCGCATGAGGTTCAAGCCGACTCAGGGGAGGTTCGAGTTGACTCAGGGGAGGTTCGAGTCGACCTGGATGTGGTCCGGACCGACCCGTCCGCCGCCTCGGCCGACCCTGACGCCGGCACCGGCGAGCTGGCCGTGCCGGCCGACCTGATTGCGACCGGCGACGCGCTCACCAGCGACGACATGTCCGGTTACGACGCGCCTGAGTACGACGAGACCCCCGGGTACGACCGATTCGGCCAGCCCCACGCCAAAATCGCCGGTCGGAATACCGGCCGGTGGGACAGCCGTATCCAAAATGACTCGGTTGGCGCCGGTGGCGCCGGTGGCGCCGGTGGTGACGGTGGTGACGGTGGTGACGGTGGTGACGGTGGTGACGGTGGTGCAGATGCGGGCGATGCGCGTGGTACCGATGGTGGTGACGTCGGCGCTGGGGATATTGGTGGTGCCCGGGCCGATGGTGTCGATGCCACTGGCGGCGACGACAGCGTGGTGCAGCCCCTGCCCGCCGGCCTCCTCGAGGACCACGCCTCGGCGACCGGCGAGAACCCCGTCCGCCAAGCCCCTCTCATCTCCCTGGTCCCGGCCGTCACCGAAGCGGCCACCCCGACCGCCGACGACGAGCCCGGCACGATCCAGCTCGGCGCCCCGCTGACCGCCGGCGACGAGCCATTCCGAATCCCGCTCCACCGCCTGCGCCGCGGCGTCCTGGTCGCGGGCAGCGCCGGCGCCGGCACGTCGCGAACCGTCCGCCACCTCCTCGCCCAGGTCACCGAGGCCGGCCTCCCGTGGCTGGTCATCGACCCGGATGGCGGCTACGCGGCCGACCCGAAACTGGGGGCGACCGTCATCAACCCGGTCGACCCGGGGGCGGTGCCGGTGACGGTCAGCCCGTTCGCGCCCGCCCCGGGGTACCCCCTTTACGCGCACATCGCATTGGTGAGCGGCTTGTTCGACGTAGCCCTGGGCGCGGACGAGACGCTGTCCCTGGTGATGGCCCGGGCGCTGCGGGAGGCGTACCTGGCGGCCGGGTGGGACCTGGCCACCGGGCGGCCGAACGGGCCGGTGCAGCCGCCCAGCCTGACCGACCTGCACGCGGCCATCGCGGCGGTGGCCGACGGGGGCGGTTACGACCGGGCCACCCGGGCGCGGCTGCGGCGGACGGCCGACACGAGGTTCGGGCCGCTGGCGGACGGGTCGGCCGGGCGGTTCCTGAGCGGTGGCCACCCGGTCACCCCGGGCGAACTGCTCCGCACCCGGGTGGTGCTGGCGACCGGGGACCTCGCCCCGGCCGAGCAGGTCCTGGTCACCGGGGCGCTGCTGATCCGGCTGGCCGAGCACCTCCGGGTGACACCCCCCGCGCCCCCGGTACCCTCTGCGTCCCCCCGCCCCGGGGCCGCCGCACCGGACCAGAACCTGCGCCACCTGCTGGTCCTGACCGAAGCCCGTACCCTGCTCCGCAACGACGACCCCGGCTCACCGGCCGCCCAGGCCGCCGAACGGCTGGCGGCCCTGATCCCCGGGCTGGCGGCGGCCGGGACCGGGACCGTGCTCACCGAGCGCCGCCCGGCCCTGCTGACCCCGGACGCGGTCCGCGACCCGGCCGTCCGCATCGTGCACCGGCTGAGCGCCCGGGCCGACCAGGACGCGGCCGGCGCCGGGCCCATCGCCCCGGCCGCGGCGACCGTGGCGACCGAGGAGACGAGAACGCCGCACCCGGTCGGACTCCCATCGGTGGCAGCCCTTTATCCAGAAAAGGCACCCACCGAAGCAGGCGCCCCCACGCAGCTCTGGTCGCCCGCCGCCCGCCGCTCCCCGGCCTGCGGCTCGCCCTGCCGCACCGGACGCCCCTGCCAGCTGGCCGAACTGCGGGATGCCGAGCGGCTGGCGGCCTCACCGGACCAGGCCTGGCTGCGGGTCTGGACCGAGATCCTGGCGCTGGCGTTCCTGACCGACAACCCGCTGCCGGCCGTGCCCGCCCCGCTGCGGC